>ERZ773114.42-NODE-42-length-123935-cov-35.219446_pt1 | contig 123935 bp, 154 predicted proteins | sample MGYA00580564_ERZ773114 | MGnify/ENA primary metagenome ERZ773114 (study PRJEB29015, sample SAMEA2737836) | human gut metagenome | biome: human gut; feature: human-associated habitat; material: faeces | place: China | collected 2012 ... | reverse complement strand
TTGCAAGGGTTATGAGCTTACCAATCGCAATTGCAGATGCCACGAGTTTAACACAGGCCGGCTATGTAGGCGAGGATGTTGAAAATTGCTTGCTACGCCTGCTACAGGCCGCAAATGGCAATGTCAAATTAGCTGAACGAGGTATATTGTTTATTGATGAAATCGACAAGATTGGACGTAAAAGTGAATCTCCTTCTATTACACGAGATGTAAGTGGAGAAGGTGTTCAGCAAGCTCTACTGAAGATGATTGAAGGATCTATTGTAAATGTACCAGCAGATGGTGGACGTAAAAGACCTGATGGTGTAGGATATATTCCTATGGATACGTCAAACATATTGTTCATTTGTTCAGGTGCATTTGAAGGTCTAAGTAACAAAAGCTATGTAGATACGTATGATCTTGTTAAATTTGGTATGATGCCTGAGTTACTTGGACGATTACCGATTGTAGCTAAACTCAATCCGCTAACATATGAAGACATCTATAACATCATTGATGGTCCTAAGAATTCTATTCTAAATCAATACAAGAAGTTGTTTGCATTAGATAAATGCAACCTTGAATTTGAAGAAGAAGCACTTCAACAAATTGCAAAATATGCCAAAAACAAGAATATAGGTGCAAGAGGTCTTAGAGGCATTTTTGAAGATGTATTGCTAGATTATCAATTTCAACTACCTGATATATCAGAATGTAAAGTAACAGAAGAGGATGTTATCCGAAAATTGAGAATCAAACACATGTAAACACAACTCTCAAGAAGTTGAATCGTTATATAACGTGTAGTAAATATCTACATCAAAATTCTATTTGAACAATCAGGAGGTAATTATCATGAGCGCAAATATTGATACACTGCTGTATGTTGGCGAAACACCATGGCACGGACTTGGTACTAGGTATGCATCTGCACCTACAACTGCTGAAGAGGTGATTCGCGGTGCACATCTTGACTGGACAGTTGCTGCTGATCCAATGTTTACTGCACATCATGACAAGGTTCAGAACTACCATGCAATTTATCGCGAAGATGCAAATCACGTACTTGGAGTAGTAAACAAACAGTATCCAGTACTTGTTCAGAATATCGATGCATTTTCTGCATTTGATAATCTAATTGGTTCTGACGTATCTGTTGAAACTGCTGCAAGTCTTGGTTTCGGAGAAAAAGTATTTGGCTGTTTCAAAATCAATGAAAAGTATAAGGTTCTGGATGATGAAATCGAACACTATCTGGTAGTGTTTAACGATCATCTCAAGGCTGACGGAAAGATTACAGTCCTCAACACACCAGTTAGAGTTGTATGTCAGAATACATTATCTGCTGCTCTCAGTGACAATCTGTTGAAATACAGAATCAAATGCAGTCATGATGATGCTATCAATTCATCACTTGCATCGCATATCTTGGAAGCTTCTAAGAAGAGCAAAAAGGCACTCATTGAGAGATCTGAAGAGTTGCTCAGTCGTAAGGTAACAAAGGAAACTGTTGAGAAGATTCTTGACGAACTGTTTCCATATATCAAAGTGGAAGGTGAGTCTACACATGATCGTGCAAATGAACGTACTGCAATGATGCGAGAAACATTCTTAACAAAATGTATGGGTGCAGATAACCTCGCAAATTACCGTGGTACACATTATCAAGTATTCAATGCACTGACAGACTTTACTCAGCACTATTTCAAGAATTCTGACAATGGTCTTGATCTTGAATCTAGAATGAAGCTCTTGCCGGGTTCTGGTTCCGAATCAGCATCAAGTAAGGTATCTAAGTTTCTCAGTATGTCTGGTAAGCTGATTGCTTAACTACCTAACATAAAATCTATCTAATACAAATGCCCTGCCGAATATGGTAGGGCATATTTTTTTTGTTTATATCAATAATCCATTTGACCTTTAACTAATCTGTCATGTAGAATATTCATAGCCCTAGGCAACGCTGATTTAAGCGTCCAATAATCAATAGAGTATAGGTCTGATAACTCTCGCAAATCTCCATCAGATAATTTTGATTCGTTTGATACCATCTCATGTATAAGTAACTCTTCTACACTGTTATAATTATCTGTCAAGTATCTAGATATGTCAGTATGCTGTGTATCGGGTGCTTCTATATACATTTCATGATCAGCAAGGTCTGCCCAGTAAACAGCACCAAACATAGCTTTGAGACTATTCATTTCATCTGCAGGTAATTTAACATGTGCTAGATCTTCATACTTAACTTGTCCCCAATGCTTTCCAAGCTGTTCCCCAGCTTTCATGCATAATGAACGACGTAATGAGTATTTAACTGTATTCAATTCTCGTTCAATCATTTCACCTAATCTCAAAGTGAAGAAGCTTGAAAACGACAGATCAGTGCGGTACTTCTTAGACCATCTGTACCACCACCAACACTTACAGAAGTTACATAATGCTGATTGAAGTTTATCCTCATACTCAATAGATGGATTATTGATATATGTACGAGAAGCAACATATCCAAAAAATGAATAATTGAGTTTGATAACTTCATCTCTTATGTCCAATCTGCTTTTGCGTTCTTCTTCATCTTGAGGTAGCGAATCATATAATTCAATAGTGCGTTTCTTTACATCAGAATACTGCTTATTGACTTCCATAACTTTTGACCTACCTTTCAATAGATGATTCAATATAGATATATATGTTATAATTATATTATATAATATCTTCGTGAAGATGTCAATATAATTCAGGTATTTTAACGATTCAATTTTGTATGACCAAAAACCGCCAAAAACACCATAATTGGTATTTTGAAAAGTGGTGAAAACGCCGGATTTGACCGCATTATATATAAACAAATATATAAATAGAATATATAAGAATATGTAATATGTGTAAATATATGTAATTATAGAATCACACTCAAAATAATAAAATAGCTCTTTTTGCTGTTTTTGTTTTATTCTGAATCTGTGCGTCGACCTCTATTTCAGATTGAACTACTAACAAGGTGATTCGTTATATACTATGAGCCCCCACCACCCAGGTGAAATATGTTGAAAAAATATTGAGGAAATTCAAAAAAAATGCTTGACTTTTTCTTCAATAGGGCTTATAATATACATGTAGAATAAATTTGTTATCATTATTGCAGGTAATGATTTCGACTGTATAAGGCTAACAAGGCCTGCAAACTTGTTAGCATAGAGCTTATTAAGGCCTGCAAACTTATGTAGCTCTTCATGACAGTCGAAATCATTGCCTGCAATTTTTTTTTATTTCGTCAAAAGATTATCTGGATTATAAACAAAGAGAAGGATGTGGTCACATGGATATGCAAAGTGCTGAAAAGGTAGCGGACAAGCTATTGACGTTTGTACAATCTGTCGCCATGTCTGATTCTAAGTTATATGGTAAATCTAAACAGAGACTTCAAAGTATTGCAAATGTTTGTTCTCAAGTTGTAACAGCTGTTTCTGGAATATTGCAAACTGAAATACTTGAATCTGATCAACAAGAGTTTGAATCTAAACCTGATGTAGATATCTACGAACAAGTAGCATCTCTCAGTGCTGAGATAGAAAAACTCAAGGAATTTATACAGTTCCCTGCTTCTAATGAATGTGATCCTGTTGTTAATAATGAACTTGTTGAGGATGATTCTGTAGAAGAATCTAGTGATTCAGATATTGATGTTATGTCATCTGATGACAATGTTTCTGAAAATATTGATGATGCTAAATTATCACCTGACGAAATGAAATCAATTGTAAGTAAGTACGGTTGTGTACTTAAAAATGCTGCTAATACTGATTGTGGTGTACCTGCAGGTAACCAAGTAACTAGCATTTTGTGGAAATGGTTCCAAGCCCGCATATTCACTAAATATAGTAATGCACCACCATTTCACTATAGCGTACATAGATTCAAAAGCATCATATATTCTTTTATTGTCTTATATGGCAAGCATTTTGAAGATGGTACTGTTGAGCTATTTTTACGCTATTTTGAAGACTGGATTTCGTCACTCAGTACATCTCATGAGAGTAACAAATGGATAGCTCCTTATGATGTATATCAAATAGAGAGAACTATAGATACAAATCATGCGAATCTTACATCTGTTGTTCTGTATGATGTGTTAATGGATACAGTTCTAAAACCTCTTTTAGATAAGAAGTCAGACGGGTATTATCTATGCGATTCTGGGATATATGATATGGTCTATTCATCAAATTCATCATGTCTTGATAACTATACAAATTACAAGTATGACCCTGGCATATTAGAATCGTTAAAACTTATGTAATCTAAAAGAAAGGAGATGTTTTGACCATGGTGAAATTTACGCAGTTACCTGATAAGCTTATTTATCCAGCACGTATTAGAGCAAAGCTGTCAACATTACATTCCGATGTGATAACTTATGTAGTATCTAATTTCAAGAATACTGCTAAGTACAAGCGTCAGGTTGTTGATACATTGAATACAATTTCTGTGTATATTAAAAACAATGATGCTTTACCTTCTGATTGGAGTGTTTCTAATCCATTGACTAATCTAGAGTTGTTAGATTCTAGCTTTTGTGAAGATACATTAGGTAACTTATGTATCAAGGTTAAGGATATAATTTGGGACGTTCAAGAGTCTGAAACAGATGAACAGATATCTACAGATACAGTTGTTACTGCAAAAACTTCATCCGAAGATACTGTAACTTCGTCTAAGGTTGTAAATGTCAAACCTAAACGTGATATAGGTGTTGTTGTATCTCCAACTCCTAAAGAAAATCTGTATATAAAGCCTCCGACCATTCCACAATTTGATGCGTCTAAACCTTGGTTACAGTCTCAATTAAATCAAAATGTATACACAATATATGAATCTCTTCCTATCATACCTGTTAATCAGAGTCAGATATCTGTAACTACTGATGTTTCAAAAATGACTATCATGGATATGATGAAATTGTATCCTAATCATTTTATTCGGACAAGAGCAGCAACTATGTATGAAAATCATAATGGTTTGACTCTTGATGATGACATTGGTATTATTTTGCCGATTGTAGGTTTCAGCCCGACTCAGGTTAAAGATAACATCATCAAATATCCGCACATATACAAACTTACTCGATACATGAATAATAAATTCACTAGTTTTTATTCAAATATCGAGATTGACGGTGAATTACATGATACGCTTTCCATTTGGGATAGTTTACCTGATAGCAAGAAGATGCCTCGTAATTCAGAGTTCATAAAAGAGTATGTAGTTCGGAGATATTTACTAGAACGTGATATTCTTGGAGTAGAGCATAAGTATCCGTTGTTTGGGACACTAGAACCGTTCTTAACATTATTCACAACATCTGATGATTATATCCGACTTGGATATACAGATGTTACTGATATTGCAAAACAATGTGTGATATCTAGAGTAAGTTATAAGCGGTCAAGAAATCCAATACTAAGGATGGTGTATAATGAATAACTGTATATTTACTGCTCATTGCACAGAACCTGTTTGTGATAAATCTTGTCCTATATTGTCAGAGACATCTTATTTGCTAGAACGAAATGGGTTATCATTTGATAATGAAGTATTCCATTCTTCTACTAAAGACATCAACAATGCTTTATATGCATTGCATAGATCAGATGGTAAATTAGCTACAGTTGTTTCTGACGATACAATTAGATCAAGTAATCTGCTTACATACTGTGCAATATGCGAAAATTGGCAAGGTAATAGATTACATTGTAATGTATATCATTTGAAGTTCTCTAATCATGTTGAAGCAATACAACGAAGTTGGTCAAATAAGAATACATCAGATTCGCTTGAATATGAACAAATATGGTCGTCTAGTGCTAAAATACTGATCATTTCTAATATAGATTATGTTCAATTCAAGGACTTTCAGTCACAGACATTATTGAATCTCATTCATAACCGTATGAATAATAACCTTACTACTATAGTAGTATCACCTAACCTGTCAGCTCTTATTGGTAATGGTTTGTTTTTCAGTAAACTTGTTAAGATACTAGATAAGGCGGTGATTAAGTGATAACATCAATTGAACTCCAAGTTATATCAAGAATCCTTACAAGCGATTCAATAAATGAGATAAATACATTATGTGGGTTTGATGATTCATATTATTCTGTATTTAAGGAACATATTCAATTCATACTGAATCATAAAGAGCGGTACAATGATGTACCTGATGTATTTACCTTTCAATCACAATTCCCAGATATCACACTTGTAAAGGTTACTGAAAGTTTATCTTATCTTGTAGATGAGTTAAACAAGAATAAGCAGCATATAATACTTTTGGAGACCTTCAATAAATTAAAGGATCTAGGTGCTGGGGATGTTACAGACGCTTGGTCATACTTGAATGCTCAATGTGAAAAGGTTGCTCGGTTAGATTCAACTCAACCTTTGAACATTGTAAAAGACGCAAGAGAGCGAAGTAGACAAGTACAAGAATTCAGTAAACAACAAAGAATTCCTACTGGTTTTCCTGAGATTGATAAAGTAATGTACGGAGGGTTTTCAACAGTTGAGGAACTTGTGATAGTAGTTGCACGTACTAACACCGGTAAGTCTTGGGTAGGTACAAGAATGATGGAGTCTGCTCAAGAGAACAAATTTCCAGCACTTTATTACTCTCCTGAGATGCAGGCTAGTTTCTTAGGTACACGTTTTGATACTTGGAGAGGTCATTTCAAAAATAGTGATCTACATCAAGGTAAATACGACGAACAGTACTATAAATATCTAGATAATCTAGAGAAAGAAGAGACAGATGCATACATACTTGAGGATAAAGATGTACCAGGTGAAGTAGTAAACGTACCTGTACTTAGAAAAATAGTCAGAGCTAATAACATTAAGTTAGTTATAGTTGACGGCTTGTCTTATATGGAAGATAGCCAAGGTAAGGCAAGTGATTCTGATTACGTCAAATATAAAAACTTATGTTCAGATCTATTTCGTATGAGCAAACAAGAGGGTTGTGCAGTTGTCGTTATGATGCAAGCGAATAGAGAATCTAAAGATAACAAAGATGATAAAGGAGAAGTATTCCCAAATATTTATAATATCGAGGGATCTGACCATCCTGCACGTATAGCAACTCAAGTATTTGCAATGAGACAGATATTTGATAAGCATGTACTTGATATCCGTTTAGAAAAATCAAGAAATGCTAACAATCAAAAACCTGAATTCTCATATTCTTGGGATATCAATACAGGTAATATGCAATATATACCCGGATCTCAAAGTGATTCTATCAGCACAGTAATTACACCACCTGTAAGCCCAGCTGGTATTGTATCTGCTCCTAAAGCTCCGGATGATATTGTTCTCGATGATTCTGATGACGAAGTTGAATTTTGATAGGAGGTAGAATATTTTATGAGTGACTTCATCATATACACAGATGGTGCTTGTAGTGGTAATCCAGGTCCTGGTGGGTGGGCGTTTGTTGCTGTCGAATCAAATGGTACAGGTACTAAGATTGAATCATCTGGTTCTGAATTAAATACTACAAATAATCGTATGGAGCTAACCGCTGTTATCAACGGTATATCGTTTATAAAGGCCATTGCATATAGTTCTATGCTCATTCTTACTGACAGTAAATATATTGTAGATGCTGTCAATCAAGGTTGGCTGAATAGCTGGGTAAGTAAGAATTGGAAGAAGTCAGATGGTAAACCAGTGCTCAATCAAGATTTATGGTCTAAATTGCTTGAATTGATGTCTATTTACAATGTTTCATTTCAATGGGTAAAAGGTCATGCAGGTATTCCTGAGAATGAACGCTGTGATGAATTAGCTCGAAAAGAGATAAAGAAATTGAGGGAGCTATATGGTTGATGTAGAATTGATACTTCAAAAGCTTGAATCATTCGGATTCATTCGAATACATAAACAAGCTGGTAATTACATGCAGATATACTGCCCATTTCATTCAGATGGTAATGAAAGAAAACCGTCATGCGGTGTATTACTGCACGAAGAATATAAAAATGGCAGACACTATCCTCAAGGTTGGACACATTGTTTCACATGTGGTTATGCTGAATCTCTACCAGATATGATTACTGACTTGCTTAAGTTGAAGTCAATATCACAAACTGGCATTGATTGGTTAGTTCAAAATATTCCTGGATTTGTTCCTGATTTTGAATCTGAATTTGAAGCATTGATACCAGATACACTTATGTCTACATTAAATGATAAATATGCTGTAAACTATATTCAGTCTATAACTCAGCCTAAACCTGATTATATATCTGAAAGTGAACTTGCATCTTATAGATTCACTATACCATATATGTATGAACGCAAATTGACTGATGAAATAATTGATAAATTTGATGTAGGATATGATGCAAATTGGGTAGCACCTGGAAGAACTAAACCTACTCCGTGTGTTACATTTCCAGTGAGAGATAAATCTGGGAACACGTTATTTTTCTGTAGACGAAGTGTTAAAGGTAAATTTTTCAACTATCCTACAGGTGTTACAAAACCTGTATATGGTCTATATGAGTTACCTGAACACTGTAAATCCGTTGTAATCTGTGAAAGCTGCTTCAACGCACTTACTTGCTGGGTATACGGTAAACCAGCTGTTGCACTTTTAGGGACAGGTAATTCATACCAGATACAGCAACTTAAGGAGCTTGGAGTACAAGAATTTATACTTGCATTTGATCCAGACGAAGCAGGTCAGCGTGCTACTGCTAAGTTGAAGAAAGCATTGAAGGGAGTAGCAATTGTTTGGTCATTTGTAGGTATACCTGCAGGTAAGGACATAAATGATTTGACCAAAGAAGAATTTGACTCACTAGAGTTAGAATGAGGTAATGCAAATGAATTCTAAAGAATCGGAACTTAAATTGTCAGAAGACTTGTCACATGTTTTAGCATTTCTTAGAAACATATTAACAATATATTCTCAAAATAGAGAAATGCTATCTACATATGATAGAAAAACAAGTGATTTCAATCATGCTCTCGAATTATACAATCTGAGTTATAATGAAAGAGCAAAGTTAGCAACTAAACAGCGTGATAATCTGATTGAAAGACGTAAGTGTAAAGACATCATTTATGAGTATCAGCCTGTTGCTGACTTACTTGACTCTAAAGAAGGTCATAGATTTTTGAATCTACTGAGTGAAGCATTAGGGAAAGTTCGTAAAGAAGAGAAAGCTCATGAAAACAGAACATATCGAAAACGTATAGCTGATGATAAGGAGTAATACATGAAGCGTAATGATTATATAAGTTGGGATACATATTTTATGGGAGTTGCTATGCTTGCGTCTAAACGAAGCAAAGATCCATCTACACAGGTAGGTGCTTGCATTGTAAATAATAATGATATCATTGTAGGCGTAGGGTATAACGGTATGCCAAGAGGTTGTTCTGATGATACTATGCCTTGGGCACGTTCTGCAACTAGCCCTTTACATACTAAATATCTATTTGTGTGTCATGCTGAGCTAAATGCTATACTTAATACAAATACTGCAAGCTTAAAAGATTGTACACTGTATGCTACTTTGTTCCCTTGTAATGAATGTGCTAAAGCTATAATTCAAAGTGGTATCAAACGTGTTGTATATTATGAAGATAAATATGCAGATACTGATAGTGTTAAAGCATCAAAGCTTTTGTTTGCTACTAGCGGTATTTCTGTTGAAGCTTACACTAAATCTGATACTGTAACATTATTACTTTGATAGTGTGATCGTTATTATTAGTACAACAAAACATGGAGGTGCTTATGTTGAAAATTTTCTTTGATACAGAGTTTACAGGATTACACCAAGGTACTACATTAATAAGCATTGGGCTTATCACAGAAGCTGGTGAGACATTTTATGCAGAGTTTACAGATTATGATCAGTCTCAATTGACTGACTGGATCAGGGATAATGTTATTGCTAATCTCCAATTAGTCAACAACCCTATAGCTGATCCGTTCATTTCATATAAATCTCCGCATCTACCAATATTTACTAATGTTAAAATGTATGGTAGTCGATATGAGGTTGCAGATGCTTTACGAGATTGGCTTGAACAGTTTGGAGAAACAATTGAGATGTGGAGCGACTGTCTCGCATATGATTGGGTCTTATTTTGTGAGCTGTTCGGAGGTGCATTTCATATACCGTCTTGTGTATATTATATACCTTTTGATCTATCTACATTGTTTCAAATCAAAGGAATTGATCCTGATATTGATCGTGAATTATTTGCATTCAGCGGTTCTGATAAATCACCTGACAGTATGCTCAAACATAACAGTTTATGGGATGCTATTATCATCCGTAAGTGTTATGAAAAATGCTAAATGGAGGTTCATAAATGAAATGTATATATCATAATGATATGGATGGTAGATGTGCAGGAGCATTAGTTGCTAGATATACTGGTAATTATAATAAAGATGATTTTATCGAGTGTAGCTATACACAATTTCCACTTCATAAAATTGAACGTGGTGAATCTGTTTACATTGTTGATTATTCATTCACAGATGCAACTGTTCATATCCTTCGTCAGATGGTAGAAAAGCAGTGCAACATTGTATGGATAGATCATCATACATCTAGCATACAATTACAGAATAAGTATGAGTATGAATGGTTAAAACGTATAGATGGTATACGTGATGAGAGTCAGAGCGGTGCTGGATTAACTTACAGCTATTTTCATTCTATGGAGGGTCATCTTGATGTTGAAAAGCTTCCTAGATTTGTTCAGCTTGTTGATGATTATGATAGATGGGTTTACCGTTTAGGGGAGGATACAACTTATTTCAAACTAGGTTTGGAAACTATTGAATTTGATGCACTTGATAGTATTTGGAGAGAGCTCATGCTTTCTGATGAAAAGGTAGATTCTATCATTGCAGTAGGTGCTATAATAAAGCAATATATTGACAAGTCAAATGCATCTTATCTCAAGAGCTACAGTTATGAGTCTACAATTTCGGGTTTACCTTGTCTTGTAATCAATAAACGCACTAACAGCTGGATATTTGCTGACAAGATTGATGAATATCCAATTGTAGCTACATTTGTTTTTGATGGTGAATGGTACCACTATTCATTATATTCATCTGATAAAACTGTAGATTGCAGCAAGATTGCAGAGCAGTATGGCGGAGGCGGCCATAAAGGGGCTGCTGGTTTCACATTAAACAGATTGATCTTTGACAAGCGTTCATAATATATAGTGCAGAACCTTACATATCTCTGCACTTAAGTTGCAAAGATATAAGATGTGGTAAGTTAGCGAATTCACTATATTTACTCAAAACAGTTTGCTAAAATACTATATGAATGTGAGGTAATTTGAATTGAATACATCTGATATGTATACAACATTAAGCACACGTACTAAGAACAAGCTATCACGGATACAGCAGAATATATTTCAGCTGTATCCTGAAATATCTGAACTTGGAATTCAAATATATAATCACACCGGATTCAGAGGTGGTAAGTCTGGATTTGAACTTTGTTTCCAAATAAAATCTAAAAAGTTAAATGATACAGAAACAGATATATCTTGTGTGTTTACACGTGATATATCTCAGGTGGAATCTAGTAGCATAATGCGTCAATTCAGGCAAAGATACACCAGCTGTGTTTATAATATTCATTGATCTGGTTCAAAAAAATATTATTAAGAAACTATTAAATTTTGCAAAAATGCTTGACTTTTTCTCCAAAATCGTATATAATAATATATGTAGGGACAAGACAATACCTACAACATATCAAAAAAAATCATAGATGTTAAAAAAGGAGTAAAAAGTCATGGGCACAAAAATGTTCAAAAACAGGGAAACAAATTTCGAGGCAGCTCGCAGAAAGGCTATCGCACGTTGGTCTGATAACATTCCGGTATCTGAAACACCGTTCTACGCAGCACGTTCTCGCTTCAGGAGTGTAGTAGGTTATGAGCCGTTGTCTTATGAGGAGTGGTTGTCTTTGGATGACCAGTATAAGGCAGCGGCTCTTTTTGTTACCTTCTTCGACCAGATCACTCTCGCATGGAGCAAGGCAAAAAGCTTCTACGTTCTCGAGGAGGATGGTGTATCTGAGATGATGAAATATCTCATGAAGAATACACCTCTGATCGCTTCTAAGAAAAGCAAATACTCTCCGGCATACATCTACAGAGTGGCATATAACTGCCTGTACTGCATTAGTCGTGATATCAAGCGTGACAGACTGGCATATGAAAATAATGTTCCGCAGTATGTTCAGTGCGGCGATGATGTATTGGATCTGTTCGATACTGTATGCGACGCTGAGGATATGGACAACACTATCAGCAAGAAAAAGTTCTGGGCTTTGGTTGACAATCAGGAGTGGGATGTTAAGGCTATGATTGTCAAAATTCTCGAAGGTGGTGCTTTGCCTGCAGGTATCCCGATGAAGCGTCGTGCTGAAATTATGGAGGAACTCAAAACTACTTTTGCAGATTACAAGGCACTCTTCTATGGTGAGTCTGAACAGAAACACGAACTGACATTTGCATATGTACTGCAGAACGACGACAAAATTGCTTCTGCAGTTGTAGAAATGCCGAACGGCGAGTCTGCTGTATATTATGGCCAGAAGCTGTACAGAAACAACAAGGTATACAGAATTGAATTCTTTGGATCTACTCAGGACTATCTGTTTGCAGCTGAGACAGCACGTGGCTTCAAGGTAACCGACATTGAGATGTACAGATAATAGGAGATATAATCTCTGATACATATCTAATCATCAACTAGTCAATAAACAAATCGTTATAATACATGTAGGTCGGACAGCCAATTCGGCTTACATGTTTTATAATGTGCCTGATGAACAGGCACATATCATCATATCAAGAAACCAATAGGAGGTATTATTATGGCATTCAAAAGCGTAGACGAATACAACAAGGAACAGTATGGTGGTCTTTTCAGACTTCCGAATGATCAGGATTGTGCAGATGTCATCTTCCTTTACAGACAGCATTCTGATGCACTCGTAGCTGACACACACTACATCAAAACAGCTGATTACAGTGGATATGTACACTGTACAGGTCGTGGCTGTCCTGCTTGTGCTAAGGGCATCAGAAAGCAGACAAAGATCTTTGTACCGCTGTATAACATCACAGAGGGTGAACCGCAGTTTTGGGACAGAACACCGTCGTTTGAACCTCAGCTGAACACAGAGGTATTTTCACGTTTTCCAAATCCAAGTGATTTCGTATTCCGTATCACAAGACATGGCGTTGCACGTGATGTTAACACTCGATATCAGATTGTTGCAACTAGCAACAACACCTTCAAGTCTTTTGATCAGATCTTGTCCGAAAACAACATCTCCTTCCCTGAATTCTATGAACAGATCTGCAAGGATGTCGATGCTGCTACACTTTCAAGCTGGCTCAGCACAGCAGGATCAGCTGCAACTGGTTACAGCAATGAAGCGATGCCGGACTATACGCCTACACCACGAGCTAATCCGTCAGCCATTGCACCGTCAGCTCCTATTACACCACCTCCGTCTCTTGATGAAGTTGGTATTGATCCGTCAATCAGCATGGGTGCTGAAGAAGTAGATCCTGACGTTAATTTCTAATAGCAGATGATAGGTAGCTCTGTAGTTCGTTATTATAACAGCTACAGGGCTATTTATATATTTATAGGAGGTGATGAGCTTGGGTTTATTTAGTAGAGCCCAAATTGCTCAAGTTAATGCAATTGCTGAAAAAAGTAAAGCATCTCTTGAACAGTCTGCTCCAAAAACAGCAAGGTCGACAAAAGGATTGAATGCTGAGTTAAAAGCGATGTCAGATGCTGTAATAGAGTACTTCAAAGATTCTAAAGCTATATTGATAACAAGCAAAGAACAGCTACATGATTATGTAACTAATCTCATAGATTCTGGATATGGTAGTCTAGATACAGAGACGACTGGACTTGATCGTATAAGAGATACCATTGTCGGAGTATCTCTATATTATCCAGGTGGTGTAGAATGCTACATACCTAGTAAACATCTTGTACCTATTTTTGATGCACCTTATAAAGATCAGTTGACATATGAAGAGATTGGCGAAGAGCTTCAGCGAATTGCAGATAGTAGTGTAAAACTTATTTTTGCAAATGCTGACTTTGACTTATCTATGATTTACAAAGATCTTAAAGTTGATCTTATCAAGAATTGTTACTATGATGTTATTCTTGCTTGGAGATGCTTGAAGGAGAATGAACGAAACAATCGACTGAAAGAGCTGTATAACAAATATGTTCTTAAGGGTAAAGGAGATCCTAAAACCTTTAGTGATTTCTTCCCTCCAAAGCTATTCCCATATTGCAAGCCTGAAGTTGCAAAGCTATATGCTGCAAACGACGCAAAAATTACATATGAGTTGTTTACATGGCAATTACCATATGTTATGAAAGACAATCCTAAATGTAAGAAGAATCATCTTGAAGCAATATCTGATCTTATTTGGGGTGTAGAATTTCCGTTGATGGGTGTGTGTCAGAAGATGCACAGAGATGGTATCTATATTGAACCGTCTATGGCGGAGATGCTGAATAGAAAATATCTCCCAATTGCAGATGCAGAACTTAAGAAACTTCAGGGTATGGTGCAAGAAATACTCGATAATCCTAAATACACAACACGTGTAAAAAGACCATTTTTACGTGCTACAGATTTTAATCCTGAGTCTACTCCTCATGTAGCTTGGTTATGCTATGATTTGATGAAACTTGATTCAGGTAAAGGTGGTAGAAGCACTGGTAAAGAGATTCTAGGAACATTCAATGCTCCTGTTGCAAAACAAATTCTAAAATGCAGAAGTTTAGGAGTTCTTATCAGCACATTTGTAAAGAAATTACCTAACGCTGTAGGTCCTGACGGTAAGATCCATTGTACATTCAAACAAATTGGTGCTGATACAGGACGATTTAGTTCTGCAGATCCTAATATGCAGAATATTCCATCAAAAGCTGGAGATATTCGTAGAATGTTCAGAGCTATGCCAGGTCATGTTTTGATGTCTTCTGACTATTCTCAGCAAGAACCAAAACTCACAGCATATGTAAGCCAAGACGAGAAGATGGTTCAAGCTTTCAAAGATAATAAGGATATTTATTCTATCATTGCTAGTATTGCATTTGGTGTTCCTTATGAGGACTGTCTTGAATTCAAGCCGACTGGTAAGTTTGATGAAGATGGTAATCCTATTAAGGTATATAATGCTTCTGGTAAAGCTCGAAGAGGTGAGGCAAAGACCATTGTACTTGGAATTACATATGGTCGTTCTGTAGTTACAATTGCAGATCAGTTATATGCACATGAACCTTGGTCTGATGAAGAGAAAATCAAGAAAGCACAACATGTATTCGATTCTGTTTTGAATGCATTTCCATCACTTAGAAAGTTGATGATAAATGCACAGAATTGTGCAAAAACAAATGGATATGTTGAAACTATTCTAGGACGTAGACGTCATATACCTGATATGCAACTTCCTGAGTTTGAATTCAAGCCTATGAAAGGGTATGTTAACCCTGACATTGATCCGCTTGATGTATCTACACTCGATAATCAAGAATCTATACCACAGAGAGTTGTTGATAGACTCTATAAGGAGCTTACAAGTTACAAGTACTTCGGTCAAGTTGCAAAGCGTATAAGAGAATTAGCCGAGAACGATCATATTAAGGTTATAAACAACCGATTCAAGATTCAAGAAGCTTCAAGAAAATGTGTAAATTCTATAATTCAAGGTAGTGCAGCTGAGCAGACAAAACTTGCTATGTTGCTCATCGATAATGATCCAGAATGGAACGCATTAGGTGGACATGTTATACTTCCTGTACATGACGAACTTATCGCAGAAGTTCCTATTGAGAATTGGGAGGCTTGTGCAAATAGACTGAGTAAATTGATGTGTGACGCAGCTAGTTTCTTACCGTTTGCAAGTAAATGTGATGTTACTGTATCTTATAGATGGAACGGTATGGAGTATCCTTGTAAATATCCTGAACCTAATTCATTGGATAATCTCACAGAAGATGAAGTAATGTGGGTTCAATATCATTTGTTTGAATGTGGATATGAATTACCTGTATTCAAAACTCCGGATGGTGATAAACCGGAGGGTGATGCAGCACTTGGTGTAAATGGTGTAGTAACAGATCAATATAATAGTTACATTCGTGACTATTGTAATCGTTATAATATTACAGAAGATGAGTTTATCTATCATATTCATACCAAGGTGCATACAGGTTCGGCACCTGTTAAACAGCTTGGAGATTATAAACAAATCTCATCTAAATCATAAGGAGGTTATATTTTGGAAAATTCTACATTTGTAGCTGTACGTAAGTTAAGTACAATTCAGAAACGTGAAAAACTCAATGACGTCTATGCAATGGACGAACCAGGAAACGGCGGAGCTAATCATACTTATGCTGTATATAAGTCTGGTGAAACGCCTACCATTCTCAATGAGCCGCTTGTAATCATTCAGCTTCAGAATGGAGCAAGGAAAATTCCGGATAGCATTCATGGCGTAATTGATACTGACCTGCTGGAAATTGTTCGTGACCGACTTAAGTCATTTCAGAATGGTGAGTTTGCTACAAGGGAAAATGCTTGTGCTTTGACTCATATCGAAGAGGCACTTATGTGGTTGAATCGTCGTGTTGAGGACAGAATCGAGAGAAATGTTCTCGGAACAGATAACAAGTAATGGAGGTTATATAATGTCACAAAAATTTACAGTGAGCACAAAACCGCTGATTGATGGTTTGAATCTTGGTATCTTAAATGCTAACATCTCAAACTTCTTTCAGAGAAGCACAATGGCACAAGTAACAGCTAACAAAAACAGTCTTATCATCAACCTTGAAGCTGCATTTATCTATTCAGAAGTTGAGTTCAAGGGGATGGGTACAGAAGATACATCTTCTACTATATTTGTAAGCAGTTCTCTTCTGAAACAGCTTGTTTCTACATTTGAAGCAAGTACAACTACTTTTGAGTTTGATGAAAGTGGTCTCATTTTACATTCAGGTAAATCTAAGTTCACCCTTCCAAAAGTAATTGATGCTGATATGACATTCCAGCGTCCTGGTAGTTTGTCATCTGATATCATCGACATCAAGAAAGAAGATTGGAAGTTCATCAAGGACTATCAGCTGTATGCTATTGCAATGTCTTTTGTTCATCCTGTTTATACAAAGGCTTGGTGCGGTGAGTCTGGTGATGTACTTGTTGGCGATTTTGATATTGGCTTGTTTACGCATTCTAAGAAGGGCAACCTTAGACGCACTTGTCTGCTTTCTGATACAATTATCAATCTTATCACATCTCTTCCTGAGGGTGCAAAGATGTATAAAGCTGAAAACAGCTATATTGTACATGTAAAGACTGATGGATTCACATTTACATCTGAATTTGAACCTAAGTATGAATCTGATGAAGATATGGGCAGTTACAATGCCGATATGATTTTGTCTATCATGAATGTAGACGGTGAGTCTGTTAAGGTGAATGTTGCAGCTATCATGAAGATTCTAAATCAGGCTGATTTGCTTTCTACAAAGAGCGAGGATTCTATTAAACTTTCTGTAAGCACTGGACAGATTACATTCACTGATGTAAATGTAAATTGTTCAATTCCAGCTGAGGGTACTATTACTAATCCATACTCTGTAGAATTCAACATTGACTCGCTTAAGAAGGTAATGTCTAATTGTTCTGAAGATGTTGTAAGTATCTTTGCTGCACAGAATGAAGGAGAAGTGTCTGGTATTACAATCTTCAGCAAGGACTTGATTACATCTATTGCGGCGGTAGAAGAATAATGAGTTTCCAACCATTGAATTTTGCGTCTGTTGCAAAGTTCAATTCGGCAACAAGCAGTGAATTCCTCTCTTTTTATCAAGATTATGTTCTTCAGAAATTAAGGGAGGACAGCTTGAAGCCGAAAAACAAAACATTTGCTCCTTCAAGTTTTCGATGTGCTAGAAAATGTTGGTTCAGATTACGTGGTGTCGAAACTGATATGTTAACTAATCCTGATCCAGTATTGAACTTCAAGGCTGAGGTTGGAACAGCACGACACGAAATAATTCAATCTAATCTCAAAGAAGCACTTGGAGATGACTGGATTGAAGTACCTGATTATTTAAGCAAGCATCCTATACCATACGAATATACATTGACACAGAAAAATCTGGAAACCTTGATAGAAATATCAGATCCTCCAATTCGTTTCGCATGTGATGGTATTATCCGATGGAAAGATAAGATATACTTGCTTGAAATAAAAACAGCTGACTATGATAGTTGGAACTCATTAACTGACTGGAAGGCTGTACACAAAGATCAAATTCAATGCTATAGCACTCTTTTAGGTCTACCTCATGTAATCGTTATATATGAGGACAGACAATACGGCGATTTGAAAGTCTATGAAGAGTTTGTCAATCAACTTGAATCCCAAGCTGTATTAGACAGAATGCACTATATTCAGGAAATGGTTGAATGTAATCTAGCACCTGACAGAGTTCCTAATGGTGATTACATGTGCAACAATTGTGAATATCGCGTAAAGTGTAAGCAGTGGGGTTGAGAAATCAACCCCATTTTGTATAAAAGAAAGGTGTGTTAAAATGTCACTTGCTACAAAATATCGTCCTAAATCATTTTCAGATGTAGTAGAGCAATCACTTATTGTAGATATGCTCAGTAATATCTGCAAAAGTGATTTGAATAACCGAAATTTCTTATTCATTGGTCCGGCAGGGTGTGGCAAAACTACACTTGGTCGAATTGTAGGAAACGTATTGAATAATAATACAGGTGAACCTATTGAAATTGATGCTGCGTCTCATAGTGGTGTAGATAAGATGCGTGATATCATTCAGCAAGCACGAACTTACCCTATTGGTTGTGCTTACAAGATATTTATCATTGATGAGTGCCATAGCTTATCGTCACAAGCTTGGCAGGCTCTGCTTAAGACACTTGAAGAATCTCCAGCAAAAAGTGTTTTTATTTTCTGCACTACAAATCCAGAGAAAATTCCAGCTACAATTTTATCTCGTGTTCAGACATTTCAGTTGAGTAAGATCAGTCTTGACAGCATCTGTAACAGACTTGTATATGTATTGGATTCTGAAATTGCAGAAGGTAGAGATATAACATATGAGAAAGAAGCTATCAACTACATTGCGAAGCTTGCTAATGGCGGTATGCGTGACGCTTTAACATTGCTGGATAAAGCATTGGCGTATAGTACTAACATTTCATCTCATACATTATCAAAGGCGCTAGGCCTACCTAACTATGATGATTATTTTATGTTATTGTCTGCTATTGCAAAAAGAGATAATGAAACTATCACAAAGGTAGTTGATGAAGTTTACAATTCAGGTGTTAACTTTGTGAAATGGTTTGAGAATTTCCATTCATTTGTAATCAACATCGTAAAATATATCTTCCTTCAAGACATCAATAAGACAATGATTCCAGCACATTATGCAGATAAGATATCTAAATATAGTACAGCTCATTCTAACATCTGCTTGAAGTTAGCTAATACACTTATCAAATTGAATCAAGAGTTGAAGTCTACTAACTACCAACAAGAGATTGCACTTACATATTTGTGTAGTCCTAAAAAATAATGAGGTGTTACTGTGTTGAATTTACAGAATGTTCAAAATGAGTTTTCAGATGATATTGAAGCTGTATCTGATTGGTGTGAAGAAATCTATCAAAATAATTTCGCATCGCATTTTTCAGAATCAAGAGAGTTATTCTTAAGGCTTAAATCAAAAACACAACCAATTACTGATGAGGAACTAAGCTGGATCTTAATAAACCTTCCACTCAATTTGTTTGATGTATCTGAAGTTCTTAATAAGTTCAAAGTTAATCAAGAAGTAGTTAAATTGCGTAATAAGCAGAAAGAATCTGATCTTGTTAAAGCGTCTATTGAAACAACAGCTACAAAGCGTCAAGAAGAAGCATCTATCAAAATGCTTGAAAATAAATTACTTGTAACAGCATATTCGTCTGTTATGTCGAGAGTAGAAAGCGAAATTTCATTTTGCAGAGAGCTTATCATGGGAGCAAAGAAAATCTGGGATGCACGTAGACGTTCTGAGTCTGCTAATCCTGTAGGTCTTGTAACTGATGATTCTCATACAGATCTACCAGATTACCAACAAGATGTTTATATCAAAGGAGGTAAATAACTTTGGCAAGTTATAAAGATATTATAAAGAAGAAAAAGAAAGAGTGGAATTGTGAAGGGTTGATGGACGGTGCTCATGCGGCACGTGGAGAGAAGTTACCATTTTCGTCACCTTTGATGAATTGGTGCACCTACGGTGGTATTCCTAGAAACAAGATTTCAGAGTTCTTTGGCGATCCAGGTGGTGGTAAAACTACTACATCTGTCGACATCTGTAAAAATGCTATTGCAATATTCAAAAATGAGTTTGAAGCTAAGGCAGCTGAATTACGAGATAAGATTGCACAAGGTGTAAAGTCTGCATATTCTGAGCTTGAGGACTTGAATGATAAAGGTCCAAAACGTGTATTGTATATTGATCTAGAGCACGCATTTGATGGTGCTTGGTCTAAAACACTTGGAATTGATGAAGCTGATATGGATATAATGCAGCCGCCTGATGTATTTGCTGAAGATGTTTTACAGACAATTCTGGAGATTGTAGAAACAGGTGAAGTTGGTCTAATTGTTACGGACTCTATTCCTTCATTAGTACCTAAAACAGAACTTGAAAAGAAAATAGGTGAGCGAACAGTTGCAGTACTTGCTGGGCTATTAAGTGTATTCTGCAGAAAGATTGTTTCTTTGCTTACAAGATATGAATGTACACTTCTCTTGATAAATCAGACTCGTGATAACATGGATAATCCATATGTTGTAAAAACACCTGGTGGAAAAGCTCCTAAATTTTATGCATCACTTCGTATTCAGTTCAGAGTAGGATCTCCGGTAGATTTCCTAGGAAACGAGTTACCTATGAATACAGATAATCCTGCTGGCTATATCATAAATGCTAAACTAGTTAAACAGAAAAGTGCTCCGTGGGATAGAAAACAAGGTACATATTACCTCATGTGCCAATCTGGTATTAGACCTGATTTCGACTATGCACTACTTGCAGTAAATAAGTATGGAATCATTCAAAAAGGCGGAGCTTGGTTCACAATATGCGATCCGTTTACAGGCGAAGTTCTTATGGTTGATGATCCATCTAATCCTGGTAAGCAGAAGCCTCTAAAACTCAACGGTCTTGCAAGAGTATATGAATATCTCAATTCTAATCCTGAATATTATCATAAACTTCAAAAATTTATCTTAGATGATATAAATGGTAAAACTGATGAAACGGAGGATTCTGATGAGTGAACCAACTAAATATTATAGTTCAAGACAAGAACATATGGTAGCTGATTACCTCGGTTGGTCAGTTGTATCTGGCAGCGGTGCTCGTTCATTTAATCCAGGAGATATACGTTCAGATGATTTCTTAGGTGAGTGTAAAACATTCACTAAGGAATCTGATGACGTTTACTGCTATAATTCAGTATGGTCTAAGATAACAGAAGAAGCGACATCTGTTATGAAAAAGCCGGTTCTGTTTGTAGATAATGGTACACAACAATCTCAAAATACTTGGTGTGTAGTTCCAGAAAGGTTCATTTCTTCTGCACCTTCAGTGAGTATTATGGATTCTAAAGTTGCTAATTCGTTATTAAAAACATCTAAAACACGTGTCAGATTTTCTCATATGAATGTTAAATATGAATTTATGATGTATCGTAGAGTAGTCAATACAGATATGATAGCTTTACCATTTCATCTTGCTGATACAAATGTTGCTTTAATTTCATTAGCAACACTAAAACATGTGTTGGAAGGAGATGTTGACTAATGTTAAGCATACAAGAAGCTGGTAAAGAAATACTTACAGGACATCCAGGCAAATTTTATGTATTTGCAGGAGATGAGTATGGTGTTAAGGACAAATATTTATTAGCTCTAAAATCTCATTATTCTGATTATGTAGAAGCAGATGATGTTGAGTCTATATTCAAGCTAATGACTACTAAACACCTTATTCCATTACCACCTAAACTTTACATTGTACGATATGATGAAAACTTCATATCATCATTAACTAATGTGACAGCGTCTAAAATAAAATCTATGAAGATATTAGGTACATTGGTATGTATTTATGAGTCACCTAAGCATACTGCTAAATGTGACAAACTGCTTCCAGAATATACTGTATCATTTGATCATGTAAGCCCAGAATTCGTCAAGAAATATTTATCGTCTGATTTTCCAGAATTATCAAAGTCTATCATTGATTTTGCAGTAAGCACTCGTCCTGATTATAAATCGGCTTGGAACATATGCAATTGTTTATCGCATGTAGACGCTACTAAAATCAATTTTGCAAATATGTCCGGACTTGCAACTACATTTGGTTGTTCAGCATCATCTAATGAAGCTCAATTACGGTTAGGTATTGCATCTAGAAATTTTGCATATTCACTGAGTGTTTTAGATTCATATGGAGATGATATCAATGCTGCATTTTATACTATATTAAGTACATTGATTGATATTGAAAAGATCATTGATAGTACTTACAGTCAGTCAGATTTGCATAAGTATGTGAAAGTATGGACACATGCTGACATCTATTACATGTTTATGAACACTTATGATGCATTGAAGAAATCTCGTTCATATACATCACATGACATATATGACAGCTTAGTATATTTACTTGGATTGACACAGTTCTCTCCTATACCTAGTCCAGAATCTATGAATTAAGGTGGTGATTTATAATGCAGCTTATCAATCAAAAGATTGGAATTGCTGAATTGGAAAGGCTCGCTAAAGACGATAAACACAGTATAATGATTGAAGGTATTGAAGGATCTGGCAAATCATATCTTGCAAAGCAGTATGCGTCTATGTTGAACATTCCCGATTTTCAAGTAGTTGAACCTAAGGTACAGAACATTAAAGATGCAATAAATGCTTGTTACTTGATTGAAAATCCAGTTGTAATTTGTATTGAGAATCTTGATACCGGAGTTCTTGCAGCATCTTATGCACTATTGAAATTTCTTGAAGAACCTGCTTCTCATGTATACATTGTTGTAACATGTAGAAATCTACAACATGTACCTGATACTATCATAAGCAGAAGTGCTGTTGTATCAGTTTCACCTCCTATTGAGTCAGATTTAGTTTCTTATGCTTCTGAGAAAGATTCTGCTCAATATCTTTATCTTCAAGATAAATCTATCTGGAAATGTGCAAAGACATTCAAAGATGTTGAAACATTGTTAGAGTTAGATTCTACTAAGATTGAATATTTCAATACTTTGTCAGAGTTGTTAACTAAACAAGGGTCTGTTTCTAATATCGTATGGTCATTGCAAAAATATCCTGATAATTCTTCTACACCTATACAGCTTGTAATTCGTTATATAATGTATATTACAAATTCAAGTACTATTTGGCGTGCAGGGCATGATTGTTTGAAGGAGTTATCTCTTGGACGAATTTCTACTCATGCAGTTTTAGCTAAATTTGCATTTGAACTGAAATACCTTAAATAACTTATATTGTAACATTATTAAGGAGGATGCTGTATATGGTGTATTTTTTCAGCGGCGGTCTTACAAAAGATATGGTTAAATATTTAACTAATATGCCTGACTTTGAACCTATTGATGTGCTTGTATCTCAGCTGGACAGAAATTCTATCAAAGAAATGATCAAATATCAAAGTGAAGGTGTTGTTAAACAGCTTTTTATTGATAGCGGTGCTTTTTCTGTACATACAGGCAAGGCTACAGTAGATTTGGATGAATATATTTCGTTCGTCAATTCTATTGACGATCATATTCATGCTATCGCACAGGTTGATACTATTCCTGGTGTGTTTGGTCAGCCTAAATCTAGAGAGGATTATGAAAAGTCTGCAAAATTGTCTTGGGAGAACTTCCTTTATATGTATAGAAATCTCAAATCTCCTGAAAAGCTTATTCCTGTATTCCACTATGGTGAGTCTTTTGACGCTCTTAAGAATATGCTTGATTGGAAGGATGAAAACGGGAAGCCTTTGACTTATCTTGGAATTTCTCCTGCTAATGATACTTCTCAAAGTACTAAGAATGTGTATATGAGGGAAGTATATGATTTCATTGCAAATTCAAGTAATCCAAACGTAAGAACTCACTTATTTGGTATGACTGCTTTAGATGCTTTGTCTAAAGTTCCTACGTATTCAGCAGACAGTGTAAGTCATAGGCTTATTGGCGCATACAATAAAATCTATCATCCGGAGTTTGGAGTTATCAGCTTATCAAAGAAATCTAGAACTTCAAGAAGTAAATCTAGTATGAGTTTTGTAGAAACTTGTGATGACATCGCACTTAAGAAGCTTACGGATTATCTTGAACATCTTGGAGTTACACTTGAAGAGGTACAAGACAGTCATTCTGCAAGATGTGCAGTTTCAATGTATGGAATCATTCAGCATTTGAAAACACATCCTTACAAACCAGAGAATGTCAAGCGTACCAAGAAGCTGTTTAGCTTGCCTAACTAATTTCTAAATAAACTATTAAATTTTATAAAAACTATTGACTTTTTCTCTAAAATCGTATATAATATAATTGTAGGGCAAAAAAAATAATACCTACAACATATCAAAACATTTGGAGGTACAATAGTATGAAAAATTTAGAAGTATTCAATCAGCGTGGTTTTGGTGATTACAGCTGTAGTTCATGTAGAACTCCTCTCCTTGGTACATTTACCGCTATAGGAGAAGTTGGTGATGAGAATGGTTATGAGTGGAGAAGTTTTTGTCCTCGTTGTGCATCAAAATTAGGTATTGCAACTATTTCAGACAATGATCCGAAATTGAACGAAATTTACAGTAACTATCCTATTCCCGATTATTTAGGAAACTAATATAATCAATAACATAATCAATAACATAAAAGCAGCTGTTGAAGCTGCTTTTATTTTATGTTTGAAAACCTTTTATATGATATGTAACATATTCATTTGTTGGAGAAGGAGTGATTCAAATGATCAAACCTGAGAATCTAAGTACATTATTATCTGCTTCTGAAGCAGCGGCTGTTGCTGATGCAGCTATTGATGAACAAGAAGAATGTGCAGTTGCACGTGCTATAAATTACAATGCAAATACAGGTGAAACTTGTACTGAATGGACTAGTGGTTTATCAGATAAGATGAAAGCTAAATTAAAATCAAAAAAGTACAAGGTAATCCCGAAAACTGATGCATATGGAGTAGAAATTCCTAACATGTACTATATAAAGAGCAGGTGATAGTTGATGTTTGATAACAGATTCAAACTTCACAAGTATGACGAAGCATCTATAAATTCAGTTGTATTGAATGTTAATCAGCTTGAATACTTCACATACCTAGAGCTGCCACATGACATCGCTAAGTTCTTGTCATTGTATTGTGTACAGGAATTTAATACTCCTAAAGGACCTATTGAACTCGATTATTCTGATAAAATAACTAGAGAGTGTTTACGTCCATGGTTGAAAATCGAAACATCTATTTTCAATACAGAATGCGGATTTCACATGTATAAGTTTCAGTTTGTTGATACAAGAACGACTGATGTAGTATCGTTATACTTTGCATATAATTTACAAAATAGTAATCCTGATAAGACATCATACATCTATATGAAAGGCAGAAACGCTGAAGGATTCAATCCATTTGAAGATGGTAATGGGGCAGGCTCTGCTAGTAATACATCTGATAATTCTGACAGTGATTCAGACGATAGCAAAAATGATTCATCTAGTTGTTGCTGTTGCGGTAAATGTAAGTATTGTAGTAAGTAAGGAGGTTTACATATGAAACGAAGAATTATATGTTCCTTCAGACAATACAATGCTAATACCAAAGATATAAGAAAAGGTGACTGTTCTGTACGTGCATTATCACTAGCATATGGTATTGATTATGAACTTGTATACAAGTCTCTCAAAACATATCAAAGAGAACTTGGTTATGGAATTTACAATGACTTAAGAAATATAGAGTACTTTATAGAAGGTAACAACAGTCAAAAGATACAAGTTGATAAGAGTGTAGATACTGTAGATGATTTTTGTAATTCTTACACCATAGGTACGTATTTGTTATTTACAAGTAAAACAGATACATCACGTATAAATCATATAGTTGCTGTAATAGATGGTGATCTGTATGATACATGGGATTCTTTGAATCAACATGTGCGTGAAGTTTACTGTGTAAGTTCTGATACTACTCATATGTATTCTGATGAGTTCAATATCAACGATGCAGCTTCGCAGATATGGGAACCTTTAGATAATTACATACAGTCTCAGAATAAAAAAGTAGAATTCATGTATGTAGATTTACAAGAGTTAGGAGTTAAGGGTAATGATACTGTTGTAATTGTATTAAAATGCATTCTAGATGATAGCATACCTATTTATTCTAAATATAAAAAATCCTCTGTAATTACTCAAAGATTCATTGCAAAATTCAACCTCAAGAAGGATCAAACACAAAATGTGAAAGTTCTTGTACCCAAGCTCAGAACTAAGATATATGACTGGATGTATAATATACGAAAAGATATCCAAGATGCAAAGAAAGCTGAAACTATAAATCGTAAAGATTTTCTAGGTGATAAAACACTAGTTGCTAAATTACCAGAATGGTCTCACCCTTATGTGACATATGCAAGTACATTAAATTATTCATCTGCATATTCAGTAGATATGGATGCACTAGATGGTGATCCTAGAAAGTCAGAAGCACCTACGGTATATTTTCGTGCTGATTCTTTGAGAGAGTTGAAACAACAATTAGCATCATATAAATCTAATTTCTCTAGATTAGGGTATGACTATTAGTATTGCATAACCTATCATATTATTGTATAATTACATGTAGAAGGAGGTAATCTGCATGAAAGCAATATTTGCATGTAAGCTTTATAAATCAAGTAGACGTAAGGACAAAATAAAAGCAGCATTACAGAATCCTATAAATGCTGAGCTTGTAGAACAGATAGATGAATATCTAGGTGAAGAATATAGACCTGTAACTAAAATTGACGGTGACGTCATGAAAACTGTTCCTAAACATGATAATAAATCAGGTTCATCTAATACACAAACAAGGTCAAGTGGTCATGGTCCTTCAAGTGGTGGACTAGGTGGTTTAAGTTCTGCATTATCTGGTCTAGACGATGATACTACCATATCGGAAAAATATGGTGACGAATTAGATGATGATGGAAATGCTGCATTTGATGCTACTCAGGGTACAAGTTCGTCTGATGATGACACTTCTGATGATAATTCTGATACTACAGCAAATTCAGCTACAGCAGTGAAGAAATCATCTATCGTTGCTGATACAGTTGTAACTAAACCGTTTGTTGAAACACAAGTTTCCTTAAATGGTCTTGCAGGTGAACTTAAGGGAACATTGAATGCACGGTCATCGACTACCGGTGTAAATCGTGTATGCGTAAAGAACAATGAGATATGGATTCATTATAATGATGATATCAATCTTAACAATGTTATGACTGCTGTAATAGACACATTGAATTCAGCAAATTATCATTACTTGATATTCAATCGTCTAGCAAGAACAGATAATGCAATTGTTTTTACAATCAACGGTAATGATACAGATAATGTGATGGAGCCGATATCTGATGAAAAATGAACTTCCAATAACTGAAGATTTAGATTTTCACTATCTACTAGAATTGATGCCTCCACTGCAAGACGAGGCTGAATTTTCTTGGCTGCCAGAATTATTTTCTACAGTAGGTTATGGTAGTTTGATTAAATTATGCAAATTCGCTGGTGGTGAGATTATCAAGATACCAACACTTGAACAACTTACTTCCAGTATAGAATCTCTACAGTGGTTCTATGATGTAGAAATATCTAAATGTAAGACATCTGATGAAATACCTTTACAATATCGAAATCTTGTATCTAAAATAAAGGAGATATATGATGCTGGATACTGTTAAGAAATGTATAAAAGATGTTCCTGATATCTCATTTCAACAATTCTTTCAGATGTATGTAACATCTGTACAAGATTCTAACATAGATAGAGAGGTCAGCTACTTAATAAACAGAAACATATTAGGTGTAAACTCTATGGGAATGTTAATCCATAATACAATTGAAAGGTTGAAACATGTATGATTACAGCTACAAATATACAAAGTGCATATAATGATTTGTATAAAGAAGTGCGAAGATACATATGGGATTTCGATACAGTAAGTGCTCTTGCAGATTTGGAAGTTGAAACTTATCAAACCTTTCCAGATATAGAGCAGCTTATCAAGAAATTTGATACGTTCAAGCGATATGTTAATGATACAGATGTACTTCGTGAGGACGAAGATGTCAAGGAGGCCTTTGACGCATTCGAGGAAATCATAAATGATGATAACATGGAGTTATATGCAAACTTAAAAGATTTTCAGGAGGTACCAGTATGAGTGTCAAGAGAATGAAGATAATGAAATCTAAATCGACTATAAAGTCTGCAACAGATGCAACTGTTTCTAAATCTGCTTATGCAGAAGCTATCAACAACATCCAGTCTGCAATTCAAGCATTGAGTAAAGCTGCACAAGATGGTGATGCTCTTGCTAAAGAATCAATTGCTAACTTAAGTGTTGTAATGTTTGATTTGAAGTAAACAAAATTCGGAGGTGCTTTATGGACGATATCAAAACTGTTGATAGTTCAGAAGTAGTGTATGATCCTGTATACCAACGACAAAAAGAGGGCGTCACGAAAATGCGTACGTCCTTGTTGGCGTGTACTGCTGAAAACGGTGTTACTATAAGAAACACATTAGATTCAATAACAGCTATGCGAATATATCATCAGATGATGCGTATAATAAAATATACAGAGTTGATGGACAAGCTTGAAGATAAGCTTTACAGGTCTATTGATAATATGTTAGATAACTCTCCCGATGATGAACGAACTCTATTATCACTCTTACATATTCAAGAGCGTTTACAAAAGTCAATGATTGAATCTCATAAATTGATTCAGCCATATCTTGATATAAAAGAGTTTTCAGTTGTTGATCTTGTACCTCAAGAGTCTACAGCTGCTTCTAGTACTCAGTTTAACATGAAGTCTGAGGATCGTGATAGATTGCGTTCTAATGCTCAACAAGTTCTACTTCAATTAAAGGAAGGTGGGCTAGTTGCAAAATAACATCACAGATCTATCGCTACCTGAAAGAATTCAAAAGATATTTTCGAGCTGTAATGAAGTAGAACAGTCATACTTGCTTCAAATTCTAGAAGAATTGAGTGAGTCGGATTGTGGATACTCTAAAACATATGAAGACATATGGTTATCTGATTACAAAGAGATACCAGTAGACATTGACACATTCTTAGATTCTGAAACATATCTAGGAAAAACTAACAGATGCGGTAAGGCTGTATTTCCATTTTGGCGTACAGAGTTGAGGAACTTCTTCAATGCTGGTAATCAATTTCATGAATGGATTCTAACAGGAGCTACTCGTATTGGTAAATCATCTACTGGTATATCAGCAACATCATACATGTTGTATAGATTGATGTGTTTGCGAGATCCTCAAAAATACTTCAATAAGAAAGACGTATCTAAGTTTTCTATACTGTTTTTCAACATTACAAAAGACTTGGCAAAGGGTGTAGCTTATCGTGAATTCAATGATACATTGAAAGCAAGCCCTTGGTTCAATGCACACGGAACCTTTTCTAGTAGTGAAAGAGATTTCTACTATATACCAGAGGGTGGAAAGATAATCATAGATTATGGTTCAGACGCTTCACATGGTCTAGGACAACAGGTATTTGTTGGGTTCATGGATGAGTGTAACTTCAGCAAAGCAGGTGTTAAAGACGTTAACAAAGCAAAATCACATATGAAAGAAACTTACAACACAATATCAGCCCGTGTTAAAGGTACATTTAAGCATGGTGGTGAAGTATTCGGAAAGATATTCGCTGTAAGCTCTAAACGTAGTGATAGTGATTTCATGGAAGCTTATGTGCAAGAGCAGTTAGATGCTGGTGCAGGCGATCATATGTATATATCTGATGCACCTCAGTGGGAAGTACTTCCTAAAGATACATTTGCAAGTGAAACATTCTACATTGCAGTTGGTGACAGATATCATAAGGGTTTTGTAGTACCTGATAATCAATGTTTTCCTGAAGCACTTGATGATTTACGAAAGCAAGGTTATAAAATACTGGAACCACCAGTTGATATGAAATCTGATTTCTTAGCTGACTTTGAGATTGCATTGAGAGATCTTGCTGGTATTGCAGTAACAGGTGCATTGTCTTTCATAACACAAGCAGCTATAACTCCTTGTATTTCTAAGACTCGAAAAAATCCTTTCTATTCTGATATTTTAGAAATTGGTACAAAGGATAATTTCAGTATTGAAGAATTTTTCCATATGAAAGAAGTTCCACCTGAACTCAAACGAATACCTATATTTATACATCTTGACTTGTCACTTACTACTGACCGAACAGGTATATCAGGCGGTGGTATAACAGGTCGTAAAGATATTGTAAATAAGGATGGTGCTAAAGTATCAATGCCGTTCTTATCGCATCTGTTTTCAGTAGCTATTCAAGCTCCAAGAGGTGATAAGATTGCATATGGTAAAATAGTTGCATTTATATGTTGGTTGCGTAAATCTGGATTCCATATTGAGCGTATAAGTCGAGATCAATTTCAAAGTGAATATCTTGCACAAGAGCTTGAACAAAAGGGCTTCACAGTAGATAAGATATCACTTGATAGAACGTCAGACGGATACACAGCATTACGTTCTGTATTGTTAGAAGAGCGTATAGATCAACTTGATCATAAACTTCTACAAGATGAACTTGTACATCTACAGCGAGATAGTGTAACTGATAGAGTAGACCACCCTGCCGGCGGTAGTAAGGATGTTGCTGATAGTCATGCAGGTTGGGTATGGAACGCAATACGTCATAATCCAGGAATTACTATTCCAGCTAAAAAGGTTGTATCAGCAATAGCAGCTGTCAACCAAAATACTAATCGTCAACGTGGGGCAACTCTTCCGAGTATGTTCCCTGGATTGAATACAATCAATACGTCTAAAAACAAATTCAAACGATGAAAGGTATGATTACTATGAAAATGAGAAACCTTCTCAAACCCGGAGATTTTGTAACCTTAGTTCCTGCTGGTATACACATTACACTTCAGTACAATGCTGAAGGTAATCTTGAAAAAGTATACACAGGATTTCAGTCAGATAGGGTTGACTGTTCTAATGAATTGCGTACTTTATTGGTTCAGAATCATACAGTACCAGGTACTGTGCACATCAAAAGAGGTACAAGTTGGGTACGTGGTGTGCTATATACAAATGCTGTACAAAATGCACCTGGCAAGCTTCCAGCTTGTATTCAACAGTCATTGATGAAATTGTATCATTCAAATCCGTCGCAATTCAATTTCTTTGCAGCTACATTTGAAAGTACAATGACTGATTTCAAAGGAGCTACTCCTACTCGTCATGCACTGTCTATGTCAAAGTTTAAGCTGCTGCCAGGTTGGCTTGTTCCAGGTAATGTTACAGATAATTTGACTGACACATGGGTAAATAGCCCACAGTTTACGTTCAATAAGATAGTAACTGATTACATTATCTTTCACAAAGGCAAAGTGAATTATCTATCCGCTGATTCTTCACAGTTCATTGTCAATAAAGTAGTTAGATATACAGACGATAATGGATATGTTAAAGGTAGAATTTATCAAGACGTAAAAAGTCCTATCAGTGTTGATTATTCTGATATTGTACGTTTTGATATACAGCCTAATACACTAGTTGTATTAGATTCCGAAAATCAGATAATGCTTACTAAACCTACTGATAATAAAAAGCGTGATAAAAGATCTCGTACTATTACTTGTAAGTATTGTGGTAAGTCTTATCAATCACCTTTATTTGGTACAGTTCAATGCCCAGATACACATTGCGTATCCAAGATGCTTCCTAACATCAGACAGTTCTTATCAAAACTGAATTTAACAGTTCCATCTAATGAAGAAATTCATAAGTGGTTAGAAGATAAAACTATCCTGTGTATACCTGATATCTTATTACTTCCAGATTATCAACATTTGCAGATAGAGGTATCATTATCATCTCTATTACGTGCAATAGTACCAATTTCGGCTGTTCCTAGAGATGATATATTTGTTCTATTTGCAAATGCATGCACAAACAATGCTAGAACAATGCGTTATTATGTTACTAATCCTGCACTCATTACTGCAGATTTAGGGCTAAATCATGCTGATTTGCCAAAATTGCTAAATTGGTTCAACGATAATTGCAATGCATCTGATGTTCAATCTTTACTAGATGCACCTCAATTCATTTTCAAGGACAAAGATAAACGTTTTGACGGACCGCCTATCTTCCGTAACAAAGTAATCTTCTTGACTGGCGATTTCATAAGAGGTAATTTTGCTGAAATCTCAGCTATACTCCAAAGTTATTCAGCAAGAGTAACTCTACAATTCTCAGATGATGTTCATTGTGTGCTTATTGGTGGTAAGCATGAAAACATTGACGGTAGAGCAATCAATGCTGCACATAACTTAGGTATATCTGTTATGCAAGAAGAGGATTTCTTCAAGTATTATCAAATTGATGAAGACCTCAAAGCGAACCTTGTATATAAACAGTAAGGAGTGATATTGATGTCAAGAATTGTTGATAGATTGTTAAGACGCGGTAAGAAGTACAACAAGACAGTATCGTGGCTCCGTAATGTTACATCAGGATCATTCCTGAAAATGTCAGATTTACGTGGTGCTACAAGTATTGATGATATAAAAACTAAAATTGATACAATGCGTGCTTTAGCAAAGGATTCTCAGATAAGCACAGCATTGTCGTATTATGCTACAGATGCTACTACAACAAATACGAAGGGTCAAATTATATGGGCAGATTCTAAAGATAAGAATTGTGCAAACATTATAAATGGACTTTTCAAACGATGGAATGTAAATATGTATGTTCGAGATCATATACTTGAACTTGCTACTATTGGTAATTTCTATATGCCAACTACTTGGATGTATAATGCACCTTCTAAACAAACCATTCATGTTGGAGTAGGGCTTGATAACAATACTATCCCTGATGATAAGTATGACATTATTCCAGCTTATATGATACCACCTGAAGATATTATTCATATTTGGTATCAAGGTAAGCCACAAGGTTATATTTATCAGCCTGAGGATGGTGTACAAGATTATATTTCATATCCTGAGGATGCTGTTATACACTTCTCATTAGGCGGATTATTAGGTGAGTATACAATTGATACTCGTAATTCTGACGGTGATGAGGAAACATTTGATATTCAATTTGCTGAACCTCTTATGAGTAATGCTGTATCTCCTACACAGACATTAAGTTTGTTGGAGGACTCATTGTTGTTATCATCTCTGATAAGAACTATTAAGTTCATAAATGTAGATTGTCAAGACGCTGAGGAGGAAGAAGTTCAAGATATACTTCAGCGTATGAAGGATATTGTTGAACAGCAGATTTCTATAAATACTGCTACAGGTGATGCTCAAAGTTTCGTCAATCCACAAAGTCCTAACAATCTTGTTTACTTAGCAAAGGTAAACGGAAATGATGCTATATCTGTAACTGATCTTAACATGGCAGAAGCTACTGAAGCTGATAATAAATTGCTTGATTACTATCAGAACAAGAAGCTATCTGTACTTGGTGTTCCAAAGGAAGCGATGAACTTCTCTTCTGCAGAGGGTCTAGGTAATGCAGGTACTGTAATGTCACAACGTTCTGCTCTTTATGCTAACATCTTAAATCGTCTTATGACTGCATATAAAGAAGGATGGCGTACAGCCCTTAATGCTTATTTCAAAGTAAACGGTTACAGCGGATATGTTGATAACTTTGAACTTCACATGAATCCTATAGTTACAACACAGTCTACTGTACAATTTGAAAAGCGGGATGCTGCATTGAACCAAGCAACTACACTTGTACAGCTACTCAGAGATACAGGAGTTAGTCATAAAGACGCTTATACAATAGCACTTACTGAGATACTTTCAGAGGTATTTCCTCAGATTGGTTCTGATATACCTACTTGGGACATAGCTTCAGAAGCAACAGGAGAAGGAGGCGGCGGTGATGTTCTCTAATCCTAAATTATTATCACATCAGTTCTTCAGTGAATTGAAGCAATACAATAGTACAAACTTCAAAGCTCTTCATACGGCACAACTTACAGAAGATGACCCTGTAATTATGAAGGCATTTAGTAGTGTTATCACACGATTCTTTATCTTTTGTGAAAAGCATCCTGAGTTGTCTGAAACTGAGCGTAGAATGCTTTATTTTCAGTTAAAGGTGGATATGATAGCTCGTTTCTTCTCTAACTATCCAAATACAAATACTGATGATTTAGTAGCATTTCAAACTGAATTGCGTTACTTTGTTAAAGAAAATGAAAACGGTGGTGATAAAAATGCCGAGTCAGCCATTGCAGTATAACATCTCAGATTGGCATCAGTTATCTGATGCCAAATCTAATAATAGTAGAGATTTGAGTATCTCTGTTTCTGATATCATACAAGATGCTAGGCTTACTGGACTTAGAATTCAATTGAATCATACTCAATTTGGTGTGCTATTTGCTTGTGTATTGAACGCACAGGGTAGTATGGTTACAGAATTCAATGAAAATCTTGTTTTTGAATTTACTACAGAACAGATTCTTGCTGAGCTTAAGAAATACGGTTTCTTGATCACGTTTGAACCTAGGGCACATCTTCCTGGTAATCAGATTCAATATCTAATGACATTAAAGGGACTAGGCTATGATAAGCTCAGAATAATGAATGTTTATAAGTACAACATTCAAGGAACAAAACAATTTCAGTGGTATGTTATCGCATTCAATATTCATGATGAAAATTGGCTTAATAATGGATATTCAATTTCAGAGACTGAATTCATGAAAGCTCTTAAAGATGGTAGATGTATAAATATATCTGCTATCAGTAAGACTCAAAGGTGGTCATGGAGTTGGTTAGACTATGTAGCTAACATTGATGACATATTGGAGGATAATGCATGAGGGATAAGTTCAACAAAGAGCATGTATTGAGTTTGTGCAAACCTGGTGACTATGGTATAATGGCACCGCCTATGGATGCTCAAGTTGCATTGAATGAGTTGTGCCGATACTTTTTAGGCAAGGATTGGTATGACAGTTCTGGTGCATGTAGTCCAGAGCAAGTAAACACAGCAATTGTTGCTGAAATTGAGATGAACTATAGAGGTGCTAAACTAAAGCGTAAAGTAATATATGAATGAGTGGTGATATTGATGTCTATCAATCTTATAGGCGAAGATATAAAACTTATGAGAGCTAGATATAATGAGGCTCTTGAAATGCAAGGAATACCTTGCAAGTATCAGTTTCCTAATATGGCTACTACAAATGAACAAGGAGAACCTCTAGTAGATAGTTATTCTGATATGATTGATACTCATATATTCTTTGAAGGGTCTCCTAAAGTAAAAACATTCAAGCGTTTAGGTTGGGTAGTTGAAAATGATAAGGACTTACCGTTCTTGCTCCACTGTAGTTTTGATTTACCTAACTTGCAAAAAGATAGTCTATTTCATATGTCAGGTCAATACACAGGTATGCCTGATAGAACATTCAGAGTAACTGAGCTTACATGCGATTTTCAAGCACCGGATCATATGATTGCACAAGTAGTTCCTGTATACGATAAGAAACAGACTGTTGGTCGAACTAAGAAAGAGCGTCAAAACACATTTAAGACAAGCAATCATTTCTTAACAGAACCTGTAGATTATAGAGGTCAGTATATATCTGAACAAGAAGGTGAGCAGTAATGATATATCTATATGATGAGGCGATTGTAAATGATTTGAAGAATTCATTCAATCCAAATGCAGTAGAAAATCCTGTTGTAAGTGTTGTATCACCTGACGAAGTTATTGATATAGCTGCACAGCTACAGAATGATGAGATAACATTTCCGATAGTGGCATTAACACGAAACGACGATATATCTATTGATACAAATCTTACAAACTTCACTCGTATGCATAAAGGTGTAGCGGCTGTTATAGATCCTAAAACTAATAATCTGTATTATGAACATGCAATTCCGCTGAATCTCGAATATTCATTAACTGTACTTGCTACTAATACTGCTGATATGGATGAGCTAATACGAGAGCTAATATTCAAATACACAAGAATGTATTTCTTGACAATAACATTACCATATGAAGGTCAACGAAAAGTACGGTTTGGTGTAACAATAAATTCTGATTCTGCTATTGAACGATCATCTGGTGTTGTAGAATATTTAGAATCAGGGCAGATATATCAGTCAATAATTCGATTGAAATGTGAGGGTTGTGTATATGTGAAGTATACACCTGTACATCTCAAACGTACTGCTCATGAAATTGTCCCAGCAGTGCCTACTAAAAGTAAGTAAACCTTATATATCTACATAACATAGTGAGGTGAGAAGTATGATTTATAAAAATTTGTCATTCACCACAAAAACTTTTTATGGTGTGACATTCAAGCCTGGCGAAGAGCATGAAGTGCCTGGTTATATCAACCATCCAAAGTTTTTGAGATTGACGGCCTTCTCTGCCAAACATGATGATCAGAAAAATCCTGAGAAGGATACTAAATCTGAATCTTCTAAGAAAACTACAACGTCGTCTAAGACAACGACTAAAAAGGAGGTAAATTTAGATGGCGCAAATAACAATCAATGAGATCAGTCAGAATTACACATATAATATCGGCAGTAACGCTTTTGCTACTGTAGCATTACCTATTACTGCTATGTGGGGTCCTGCATATATGGAGCCTGCTACAATGGGTGTAACTAAAGACGAGATGCTCGAGATGACTACATGGAATCATTTTCCAGCTACTCAGTCTGGATTAGAGTCTTTTGTAGCTACTTACAGAGGTCCTGCATCAAATTTCAGAATGTACAATGATTATTCTTACCAGATGGCGATGACATTGCTTACAGCTGGTTATGACGTACTCGTATGCCGCGTGTGCCCAGGTACACTTGCTCAAGGTACATTGATTATTGATTCTGTAATGCATACTTCTCTTGCAGTGTCTGCAAAGTATCCTGGAACTTTTGGTAATCAGATCAGAGTTACACTCAAAAAGGTTACAAAGAAAGAATATGACTCTGTCAAAAAGAAATATGTTGAACTTCCATATTACTGGAATGCTATTGTATATGTTTGTGATTCATCTGGAGTTCAGACTGCTGTAGAAAATCTGATATTTGTATTTGATATCAATAATTCTACAGATAACATTCCACACATCAGCGAAGTTGAATCTAAATTTATCACTTTTGCATATGATAACATTACATCAGACGATCCAAATCCGGCTGATGACTTGTCTTGTTATTTAGCTGGTGGTACAGATAACATCAATTCGGTAACTTCAACTGTTCCTACAGATGCTGTAAAAGGTACCTACAACGGTCAGGAAAATTGGTTCACACCTATCTACAAAGAACCAGCTAATTGGGATACTGTATATACTGATACAGTTACTTTTGTAGGGTATGCTGGTGTAACTAATAAACCTACATTTGTAACAACATCAGCTGGTCCTCAAGGTAAAGCTCCTGAATTCCGAGAAGGTGTTTATTACAATAAACTTGAAGTAGATGTATCTGGTGAATTCTCTACTGCGTTAACAAGACTTGCGTTGATTCGTTATGTTGATGAGAATGCTAATTATGTTGTTCAGTTGAAGAACGCTGCTGCTAATATTTCAGATATTACAAAGCTTACTTCTTTCTATCACATGGAATGGATCTATAATGCTGCTTGTGATGTTTATGATCTGCTTAAGGATAAGCTCAATTATAATCCACAGCGTATTATCAGCCCAGGTTGGGATGATCAGGATTACTTGAAGCTTACAGGTGATTATGGTACTGTTTTCCAAGTATCTCCTATTCACCAGAAAATCCTTGAAGTTTCATATTACAGTAGATGTGCTGCTGGTATGATCGACATCCCTCGTTCGTGTCCAAGACGTCTTGTGTACAATGATGATGTTGAAAATCCTGGATATGCTCAGATGCTGTCTCGCAATGAAGTACCAGCAGGCGGTAATGATGTAAACGCTGTATTGTTCAATACACATTGTGCATTGTTTGCACCTTGGGGTCAGTATAAGTATGTAGGTATGGGTAAGCAATGTATTGCTCCTCCTGCTTTACTTGCATTACTGATTCAACGAGCAATGATTCTAAATCAATCTTTGCAGTATGAATGGGCTCTTCCTACAAACAGAACTCATAATCTAAACATCGGAAAGATGGATTATAAGGTTCCGAAGAAGCTGCTTGATATTTGGCAGAAGCTTGAAGGTGTAGGTGTAAACGTAATCACCGAGATTCCAGAACTTGGTTTAAGTATCTGGGGCAACTCTACATTATATGAAGTACCACCTGCAACTTATCAGGCACTTGCAAATCTATCTACTCGTTTCCTTGTAAATGCTGTAGAAGATATCGCATATAAGTGCGGTCTTGCTATCACATTCCAGTACAATAATGAACAAGCATACAATAAGTTCTATGCTGGTGTTACACCAACTCTTGATACTATGAAGAATGTCGGTGCTATTGATGACTATTATGTCAAGATGGCTGCTGATATCAATGGTCTTGATCAAGTGAATGCTAACACAGTAATTGGTAAGATTTATCTTGTCATCAACGGTGTTATCAATGACATTATCATTGATCTTATTGCTCTCCCGCCTGGGACAGATCTAAATCAGTACAGATCATAAGTAATGTCATATGAAAGTCTGTATAGAGAATGCAACAGTATTGTTGCAATTGTACTGATATATGATCGTTATATTGAATAATCAGTAAAAAATAACTCATAGAAAGGAATGATATTATGTTTACTCCTTTACAGATGGGTACAAACCACATGTTAGGCATAGATAACTACGTACCTCTTACAACAAATAACTTTGAAGTAAGAATCTACAACATGGACGGGTCTGCACCTACAGAGTTTTCAGATGTATTAACTTTATCTACAGATGAAGTTGGTTCTATTTCTGAGTCTCAAGATATCATTACTATTCACTACGGTAATGGTGTTATTAAGTTCCCAAGTAAGGTTGACTTCGCTGAAACTGATTGGACACTCAATTGTTTCTGTGAGCCTAACGTCATTGAAAATCTTCGTGCTTGGAGACGACTGGTCTATGATCCAGATACTCAGAAGATGGGATTACCGTCACAGTACATGAAGCAAGTATACTTCATTAAGTATGACGGACAAGGTAATGTTCGAGATGTTATCAAATGCCCCGGCACTTGGATTGGTGCACTTGATAATGGTGGTGGTAGTCAGTCTGGCGGTGATGTCGTTAAGGTTAAGGTACCATTCATCATTTCAAGAGCTATCTATCTCAAGCCTGAGGACTTACGATAACTAATCGTTATATATTATATCAAAAACAATATTGGAGGTATCATTATGAAGCATTTCAAAGCGGTTCCTGGCAAAGGCATTGTTGCAAGCAGCAATATCAAGGGCAGTAAACGCAGATCTATCAAAGCATCCACAGTCGATGAAATTGTACCTGGATACAGCGAGTATGATATCCAGGATGCAGCGTACAATTATATCTTAAGTGAGCTTGACGGTGATATAAATCATAGACTCACAGCTGAATCTGCTGCAGATAATGCATTACGTGCATTTATTAAAGAATGTAAACAATACGAGGATCTTACAATCAGTGCAGATGAAGAGGCTCAGCTTCGTCCAATCTTCTATGATGTAGCTAATACTGAATTCAGCTTTGACGAAGATATGTAATTTTCAGATATGTCGTGATTACATCTAATCAGCGATTTTATAATTCGATAACTTAACACTAAAGCTTCAATTGTGTAATATCTGAAATACACAGTTGAAGCTTTTATATTATGTAAGGAGTAACTAATATGAAGAAACTAATATTATGTGCTACTATTGATACAGTGTCAGTAACTTTATCTAGAGGTGATGATTCAAGAACAAAAGGAACCGATTACTGGTTCATATACCCGAGTCGTTATGATTCCATTGTCCCAAATAATATATGGGACGATTTAGGTGTATCTAAAGACGGAGCTGGTCATTTTTGGAATGATTCAGAAGCATTGGAATATATACAAGATAACATTGCAAACTATTATAATGTAAATGTAAATGTGTATAGTGAAACTGGATACCTTATAACTACACTATATCCAGAGTAATGCTAAAGTATAAAGAACCTTATATAAAGATGTAGATAAACTCACCTAAAAACTTTTTAAGGAGTGTAATTTTAATGATTTCAGAAAAGATTGAACTGTTAGGCAAAAGACTATACTCAAACATTCCACCAGTGTTAACACTTAAGAATGTTCCTACTGCGTCTGAGCTAGATATGGTAGGTAGTGAGGACTTCGACAGAACAATGATAGAAACTATCTTACCTGCGTCTATCGAAGAGGAAGTTGATTTCAATGAACTGCTGGAGATTGATTATCAGTGGATCTGCAGATGTTTGCGTATCCTTAACTTCGGTCCATATTATACTACAAATGCTATCTTCTGTAAGCATTGTGGTAAAACTTCATATGGAGAATATCAAGTTAATCTGAATACAATCGCTTGTAATCCAATCCCTGATGACTTCGTGAACGAAATCAAGATTACAAGAGATGAATTCATTGATTTCAAAGGAGACATCATAATCAAGTTGCCTTCAATTCGTTCTATCTTGAATGCATATAAAGACAAGGCATTTCAGTCACCTACAGGGCAGACAAACAGAGAACTTGCAAGAATTTGTTACATGATTTCTTCAATCAAAGGTAAGTCTAATCTTACACCTATTGATATTAAGATGATGCTTCAGCAACAGCTCTCCGCTGCAGATTATATCATTCTGAAGAATAAGGTAACAGAGCTTACAGACTTTGGTCTGCGTGCTGGTGGTGTAGCTCAGTGTCCGGCGTGTGGCAGCGAAGATGCTGCATTTATCGCGTTGCCGGACGACCGTTTCTTTCGTCCGACCGTGGGAAATCTCAAACAGTGGAAGCTCGATAGAAGTGCAAGGGCAACTAAAGACGTTTCAGGAGATACGTCAGCAGATGTATGAAAACATCATTGATGAAACATTATTTATCGCTAGAGCATCTGAGGGTGCTGTATCTGCAGAATGGATAATGGATCAACCAATATTCATACGTAAGAAATATGTAGATTCATTCACTAAAGAACTTAAAGAGCGTGAACGTGCTTTGAAGAGTTCAAGTAGAAAGCGGTAACCAACAGGGATGGGATTATACAATCCTGTCCCTATTTTTAATACTCAATCAGGAGGTGTGTACGATATGCCAGATACTAACAGTGAAAATACTAACACTTCTACAGGTGGTGCTGATATACTATCGTCTTTGAATAATTACTTCAATAGTACTACTGCAAGTAGGAATGATACTATAGCATTGTTGAAATCTATAGACCAAACCACTAAACAGATACTTCAATCCGGTGGTGGAATGTCAGCATCTAATGCACAAAACATGATGCCTGGATACCGAAGCAGTAACACATATTTCCAAAGTCGTGCTGGATACAGTAGTCGTGGTGGCGGTAGTTCGTTTTCTAAATTCACTGACGGTCTAGAATCTGTACTACTAGATGAGTTAGTAGGTAGAGAATTCAAAGATAAACTTCGTGGTATACGTGATAAGTTAGCACGTGACATAGGAGTAAACATTGAAGATGTACCAAACGCATTAGGTAAAGCATTAGGCAGTAAGCTTGCTGGGGCTATAAAAAACACTGACATATTCAAAAATGTAATGGGCAGTGTTCGTTCATATGGTGGTGGTCTATACACCCGTATGCACGATGCATATGTTAATGGGCGTAATGCAAGCTATACTAAAGCTACTGGTAAAGCTTTTAATGCTTCTAGTACAAGTGCATCTGCATTCCGAAGTATTTTAGGTGGTAGCGGTACTAAAACATCTACTGGAGGTTCTGCTGCATTCAAAACAGCTAATTCATCTGCATTTAGTATGAATGTTCATACTGTTATATTAAAAGCTGATCAGTTGATTACTACTTCAGATACAGATCAATTTGGTGATGCATTATCTAACATATTTGACTTGATAACAGGTAGTAGTACATCTGCAGGGGCATCAGGAGCAGCTGGAGCTGGAGCAGCTAAGGTTGGAGCAGCTGGCGCTGGAGCTGGAGCAGTAGGAACTGGAGCTGGAGCAGCAGGAGCTGGAGCAGGTCTAGTAGAAGCAGGAGCTGGAGCCGGTCTAGTAGAAGCAGGGGCAGCATTATCAGGTCTAGCTTCAGTTGTTGTAGCAGCTCTCCCTGAAATTTTAATTGTAGTAGCCGCTATAGCTGCTGTTACACTTGCATTACGTGCACTTGAACCTGCAGTAGAAAATACTAAAAAGCTGCTAAGTTCGTTAGAGAAAGCAGCTGATCGTTATGAATCTAGTAGAGAAGCTAGTTTAGAAGCAGCAGAAGCTAGAATGAAGGCTGACTTTGAAACAATGGTCAGAAAGCCTTTTGAGATTTTAGAAGAAGCTGCACAGAATCTATATGATGCATGGGACCAGAATGTAAGAATCATCAATGGTACTCAAGGATATAACAAGGATGAGTTATATGAGTTGATGGGTGACTTCGCAAATCGCTTACGTAGTGAAGGTCTTGAAAGAGTTGTTAGTACCGATACTGTTACTAACAATTTAGCAAAGGTTCTTGAATCTGGTTTAAGCGGTCAAGTTGCAGAAGAGTTTGCATATCTTGCTACTAAACTGAATGCAGCTATCCCTACTCAAGATTTCTTTGAGTATGCAAGCACATATAGCTCAATCGCTGCTAATGCAATTCAAAAAGGTTCCTCTCAAGCAGATGCTATCGAGTATGCTAACAATCAACTTGAATCTTTCGCTAGTAACTTACTATATGCAAGTAGAGAAATATCAGGTGGATTTACAACCGGTCTGCAAAATGCGAACGAATTATTTCAACAATCTGTTCAGATAGCTCAAGCAAGTAAAACAAACAACGCTTCTGAAATATCTGGTGTTATGACTGCTGTAGCGTCTATAGTAGGTGCAGTCGCTCCTGACCTTGCAACTTCTATGACAGATGCTATATACAAAGCAGCAACTGGTGGTAATAGTTCTGAGATTGTAGCACTACGTTCACTTGCAGGTATCAATGCGTCTAATACTGAATTTCTAAAAAAACTAGCAGAAAATCCACAGAAGGTATTCACTTCACTATTTGAGAATCTTGGCAGCATGCAAAAGATGTCAGAAGATGCTTACATGGAAGTAGCTGAGGGCTTATCTAGTGTATTTGGTGTATCTATGGATGCGTTTGCTCGTGTAGATTTCAACTATCTTGCACAGGCTATTTCATCTATGAATACATCTAATGGTGCATTGAATGAAAACTTAGAGTTACTTGCATCTGGTGAAACTACTACAAGTGCTGAACAACTTAGAATGCAGCAAATCAATGAATATATGTGGGAGGAAGGACTTGCATATGTAATGGACAATGCTGCTGCTAGAGAAATTCAGAAACACATGTGGGATGAACAAATAGCAAAGGAGCTCATGGAATCTACATATGGTGTAGAGATTGAGGGTGCAGCACTTGAATTCCTAGAAGGTATACGAAAGACTATTGATAACATACTTGGATTCTTGAACCCATTCAAAGTTCTGAGTAAAGTTGCAAATGTAATAGGAAGTATATCTGAAGCAAGAGCACAAGATGTTGATGTTACACAGATGCTCGAATTAGGTAAGCTTGGTGGGGGCAACGCTCGAGCACTTTATAATTTAACTACAAGAAATGCAGATCTTAATTTGACTGAAAATCTAGTAGACCTGATGGGTGGTGTATCAGAATACAACATTGCATCTACAGGTCGTAAACTTGTAAGCGATCTTCTATATACAGGATGGAATAGTTCATTTGATGCTACTTACGGTGGACAAGGTCTGAATGCTTTATATGCACTAGTATCTTCAGGTGCAGGTAAAGCTGGTAGAGCTTTATCGTCAATGTTTAGTGGTAAGTCTGCATATAGTTGGGGGACCATTGGTAAGAGCACAGCTAACGCATTATCCACAGCTGCTAACTCATACACATATACACCTAGTGGATTAGCTAAAATATCGGAACAAGCTACTCAAGCATCTTCAACAGCACAAGCACAGCAGAAAGCAACAGCTCAATTAACTGCTATGTTGCAGTCTATGGATGATTATGTAGCACAGGCTACAGCTAATGGTGAATCGGCTGATTATGATGACTGGGTGAAGTCATCTTCTTCTGCAAATCATATATCTGATTTCTCAGCAGCATTACAAGATGCAGGTTTAACAGAGGAAGCTGTTAGATCTCAATTCGATGCAGCTACTACACAAGCAGCACAAACAGCTGAAAAAGAACGTAAACTTAGAGAAGAGAAATTCTGGACTGATACAGTGGATCTGTTAACTGTAAATAATACAATCCTTCAAGATATATTCGACAAACAAGCTGAATTCTTCCAGTCAGTTGTGGATTACTTCATAAACCATCTAGTTTATTCAGATTCTTACAGTCATGAAGATGTAACAAAAGTTCAGAAGAGAGAAAAGAGTAAATCTGAAACAGCAATATATGCATTAGCACAAGCACTTACACAGAACACTACAGATTTACTTGATCCAACAGTGCAGACAAACACATTATTAGCTCAAATATTGAAACTTGTCAATGTACTTGTACAACAAGGTAGCTTAAATACAGAATCTGGTGCTATGTCTAACATACTATCAAACATGGCAACAGGTAATTGGGAGATTAAGGTATAACCTTCTATATTTATAAACATATCAATAGGGCGGAGGTAAAATTCTATGAATTTTGTTAGATTTCCAGTAAGTGCAACAAATATATTCCCTATAGCTAATACTAAGAAGGGCGGTCAGTTAGTAACTGAATTCAACCTTCGTTGTATAGATAGTGTAAGTACAGATGAATCTATTCAGTATATGGTAGGTCCGTCTTTTGTGCATGGTGCTTCTGATTTTGAAGTTAAGTGTCAAGGTTCTACAGGTTCATTCTTTGCAGACCAAGATGATATATCAGGTTCAACATCTGTGATAACAATAATGCCAGGTAGAGGTGTTATCAATGGTCACTTTGTAGAGCTTCTAACACCGATTGAAGTTGATATGACTGAGGCATATGCTTTAGCTACTAAGAATGGTGAGAATTTCAGCGGTTCACTTGCAATTGGACTGAAAGCAATGTATAGCACAGAAACTACATTGGCTGGTGCACTATTGCCTGAGTCTGTTGCAAAGATCAATGTAGATAATCCTGAAGATAGCATAAGTTCTTTATATGAAGGTATTCAAGTTGTTATACTACCTGTAGAAGAATTTATACTTCCAATTGATTCTCCGTCTGATGTATCGCAAGTAACAGCACATATCAAGTTAGCAGAATTTACATACATCAATGGTGCAGTAAAGGGTCTGACTAATAACTATCCTGCAAAATGTATCATGTTACCTGCAAGTAGAGTAGGTACTATAGGGAATGGAGATAGTAGTGCTTCAAGTGAGTTCATTAGTAAGAAAGGGCTTGATCCAAAGAAGCTATATACATATGCGGGGTATAGTACTAAGGTAAATGCTGATGGTACTCCTGTAGTAGCTGATACTTGGTGCGATTCTATGGATTCTTTGATGGTATGGGATGCAGATCCTAAACTTGTAACTAAGGGTTCTGAAGAAGATATTCAACCGTACAATGAGGCTACATTTGGTGTTTCTGGTAATCGTGTTCAGCTGTTCTTACCTCATAAACAGCCTGATATCAATGGTAAGGAATTTATCACAGATCAAACTGGTGCTCCTCAACGATACAAAGCAAAAACATATCCATTACCTGTAGCAGACTTTGTAAATGGTACTCCAGGTACAGTTGACTCTAAGTATACTAACAACATCAAGAACATCAAAAATATGATATTCAATTTGTATAACCTTGCACAAGTTAAAGGTGTACAAAGAGCATATATTGAGAACTTAAAATTTGATGATAACGGTGAAAGACCTCTTCCTGAAATCAATTCAAAGTGGGAGGTAGGAGACTATGTTCTTGTAGGTACAGATGATACTGTAAATGAAACCACAGAAACTGTTACTACATGGATACGCAACCCATCTACTTTATATGTTGTAATTCCAGGAATTGTAAATCAGATTGCAACTGCTGGTGGTCTTGCTAAACCTGAAGGGCTTGAGCTAGCACGAAAGGAATTAACACCTGAAGATGCTACTCAGTTAGGTATCACAGATAAATTACATGTTAATGATGATGTATTGTTATCTGTTTTTGGTTATGATACACAGTCATACAGAGGGCTTGTAAATTCTGATTATTTTACTATCGAATATCTAGATGATACTGGTATTGTAACTACATATGTATACTACAGAGTAGCAGCTACATCTGAGAGAGAATATACTGTACCACCAATTATGCTCACAGGTCAAATACCATTAGCATCTACATCTCAAATCGGTGGATTCATTGATGTAGAAGAAACTGCATTAGATCAAGGATATGTACACATTGATAGCAATGGTAATCTTGTTTTACTAGATTACGCATTATTGCGTACAGGTGTTTTAGCATATCAGCTTGGCGAAGATTTTACAACCCCTGCTGGTATAAGCTATGAAGAGGTTCAGTCATTGCTCAATGAATATGTTAATGAACGAGTTGCATTTCCTAATGCTTCTCATATTGAAAAGTCTGAACATCCTCATGTTATCTATATCAATCTCAACTTATCTAAATCCGAAGAACTTGTTACACTCAACCTTGGTGACATCGATTCAAGATTTGGTACATCTATATGTGTTAACATCTACGGTGAAGTAGATTCTAACACAACTATCAACATCAGTAATTGTGAGAAAATCCGTATTGGTAATATTCCGATATCTACAAATGGTGGTCCTCAAATCAATTTGTATCGTTGTAACTTGTATTATGATTCTGGTGTACTCAATTGGGTACGTAATATTGAAAATCTTGAATTATGGTATGAGAAGTATGCAGTTGATGGAGAAGACCTATCTACCCTGCCAGACCTTATGGTTGATGGGTTGACTGTTACAGAGATTGGAATTCCACCTGTAGGTCAAGATGTAGGTTACTGGACAGAGGATACTCCTAACGATAACCATTTCAGATATGCTTTGAAGAGTGTAACATTTGATACACACGGAATGGTTACAGGTTGTTCTGTTCTTATCAAAAATTCAAGTACAGCTAATGTAGAAACTGGTAAAGTTATAATCTCAGGAAAGTGTGATTTCCCAACTGGTAATGGTCTTGATATGCCGTTAGCTCGTATTGATAAGCCAGTAAAGATAACTGGTGATTTTGTAGTAGCGTATTCATCAATGTATGATAGTACTTCAAAGCGAATGCTTGTTCAAGATACAAAATTCACAATGATTACTCCATATTATGATGGTCTTGATATTGCAAACAATAAAGCAGGTACACTTGTAGATGGTAAGATTCATTTTCTCTGTGATGTATTCTATATATCTAGAACAGAGGGGTTAGATCCTGCTACAACAATGTCGCTTGATGGTTGGGATACACAAACTTATCATAGATTTGAAGGATATACTCTTTCTTAATTTGGAGGCGGTTTGATGTATATACATGACCTTATCAAAATACATTTAGTTAGAGAGGGTTATCTTCCTAACTATCCATACCATCTCATATCAGATGCTGAAATGTGTGATGCATTTTTTAACGAAGAAGATGAGTCAAAAAGCTATTTCCATGTTACATATCCACGTAGCATGGCATCATACTTAAGCGAGCCTTATGTATTGAAGGATTGTAAGGGTAAGCCTATTCTTGATAAGGATGGAAATCAAATTGAAGAGACGCCATATGAGGGCCTAGAGCGTGTCATTCGTTATTATATGAATAAACTCAAAACTACTAAGGACGATACATGTGTATTGCCTGATTGGGTTTATTCATATATGTTAGGCTCAGTAATAAGCATTCAAAGTGATCCTTTAGATGTTCATGATCTAATCAAACCATTAGGTGCAGATAACATAGATGATGAATTCACTCCAGAGGCTGCTTTAGCTTGTTATAAAACAAGTAAGTTATGGATACGAAATACACTCATTGATGTTTGGGAGCATAATGCTAATGGTGTAAAGTCTACAGATTGTCCTGGATGTCAGAATCTAAGACCACCTACGATGTTTGGTGAGCCTCATATCATAAAGAGTATCCGGTTATCTGATGCGTCTCCGATATAAAGGAGTGATGACATATGCAATACTTGAAGATAACAGAGTCTACTACATTGTCGGAGTTAATATCACAAGTAGGTGCTCGTAATGTAGACGCTATTCTGTCATTAAATATGATAGAACGTACACCTAACATTGGAGCTGCATATACAGCTAATTTTGATTCAGCTCAATCTCGTGAGTCTGTAAAATCTCAGACAAAGATTACACGTCTGAATACAATGACTTCTGATTCTGATGTATTTGAAACTGCTTTATTATTAAGCGAAAGCGGCTGGAAATACTTAGAAGCAACTGGTAGTTTACCTGGTACACTTAAGATACCTGAAACAATAACGCTACCAAGTTCGACATCTATACTCGGTGATGGTCAACCAGTATCTCGTGTAACTTATGATAAGACAGTTGCTATGCTCAAAGAGTCAGCTTCAATAGATCCTTCTGTACTCAACGAGTATAGTTCACGTAAAGGATCGACAATTGTAGACACTACTGCATCAACTGGAACTATTCAATGGTTCAAATTACCATGGGGACTCATAACATTACATTCTTCATTGAGTGATAAATCTGTTGATTTTCCTGTTTATCCAGACGAGTTTGAAGATGGTATCAAAGCTAACTACGAAAATATGCCAGATACGCTGTATCAATATGAACCTTGGCAGATATACAAAAGTTCAGGACCTAGAACTAACACGTATACATTCAAGATGCACAGAGATATGTGGACTGGTGATCACAGAGACGGTAAATGCAATGAACTTATACGTTTCTGTCAAGCTAATTGCTACCCACTATTTCAAGGAGCTGCTGTACACACATCAACAGTTACTTTGTATATTGCAGGGGATCCAATCATTTCTGGTATAATGACTGATGTCAAAACATCATTTGATGGTCCTATTGGACTTGATGATTTTCCACTTGTATGTAAGTTAAGTATAACAATCACAGAGGTATCACCTGAACCTTTGAACTATACTAAAGTATTAGAGAAGGGGTTGATTGGATGAGAACAAGTTCTGATTTGACTGATCAAGAGAAAGAAGATATAAAGAAATATCAAGATGAACATGGTATAAAGCAATATCAAGAGGGAGAAGCTCTAGAACAGTATCTTGAGAAAAAGAATATACCATTTTATAAGCCTATATATTATGATACGCTTGTACCATATCAGACAATTGAGCATACAGGTATTCAGTATAATGTTTGTTATGACTTTGACCATATCAGCAGATACAAAGGTCTACGACAGCTTACACATAATCCGGGTGACGAAGATAGATTCATAACACTGGAAACACCTAATCCGATATTAAGTAATGCAAAGTTCAAATATTATGATGTACCTCGTATGGAAGAAAATCGCCTTGACCTTATTGCATATAAGTTCTATGGTTCTGCACAGTATAGTTGGATAGTAGCGTATTTCAATGGTATTGAAGATGGATTCACAGTAAGTGAAGGTCAACGATTGAGGATATTAGAGAACTTCACAGATCTATTCAACAATGGAGAGCTGCTTGCAGCTATACCAGCATTACAGCTAAATTTAGGTTCAGAATAATTCGTGTATACTTCATAGCAGGAGGTGATAATTCATGAAAAAACAGCCATTTGTAAATTTCACACTTGCTGGTGTTAACTTAACAGAGTTTGGTCTAAAAATTCCTAGTCCAGTATCATCACTAGACGTTGCTAACAGTGAAATTGCTAGTATGACATCATGGACACTTAACTGTGTTGTAGGCGGTGATACAGATAAGAAAATAAATGTAGCTGCATTTGAAGCGTTGTTATATAGTGCCGCACAGTCCGCAAGTCAGTATGCTAATTCAAGTGGTATACCAGTTGCATTTATTTTTGGATGGTTAGATGAATATGGTAATGTTGCAGAGTATAAATCATATCAAGGATTCACATTGAAATTCAATGTTACTACAAACGGTATGTATATGCAGTATAAGTTAACAGGATATGCTACACTATCGTTACAAAGTAGTATGCCTGTACTTAGAATACCAGCAATAAGCGGAATTGTTCAACCATCTGCTATTGTAGTAGCACTCGCACAATCTACCAAAGCTACATCTTACTATGAACTAGATGTAGATAGAAATGATGCACCTACATTAGTAAGTCATGGTCCTCTTACTACAAGCTTCAATAAGTATGTTAGAGGAGAATTCACTGGGGAAGATGATTATGATGATTTCCCAGGACTTCTACCGTTATCTAAATCGTATAGTGCATCTAGAGATGCTGCTGGGTTGAAATATCCATACAGAAAATTGAGCCAGATAATGAATAATGTATCTATATCACCAGTAAGTGATTTCCTCAAAACAAGTAATGTAGATACAACCCCTCAATGTTCTTCGTTTAGTTACTGGGTAGATGAACCTACTATGACACGACCTGGTGTTATACATTATAAGAGTAATGCAGGACTTACATCTGCACAGAGTAAAGATATACTTGAGTTTGGGACATCTAACACTAACATACTATCATTAACTGGTACATATGATGGTGTAGCATATAACATGTCGAACATGAATTTCACTCAAGTTGGTTTTGCTGTAGATGGCAGTGGTAACACTATAATGCAGGGTGCAGAAGTCGTCAATAGCTGGAGCAGTTCATTAGCTCAAGTGTTCCAATCTGCTAACATTATCAATGATATAAATGCCCTTGCAACGCAGTTCAGTGGTGATTTTGCTGTTACTATTCCAGGTGCTGTAAAGCAATATGAATTAGCTCAGCCTGTATCATTGTTAGTTATGATGGGCGGTACACTGTCACCTATTTCAGGAATCTATAGTGTAATATCTGTAAGTCATACTATCAGCACAACATTCTTAACTACATTGAAATTACAGCGACTAGTAATGAGTAGCGCAAATCAAGTAGCAACTTCTCAAGGAATATATGTAGCTGGTAGCGGAAACTATGCTCCATCATCTTACAGCACTACAAAAAATATAATTACTCCTTATAAAGTAGACCTAGGTGATATGTATCCAAACTTTGAGCATATGTCTACAGTGTCTTTATAATATGTGGAGGTAAATTATCAATGGCAATCTATAAGAAACTTTCTTATTCAATACTTACAAGATCAGCTACTAACATACTAGTTCCATACATATCTAATGACCAAGATGATTGGTACAAAGTATATGGTGGTTATCATACAGGTTTAGATATAGAAGGGTCAGAAATATACTCATTCCAATCCGGTGTCGTTACTCAGATTGGTGATATAGGAAATGGCTTATGTTCTGTTGTTATCCAATATACCGCTAAAACATCCCTCAGATATGCAAATATGTCTAGTACTTGCATACATGAGGGTGATGTTATACGTCAAGGTCAAATGATAGGTGTTGCTAAGAAGTTTGTGCATTTTGAATACCTAACTTCTGAAAAAGAAGATTCTATGTGGCCTGTAAGAGTAGGATCTAATACTTATTTCAAACACAACCCTGAATTACTTATTGATGGAACAGTTAAACTAGATGCTAATGACTGGTCGCAGATTCAAAGAGCTGATACAACTAGTATACCATATGCACTCAGAGAGTCACAGAAATCTGAATTTGGTGTTAATGGTAAGGAGGATTCTGAATAATGTCGAACTCAAACTTAGTAAGTTATGTTGATTCAGGATCAAGTAACTACAACCAACGAACAGGTCCTATATCTAAGATCACAATTCACCATGCAGCTGGTAAGTTAACATTACAACAGTTTTCAAACATAATGCACTCACCAAGTCGAGAAGTAAGTTGGAATTATGCTATTGCATATGATGGATCAATTGGGCTATTCATACCTGAAGCATATAGAGCATGGACTACATCTAACAGAGATAATGATATGGTTGCTATAACTATAGAAGTGTCTAACTCGTCAAATGGTGAACCTTGGCCTATTTCTGATGAATCATATAAATCACTCATAAACTTGTGTGAGGACATTTGTAGACGTAATAACATAACAGCTATCAAGTATACAGGTGATAAGTCAGGGAACTTAACAATGCACAAGTGGTTTGCGTCAACAGGATGTCCTGGAACTACTTTATCTGCGAAATTTCCTGAAATAATGAACGAGGTAAACAAGCGTTTAGGCCAACCTTGTACATTGCAGTATGTTACAAACCCACTTACAGGAGAGGTAACAGCTGCTGGGTTAGGTCAAAACGCTTCTATTATATCTGTAGATTCTCTTATTGATTATTCTGCATTTACACCTTATGTTGCAACAATAGACAGAAATGTAAAATCTGTTGATTTTGATAAGCTCAAAGAATCTGGTGTATGTATTGTAATGATAGAAGCTGGTAGACTATACAACGATAATCATCAAGAAGTAGAGTTGTATTCAAACCCACTCATTGATAGTCAAGTAGTAGGTGCTGGTAAAGCATCAATTGATTATGGATTAGTTGCAGATGTAAGAGCTCATAGTGTAGAAGAAGCTAATAAAGAGCTTAAAGAGCTAACACGTATTATTCAAAAATATACTCCACCGTATGGTATATGGCTAAACATCAATCTATCATCTGATAGAGCAACTAATAACAAAATTATAGATAGGTATGAATTTGTTTTACAAGCATTAGGTCTAAAAGATAAGATAGGTCTATATGCAACTAGAGCTCAAATGAAACGTATTGACTGGACTGAGAAAAGACAGAATGTATTGTACTTATGGCTTAATGATCATGTAGAAGAATCTGAACATCTATCACAAATACTGTCACCAGAATTCTTCATGTTCGATGAGTCGAAGGCAAGTGATGTACCTGTAATAAATAATACAATATATACATCATCTGGAACAAGTAGCACAACATTCAATTATACAGATTGGTTGTTTGTAGGAGATTCTAGAACTGTCGGAATGAGCAATGCTGTTGGTAACATTGACTTTGTTGCTAAGGTAGGTTCTGGCTACAATTTCATGACTTCACAACTTACAAATATCAAGAATACATATCACAATGCAAATATTGTATTCTGGTTTGGAGTTAATGATCTAGGTAATATAGATAAATATATAGCAGCTTACAATGATCTATGTATGAGTATGTCAGATTGTAAGATTGTTGTAGCTACAGTAGGACCTACATCTGGAAGTTATACTAATCTTATGCCTGACATACAAGATTTCAATGCAGAGCTTAAAACTGGTTTGAATCCTAATATAGCATTGATTGATGTATTCAGCAAAATGGTAAGTGATACATTCAATTCGTCTGATGGTCTACATTACGACACAAAAACATACAAATGTGTATACAATTACATTGTGAAAGGAACATATACAGAACAGTAAAGAGGTGATATCATGAGCTTTGTTCCTAGATTAGATGCCCCTCCTGCTTCTAGTCCATATTGGAAAACTACAGGTTCAGGCGGTTATAACAAGTGTATCAACATATCTGGTGGTTCTGTATTACCTAACTGTGTAGGATACGCATATGGTAGATTCATGGAAATAATGAATGCTACATCATGTAATCTATCTACACATAATGCAGGACTTTGGTATGGAAATACTAGCGATGGGTATACTCGAAGTGATAAACCTCAGTTAGGTGCTGTAGTGTGTTGGAGTAGACCTGGTGAAGCTGGTCACGTAGCTATTGTAGAGCAAATAAATGCTGATGGTAGTATAGTTACATCTAACAGTGCATATGGTGGTAAACGATTCTATACACAAACATTATCACCACCAGGATATACCTGGAGCGGTAATTATCATCTACAAGGTTTCATATGTAATCCATCTGTATCTAGTAGCACTACTGGTACAACTACAGGTAATGCTAGTAAGTTATATCAATTCATAAATTGTGCAAAATCTCAAATAGGTAAAAAACAGGAATGGGTAAGAGAAACAATTGGTTGTGGTGATATTGAATGGTGTGGTGCATTTGTAGCATCGTGTGCAAAAGTTGCAGGTATATTAGATATTTTGATTCCGAATAGCTGTAGCTCTGAATATCTAGCTACAGCAGGTGTAGATAAAGGTTGGGGTACTTATCATGAAGGACCTTATCAAGGTTGTGTATTTACACCACAAGCTGGGGACTTAATCACATTTCGATGGGAGAATCACTATCCTACTAAATATTCATGTGATCATATTGGTATAGTGACAGATTGTGATGGTACTACAATACATACAGTTGAAGGTAATACTGGTACATGGGATAGACACACAAGCTCAATAAAATCTAAAGAGTATGATATAAACTACAAATGTATAAATGGGTATTATAGACCTAATTGGTCTCTAGTTGGTGCTAGTGTAAATGATGTTTTATTAGGTGGTGCTGCTGGCGGTGCTGCATTTTCGTTGTATAATACACAGAATACTAGAGAGGACGCGATGATACGTGAGATAGGCTACTTAGATAGTAATTATAAACCTTCTATATCTACATCTAAGATAAAATTGTCTGTTATAAACTACACATCAAGATTAGCTGAAATGTTCTCTCGATTCACAGTTTCAAGCGACGCTGTTGGTAATGTATCCATTGATGGTATCGACAATCCAAGTGCTAAAGCTGCAATTGAATTTCTTATGGGAAAGGGTCTAAATGCAGCAGCAGCTTGTGGTATATGTGGTAACGTAGAACATGAATCTGTACCTCCATACAACACAGCATCTGTAGGTGACTATGGTACGTCTTTTGGTATATGTCAGTGGCACAATGAGCGTGGAACTGCTATGAAGCGTATGGTAGGTGACGATTGGGCATCAAATTTAACCGGACAATTAGAGTATCTTTGGTATGAGTTAAATAATGGTTATACGTCTGTTTTAGCAGCTATAAAGCAAGTACCTAATACAGTTGAAGGTGCAAAGTCAGCTGCTGATGTATTTGTTAGAAAATTTGAAGTTCCAGCATATGTAGATCAGCAATCTTTGATACGTCAAGCATCTGCTGCTGAATTATTTTCTAAATGTATAGTTCAGCAAACATCTTATGGTGGTGGTATAGCTACGCAAGTGAAAACACAGTCAGGTAGAACACCTGGTAATGCTGTAACACATAACATACCATCGTCTGTTAGGCAAGCTGGCATAACAGCTAACTACACAAACTACCCATATTTCTTTAATATATGGGCAAGAAGTAGTGTTCAAAGAAAACTAGCAGATATATGGGCACAACAAGGTAGGCCTAGCGATAGAAATATAGCTACTATAAGTGGATATTACTGCATAGCTATTACATTAACACTAGGTACTACCGGTGATATAGTAACTGTTGTTTTAGAAGATGGTACATCTTTCAACTGCATTGTAGCTGATTCTAAAGGTGCTAATCCTGCATTGAAGGGTGAGTCTGGTAATGAGTACGGACACTCATTCGGCAATGGTACAATCGACATTATTGAGTGGGAGAAAAATGGTACTTCTTCTTCTAATGAAGATAATCATACACAGATAGATCTAACAGGATGGAAAGGGAAGAAAGTATCTAAAATCATAAATCATGGACCATACTTATCATGAGGTGATATATAATGATTACATACGGGTATGCAAAGGCATACAAATATGCAGGTGACGGTACATTATCGGTCAAAGTACGAATACCATCTGTTCATGGACCATATAAACAGTCTAATGCAAAAGGGAAGACCATTAAGAATTATGTGTTGGACAACGATTTACCTTGGTATCCGTCTTTGTTGTTACCGCACCTGCCTCAAGAGGGTGAAGTAGTTGCTATTGCATCACTGGATAAAGGAAACAATGACTTCATTGTTATTGGACTAACTGGTGGTAGCTACAATGCAGGTGCAACTAATGTAGGAGGTTGATGAATAATGACGAATTCTTTATCGTTTCCAAACATGTTTGATGTAGCACGAAACAAAGTAGGTGTATTGTCTGATAATGAATCTATAGTAAACCGATCTAGATTGCTTATATTGACAGAGCCAACAGAGCTCTATCATAATCCTAATTTTGGTGTAGGTTTGAAACGTCATTTATGGCATTATAATACTGAGAACGAGAAAGCTATTCTAAAGGATAGAATTGTAGAACAGTTACGTCTACATGAGCCATGTTGTGCACCTGATAAAACATCATTTGCAGATGGATTACTATTTACAGGTGTAGAAGATGACCTAGCTGCTCAAAAGTACAATCGACTTACAATGACAGTAGGTATTCAGACTGTATTTGGTGATAATGTCAGTGTGGACATATCAGATTTACAGTCTGTTCTTGATGCTGGTCAAGAAACATACAAAGAATTGCATAAATAAGAAACGGAGGTACAGTAAACTATGTCAGATAATTTAAGAGGTATGATTAAATATACAAGTAGGGATTATGAGTCTATCATGTCAGAATTCTGGGAACTAGTTCCAAAGCTCACAGAATTATGGAGACCTGAGGCAGATGCAGACCCTGGCGTTGTACTTGGTAAATTCCTTGCAAGTATTGCAGATATGTTAGGTGTTAATCTAGATTGGCTTGCAAATGAGATTTTTGGTCCATCTGTTACACAAAGAAAGAATGCAGAGAAAATCTTTGGGCTAGTAGGTTATACACTTGGTTGGTATACAGCTGCAAGAACAGAAGTAACTTTTGTAAACAATCTTGAGCATGCTATTACTCTTGATTTTGGTTTCAATGGAGAAAACTTCTGCACACTGAATGCTTATACAGACATAACACAGCAGCCTCGTGTTATCACATACAACATTCTTCCTAGAACACATGAATATGGTGCACAAGAAACTCGTAGTAAGCGAGAAATAATTGCATCTGCTGTAGATACATTTGAAGAGTATGACCAAGTTACACTTAATCCTGGTGAAAAGGTTACACGTGTAGCAATTGAAGGTGAATTACGTCAAGTATCATACAAAGTATCTGAGGTCAAAGCTAATAATTACATTATCAAGTTACCATCTCAGCATATTGATACTACAGCTGTGTGGATGAAAGCAAGAACTTCCCTTAATTTTTCAGATGGTTATGCTAATACTAACTGGAAGCAGGTAGAATCTGCATCTGAATTTGTAACTCCAGAACCAAGATTCGCTGTTACATATGATAACTATAGTAATGCTCAGATTCAAGTATCTAACTATCTAAATCAGCTTGAAAATTACAACGATAACTACTTGACTGTTTATTGGATTGAATGTTCAGGTGCAATTGGTTCAGTAAGTGAAAATGTACTCGGTAATTTCCAGCCTGCAAAGCCTGCAGGATATGGTGGTAGTGAAAATCCTACAAGTATGGATGGTATTCTTATATCTAACTTGTCAAATACTACAGAACTTCCTCATACTCATACAGTTACAGGTAAAAGTCCAGAATCTGCAAAAGAAGCATATGTTAACAGTCGTAATTATGTGAATACTTGGGACAGCTTGATAACTATTCCTGATTATAATAGATTCATCAAACGTGAACCTGGTGTTGATTGCGGTATTGTCATTGATTGCCAGAAAGCATTGGAAATCAACCTTGCTATTTACAAAAATACGTCGCTTACAGATGATCAAAAGTCTAAGATGTATATCACATATCATGATTTCCCTGAGAATGATAATGATATGTTTGATTGGGAAAACATCTTGAAGTTAGGCTTTGACCCTGTAGATCCAAATAAGTTTATTTTCGCAACTAATTTCAAAACCTACACAGCAATGTGTTTTGCTATATACAATGACTTTGAATCTTCATCATATGGACAAAATACAATTGCAACATTAAACAAACCTAATCCTACATGGGAATCTCCTACTATGGAACAAGCTTGTTTCAAACGATATAAGATGCCAGGAGATGTAATTGATGGTATTATACAGGATTACACACCTATTGGTGCTATGTCTGTTGATTTACAGTTTGGATATGCAAGAATCTTCCCTTGGTATGTAGTAGGTGAAATTTATCCAAAGAATCCTGTATCTCAAGATGTAGCTGCTAACATTGTTGCTCGTGTCAAGGAAGCGTTAGCATTGTACTTCTCTCCTGCTAATCGTGAATTTGGTCAGAAGCCTACTGTCATGGAAGTAGTAGATGTAATTGAGAATGCAGATAATCGCATTAAGTACTTTGATGCAGGAAGCTTAAAAAATCCAGTTATTGTGTATAAAGAATTCGTGAAGAATCAATTTGGTAACACAATGCACATAACATATGATATTGAGTATTTCAATCCTATTTCATTTGCTCAATACAAAGATCCAGGAGCACTTGCTACTAACCCTAACATCCGAATTGCACCTGATTGGGTTCTATCTAAATAAGGAGGTTCAAGTATATGGATATCAAAAACATATCACTTCCTGAAATATACAAAGAAAGTGCAGATTTCAGATTCTTCTGTAAATGGTTTGAAGAAGCTCTTGGTAAGATAAAATATGACACAGAGAACTTCTTTGATCTTTATGATCCATTAAAATGCCCAGAAGATTTACTCTGGGCTCTTGCAGATACTATGGGATACAAGTATGATGATCGCCTTCCTACATCATTCAATAGACTTGTACTATTGTATTTCATGTCTATGATACGGAACAGAGGTAGTAAAGATGGTGTAACATTAGCTGCGGAAACTAATCTTGCACAATTTCCTATCTTAATGAAAGCACAAGGTTATACCGATGAATATACTGTGAAACATGAAGGTAAAGAAATTTTATATAACCGACTTGAGGATACATCTATACCTGTAAACTCTGTATATGTAACTGCACATACTCCAGAAGGATATATTGATGTAGTTTACTTCTCTACTAAGATACCGTTAGATGCTTGTATTGAGTATGTAAGACCGCTTGGAATGTTTTTATTCCAAACAGCTGGAGTTCGCTTCGATACTCGTACTAAAATTACAGTAGATGCTCGTCTTACACATACAGCAGAGCTTGGAATATCTATAGGACCTACACATGTTGGTCATTATCGCAGAGAAGATTATGCTCGTTTACAAAAAACTGTTGATCATGAAGATACTATGCCTACAAACGATAAAACTCATGTTCGTAATCCAGTTTGGTATAGAAATAGTGACTATGAGGATGATACTTATGGTGACGGTGAATATGGTAGCGGTGCTGGTATGTATCCTAACGGTAAAGGTCCTGGTTGTGATCCTGGATATCGTTCATTATTCTCATTACAGATGTCAAATAATGAGGAAATAGTCAAAGCGTTGATAGATCCTATATTCAGTTTAGGATATCAGCCTCAGTCTGTAGATACTATGGTACCAATGGATTACTTGAATCCTCCGTACAGAGATACAGATAAACCTAGAGTCAATTTACGATATGACAAACACATAGACGAATTATCAACTCCGGGTTCTGGTATCGGTAAGTATGATGTTGTTACTGTAGAACCAAATCGCAGTAAGGATATATTGAATCCTAGACCTGCTGTAAATCCTGTTATGTCTTCACTTGGTGATTCAATATCATTAAATGATACAAACACTAAGTATACAAAGGTTACAGATGCAGATGCTGGAACTATTAAATCGGCTGATGTAGTAGACGGTGATATCGTGATTGATACAAATAAATCGTCATCTTAACCTTTAATAAATACATGGAGGTGTTCGTATGCCTACAGATATATTCAATGAAAAATACCCTAAATTAGGTCAAGGACCTGCTACTAAAGTAAGCGAAGATGCTAAAGTAGTAGATCCTAAAGCTAAGGCAAAAGATGATGTAGGGTTTACACATCCTAATCTTCATAGAAGAATATACACACCATCTGATGGTAGTTTACATCATAAATACGAACTAGGTATAGAAGGTACATGTTCTTACAGAACTACTGAAACAATTACACATGATGAAGAATCAAAAACTTCTGAAATACCGTAAGTCCAATATAGAAAGTAGGTGATTACAATGAAGTTAGATTCAGTTCAATGTTCTAAAGATCTTGGTGTTAAATACAATGTAACATTTAAGGTGTTAGATGCTGCAACAGGAGAACTAGTATCTGAACATATTGGTCATAACCAAGCTACTAATTCAATGCTTACTGGTATAGCACATTACCTAAAAGGTGATGGTATCTTAAATCAAGCAACACATATGTTATCTCGACATATACCAAGATACATATCGCTTGGAACTATGGGTCTATTTTCTCAAGACGAAGAGATAGTAGCTGAAATTGGTGATGACGGAAAGATTCAATATGTGAATACTGGTTTACCTGCCGGTATCGGGGATAAACAATATGAAGATGATGGTACGACAGTAAGAAGTGAGACAAGACGTTTCACTTCTTATATTGATACCATGCCTGGCTATGGTGCAGACGGATATGATAGTAATCGTAATAACAACAGAAGTAAATTAGGTCTTGGTCCAGTATTTGCAAATCGTAGTTCAGCAAACACAGAACATCCTAAAACTGTTGAATGTGAGCTTATATCGGATACATTCCCTCGAGCTTCTATTACTTACAGAGAGCTGGTACCAGAATGTAATGCAGAAATTGCAGAGACAATTGATATCATTTATAGTGCTATGATTTCTACAGGTGCACTTGCACAGTTCAGAGAACCTGACAAGGATTATGTTTTCATAACAGAAGCTGGCCTATGGTCAAATGATGTATGGACAGACACTGCAAGCAATGGTCTATTAGCTGGTTACAGAATTGCTCCTCCTGATGAAAAGAATTGGGACATGACTGTAGCAGCGAATCGTGAACTGCTAAAGCGTAACATAATTAAAGTAAAGAAAAATCAAGTTGTACAGGTAATATGGAAGATACAATTAGGCTCTCATAGGCAACTAATTGGTAAGGATATGCACTGTGATTGTACATGTCCATCATCTGATTGTCCTTGTCATGGTGGTAACAAGCCTAAACCTACTTATCCACAAATCCGCATAAATATTGTACAAGAAAACTGTACAATGAATATAGGTGAATCTGTTAAGCTTGATCTAGATATCATAACAACTTATGAGGACGGTACAACATCTACGGTTAGATGGACTCCTGATTCTGAGACAAAGATAATATGGTCATCTAACAAACCTTCTGTAATATCTGTTGATACAGCTGGTACAATTACATCATTAGTAGCGGGTGATGCAACAATAACTGCAAAGCTTTCTAGTGACAATGCAATTTATGATACTTGTAGAGCTCAGAGTAAAGTAGATCTTCCTCTTGATGATGAAGTTACATCCTATGCCATTTTCTCAACTGGTAGCTTGCATCTTGGTGCTCGTGTACAGATTACTGCAAATAAACTTGCAGTTAGCGAACGATTGATTTGGGAAGCTTCTGGAAATCCTAATGGTTCTATAACTGGTACAGGTACTGACTCATCATTTTACATTCTTGGAGAAAATACGTCTGAAGCAGTTCCTGCTATTGTATCTAGCGGTGGTAATTATTTCGACATTGATGTTTATGCACCTGAAGGTATAACACATTCGTTGTCTAATTATTCAAAACCATATGGTATATATCGTGGAGGTTCACTACACAAGTTACCGGATGATTATACGATACCATCTATTCGATTGATAAATGTAACAGATAATTTACAAGAGTTACCTCATGTAGACGCAAGTCTAGGACATTCTGTTGTAATAACAGAAAATTGTGCTACAATACTATCACAGGTACAACCTAGTAGCTCAAGCTCATTTGTACAGTTATCATTGTCTGATGGTAGAAAGGTATCTGGATATATTGTTGGTACAATTGAGTCTACTGATATTGTAGCAACATCTTTAGATAATGGTGTATCAACTACAATGACATTACATGGGTATGGTTCAATACACATGAACTCATCTTCGGATGCTCAAGTTCACATATATGTAGAACCTGGTAACTATGCAATACATCAATTACTTCATAGTGGTAACTATGCTTATTTTGAGTTTGTAAGTGCTTCACCTGCAACACCTGTGTTCATGTATGTACAAGAACGAGTTCAGTTAGCAGATGATGGTTACATTATAAATAAGGGTGATACACGATCTGGATTGATATACTGTGATGGAGGAAACTTAACAGAATCTGATGGTAGAAGTTATCCTGCATTCAGCTGCGGCACTGGTAATGAGCTGCGTCTTTATGTTGAAGCTCCTAACGGTACAATCAATATTCGTAATGATTCAGTTGTTAGAGGCTGCTTGTATGCTAACAATGTTGTAATTGGTAACGATGTACAGGTTATCATTGAGTAGGAGGTGTAGATAGTGGACGAAATTGTATTTACTCCTGCAGCTGTATTAGATCTTTTAACACAGATTGAAGAGTTGAAAGATTATGAAATCGGAATTAAGGACGGAGTGTCTGGCAAACTTCAAGTAACCGTAGGCGAATCGGTTTACACTATTGATACAAACAACGTTGCTGAGGTTCATGTAGATGAATCTACAGTTAATGATGTAGAAGATGTAAATCAAGACGCATATTCGTCAATGTCAGATTCAGGTGAGGTTGAGCTTGAACCTATAAATTCGGGCATTATAAAACAATTTGCTAAAACATTACTTGTAGGTGGGCTTGTTCGACTTACATCTAAGATTTTAAGTAAGGAGTGATTCATATGAAAGCTAATGTGAAGAATGCTAAACCTATTAACGCCGCATCATCTTCTTCTCCTATACTTGGTACCTATGAAGGTGAAGCACTTGATACTAACATCACAAATAACAATGGTCTTGATATTACTTCTGAAGTGATTGAAGCTGTACTTGAATCTGAGGATTATGCTGTTGGTATTGAAAATGGCTGGTTCATTGGATTCTTAGGACATCCAGAAGATCCAAATTGCATGGACTTCAAAGACGGTTGTATTGTGTTAACAGATATGGAACTCAATTCAGATGGAAAAGTACATGCGTCATTTAATCTACTTGATACACCTGTAGGTCGGGTTGTAAAGACCTTACAAGATGCGGGTGTCAAGTTTGGTATATCCATAAGAGGTGCAGGTGACATCATTGATCAATCTGTAGATCCTGATACATTTGTATTCAGGGGTTATGACCTTGTATCATTTCCTGCATATCCAAATTCCATTCCTACATTCACTGAAATTGCAGCTTCTACAAACATTGAAACTCAGAAGAAATACAAAGCTGTATGTGCAGCTGTAAGAAAGAATCTTTCTTCTATTACAAGTGCATCTACAATTAATGTCATTCAGTCACAGTTTGCTCCTCAGTCAGAAGAATATGCTATGATGAACCGTAGAAAAGCTGAGATTGAAAATTGTCAAGATGATAACCTTGATATCAGTGATCAAAAGATTGAAGCTATGACACAGTTGTATTTAGATACATTACAAAATGTATCTGTACTAGCATCACAGCTTGAATCTATGAAACAACGTAATGCTGCTATTTCATCTGCTTCACGTAGAAAAATATCTGCATTGAAGCGAATTACAGCAAGTCAACTGCATGATGCCTTATCTGGTCTAGATAGCGTAACAGCTTCATGCGACGAGTTGAAGCATAAGAATGCTATCTTATGTGCACAGTTAGCAGACCAAAAAGAAGCTAACCTTATATATAAGCAGAAGGTCGAAAACAGTACAAATGAACTCAAAAAGAAGAACAAAATTATTGCAAGCTTACAATCTGAGCTTCGTGAAACCGTCACAGCAAGTTCAAAGATTAAGGCGAGCGCATCTAACCTGGGTGTAACTAATGATGAACTTCAAAATGAGCTTCTAGTGTGCAAGAAACAGCTAGGTGATTTCCAAAATGCGTATGCAAGTATGTATGCAGCAGCTCTCGGAGTTGACCTAGCACCTATGTCTATTAAATCATCTACTTCTGTAGACGAATTGCAAAATATTGTAGCTGGTGCTACCAACACTATAAATATGCCGTCTGCAGTTACTGTAGAACCAGTATACCTTGATGATGAAGTAGACAATGATGACCTTGCAACATTGTAATTTATTCATAACCTTATATGTATCTAAATAAATAAATAGGAGTGATTCCAAATGGCAATTAAGAGAACAACTCGTAAGCCGACAGCATCTCGTTCTCGTATGATCAACCGTAGACCGATTACTGCTGGCACAAGTATTACTTCTGGTGTAAGAAGCAAGCAAGCTCCTAAGTCTAAGGTAATGGCAAGCTTCAATGCACTGAACCCTGCACAGAAGGCATTTGTTCGTCAGTTGCAGGCAACTTCTCGTAGACATGCATCTATCATGGGTGCAACTAATACGAGTAACATCGCAGCAAGACCTGAATTCATGGAACTTCTTCCGTTATTTGTACAGAAGCTCTTGATTCTTGATGTTTTTGGTTCTGTTGCAATGAAGTCTAGACAGCAGATGATTCCATACTTCAAGTTTATCGCAGAAAACACTAAGGGTGAAACTCACGCAGGTGATATTCTTTCTAGCCCAATGGTTCAGCGTCAGGGTCTAGATCCAAATTTCACAGGCAGAGTTGTTAAGAACGAAGTTATTGGTTCTGGTGTATTAACTGCAACTGCTAACACTGTTCTTACTTCTTTCGCTTATTTACCTGTTCTTCCAGGTTCTGTTACAATTGAGACTAACATCAGCGGTACTACTACATCTTATGTAGATAACGGTATGGGTGAAATTCTCGACAGCACTCAGAAGACTATTGCTACAATTGATTACAGCACTGGTGAAATTACACCTACTACTGATGGTGCAACTCCACTTACACTTGCTGATGGCGATACAATGAGAGCTACTTATCAGTATGATAACGAGACAGTAGGTCCAAATGCACAAGGCGATTATGGTGCTCAGATGGGCAAGGGCTATTTACAGCTTGATGAATTCAACTTAATCGCTGAAGCACATCAGCTTGCTTGTTATTGGTCTGTATATTCTGCTTTCGCAGCTCAGACCGAATACGGTAGCAACATTGCAGATATTGCAAAGGAAGCAGCTTTTTCTGAACTTACTGCTGAAATCAACACTAAGGGATTCCAAGAACTTGCAAAGGCTGCAAGCTTCAAGCCGCAGTATAACTGGGACGCATCTCCTGTACTTTCTGGTTCTGTTGTTCCTTCTGACTATCTGAACATGTTCAAGCTCAAGCTGAATCAGGCATCTTCTGCTATTTATCAGGCAACTAGACTCTCTCGTGGTAACAGACTTGTAGTCGGAACTAACGTAGCTGCTTATGTTGCAATGATTGATGGTTTCGCTGCTGATAGCACTGAAGATACTGTTGGTCCGTACAAGGCTGGTCGTCTTGATCAGATGGAAATCTACGTTGATCCGTCTTATGATCCGAACAAGTGGGTAATGTGCTGCAAGTCTAACGACATCAGACGTAACTCTGCACTATTCGGCGAATATATGCCTTTCACTGATACACAGGCAATTGGTCTTGCTAACTCCAGCGTTCAGCAGGGCTACGCTACAATGTATGCTATGAAGGTTGTAAACCCGGCGACCGTTGTCAGCGGTAAGATCACAGGCGTATTTTAATCAATACCCTCTGGTATCTAACATAAAATAATATGGAGGTTATGCAAAATGGCAACTACCTATAAAGTTAAAATTATATACAATGGTCCTGCAAATCCTGAAAACATTCGATTTGTATCTCCTATCTGCCCTGTATACTGCCCGTGTAACAGTTATGTTGATACGGCAGCTTATAAGGACACTTGCTATGATACAAACATTGAAGGATTCGGCAAGATTGATGTATTAGAACCTTATGCTTCTACATCATTCCCGTTCCCTGTACCGCTTTCTCAGTTCAAGATTGCTGTTATCGGCAAGCCTGTTAGTGCTGAAGCACCTAACGGTCCTAAGTATGTTGAATTCAACGTTGATTCTTACATGGAAGCATTCTGGTATACACAAGCAGGTATTGCACTTGCTGATCAGGGCTTCGTTGTTGAGATCACTACTCCTAGCACAACTGAAGGCGGCAAGTAAGTTATCAACAAAATTATCTATTTGTAAGGAGGTCTATCAGATATGACTATAGACGAAGTTGTTAGTCAGGTAGCATTTATGTTAGGCCTACCTGCAAATAATAATGTAGAACAGCTTGATATAAGAGAAGCTGTTAACATAGCATTTCGTGAGTTAAAGAGATACATGAAGACTCCTGTAGATAAGACTGTACCATATGCTCCTAGATTGGACTTGGTAAAGCTTGGTATCAACACTAAAAGGGTCTTGAATGTGCAAGCAGCATATCCAAGGCTAGGTCTTACATTAGGCTCTATAGAAAGCGGAAACGTCTTTCAAGTAGCAGCATCGGTCAATACATCTAGTACCGGTAATTCAGGTACATCGATCAACATTGACCCTATAATGAATGAACTAGCACTTGCACAAGTTCGAAATTGTCTCGCAACTGATTTCCAATGGAAACACGATACACTTAACAAGGTAGTCTATTGTGCGCACAGGGCTCCTGTACCCGCCGCAGTTACAATCCGATATGTACCAATATATCAAGATGTATCTGAGATCGAAAGTGATACCTGGATAGACTATTTAATAAGGATGAGTGAGGCTAATGTGAAAAAAGCATTAGGTCGTTCTCGTTCTAAATACAAAATCGACGGGTCTAATGTTTCACTTGATGGCGATACTCTTCTAAATGAAGCTAACGCAGAGCTTGAAGCTATTCGCAATGAGCTTAAGGAGAAGGGTAGTAAACTTGTCATCTTAAATTAAATTTATTTGTAATTACAAGGAGGAAACGCATATGTTCATTCAGAAGAAGAGAGGTTCCAGAAGAGTAATGGCTGAAACTGATGTAGCTCCGGAAGCAGCAGAGTTGCTGTTCCAGGCTGAAGACGTTGCTGAGCTTGTTGCAGAAGTAACTGGCGAAGTTGTTGAAGTTGAAGCTGACGACCAGGGTGAAGCTGTTACATTCAATGTAGGCGACGATGCTTTCACTGTTGAAGCAGAAGGCGACGAGGAAGCAGTTGAATCTTCTACTCGTGTATCTCGTTCTAAGAGACCAGTTTCTGCATCTACCAGACGTGGTGCTGTATCTAGAGGCCGCAACGGCAGAGTTGTTCGTAAGGCTCCTCGTAGATAAGACAATCGTTAAATAACATGTACAATCAAAAGGCTTCTAGGCATTTGTGCGTAGGAGCCTTTTATTACAATTTGAGGTGATTTATAATGAATGTTAAACGACAAAAACGTCAACCTATTGTAGCTGAAAGTACATTATCTAAGCTGACTAACTTCTTAAAGAACATTTCAGAAAAGCTATTCAACTTGTTTGATAAGCTTGGCGAATCTGGTATGAAGATAGTTGGTCAGAAAGATTTACCAGACGGTGGTCAATGGTTGAAGCTTGATTACAACGGTAAGACTGCTGAAGTTACTATCTCCCCTATTGATGGTAAAGAAGGTCACTTCAGTGTAGTTATTCAATCTTCATTTGGTGGTAAAACAACGCTTGATGATGTAAGTGAATCTGATATTGATTCTAAGATTGATGATGTACTTAAGAAAATCTTCAATGGCACATCTGATGTTAAGAGTTCTAAGAGTCTTAAGGTTACATTACAAACAATCAATTCTGCAACTGGTGTAGATGTAAACTTAACAGCTATCAAAGCAAATTATGATCCTGGTAAAGCTGTACAGGACTTAGAAACTGTGTTGGGTGATGATGCTTTTATCGCTCAGCTATCATCTGAACCAATTTCATTTGAGATTATAGATGAAGGCGATTCATATGATATCCAACAGACCGATAGTTTTGATACATGCGGTACAATCAATCAGCTTATTCAGTCAGCTATGCAGTTATGGGCTAACTTGAAAGTCATCAACTGGGCAGCTAAAGGAACTGGTTATTTTGAACTACGTAGTCGTAGCAGCGATCTGTTATGGAGAATCTCTAGCGAAATTGACGTGTTCGGGGAATATGCTGTAGAAGTAAAGCAGCCTGCTCCTAATCCATTGTCAACTTGTTGTAATTTATCTCTTATCATAGATCAAGGAGGATTCACTGCTGATCAAGGATATGCTCTTGTACGTGATGAGATCAAAACATATGTAAGCGTACTTGAAACGCTATATGTCAACTTCCCACATGATGTACAAAATCTATTAGACGAGATGATTCGTATGTGGAAGAAAGACTCTGAGTACCTTTATACAAGAGTATTGATGTAAGGAGATTCATATGCTTAAGATTGTAGGTAACGGTATTTATGCCCATTGTTCTAATTTTGATGAATGGCGTACTAAATGTATAACATATATGCCAAGTAACATGTTTGATGCTCTATATCAAGAAGCTTTCATCTACTACGAAGACTTGATTGGTGAAAAACATTTTGTTATGAAGTTTGAACATAGATCAAGGTCTATTTCACTCATAAGTAGTCCAGACTGGGACATCAGGCATGAGCCATCAGTAGGAGATGGTGTACGTGTATTCTATGATATAAACGATAATATAACATACAAGCTACTCAAAGGAAGAGGGCAGATATATCACAGTAAATGGATGTTTGTACAACCCGATTATACAGGATTCAATGTGAAGATATCTAAATTCCGTACTGTACAATGGAGCAGGATTCCAAACATAAACTCACTTAGAAACAAAATCGGATATCGCAGGTTCTGGAATGAATTTCTGAAAGAACATAAACTTTCTTTGTAAGCAGAATCGTTATATACATTGCACCTACTACATGTGTAGAGGAGGGTAGTAATGTCACTGGAACAAGATGCTGAATATAGAAGAAAGCTAGAACATTGCGATAATATTTATGCTGAGGTCAAGAAAATAATGGGTGCTGCAAGAAAATTATCTGCGGAGTGTGATAATAGTATATTGCACTCTCAAGCAATATCTAGTGTAGTAAGGGGTGATGCAGTAGAGAGAATGCCTCATATACAAGAAGCACAAGATGAATATGAAGCAAGATATATTCGAGATATGTTTTGTTACATAGCTGATAAAGAAGTATGTAATGCTGTATATGATTCTTACTACGATAGTAAAAAGCAAAAACACCTTATATATGTGTATAATAGCATACAAGACGAACCTCGTAGAGCTCGTGTACGTGTTTTGACTCGTATGTTGTGGTATACACTTATCGACTAATAATTGGAGGGATTCAATATGCCTGAAACTAAGAATACAACTGTAGATGATCTGATTACTCCGCCTGCTGCTGATAAGGAAGTAGTTACGGATTCTACGACTAAAGTAGAGTCTGTTAAATCTGAAAAGCGTAAAACTACTGATACAAAGGCTGCTGAGAAGAAAGATTCTGCAACTAAGAAGTCAGATGATCTTAAGGTAACAAAGGAAATCAAATCTTCCGAAGATAAGCCTGTTGTTACTGAAAAGCAGATTGATGTTGATATGAGAGGCGGTACTGGTTTCGAGATTCCTAAACATGCACGTCTACGCGTATACAACACATCATTTACATCTGTATATAATCGTACAGTAAATGGCAAGTGGTATATCTATGCAGATGGTATTGTAAACGGACGTATTCGCATTACAGATGCTGCATACAAGGTTGAGGAACCAAGATGCTGCTGTGGTTGGGTAACAGTAGAGTCTATTGCAAAGTATATCACACGTATTTGAGGAGGTACAACCATGGACGATCTGAAAGAACTTACAACTGAAAATGGTCTTACTGAGTCTATTGACAATGATCTTTCATTTGAAAACCTGCCAGACTCTATGAAAGAAGAATTTGCAGATGGTAAAGGAGGAGAGGACTGATGGCATATACAAATAGTCCTTTGGTGTGTAAGACCCACTTATCACCTAAACATAATGTCAGAAAGTATCCGATTACAAAGATCACAATTCACCATGCTGCGGGTGTAATGAGCTTTGACGCATTACTCAATTATGTAGCAACTTGTTCAAGAGATATGTCTGCTAACTATGTGTTACGTCAAGGTAAAATTGGACTTGTAGTTGAGGAGAAGTATAGAGCATGGACATCTTCAAACGCTAACAATGACCACAGAGCTGTAACTATTGAAGTTGGTAACTCCTCTTCTGGTGGACAGTGGCCTATTTCTGATGAAGATCTTGCTCTGTTGATCAAATGGTGTGCAGATGTATGCAAGCGTAATAACATTCCGAAGTTGTATTATGATGGAACTCCTAATGGTTCTCTTACACTTCATGAGATGTTTGCTGCAACAGGCTGCCCAGGACCTTATATCAAGTCGAAGATCAATTATATCTGCCAGGAAGTAAACAAGCTTATAAATTCTACCAACAGTGGTAATACAGCGCCATCTGCGCCAGCTGCAACTGGTAATAAGACATATAAGGTAATAACAAATGTATATGGTTATATGTCAGCATCAGATGCTGTATCTGATAAGAACCGTAAGCGTACAGTTACTCCTGGAACTTACTACATTTACAATGAAACTTCTACAGCAGTAAATGTTACTTTGAAGAAATCTGTTCCAGGTGCTTGGATCTGTAAAGCAAAGAATGTAGCAGCGTCTACATCTTCTAAGAAATCTGTAACAGCTATCGCACAGGAAGTAATTGCTGGTAAATGGGGTAATGGTGCTGATCGTGTTAAAAATCTCAAGGCGGCTGGTTACAATCCAACAGAAGTTCAGGTTGAGGTAAACAGACTGTTGTCTGGTAAATCTTCTACTAAGAAATCTGTAACTGAAGTTGCTAAAGAAGTAATTCAAGGAAAATGGGGAAACGGTTCAGCACGTAAACAGAAACTTGAAGCTGCTGGTTACAATTATGCTGAAGTACAAGCTGCTGTAAACAAGTTACTATAATATGAATATACGAATAGCTGGAACAGTAAATGATTCTATTGTTGACGGCAATGGTCTAAGATATACTATATTTGTACAAGGGTGCCCTCATCACTGTAAAGGTTGCCATAATCCTCAAACACATTCGTTTGATGGAGGTAAGGAAGTTTCAATATCTGATCTATTTGAGACAATTACATCAAATACCTTACTAGACGGTGTAACATTCAGCGGTGGGGAACCATTTGCACAAGCTAAACCACTCGTAGAACTTGCTGATTTAGTAAAGCAAAACACTAACTTAAATATAGTTACGTATACTGGTTATACATTTGAAGAAATTGTAACTAGTAATAATCCTGATTGGATAGCTCTATTGAATAGCACAGATATCTTGATTGATGGTAAGTTTATTGAAGATCTAAAAAGCTACGAACTTAGATTCAGAGGTAGTTCAAATCAGCGATATATAGACGTTAAGCAAAGTCTACTACAACATAAAGTAGTACTAGCCGATATTTGAATTTGAAGTGCAGGTCACACAGATCTGCACTTCTTATTTTATGAATCGTTATGTACAATGTAGTAGATATAATCTATTACATATAGAAATATGAAAAACAAGGAGTACATAACAATGAACAAGTATACAAGACGTCGTATGGTAGCATGGAGTGCTTTACTCGCAGTAATTGGTGTAGGCGGCCTCGAAATTGTCAAAGACAAAAGTGATGATTTATCCAATGTAGTAACACAGGATGTATATGCAGCATATGAAGAAACAGAAACTACAGTAGCTACTTCTGGCAGAGCAGCAACGTTCAACACAGCTGCTACTTCTATGTCTACGCTTTCAACAACGTCAACAACTTATGAAGTTACAACAACTGAACCAGCTTGTTATTACACAGAGCTTCATCAGTATTGTGGAAATACATGGGGCAACACAGAGTTGTACCTTACAGAATATGAAGTGGAGTTACTCAGCACACTTGTATATCTGGAAGGCGGTGGGGAGTCTTTCGAGTGCCAGAAGAATATTGCAAGCACAGTTATCAACAGAATGCTGACTTCTGATTATACACTTTCAGAAATTCTGTATGCAAACAATCAGTATTCTGTAGCAAGCAGACTCGCTTATTCATCTCCCAGTGAATCTTGTGAAGAAGCAGTTATGGAAGTTCTTAATTATGGTGCAACGCTGCCGATATATGTAACATTCTTCCGTGCTGATTATTATCACGAATGGGGAGATCAGGTACCATATTGTAATGTTGATGATACATACTTTTCATACAGCCAGTCGCTGTTTGAAGCATACAATTAAAAATATAATATACAGGAGTAATACATATGAAATTTGAAGTAGTCAACAGCAACGGACAAGTTGTAATGAACACAGATTCGATTGAATGTGTACCGACTCTTGATGAACTTGATGCAATGTCAAATGCAGGCTATCGTTACAAGGTAGATGGCAGGATTGTTGCTAAATCTAAAGTAATAGAAGCAGTAGGCGGAAGCAAGTCTACTGCTTCTTCTGTTTATAGTTCATCTGAATCTGGTACATATGTTAAAGGTGTAAGATGTATTGAAACAGGAGTCATATACAAAAACAAAGTAGAGGCTGGTAAGGCATTAGGTATGTCAGATTCATCTGTATATGATTCTATTAGACTCAAAAAGAAAGTAAAGGGATACAGTTTTGAGATAGTGTAATCGTTATTGTACATATATCTACAAAATAACTAGAGGTGATAAATAAATGATTCATGTTATTCAAAATGGTGATGTGTACGAGTTGACGTTCAAATACGATGAACTACTAATATCTCATGTTAAGAATGTACCTGGTCGTGTGTGGCATTCTGATAGAAAGAAGTGGACTATTCCGAAAGAGCATCTAGGATGGTTCTTAAATGAAATCAAAGGAACTATTTATGAGAATTGCGTTAGCATTCATTCTGATGAACATCTGAATGAAAATGCTACGTTAGACTCTACATCACAGATTCCTGATGTTGATATTTCTGACATGCATCAATATGTTATGGATGGTGGGAATCTTTACAAACATCAGATTGATTTCTTGAAATATGCTAAATCTCGAAAAGGTAGCGGATTCTTGCTTGCGGATGAGATGGGTCTGGGTAAGACATTAGAGGTAATGAACTATGCACTCTATCAGAAAGAAAAATATGGATACAAACATTGTTTGATTATCTGCTGTGTGAATTCTGCAAAGTTCAGCTGGAAAGAGGATATTGAAAAACACACACGTGGGCAGGAGTCTGTATATATACTTGGTACTCGTAAAAAACGAAATGGTGATGTCAGGTACAGCACTTCCGGTTCAGATAAAACACAAGATTTAGTTTCTGGACATATGTACGGTGATGAGTCTGCACCGGAACTTCCATATTTCTTAATCACTAATATTGAATCGCTTAGAGCTAAAGTAGGTAAGAAATATATCTTGATTGATGAAATAGTTAAGTTAGCTTGGAAGCAAGAACTTGCTATGATTGCTATTGATGAAGTTCATAAGAATATGTCACCTAAATCTGCACAAGGTAAAGCGGTTCTTAAGATCAAACAAATGACTGGATCAGCTATTGAATGGATACCAATGACTGGTACACCTATTGTTAACAAACCTACAGATGTATTCACACCGTTGAAACTCATTGGTGCTCACAGTATAAAGAGTTACTATGAGTGGTGTCAAACATTTGTTATCTATGGAGGATATGGTGACCATGAAGTTATGGGTTACAAGAATATTCCCCAGCTCAAAACTATGTTACAACACAACATGCTCCGCAGGCTCAAGAAAGACGTACTCGATTTACCTGATAAGATCTATCATAACATATACGTAGAAAATACACCTACACAGACACAACTCTATTCTAAGCTTCAAGTAGAGATGCAAGAAAACGAAGAATCAATCATTGGATCTATGAATCCGTTAGCTGCATTCTTAAGACTGCGTCAAGTGAATGGTAGTCCTGAACTTGTTGACCCTTCAATCATTGTTGACAGCAAGTATCTTTCTAAGAATGCTAAACTTGTTGAGCTGATGCGTCTATTAGAAGAAATTGTAGAACGTGACGAAAAAGTAGTTGTGTTTTCAAACTGGGTTGAACCTCTCAAAACCTTATATAAGTTTGTAGCAGCTAAATACAAAACCACATGTTTTACTGGTACGATGTCGGAAGACGATAGACAGAAGCATAAGCGAGTGTTTATCAATAATCCTGACTACAAAGTTATGCTTGGTACCATTGGCGCACTTGGTGTCAACCATACACTTACTGTAGCAACAAACGTCATCTTCTATGATGAACCTTGGACACCTGGTGATAAGATTCAAGCTGAAGATCGTTGTCATCGTATCGGCTCTAAATTTCCTCTTAACATCTATACATTGTTAACTGTTAACACAGTAGACGATGCAGTTCACAGAATATTAGGCGATAAGTCTGATATCTCTAATTATATCGTAGATGGCAAACTTAATCTACGAAATAACCCAGAGCTGTTTGAAAAGCTGTTAGGAACTTCCGGAAAGTAATGTATAAGCTGATAGAATACAAAATCGTTATTTATTGTATTAAATAACATTTGTGAATATGAGGTGTTCTTATGAAGCGAAAAATCACATCTTCGAAAGTACCTGTAACTGCTGCTGAAAACGAGTCAGCATTTGATGATATTGTATCTAACATCAAGGATGATTTTGATTATATTGTAGAAGGTCTTGAAACATTAAACAGACGAGGTACAGATTCTGCTAAGCAAGCAATGTCAATTGCTGCTACTATCAGTTCAGACCTTGAAAGTCATATTGCTAATATAGCTGAATCTATTACAAAGTGAGGTTGATTTATTATGAAAATTTCTAAGCGTAAGGTATTATGTGCATCTGCTAAACGAGGTAGACGTATAAACCGATCTTCTGTAATGGCTGCTGATAGTGATTACATCAAAATCGGCAACATGGTCATTCCTAAAGACGCAAGTCAGTATGGATACGATAGTTATGAAAACATTCAGAAAGATACAAGACGTCGTTATGATACTGAGAAGGCTGCTGAAAAAGAAGCTGCTGAAAGAGCAGCTCGTGAACAGAAAGGTGCACAGTTATATAAACAAGTTGAATCTATTGTAAATTCTGGTAATACTGCAAGTGAACAGCTTCAAGAGCTATTTGATTTGATGGTACCTCGTGCTGGTTCATCTGACACAGCTGCCGGTGAATTAGTTCGTGCTATGATGCGTTTACAATACAGATGGCACAATGACGGCGACATGTTTAATCAGGGTTATGGTCTAGAAACTTGTGCTCCTTCTGCTGCATATTTATGCGATAATGTAGAACCAGCTGCTGCTCTATTTGAACAGTTAACTGGAATTATGGAGGGTGGCGATCAACAATATGAAGATGGTCTAAATGATCTTCAATCTATTGTTATTGACTACATCGTTGATAATCCTGAATTATGTGGAATGAAACCTCCTGCTGATTCTCGTGATTACCATAGCGAAACTGTAGATTGGTTCGTAGAAGCCGGTCATAGTTATGAATATGAGCTAGATGTATCCGGTGATTTAGAGGAATACGTCAGACATGGATGTATTTCATGGACTGATGTTCAATACATGGTTGAAGAGCTCACAAACACGTATGGTGGTGAGTTAGTAGCTTGGGCTGCTGATGGGTTCACAATCACAAATCTTACAAGTGATGAATATGAAGAATGGGATAGAATGTGGATCCCAGAGCTTAATGCTTATCTTGAATCGCTTGAAGAAGAGTTTCCTAATTATGGCGAAGAAGATGACGAGTACGATGAAGAATATGATGAAGGAGAGGATTACTAATGAAAAAGATTGTTGCAGCAACTAAAGACTATTCACAGTTTGAAATTTCTGATATTGAAAGAGAGCTTCTCAACAATGTTGGATCAAGAGCAGGTGTAGATCCTGCAATACTTGTACAGCTAGGTGATGACACTACCAGTGTCATCTATGAAGATGCAGATGGAAACATCGTTATGGATAACTTAGATACAAACAAAGTCACATATGATGCAGAAAATATCATTGATGAAGTTGTATCCTCTTGGAAGTAATGGAGTTATGTTACAATGAAACGATATGTAAAATGTTCAAAAGACAATCGACTTGTATCTACAAGTGAACGTTATAAAGGGTATCTTATTCGGTTGAATAATCGTACAGAGTCTTATGATATTTATGACAGTCACAGAGAATTAGAAGAGACAGGGTTCAATTCTCTGAAACAGGCAAAAGAATGGATAGATGAGTATACAAGTATCTACCAAGATTCTGCGTATCCAGATATCTGATAAGAACATTATGTAAGGCAGCAGAATTGAAAGTAATTGGGTGATATTAAAATGAAGCGATATGTAAAATGTTCACAAAGCACATTGAAAGCTACAGGTAGAACATGGTCATCGTTTGTTAAAGATGTAGAGTCTACTTTAGGATATGAAGTAGATTCTGCATACAGACGTAGCCCTGATGATTTTATTGCACTGTACAAAGATGGTGAATCATATCTAGGTGAAGTAACAAAGTACTATGATGGTATGTATGAACTATTACTCAGCAATATAAAGCCTTGGACTTATTGGAGGTGGTCTAATGAAGAAGTATATTAAATCAGCAAGCAACATGTCTCAATTGTCGACCTACTTGAATTTTGATGAAGCGAAAAATAAAATTCTTAAGATGCTGAATAACGGTACTACGAAATCTGTATCTATTGTACCACTTGGTGCTAACGCAGCTTCTAAAGACATCCTTGAATTAGCACAGATGCTCGAGGGTGACCAAGATATAGCAGATGCATTAGAATCTGCAGGTGTAATCGGTCATTTAGATTTGGGGCACAACCGATACGCTCAAGGTCCTATTAGTTTGAAGTTCCGAATCACTATGAGCAAGCGTGGAAAATCTGGATGGTCTAGTTGGTAAGGTGATAATATGAAATTCACTGTAGATACAACACTAGGTAAGAAAACAGAATCTAAAATCAGTGAATTGAGGTAATTTTTGTGAAGAGATATATTAAATCATCAGAAGTAGATTCAGTTATGCTATTACAAACAGATAAAATTGAAGAAGATAGCTATACCAATTATCTGTTTAATATAGTAGTAAATGGTAAAACTGTCGGTGATTGCAGCGTACTTGTGGATGACAATTACGCATACTGTGAACGAATCGACATCAACAAAGATCAAAGAAATCAAGGATTTGGTACTAATGCTTTATACAAACTTGCTGATATGTTTGGTGATATTGTAGTAGCTCCAGATAATGAAGATGCAAAACGTCTTTATGAACGAATTGGATGTGAATACAATGGAAACGATGCAGATTACATTGATCAAGGATATGGTGTTTACAGAATATGATGGAGGCATATAGTGGCAGGTATTGATGTTACACTCGGCAAGAAAGCTGAACAAAAAATTGAAGAGTGGCTTGACAGACCAAATGATGGATACTGTTTTGACAGAATACCAGATCAAATGACAGGTTTCTATGGTTCTAAGAACATATGTGATTTCACATTGTTCAAAGCACCTAACATGTACTACATTGAGTCTAAAGCCACTTGGGAAGATAGATTTGATTTTTCAATGCTTACACCAACACAACATGATAAGCTACTTGAGAAATCTAAAATTGCTTATGTCTATGGTGTAGTTATAATTCTGTTTGCACATCATCAACGTGCATTTATAATTGATATAAACGACATCAAACATCTTGAAGATCAAGATAAACACTCTCTCAACATAAATAAGATTGATAATTGGAATATTCCGTACAAGGAAATCCAAACTATCCCTAACAGTCGAAAGACTTATCTAGATTATACAGGGGATTTTGATGTTGAATTTATGTGGAAGAGGTGATAATGTTTTGAAATTATATATCAAAGCTTCTAGTAATGTCATACTATCATCTGATATCAAATCATTTGTTACAAATTTGAGTAATAAGTGTTTAGATACTATCGGCTTATCATTGTATGTAGAAACCGCTAGACCTAACAAGCAAGGTACTAAGTTAGAGCTATATACATGTGGTACAAACACATGGGTTGGTGAATACACAGTTAAGTCTGATCCAACAGAACGAGATTTCAATCGTGTATACAATGCTGTAGTAAAACGCTTTTTAGAAGTTACTCAAAATTGGTACAAAACATATCTTTCTGATAAGATGAGCATTGATGAGTCAATTGATTACACTATAACTAATAATCATATTGAACGTAAATCTAATTGTGATGTAAATACATTCAGAGAATTCATGCAAAATGCTATCAGTTCAGGTAAGCTTCATAACTAACGTCCTTAATCATCAAATCGTTATATAACGTGTAGCAGATGATGTTACACGTTATTTTGTTTTTACCTACAATTCTAAATAAACTATTAAATATAGCAAAACCTATTGACTTTTTGTCGTAAATTTGCTATAATATAATTGTAGGATATACACATCGACATTCCAAAAGGAGGAATTATCATGAAACTTAATTCAAACGACATTTCCATCGACAACATGCACCACGGTGCTTATTCCAGCCTCGCAGGTGAATTCTACAACAATGGGTACGAACTCACTGTGGACGAGGACTGCAACCTGACTGCTGTTGCTATCAAAAACGCAGAAATGCTGCCGAAGATTGAAATCAAAACTGTGATCGAGTCTGGCAGCTACTGCTATTCTCCGAAGGCTATTTTCCCGGTCCTCGACTTCGACGACATGGAATACTGGGATGACTTCACTCACTGGACCAACAAATACGCTGAAATTGGCAAAATGCTGTCTGACTTGGTGGAATTCACATACAACCCTAATATGTGGGAGGACTAATCCTCAGGTTCAATCTAACATCTGTATCAACCAAAACGGTGTGCAAGTCATATGATTTGCACACTTTTTATGTGTAATCACTGCTTATAACATGATTCGTTATATATGATATCACAAACAATATGGAGGTATCTAACATGTTTGACACGAAATCAATTGTATTCATTGATAATTTGGAATTCTGGTTCTGCAGATGTGGTCTTACTAACAGCTTTTCTGTATACTACAACAAACCAGATTCCGAGAAGCCTATTGCTATCTACAATGAGTCTGAGGATAAATTAGATCTCAATGCAGAAGCTGGGCCGTTTGAGGACAATATTGAATCTAAGATTCGTTCTGCATTCTACATCTTCAAAGATGGTCGTCCTGAATACGAAGTAGGTAGATTCATTGACAGCAAACTTTTGGCAGACAATGCTGATCCAACGTGTATCGATACAAGGTGCTATCTGTTTGATAAGATCCTTGCAGGTGCTATCTGTATGCACATTGAACACAGCAAGGTTCCGTCTAGTGCAAACGACAGCGGTGTAACATATGCAGCACGTTGTATCAACTGGCTCAGAAGCACAGACTTCTATAACTCTCCTGCTTCTACAAGATTCCATGAAGCTATTCCAAACGGACTGCTACTGCATACTCTTAAGGTCCTGAATCAGGTATATCAGCTTATGTCGCTCCCAGCTTTCAGCAGTGTAAAATTGCATGAAGCTGCAATTGTCGCACTTGCACATGACTGGTGTAAAATCGGCACATATGAATCATATATGAAAAATGTCAAAGACGAATCTACAGGTGTTTGGAATAAGGTTCCAGCATACAAACATAAGGACACAAGCATTCCGTTTGGACATGGTGTTTCCTCTATGTATATTGCTCAGCGATTCGTCTATATGAATATGCAGCAAGCACTTGCTATTCGTTGGCATATGGGAAGATGGTATGTTTCCGATTCTGAAATGAATGATCTTCAGAATGCAAACGAGAACTATCCATTGGTTCATCTCCTTCAATTTGCAGATCAACTTGCCATCACAAATTATGCAAACTAACTATCGATATTTCCTAATTTAATTTACTCCTTGAGGTATAGGCGTCCATTTTGGTCGCCTATATTTTATGAGTAACCTTTAATAGTAACGAACATAAATTCCTAGGAGGTATATTTTATCATGGTTGGAATTCCAAGTACTATCAAGCAATATGCTCAGGAAGATATAAATGCAGCATTAGGTAGAGTAAGTCATAACATGAAGTTCAAATCAATGACTTTTGAAACTAGCAAAGTAGATAGACTGAGCAATAATTATACAGTATATGCAACAGCTACTATATTGTGTCCAGATTTAAGACTACAGTTTGATTTCATTATGGAATATGCTGTAGAAAATGATTATGTATATGCAAGTGGAGATGTAGATGAATTTGCAGATTCACTTGAAGAACGATATGCAGAATGTGAAGATGGTAAAGATGGTGAACCTATCAAAGCATCTACTCGGATCAAACGTAAGCCCATTATGGCTGCTGATATAGATGGTGAAGATGAAGATGAGTTTGTAGATACTGTAGATGATTTATCTGATAGCGTCGATGATATTCAAGATACACTTGATGAAATTGACGGTACAGAAATTGAAGAAGACGATATAGATATTGAGCTTGATAACAACATTGCAAATCACTACATTGCAGAATGTGACACTTGTCACGGCATCTTTATTTCTGCACTTGTTGAATCGGATCAAGAAGTTGAAAAAGTATCCGGTATATGCCCTCTTTGCGATAAGGAAACAGACCAGTACCTCAAATTCATTGTTCGTCCTGTAGAATAAGGAGGTTTGATAATGGATTGGGGTGGAATTGTAATTGCAGCACTACCAGTAGTTTCTGCTGTATTAGTTGCTGTACTAAACAACTGGGAGAAGATCAATCCTAGTAAACGTAAAGTAAATGAGATGTATAAAGTTGTATCTGAACTTAAGTCTGAGTTACAGACAAGTATACAATCTAATTCTCAAAAGTTTGATGAGATATCAAAACAAGTTGATACAATATCGGCAGCTCAACGAACAAGCTTACAGACAAGCATATTAGCATATTGTAAGACAGTACAAGATGCAATTGATCATGGTGAAACAGAATATAAAGAAGAGCTAAAACAGCTCATAATTCTGTATCATGAATATTATTTATGTGGGTACAATAGCCAAGGAAGATTGTATTTCAATGATACTATTGAAAAAGCAGCTGATGATAATAACACACTTGTTCATGAGCTGATGACTACATATTTTTCTGATTATGACCCTAACACACATAAACACACATAAACAAAAGGAGGATTTCATATGTATAATGACATTTTATCTGCTGTGTTAAGTTTAGCAGTGACGTTTGTAGGTGCTACACTTACAACTATTATTATTCCATCTATCGCAAATTGGTTGAAGTATAAGACACAACACCAAAAGCTTCAGTCCGTTATAGATGATATAACAGTAACTGTTACATCTAGTGTAGATATGCTGGAACAGACTGTTGTAAATCAGCTTAAGGCTGATGGGAAATGGGATTCCAAATCTCAAGCTGAAGTACTTCAATCTGCAATAACTGAAGTAATAAACGGGTTATCTCGTACAACATATCAGATATTGAAATCAGAAAGTACAGACATAGAAGCTCTTATTAAGCGATATATTGAAGCATATATCCAATCTAAGAAAACAGACAAGTAATAAATTGAAAGGGTGATCCTGTATGCGTATAATTAAATCGCAGAGAAATATTGCTGCTTCTTATATGCCTCCTAATCCATATGATATAGGTCCCAGTGACCCTAAGGAGTACAAGGTAGCAGATACTTCTAACTACGAACTTAATGTTCAATTTGACGATCCTATTATCATTTATGATGATGGTGATTTTGAATTTACTTCTGATAAGTATAATCTTGACCCTGCTCCTGACAGTACTGGTGAATATAAGGATGAAGAATACAATGTAAATGTCATTGATGCAGATACTTTGTATGATATCATATATGGTCAGTTGATTCAGAAACATGTAACGGAAAAATATCCGTCTGGTAGATATCGTGTAACTGGTATCATTACGCTTCAATTTGACATTGATGGTGTTGAATATGATGAGGAGTTTTACGGTATTGATGAAGATGGTGATCCAGATTATTCTCGTGATTACTATGCTGATGCAAAACTTGTAAGTTTAGACTTAACAAGCTTGAATATTACAGCTGAAATCAATAGTGCTAGCGATATAATTGTATCAGCTGATGACGAAGAAACATGGGATTATCTCAAAAGCAAGCAAGTTACAGACTCCGACGGTATGCTAACAGATTATACATTGTATGTAAATTCTGATGGTTCTCGTTACATCTGTATGTTCGGTGATAATGACGTATATGAACCAGATCCTGCGTATGCCGACTGGGAAGGCGATTCTGAAGAAGAAGCTTATGAATGGTTCAACAACTACACTTCAGGATATGAAGATGAAGATGACATCTATGGTGCTACAAACACTTCTAATTCTGCAGAGTATGCAGGTGAACGAAACTATGATGGTACACATGTATTCTTGGTGAGGTCACCGTTGTTTGATAACATGACGTATGAAAACATGCTTCGTGATATGAGTCAGTATCGTGTAGAATCTACAGGATATTCCGATACTTTATGCGTGTATGCTGAACCTGATGAAAAACAAGGTGTCCTTGATTTAATTGAGGATTTCAATCAGAATATTTCTGATGATAATATTATCAGTGCAACTGATGTTGATTACGAAGATGATATACAAGAAATTGGTCAGGAATTCACATCAGAAAATACCTCCATCAACAACAATCGACTCCCTGCGGTTTTCAACATGGTAAGTTTTGAACCTGGTACTGTAAACATTGATTACGGTGGAGGTAAATTTGACAATGTTGCAGAATATCTCACACAGTATGATGTTGTAAACTTAGTTTATGACCCATATAACAGAACTGCAGAGCATAACAAAGAAGTAATTCGTCTTGTAAGGGAGCATGGTGGTGCTGATACTGCTACTTGTTCTAATGTGCTGAATGTTATCAAGGAACCTGAAGTACGACTCAACGTATTAAACAACATCAAGAAGCTTGTAAAGCCTAATGGTAAGGTTTACATCACAGTATATGAGGGCAAGGGCAATAATGCTGAAGGTCCTACAAAGTCTGGCTATCAGCTTAATAGAAAGACAGCAGAATATATGGATGAAATTCAACAAGTATTTCCTGATGCAAAACGTAAGGGCAAGTTGATTGTTGCTACTAATAGTAGTGGTTCTGTAACAAGTGCTACAAATGAATCTTGCTATGACAATAATAGCTTAACTACCTTGTAAAATCAGAAGTAACTACACGAATCGTTATAGACTACATAATCAATTCCAATTGGTTATGTAGTCTATTTTATATTAGGAGGCTCAATTGTATGGATACAAAAGCTATTCAGATGATTCAATCTAGAATTCAGGACAAGAAAAAGCTGTTGGAGGCATACAACCGTCAAATCAATCAAAATATGGACACCATCAACACGAGAGTATTTGAGTCTAATATGATTGGATGTCTCATCAAGTCCGCAGAACTAAAAGCTCAAATTGATGAGGATGAATTTATTCTTGATGTTCTGTATGATAAAGCTTAAGGAGGTATATATCATGGCAAAGAATCCAGCTCAAGAAAAGATAACACATAACTTCTATTCAGACGGAAGTCCTTATGACCAGTGCAGAAAATGTGCTCATTACACAAGAGAAAATGGCAGAGAGACTTGCAAGAAGATTGGTAAGTTCTGCCCTACCATTGCATTCAGCTGTTATAAGTTCAACCCAGACTACAAAGGAGATATGTAATGTCACTTAATACATCACAGCAAGCTGCAGTAGACTCTACAGCTAAAAAGATACTTGTACTTGCAGGTGCTGGTACCGGTAAAACACACACAATGATTTCTCGTGTATCTAGATTGGTAAACGACGGTGTAGATGTTTCTAACATCCTTGTATTAACATTTACAAATGCTGCTGCAAGGGAAATGAATCAAAGATATATGAAAACACACCCTAATGGTGCAGCTCCTAAGTTCTGCACTTTCCATGCATTCTGCTACTCGCTGCTTGCAAGGGATTTTACAGTTCGTAGAGTGCTAGGATATACTACAGTACCACGTATTCCAAGCGAAGCTGAGTTACGTAAGCTTGAAACTAGCTGTAAGAAACAATGCGGTACTAGATTATCTGATGATAAGTTAAAAGGTAAGATCAAACTCACAAAGACAGAACAATTTCAGTATGACGTATATTGGAAACAGTATGACAAGTTGTTGAAATCAAATGGCCTAATTACATTTGATAGATTGTGTAATAGTATATGTGGGTTATTTGCACAAGAATGCGAGTGTGTGCAGTCTTATAAGCAGCGTTATACACATCTGTTTGTAGATGAATTTCAGGATACTGATCCTCGTCAATGGAGATTTGTATCTTCATTTGTAAATGCTAACCTGTTTGTTGTTGGTGATGCTAAGCAAGCTATCTATTCATTTAGAGGTGCTGATAGCTCTATCATCAAATCGTTGGCTGAAAATTCGGAGTGGGAAACTATAAAGCTATCTCAGAATTATCGTTCTACACAGCAAATATGTGATTTTGCAAATGCTATACACAAGTCCTGGAAAGATACTGCTTATGACCTAAAAATTGTATCTGATAAACAAGGAGATAATGTTGTTGTAAAATCTGAGTTTGTTATGGACGGTATAAATTCACTTAATCAGCTATTTTCTATATTCAAATTTTCAAACCCTACTGACACTTATGCACTACTATGCAGAAGTAATTCAGAAGTTGCTCAAGTTAAACAGCTTCTACAGAAAGCAAATATTCCATTCACTACAAACAACCAAGGTAAGGATATTGCAGGTATCATGAAAAGTGCTGTAGATAGTAGCTACATGGTAAGCTGGTTAGCAGATAAATTATCTGCAAGCGAGTACAATAACTTCATACGGTTATGTGCTGTAGATCCTAACTATGAAACTGAAGAGGGATTCTTATCGGAATATGGTAATCGTGTTTCAAGGTATTCTAAGGATATCTTTGCAATTCGTTCAGTTCTTGATTCTGATGTATTTGCTCCGCAGAAATGTGTAAGCATCAAAGAAATTTTACATTTACCAAACACTCAGATTGAATTGACATCTCAGACAAATGAAGCTGTAGTAGATCATATCATGAAATGTATTGAATTAGCTACAGTAGAATCTAATGTATATGTAGGTACAATTCATTCTGTAAAAGGTCTTGAATTTGACATTGTACATCTTATCGGTGTTAATGGTAAATCATTTCCTGTTTATAAAAATGAAGAGCAAATGAATGTATACTATGTAGGATGCACACGAGCTAAGAAAGAGCTTGTTGTATGGAATTCTTCTATTGGATATGAAGAGGAGGTTGAATCAAACGATGTTGTTTGATGTTGCAGGATGCTCACATAAGATGATTAGTAACACAGAACTGTTATTGAAGTCAATTGCATGGCATCTATCAAGCAAGCGTGACTGTAGAGGTAAGACATACAAAGTAATAATTGACAACAACACTGTATATTTTGACATATCGACTACATTACAGTCTCACTCAGGTGGCAGGAATTGTATGATGCCAGTAATTCAGCACATTATCATAGAACATTTTTCAGATATTGCTGATAAAAATCCAATAGTTAACAATCATTGTAATGTAATACCTGATTCATTAGTACCTGGTACATATGAATATAGACCATTTGCGTCAGGAAAGTATAGACACTGGTTCAAAGTATGAAGTAGATTGAGGTGGAACATATGTCAAATGATAAATCAAGTGTAACTATAATCTGTAAACGATGTAGCGGAGTAGATTCTACTCCACCGGAAGTTTACATTTTATCAAGATCAGCAACTTACTTAGATATATATGCAGCTACTATTCTTGTTAAAGATGATCCTAGGATAACTGTCTATATATCTACGTTACATGGTCCAGATGATCTCATAATTCAGCTTGCAAATGACGTAAACTTTAAGAGACCATATTTCATAAAAGTATTAGAAGGCGGTAAGATTATATGAATATATTAGAGCACGAATGCATAGTAATTCCTGGCGGTATATACAGACATTTCAAAGGTTCTCTGTATGAAGTTATAGGTGTAGCAAAACATTCTGAGAATGGCGAGAACATGGTTGTATATCGAAGCTTAAATACAGGAGATATGTATGTACGTCCTATTGATATGTTTACATCTGACGTAGATAAAGACAAGTATCCAAATGTTAAACAGAAATGTAGATTTCAACTTGAATGTCTACCTGATTAAAATTTTGGGGGGTCAGTATATGATATCAATTGGAATTGTTAAGTTTCTGTCAGATGATACAATCATGTACTTTCGTTGGGAAGCTATAGAACACCATAGATCTGTTTGTAGATGTGGGTTTATCTACCCAAAGCTATACACTACATTTGAAGATGCTTGTCGTGGTAATGAGGACTACATGTACAATTTCAACACATGTACACATAATCTAGAAGATGTAATGATTTGCTTCAATTGTTTTGATACATCATGGACAGTTTGTGGTAAATGTAAAGCTTGTAGATGTCCTGAATGTATGATGCTATCTAATACATCTGTATGATTTGAGGTACTTATATGATCAAACAAAAACATGTAGATGGTATGCTACTAGCAACATTGCTTACAACACTGTTTTATTCAGCTACATATCCATACATACATAAAGAAATTGTATCAGTAGTATCTGATTCTGTCATAGCATTGAACCAGATAATCAATTGTCTATCTATCATCATATATGGTAAGGTTTGGAACAAATATTCGGATAGACTTTTCAAGTTCTATCCTATATTTTGTGTTCTAGAAACATTACTATCTATCGGATCGGCAACATGGGCAATTGTATCTGGAAATATATTATCATACTATATCATTGATACACTAATATTCTCTATTGTTACTCGTAACATATGTTGTGGTGGCGTAAAGCTTCGTGCTATTCGATATAGAACTGAAAAAGATAGAGAACATTTTGATAACAACAATAACTCAATGTCAGCTATAGCTACTATTATTGGTTCAGTTATAGCTATGGTATTAGATTTAGATTTCACTGTTATGCTTATTTTAGCTACAATTGGAAATTCAATTGATAATACATTCTACATTTTCATCTTCTACAACCAAAAGAAGCTGACCAAAAGGTAGAATCGTTATTAAACATATCAAACATAAGGAGGTACACATGATGAAACTTTCATCAATCCGAATTCAAGGTATGCACAATGTCGTAGACAAAACTTACAAACTCAATAATATGAATTATTTTGTAGGTCCTAACGGTGCAGGTAAATCTACTGTAATGCAGGCAATTCAGCTTGCACTCCTCGGCTATATTCCTGGTACTGATAAAAAGAAATCAGCTATCTTCCAGCATTCTAATGGATATGCAATGTCAGTATCACTGGTTATTTCTGACTCTACAGGAGATATCACAATCACGCGTACATGGACTCGTAAGGGCAAGAATATTGAAGCACAAGTAATTACAGAACCTATGAGTGCTGATGTAGAGGCTATCATTGGTGATATTTCGCTGCCTATTCTTAACTTTAGCGAATTCATTTCGATGACCTCTAACAAGCTGAAAGACTGGTTCATCAATTTTCTGCCTAACAGTGAATCTTCTATTGACTGGGATTCAAAGCTTCGTCAGGGTCTTTCTAGTTATGGTAAGATCCTCAACCCGGACTTTGTAACAGAAACGGTTGATTATGTTACAGGACTTGAGTCTCATGGGCTTGACCAAATCAGAGACTTCAATGCTTATCTTAAGCAGACACAGTCAGCTAAAAAGGCGGAGTTAACACGTGTACAAGGTACAATTCAGAGCCTCATCTTTTATGATGATTGTGATACGTCTGCTGATGTAGCTGAACTCAATGAGCAGAATCATAATGATACTCTACTCAGGGATATTCTTAAACAGCAAGTTCTTCGTATTGCTCATAATAAGAAGATTGACGCACAGTTGAAAACATTCACAGAAGTAATCTGTGATTCACTTGAATCAGATGAACGATATAAGTTTAACCTTAAAACTATCGAAGATGCAAATGCAACTATTTCTAAGTACGAAGAAACTACTACAGATCTGTTATCAACTATTTCTGTTTTGAATCAGCAGCGTGTTGATAAGCAGTCTGTAATTGCAGGAGCAGGTGTATGCCCGTACAGCGGAACTGTATGTGATTCTATTAAGCAGATGTTGTCAGTATTTGAAGCTGACATCAAAGTAATTGATGCAGAACTTGCTAAATGCAATGAGGAACTTCAAGCTGCAAGAATCAAAGTAGATGCTGCTAAAAAGAATAAATTCAATTGTGAACGTCAGAATAATTTACTTGTATCTCAGTACAAACAGGTTGAAGCTCTGCGGAAACAGTATGATGTATGTGTTGGAGATCTTGATGAAAATGTATTGCAGATTAACATTCCGGACATCGAATCTCGAATCAAATCTCGTAATGATATGATTATCAAGATTGAAGCTAACAAGCAGTATAGTGAGCTTACAACAAAACTTACTGCTCAGAAGTTCCAGATTGAGCAAGAGATTGAAATCTTGAAAGATTGGATCAAACTTACAGATGTAAACGGTATGCAGTCTGATATTATGAAAGCTCCGTTCAACAAGCTTGCTGGAAAGATGTCAATGTATCTGAATAAATTCTTCGGAAGTACAGATCTTACAGCAGCATTCCATCTTACACAAGAAGCTAACAGTTTCAGTTTTGGTATTCGTAAGGCAGATGATACTTACATTGAATTTGATCTGCTGTCAAGCGGTGAAAAATGTCTGTATACATTGTCCCTTATGTTAGGGCTCATCGAAACATCGAATACTCAGCTGCCGATTCTGCTTATTGATGACCTTCTTGATCATCTTGACACTTCAAGAATTACATCTTGCTTTGAAACCTTGTATAGTATCGATAATGTACAGGTACTCCTTGCAGGTGTACAGAATTCGCCTATTGATGAATGCACAGTAAAGGTATGATATATGGACAATATAGAAAGCAAAATTGTATATGATCAGCGAACTATAGTTCGTGCACTATATACACTTGTACGTAATATCAAATGTGAAGTAGAGTTTGATGCTGAAAATCCGCCTGTTTATATTTGTATAATGAGTGGAGCAGTTCAATTCTTCTCTGCTATCACATTGATGTTACCACCAGGTAGATGTGAATATATCAAAGCACATAGTTATGGTGACAATCAATCAGCTGGAACACTTGTTGTTTCTGATATCAACAATTCTTCATTATTATCTGCAAAACATATCTTCATATTTGATGATATATGTGATAGTGGAGCTACGTTGAAAGCTGTGAGAGATATGGTGCAATCAGCTAATCCAACTGCATCTGTATATACTGTAGCCCTCATCAATCGTGTAAATGAAGATAAAGGGGTACCTTACTGGTCTGGTATTGATACATCCGAATCTACATTCTTTGCAGGATTTGGTATGGATAATAAAGGACTAAATAGAAATCTATCATTTATCTATGATTGTACGGAGGACAAGATATGAACATTCAAGAAGGTCAAGTGTATAATGTTGTAGTAACTAAAATTCTACCAAGAGGTATCATTGTACAGATTCAAGGTACATCTGATACTGAATTCATACATATCTCTAAATTATCTGTCAAATTTGTATCAGATATTTCAAAGCTTGTAACTGTTGGCGATAAGCTAGAGGCAGTATGTATTCAAGGTAAAGATAGGCTTGAGTTATCTTTACAACACTTACACCTTGAATCGTTATATAAACATGTAGAACGCAAGCAGCTTCCACCAAAGAAATCAACAAAGCAGAAATCAACTTCTGTTGAAGATATGATTGCAGCTGTTGAACGAGATTTCAAAGAGAAGCAGCGTGCTTCAGATTCAAGATTAAGACGAAAACAAAAGTCTAATCGAAGAAAGTAAACACAAACTAACGACTATGGAGGAACAATAACATGATCAAGAAGATTTCTAACGAACTTTGGTATTCCACTATCACAAGTAAGTGCTATCTTTCAGCAGAGCTTGCTGAAAAAGCAGAAACTTGTGTATATGCTGATGTGTTAAACAATGCATATTCTATCCGTAACTGGATTACTCAGTATACTGATCTTTGTAAGATGTATAAAGAAGATTGCAGTAAGGATGACAGATCTTTAGAATCTGTATTCAACGAATATGAACCGAAGTTTGATGCTATTATTCAGACTCTCTACGAAGCAGGTGTTAATAATGTTGATAACGCCTCATTGATTGACGTATGTAATAACGACGATCTTGATGATGTAGAATGTGAAGAAGCTGTAGACTGCGAAGATGATGAGTGCTATGATTCTGGTGAAGAATATGCTCCTGAAAAGGTCATTGTAACAGTACATCGTTCATCTCGCAGAGGTCGACGCAGAGATCGACGCAGACCTAATCGTTATGATAACTGTAACAAGTGCAGCAAAGATTGTGACGATTGCAACTGATAACCTTATATAGTCTTACAGCTTACAATCGTTATTATAAGTGATTCAGTCAGCTAGACTGAATAGGGAATCTCTAATGAAGAGAGTACTACCGTCTGAGGGTTGACGGTAGACCAGTCGGTGATAGACACATATCTTAATAGATATAAGTTAGTGCAAGTCTAACTTCCGGCACCAAACGTTTTCTCAATTGAACGTACACAATCAATTGTATATGGGCCTTTAGCTCAGTCGGTTAGAGCAGCTGACTCATAATCAGCAGGTCGTCAGTTCAAGCCTGACAGGGCCCACCAGCCCGCAAGGGCACCTTTTATATCCCTTTGTTCTACTATTTTATTTTACTCCTTTCATTTTTATTTGTTGTCTTAGAAATGATACATATCATGTGCGAGTATCATTTCTAAGATACAATTTTCCTCTAAGTAGGACAATCGTTATTGTAAGTGAAGATAATCACTTACATGATGGACTATAGCCAAGAGGTAAGGCAACGGACTTTGACTCCGTCATTCCGCTGGTTCGAATCCAGCTAGTCCAACCAGCAGTAGGAGTAATTTTCTCAATTTTAACGAACCTGCACACAAAAAAACATCGGTATAAGAATTGATGACATTCGGAAAGACGAACGCTGGTTTTAGAGCAAATGTAGTTCCAACGTAAACAAATAAACAGGGATATGCGGCGAGGCGGACCTAAACGTCGACCATGTAGTGTCAGCGTAGCGAGATGATATGCATTCACTTCACAGGGTATAGGCTGTTTAACCTGTGAAGAACAGCCAGCAGGGGCAGGACCTGCACACTACACCAGACGTATATACATACTTCGTTTTGCAAAAAAAAATATAATAAATGTCACAAGGTATATTTTTAGAAGTCATATGGCTATATACGTCATAATATCCGGATGTAACTCAGTTTGGTAGAGTGCTTGCTTTGGGAGCAAGATGCCGCAGGTTCGACTCCTGTCATTCGGACCAGCTAGAGCTCAGCAGACACACCTTGACTTCATAGCAGTCTTAAAAATGAATGGAGCCCCGATTTCATTCGATTTACAGGGTGATTGAAAAATCGGATAAATCATGATTGGGTTGGTAAACCTCAGTTCGCTGGAAGCTTCCAAATATGCCGCTGTGGTGGAATAGGCAGACACAAGGGACTTAAAATCCCTCGGAGTAAAATCCGTACCGGTTCAAGTCCGGTCAGCGGCACCAGTGCTGTTGATAGTTTAATGAGGTCGTAAGTTCAAGTTAACCTTATGAATGAGGTTCGGGCTTATGTGCCAATAGTCTGTGGAAACAAATTTCCGTGAGGTTGTATCAGCTATATCTGATATGTAAAACTAGGTCGTGAGCAGCGGGATTGCTACCAAACCAGCAAGCAAGGTGGATAAGCCTTGCAAACTCAGCACAAAAAAATGTCAGTTCCTTCAGAATTATTGACATTGGTGTTACCTCCAGTAACCTATAAAAAATGATCAGGAGCTGACATTATAAGGTGAATATATCTAGTGAGATATGCGTAGGTTGCAAACTACAATTATCAACAACATAGTGACCTAGATACAACACATGATAAAATATGATAGTTGTTATGTCAGAGTTGCAACGATGGTGTATCAGCATCATATGGTTCATGTAAAGGATGAATCAGATCGAAGGACGAAGATATTATTCGTACCTGGCTGTTAATCTGTTGGAAGGTGCAAGTCCTTTATTCATCTCCAATATTATTTTCTAAGGAGAACGATATGAATCCATTTATGGAATTGGCAATGTTAGAAGCACTTGAAGGTATCGAATTAGGCCATGGTGGACCATTCGGAGCTGTTATCGTCAGAGACGGTAAAGTTATAAGCAGAACTCATAACATGGTGATTGCTAACAATGATCCAACGGCTCATGGTGAAATTCAAGCAATTAGAGCTGCATGTAAGAGACTCAATACATTTGATCTAACAGGTTGTGAAATTTACACTACTGGATATCCTTGTCCAATGTGTTTTTGTGCTATCCTTTGGTCAAACATTGATAAAGTGTATTACGGCTGTAATACATCTGATACAGAAATAATTGGATTTCGTGACAAGCAGTTTTATGATTCTATTCCTGCTAAGATGCAGGAGATATGTTATGAAGTAGATAGACAAGAATGTTTATCTATTTACAACACTTACAACAATATGTCAGATGCTACTAATTACTAATGTATTCAAGCTGATGTAACAGTCAGCATATGCAGATGTGGTGAAAGCGGAAGCCACCTAGATTGAGTTCTAGCCCTTGTAGGATGCAGGTTCAAATCCTGCCATCTGCACCAGAAACATAAAGTAAAGTGAAAGTACTCGTGAAAAGATTACAAACACTGAGATAAAACCATGGAGCTACTTGACATTAAGTAGTAGAGAAGTGGGTGTATCAGTAGCTTTATCATCATAGACCTTGTGGTTGGAGTAGCTGTCGCTAGGACAATATGCGATGCTGCATATAATTGCAGTGAGTGTCCCAGCTATTCTTAGTGTTTAGAGGTATCATAAAAAGTACCTGATTAGATGTCGGTGAGTATCGGCTAAACGTCAAAAGCTTTTCGTGTGACTATTACGAAAAATAGTCATATGCGGATATGGTGAAATTGGCAGACACGTTAGATTTAGGTTCTAATGCCGTAAGGTGTGCAGGTTCGAGTCCTGTTATCCGCACCACAGGTTCTTGCATTCCAACCTAAGAGCACAAAAAAGACGAATGTAACTTGCTGCTAGCACTAGGATAGTGGCATTTTAGACACCCTAGGGTTTTCATCCTTAACCTTAAAAAGGATAGACTATTTGAGCATTAGATAGGCTTTATGTTCGTTGTAGCTGCTTGCCTTTGTAGGGATGGCTAGCGGACTAGTCCGATGTGCTAGGACATTAGTGCAATTAGCTCAGCAGTATGTCATGAATCTAATATGTATTATTCTGCTAGGCATGATATTATAGGTGAGTCTTTATATAAAGCGTGCTGTTCGGCAAACAGATATGATGCGGGGCAGCAACACCTATATGTAGGAGTACCCAAGAGGTTCAAGGGAGCGGTCTTGAAAATCGCCAGCACAGGTGACTGTGGCGTGGGTTCGAATCCCACCTTCTACGCCAATTTGTATTTCAAATAATGTGTATATGTAAAGGAGGAACTTATGAAAGTATATGATAAAGATGATGATATGGCAGAATGCACTTCTCCATATGGTAACAGATCTTTGTTCATAACAAAAGAACAAATACAGGCTTTACTTGATGGTAAAGTGTTAGCCGATGATGAGTTTGATGAATATGGAATTTTCATTGAATTAGAAGATGCTGAAAAGTAGGGTATGGTGTAACGGATAACACAGGCGATTGCGAAGTATATCCAGTTCAATTCTGGAACCCTACACAAAACTCGCTCGGTAATATCGAGGCGTAATAATTCCATTGACCTGTCGGGTTCACTCGGCAGGTCATATTACAATATGTAAAAAGAGGTTGAAAGTTATGAGAAAACAAGTTGTAATCATCAATGGCAGTGGTGGAGTAGGTAAAGATACATTCATTGATACATTGTCTAAAACATGTTTCAGTGAAAATGACGTATGGAATTATTCTTCTATTGACAAGATAAAAGAAATAGCAAAAACTATTGGTTGGGATGGCAAGAAAGACGAAGCAGGTCGTAGATTTTTAGCAGGTCTAAAACATGTATGCGATGAGTATAACAACTTATCATTTGAAATGATGCGAGAGAAATACTCAGATTTTCAGAAGAGCTCGGCTTCTATCCTATTCTTACATATACGTGAACCGTACAACATTGAGTTTGCGAAGAATGCTTTTAGTGCTGTAACAGTATTGGTAAAGCGAGATTCTGTAGAGCATATAACATCAAATGAAGCAGATATGAACGTAGAAAATTATTACTACGATTATGTTGTACACAACGATTCTGACATTGAGGGTCTAAAAGATGAGTGTCATAAATTCATCTATTACCTTAACAGTATCATAGACTAATAACTACCAAACATAAAAATCGTTATATACTATGTAAACAAGATATTCATAACATATCGAAACACGAAAGGAGAATTATCAATGAACAAAGTATATAGTGAATTTCGTAGAGGTGATGTTTGGTTCGTCAAGCTGAATACAGAGTTTGGTGATAATCAGGACAATTCATCTGTTCAACGTAAGAGCAGACCATATCTCATTGTGTCATGCGAAGCTAACAACAACTGTGCACCTACAATCAATGCGGTTCCAATTACTACACGTCCTAGTGACCATCTTCCGATGCACATCTATTATGATTATAACGGTAGACATCAGCTTATTCTCTGTGAGCAGATTACAACATTGTCTGTTCTTGATTTTCACAGAAGTGGTTCTCATTACATGTATAACTTGAGTGTTGATTTCATGAATACTGTAGATGATGCATTGTCTGCTCAGCTGGGTTTGCGTCCGAGAGTTGCTGATATGAAGGTACTTGAAAACCTCATTGATAAGATCTCAGCAGATAAAGAAGCAGAACTTAAACGTAAATACGAAGATGCTATTCAGTCTAAGGTATCTGAAATCGCTGCAAAGTTAGCTAAGAAGTTCAATGTAGATCTTACTTCTCAGGATATGCTTGATGGTGTAACTTACAGACCTTCTGAAATTGCTTATGCGTCCAGTGAGGATAAGAAAACGATTTCTGATACAGCAAAAGAGCGTATGACATCGTCATCATCTGTGTCTGAGCCTGAAGAACACATCACAGTTAAAACAAATGCAACTGCTGATGGATCTAAAAAATCAGATAAGAAACACAGCAGACGACAGTGGACAGAAGCAGCTATGAAGGAATTTTTAGCAGCAAGTTCTCATCTTTCTGTATCAGCAATGTCTGCTAAATACGGAATTGCAAAGAAATCTGTAACACAGTATGTTTGCTTGTTCAAGAAGAAGTTGGAAACAAAGGATTAAGGTGATATAATGACACCTAAGGAGCTGTTTGATGCTAACACGAGCATTGTAGGATGGTGTTTCAAAAAATATGTAAACAATTACAAATCTCCTGAATTTGATGACATTATGCAAGAGGGTATGCTTGGCCTATGGGAAGCAGCTTGTAGATTTGATGACTCTAAAGGATATAAATTCACAACATTCGCAGTACCATATGTATTTGGTCGTATGAAACACTATATGAGAAATAAAACAAATGTAATAAGACCACCTAGATCTGTATTTGAAAACAGTGATGTTAAAGCATTATCTGAACTATACAGCATACAGTCATTAGATATGGAAGTGTTTGATGACGGTGGTACACCTGTATTATTACGAGACTTGATAGGTGCTCCTCCTGATGAATACGAATTCATAACAGAAGATCTACTTGAAAGCTTTCTTGATACTATCGACAATCAACTGCACAAAGATATCATGGAAGAGTATTATTACTCGTACATATGGGGAATACATTCTAAACAAGTGTACCTGGCAGAAAAGTATGGAACTTGTCAGGCTCAAATTGCTCGAATAATCAAGAAGTACAATCAGAAATTTGTAGATTTTATACAAAAGTCCTAACAATAATCAATATCATCTACCTTATATAAGTATGTAGATGATATACATGCCGGTGTGATGGAATTGGCAGACATAGTTGACTCAAAATCATCTGATATATTTATCGTGTGGGTTCGAGTCCCGCCACCGGCACCAACACCGCAATGTTGATTTTAACAGCATCGCGGTGAAATTTTTATATTACAGGAAGGAGTGCTGATATGATTACTCATATCATCAAAAGAGACAAACGTAAAGTCCCATTTGATATCAATAAGATAGCAAATGCTGTTTATCGTGCTGCTCAAGAAGTAGGTGGTTCAGATATGAACACTGCTAAAGACATTGCTGAGAAAACATACAGGCTTTATGAACAGACATACGGTGATCAAACTCCTACGGTAGAGATCATTCAAGACTGTGTAGAGAAAACACTGATCGAGAATGGTCATGCTCGAACCGCAAAAGCGTACATCTTATATCGACATGAGCGTACACGTGACAGAGAGATGAAATCCGGTCTGATGCAGACAATGAAAGAGCTAACATTTGACTCAGCAAAAGACAGCGATATCAAGCGTGAAAATGCTAATATCAATGGAGATACTGCAATGGGTACAATGCTCAAGTATGGATCGTCTGCATCTAAAGCTTTCTATGAGCTATGTATCTTGAATCCTAAACATGCAGAAGCTCATAGAAATGGTGATATCCATATCCATGATCTTGATTTCTATACATTAACAACAACTTGTACTCAAATTGATCTTGTTAAGCTTCTGAAAGATGGCTTCTCCACTGGACATGGTCATTTAAGAGAACCTAACGACATTTCAAGTTATTCTGCACTCGCTTGTATTGCAATTCAGTCTAACCAGAATGATCAACACGGTGGACAAAGTGTACCTACATTTGATTATGCAATGGCTGCAGGTGTTGCAAAGACGTTTGCTCATAAATATAAGCAAAATCTTGCTAAAGCAATTCTGTTGATAGGTAAACTTGATGATGCTGAACAATTTGCAGAACGTATATCTAATGACATCAAGGATAAATTCAACTTAATTCCTACACTTGCAGATGAAGATGATTATCGGAAGATTGAGAATTCATTCTTGTGTGAATATCTAGGTTCTGAACATGCCGAAGCTATTCAATCATTTGCACGTAATTATGCTGTTAAAGAAACAGAACGTGCTACTTACCAAGCAATGGAAGCACTCATTCATAATTTGAATACAATGCATTCAAGAGCTGGTGCACAAGTACCATTTAGCTCTATCAACTATGGTACAGATACATCTCCAGAAGGTCGTATGGTCATCAAAAATATCTTGCTTGCTGAAGAAGCCGGTCTTGGTAATGGTGAAACACCTATCTTCCCTATCCATATTTTCAAGGTAAAAGAGGGTGTAAACTACAATCCAGAAGATCCAAACTACGACTTGTTTAAGCTGGCTTGCAGGGTTTCTGCAAAGCGTTTGTTCCCTAACTTCTCATTTATCGACGCACCTTTCAACCTCCAGTATTACCGCCCTGATCGCCCTGAGACGGAGATTGCTTATATGGGCTGCCGTACAAGAGTAATTGGTAATGTACATGATCCATCAAGAGAGATTGTAACCGGTAGAGGTAACCTTAGTTTCACCTCAATCAATTTGCCGAGACTTGCTATCAGATCAAATCATGATATTGATAAATTCTACACATTACTAAATGAGATGATGGATCTTGTTATTGAGCAGCTCATTCATCGTTTCAATATTCAAGCAAAGAAGCTTGTTCGTAATTATCCATTCTTGATGGAGCAGGGAATATGGATTGATTCTGATAAGCTTGGACTTGATGATGAAGTCGGAGAGGTATTGAAGCACGGATCACTTTCAGTAGGTTTCATCGGTCTTGCTGAAACCTTGAAAGCATTGATCGGAAAACATCATGGTGAAAGTGAAGAAGCTCGTAAATTAGGGTATGAAATTATTTCTACTATGAGAAAAAGAGTAGATGAAGAATCCGAACGTACAAAACTCAACTTCTCATTATTTGCAACTCCAGCAGAGGGTCTATCTGGCAGATTCGTCAAGATTGATAAAGAGAAGTATGGTGTAATTCCAGGCGTTACTGACAGAGAATATTACACTAATTCATTCCATGTACCAGTGTACTATCCGATAAGTGCTTTTGAAAAGATCAAGATTGAAGCTCCTTATCATGAACTTACAAATGCAGGACATATCAGTTACATTGAAATGGATGGCGATCCGTTGCAGAACCTTGATGCTTTTGAAAAAGTAGTACGTTGTATGAAGGAATCAAACATCGGATATGGTTCTATCAACCACCCAGTAGACCGTGATCCAGTATGTGGGTTTACAGGTATTATTGGAGATACATGCCCACAATGTGGAAGACATGAGTCTGATGCTGATGTAGGGTTTGAAAGAATTCGACGAATAACAGGATATCTTGTAGGTACACTTGACAGATTTAACAATGGTAAACGTGCAGAGGAGCGTGACAGGGTTAAACACGGAATTGGGTAACCTACTATAATATATGTACATTGGCAATAGTTGATGTATGATAACAGAAAAAGCAGCTGATTACATTCACATGTATCAGCTGCTTTTTCTGTGTATGAAGTAAGATTCGTTATGTAATATGTAAACATTATTCATCCATAAATCATATGTAGTCGAAAGGAGATTATATGATGAACTTAATCATTACAATCGTAGCGATGGCTTGCTGCTCTGTTGCACTTTGCAGATCTGTATACTCAAAGTCAACTAAATTTGACAAAATTTTCTACGCAGTTTCTTCTGCTGCATTTCTCATCATTGGCATTTACTTCTGCAATATCTGGAAGTAAACTATTACATAAGGAGTGATACTAAAAATGACTGAACTCGAACGTAAAATTGAACAAGCTGCTCAGAAATACTATACAGACGGATCATCTGAATTGACTGATGCAGAGTTTGATGCTCTTGTAGATCAGCTCCGTTCTGAAAATCCTGATTCTGAGCTGCTGAAAACTGTAGGTTGGGGCTACAAAGTGTCTAAAGACAACACACCTGGACAGAAATATATACACAAATATGGCAAGGCTGGTTCTCTTGATAAGGCATATAACTTTGATGAAATCAACTTAATGCTGACAATGAGTGAAGTCGACATTTCGGCTAAACTTGATGGTTTGAGTGTAGTACTCTATTATGAATCAGGTAAACTTGTACAAGCACTTACACGAGGTGATGGTACTTTTGGAATTGATATCACACCGAAAGTAATGAATATCATTGATGGTAAGTTGCAGGATAACTGGTTCTCCGGGGCGGTACGTGGAGAAATCATCATGTCATATGACAACTTCAAGCGTTTTCAAGAGTTACACCCTGAGGCTAAAAATCCAAGAAATTCAGCTGCAGGTCTTATCAATAACAAACAAGTTTCAGAAGACCTTCGTTTTGTAGAAATTATTCCGTACTCTGTAGTAGGTATTGAACCTGAAGTACGGACTAATCATGCAGCTGAGTTTGAAACTATCTTTGCTGTAAGAAAATTCATTGCTCGTAACTTCTCGAAATTTGTTATGGGTAGTAGATCTAGAATTTACAGGGAATCTTATTTAGAAGATTTCAGCAAATACTTTGAAGCATGGTCTGCTGAATATCCAATTGACGGACTTGTTCTTACACTGCCTAATGTCAATTTAGCTAACAACGGTGAGGTGAAGCAAGATTCGCAAGCATTCAAATTCAAGTCAGAAGTAGCTAACTCAACGGTAGTTGATATCGAATGGAACATGAGCAAAACTAACTATGCAATTCCTCGTGTAAAGATTGAACCTGTTCAGCTTGCTGGTACAACAGTTCAGTATTGCACCGGATACAACGCACAATATATTTCTGAAAATAATCTTGGTATTGGTGCTGTTGTTGAAGTTGAGAAACGTGGTGAGATAATTCCGAACATCAATAAGGTCATTGCTGTAAGTAACAGCTGTGAGCTTCCTAAATTCTGTCCTTATTGTAATTGTGAATTACGATGGGAAGGTGTGCATCTTGCTTGTAAAAATCCTGCATGTGCTAATGCTACAACACAGGACACTATGATTTGGACTAATATTCTTGCACCTGTCGATAATTTAGGAGAATCTCTGAAAGAGAAATTCTTCGTTGAAGCATTTGGAAAGGTTCCTAGTATTGAGATCCTCATGAGAGAGAAACCATCTGCTTATCAGACAGCACCTGAAGGCACACAAGCATACAGAATGAAACAGATGTTCGATAAGCTGTTCAGCAAAGATAAAGTTGATCTTGTAACTGCTATTAAAGCCCTTAACATTCCGAGATTTGGAGATGTAACTGCTGCTAAACTTGCTGACTACCCAGAACATGTTAAACGCTTAATAAAAATTGCACTTGATGGTAGTTGTGCAGATGGTGTTGAAGCTGCAAATCTGTTTGACAAGCTGTCAAAACTGATTGGTGTAGCAAATACAGAATCTTTAGAGCAAAATATGGACATTGTAACTCGTTTGCAGTTTATCAATGTAGACTGGTCTGAAAATCGAGCATGTGACAACAATGAATCCAAAGGAAAAGTTGCTATTACAGGTAAACTCAGTGTAAAACGTTCTGAATTCGAGAAGGAGCTTAAGGCCGCTGGATATGTACCTTCAGAGATTTCAAAAGATACAAAATTTCTCATCACAGATAATCCTAACAGCTCTAGCTCTAAAAATAAGAAAGCTGATGCTTGGGGAATCGTTAAGATAAGTGAACAACAGTTCAGAAAGGAGTATATGTAATGAAATATACAAGAAATAAAGATGATATCAATCAGAAGATCAATTGGTCTACTATCGACAAAGCAATTGTTAAGATTGGATATAACTACAATATCTTTACAATTGTTTTGGTGTCTGATAATGTAGATGACATGAATGCTATTAAGGCAGGATACAGCTACTGCATTGAGGTTCCTGGCAATCACAGACTTGTTGAAAAGTATGCAAGAGCACTTGAACAGCATTACAGTAAGCTCAAAGCAGGCCATTCTATTCATTGGGAAAGTAAGGACATCTGCATATTCAGACTCTACAGTAGCTTCTCTACAATTGACAGCATGAAAAAATCTATTAAATCAAATGTTGACTATGACGAGCATATCCTATGTGCAGCTGTTAGATTGAAGAAAGATAACAGTGATCAGCCTATAATCTTAGGTGGATATCGACACGCTGATTGTTTTGGGTCAGCTATCCAGTTAGGATATACAGGTTTCATTGATGAAAAAGATCAAGGATTCTTAACCTCTAAAGGCCGTTTTGTAGATCGTGCAGAGGCATTAACAATCGCAAGAAGAGCTAATCAGCTGAATTCTCATCATCCTGCTGCAAAATTCCTCATTTCTGATGATTTATACTAAGGAGATGTAGCATATGGATGCAAGTAAACATATGGATACCATAAAGTTGCCTGATATGTCTAAAGAAGAAGCGCTTATGATGGTCATCAACACAATGAAAGAAAATGCAAAACTCAAAACATTATTGATGGCTGCTATAACTGATATAGAGCAGCTAAGAAAAATCACATCACATTGTGTAAATCTTAACTTCTGTGCAGCAGCATTAGAATACAATGTAAATCCGTATGATCTTTGTAATAGCTGCCCTTTGAGCGGATCTACAAAGTGCAAATGGAGATATGATGATGAAGCTAGGAAGGTACTAGGATATGAAAAATGATATCTTATTTAGGGGAATTCGTATGGATAATCATGAATGGGTTGAAGGGTACTATTGTAAGTACCCTCATAAGTTCAGCGAATTCTTGAACGACTATATATTAGTTTTAGAATATGATGCTGAGACAGAAACAGCTATTTGTATGGCATATCAAATAGATTCAGAATCGGTAGAGCGGTTTACAGGAACTATTGATAGAGACAAAATCAAAATTTTTGAAGGTGATATTGTATCAGCTTATAAGAACAATGATGTGTTATTTACAGAAGTTGTTACATTCCGAAATGGCTGCTTTTGGTTTGGAAATTGGTCTTGGATTGAATTTCTGAACGTATTCAGAAATATCAAAGTTATTGGAAATACATACACTAGTTGAAAGGAGATCATTATGGCAAGCATTAAAGAATTGAAGAGGATGTGTAAGTCATTTGAAACATCTTGTAACGGTTGTCCTTTTCAGAATGAAATAGATGGTGGCTGTTTAATAACAATGTTAGCATATGATTGTTTCCCTGATAACGCTGATGAGATAATTGATAAATGGATGTTAGAACACCCTATAAAAACATACATGCAAGACTTCTTTGAAAAGTTTCCGGATGCACCAACAAAAGAAAACGGAGCTCCAAAGATTTGTCCTCGATACATATATCCAGGATTAACAAATGACTGTTGTGGAAACTGCTTAGAGTGCTGGAGCGTAGAGATGAAGGTAGGTGAAGACTAATGGCAAGCATTAAAGACTTAAAAAGAATGTGTAAAGCTTATGACGCTTGTATTGATTGCCCAATGAGTGAAGCAGGTTGTGCTTCGCCTAATAAGTTCTATGACAACGCTGACGAAATTGTTGACAAGTGGGTATCAGAGTATCCTGTAAGGACATATGCTATGGACTTCTTCGAGAAGTTTCCGAAAGCTCCAAAAGATCCGTCTGGATGTCCAATGCCATGTATTAGGTTGATATATCCTGAAGCTATGGACAAGTCTTGCTTAGAATACACGTGCAAGGATTGTTGGAATCAACCTATTCCTGAAGATAAATGATTTGAATTAGAAAGGATGAGTGCAAATGAGTAGCATCAAGGACTTAAATCGCATGTGCAGAAACCACGAGAAGTGCAATGGCTGCCCTTTATTTATTGGAGGTTTTGCACAGTGTAACCCAAGTGAGTTTCCTGATAATGTTGATGAACTTGTTGACAATTGGGTTCAAGAAAACCCTGTAAAGACGTACGCTTTGGATTTTCTCACGAAACTTCCAAATGCACCACAGATGGATAGAGATAAAATACCTAAAGTTTGTAGAAGTCTTATTTATGGTGGCATCTGTCCTAAACAATGCAATATAGTGTCAAGTTGTGTTGACTGTTGGAACATGGAGATGGAAGAATAATGACTTGTGTTGTATGTGATAAATGCGGAAAACCTATTCCATATGTTAAGAAGAAAAATATTCTTGGAATTGAAGAATATGTACTTGACAGAGGAACAGTAAGAAGTTCTGAATGGCAAATTGATACAATGTTTTATAAATATGATTTATGCAAAAGTTGTGCAGATAATATTTCATTGCAAGCAGACAATTTATTTCTAAGGATGAAATTAGCAGTACTAAAGGAGGCAAATAAGAATGAATGAAACATTGAAACCTTGTCCGTTCTGCGGCGGCACAAAACTAAAGATTGAAAGTAAGCGTACTTTTAATTATGGTAAAAAACATTGTTCTGTTACAGTAAGATGTATGAAATGTCATGCAAGAAGTCCAGTTGTTGGAATCAATGTGGACAATAATCAGTACAATGAGCGTGAACTTTGTGAATCACAAGCAACGGAAGCTTGGAACAGGAGGAAAGATAATGGATAATTTAATTGACGGTCTTGCAATGCTACATTTTTTCAATCAGCGAGCAGGTCGAGAGCTTTGGCAAAGTAAGCCAAAAGAGGTACAGGATCATGACATATCTACTGCTGATGAAATTTTAAGCAAAGCGATTCAGAAGCTTAAAGAGGCACAACCTGTTGTACACGCTGAGTGGATATGTCATGAACCGGAAATCGGGCTTTATTATTCATGTTCCAGATGCGGACATAACACATTGCAAGGAATGTATAAGTTCTGCCCTAACTGTGGTGCAAAGATGGACGAAAGCGAGGATGACAAACATGAATGATATCAAACTTAAACCGTGTCCGTTTTGTGGTGGTAAAGCGTTGTCAAGAATTCGCATCATGAGAAATGACCCAGTAGATTATGCTCAACTTCAAATCTATTGTTCAAAATGTAACATTGATAGATCTAAAAGAATAGATAACAATCGTACTCTTGATAATCTGCAAACTGTAATGAGTCAACTTATCGACAGCTGGAATACACGGAGTATAATTATAAGTGAGTAGGTATAAGATATATTTTGACAACAAAGCATACACAGGAACATGTTATCTAAATCAAGGGAAGTATTATGCCATACTTGATAGTAAAATTCCTAAGATGTATAAGAATAAGGAAATTGCTGAACGTGCAGCTAAAGCTTGTGTACATCTATTTGCAAATTTATCAACTGACTATGAAATCATTGAAGTAAAGGAGAATGAATATGACTGAATTTATTTCAAGAGTTAACCAGGATGAATATGAAATCACTTTCAAAACAAATATCTGGTCTGAATACAAAGAGATTCAAGAGGCTATGAGATCTATCATAGATAGACAGAAAAGAACATCTATACAATTAAATACAAATACTTGTGTAATCTGCGGTGCAGAGATTCCCGAAGGTCACCAAGTTTGTCCAACATGTTCTAAAGAGAGGTAACTTATGGAAAAGATATGTAAGATATGTGGTAAGCCGAGATTTATGCTTTCATGGGAAGATACTTGCTACACTTGTAAGCAGAAGCAACATCTAACAGCAATACAACAAATGATAAAAGATAATCAAGAAGATGTTGATACGTTTTCTAGTGATTATATTATTTGTCCGTATTGTGGTAATGCGTTAGATACTAAGTATGGGTATGAGGACTTCCCAGAATTATATGAAGAAGGTGATCATGAACTAGAATGTGATGAGTGTGGAAAGACATTTATATTAGAGACAATGGTATCATACTCTTATGAAACACGCAAACCCGATGAATGATGAATCGTTATTATAATCATAAATAACCAAGGAGGGCTATACATATGATTACAAATTTCCGAGACTGGAAGCTGTTTGCACATGAGTTCTATGTGTACGAAGTAAACGATCATCGTAGATATGAGATACTGGTTGAATTTTATGAACAATATACAAATGTACTCAACGCTATTGTGACACTGTACATCTCGGGATACTATGAGGATAAAAGACTAGAATCAGGTAAATGTTATAACAGACACCGCCTAGTTGATTCGAAACCGCTTCATGAAGCATTAAAGGTCGCACATATGCATTATGAAACAAATTTTTAATGAGGAGACAGATGTATGAATATCATTAACGCAAACGCTAAATATCTTAATCCTGACAATGTACATCCTTACAAATTCATGGAAGTGATAGGACGTACTTGTTATAAGTCTGAAAACAATATAACAGAAGACAGCAGCACCAAGTTTGTAAGAACTCTTATGAACAATGGTCATACAGCAATGCTAGAACATTCGCATATCATTATACAGACAACTCGTGAACATGCAGCTTATGTCAGGGATGAGCTTGAATGTATAAATAATTCCTATATCACGATAACAATCAACTCACGTTCTGAAGATGAAGGAAACTTCATTTCGGGTTCCTTCAGAGCATTTCTTCAACTTTTTGATTTAGATGCAAATTGGGACAGAGCTATATATGCTGATAAAATGATGTACGTTCTTCATAATGAATATCCTGAGGTATTCAATGGTCCTGATGTAGAACCTAATGACGTAGATTGTAAGATTCTTTCAAGATCAGAATTTATTGATGCTGTAAGATCTGCATATTGTTTCAGCGACAAGCATACTATTGCAAACTCTATCATTCGTAGACATCTTACACATACAATCAAGTTTACATGCGACAGAGGTGTATCTCATGAATTTGTAAGACATCGTCCTGCATCGTTTGCTCAAGAATCTACAAGATACTGCAACTATTCTAAATATAAATTCGGCAGTGAAATTACATTTATTCGACCTTGTTTTTGGGATGTAGGTTCTGATAAATTTACGATGTGGAGAGTAGCTTGCGAAAATGCTGAAAACACTTATTTTGACCTGCTGAATAGTGGTGCTACACCTCAAGAAGCAAGATCTGTGTTACCAAATTCGTTGAAAACAGAGCTGATTGTAACCGCTACTGAAGACGAATGGAATCATATTGTTAACCTTAGATATTATGGTACTACAGGTAAACCGCATCCTCAGATGGTTGAAGTAATGAACATTGCTCATCCGTTATTAGTAAACGCTTCGGAATCCAGAATTCATTAAGTACAATATCTGTAAAATACAAATAAAATCACCTTCTTAAACCTTATATAACAGTAAAGGTAAGAGGGTGATTTTCTATGAATGACTGTTTATGTATAGAAGTTCCTAATGCAGGTTGCTGCATCAAACCTGGCAACATTGTAAGATTAGGAAGATTCAAACAAGAACGATGGTTAGTTAAATATGACTGGTATTCATGGGGTGGTAATCGCCCTGTATTAGGTTGGTTTCTTATAAGAGAGAAAAATAAAGAAATAAAACCATTACAACTACCAGATCTAGATGATATTTATGTTATCGAATCATAATTGGAGGTGATACAATTGCATAGCATTAAAATTCCAGATACGTGTCAAGAAATAACTGTAGGTAGCGTTGTTATTTTGAGTAGATTTCCGGATACTAAATGGGTACTACAGGATGGTTGGTACATGTATGAAGGTCAACAATATAATGGTTGGTATTTTAGCTCTATACCAGCTCAAACTATTTTACCACTTCAAGGTACAGATCTATTAGGACTTGTAATAGTATCAGGAGGTTCATGCAAGCCAATTCCACACCCACCTTGCCCGTGTCCAGGTCCAACTCCGAGTCCAACTCAGCCAAGATCTGTTGAAAAATATATGCAAGGTGTGAATTACGTTGAAGGTCAGCTTGTATGGCTTGAGACTGGGGTAATTTATCAAGTTGTATCTGATTTTCGTTCAAGTTCTACTTCGGAATCAGCGTCAGAAGACTTGAAATTAGATGTTACAGCTGGAAAGCTTATTCCTATTTCATCAGATATTACATCTGTAGGTAGTATCAGCTTGTATATCAATTTCAAAGAAGTATTTGGAACTGCTAATCCCGAAAAATCTAATGCTGATGCTTATCTTGCTACGTTTGATCCACCGATTGTACCGTCTGACGGTATACAATTTGTAAATTCTGATAAAACAGCTGCTACATTTGGTACTGTATATCAATATATGAGAGTTCCAGGTTCAGATGAACTTATATTTCAAGCAATTTTAGGTTTGAAAGGTGATATAGGCCCAGAAGGACCTCAAGGGAAACCTGGAAATGATGGGGAATCTGCATATCAGTGCTGGTTAGATGCTGGAAATACTGGTTCTGAGACTGATTTCTTGAATTCATTGAAAGGTGAAAATGGAGAACCAGGTAAAGATGGTACAAATGGTATAGACGGTACAGATGGACAAGACGGTCAACCTGGTAAATCTGCATATGAAATTGCAGTAGACGCTGGATACGAAGGTAGTAAAGAAGCATGGCTTGCATCCTTAAAAGGTGAGCCAGGTCCTCAAGGTATTCAAGGCGAACAAGGTATTCAAGGTCCTCAAGGTGTTCAAGGTTCATCTGGTTCTGATGGTCTATCTGCATATGAAGTCGCACGTAAAAATGGTTATACCGGTTCTGAGTCTGAATGGTTGAGTAGCTTGAAGGGCGATATCGGTGAAACTGGTCCTCAAGGACCTAAGGGTGATACTGGTGATTCTGGTTCTAAAGGCGATACTGGTGAAACTGGCCCTCAGGGTGAACCTGGTAGTGATGGTGTATCTGTAACTAATGCTGTTGTGAATGAGTCTGGTCACTTGATTATATCATTAAGCAATAGTCAAACATTAGATGCAGGTTATGTTAAAGGTGCAGATGGTACTTCTATAAATATCAAAGGTGATCTTAACTCTACTTCTGAACTTCCAAGTTCTGGACAGCAACTAGGAGATTGTTATCTCATATCAGGTGATTTATGGGTTTATACTAGTAGCACAGAATCTGGATCAATAAATGGATTCAAGAATGCAGGGACAATTCAAGGACCAGCAGGTAGAGGAATTTCATCTGTAGCTGTAAATAGCAGCGGACAACTTGTAGTAACTTATTCTGACAGCACTTCTGACAATTTAGGAAAAGTTGTAGGTGACAACGGTAAATCTGCATACCAAATTGCAGTAGATGGTGGTTATGACGGATCTGAATCTGACTGGATAGCTTCACTTAAGGGTGAAAAGGGTGATTCTGGTGATAAAGGTCCTCAAGGCGATCCTGGTACCGATGGTAAAAATGGTGATAACGGACAATCTGCATATCAAATATGGCTGTCACTTGGAAACACTGGTACTGAATCTGATTTTATTGCTTCATTGAAAGGCGAACAAGGTATCCAAGGTGTTCAAGGTGAACAGGGCGTTCAAGGTGAGCAAGGAATTCAAGGTGAACAAGGTCAGCCAGGTAAGTCTGGAGCTGATGGACGTAGTATTGTTAAGATAGTATTCAAAAGCAGCTCTACAGGTAGCAGTGCTGGGACGGCCGGTGCTATAGATACTTATGAAATAACATACTCAGATAATACCACATCTGAATTCCAGATAAAGAATGGTGAACAAGGACCTCAAGGTGTACCAGGTTCAGAAGGACCATCCGGTGTTGGAATTTCAAGCGTAACATTTACATCTAGTACAGGTGGGGATACAGCAGGAATAGCTGGAGCTACAGATACTTACACAATCACATTTACAGACAATACAACTTCAACATTTGTTGTACACAATGGTGCAGATGGTAGTGGCAGCATTATCATAGATTCTGCAATGAGCGATACAAGCGGTAACACAGTTGAAAACCGAGTTATCAAAAAATATGTTGATGATATTGTAGGCAATATACAGTCTGTATTATCTACTGTTGTGGAGGTGACTGAATAATGGCTACTGTAACACAGCAACTTTCTGAACTTGTTAACCAACGAAATAAACTTGCTGAAAATCTAACAACTAAAGGTGTAACAGCATCTTCTACTGAAAAGTTCAATACACTTGTACCAAAAGTGCTTGATATTCCCTCAGGTATTGACACATCTGATGCTACTGCAACTGCAGGTGATATCATCAAAGATAAGACTGCATATGCTAATGGTAAAAAGTTGACTGGTACTTGCGAAGAAATCACTGATACAATATACACACCTACTGTTATAGATCAAATTATTGCTGGACCAAAAATGATACCAAGCAATAAAACATTAACATTCAAAGGTGATACTAATTTAATAGCAAGCAATATCAAGAAAGGTATCAGTATATTTGGAGTGACTGGTACCTATGAAGGTAGTGGTGGCGGAACAGTTACCACTGATATATTAAATTGTTCATCAATGACATCATCTGCAGAAGTATATACGGCATACAAAGATATTGTTATGGTTTCTAATGATGGTGAGTATGCAACATTCTCTAATCTCACAGATTATGTAGATTATCAAACAATAGCAGCTGCATATCAGCAAGACCTTGCAGGCATAAATATCAGGACTGCATCTGATAAGGTAGGATTATATTTTACAATACCTGTAAATATTCAATCTTCATATGCTATCTTGAAACTTATCTATTATGTATCAACATGGGTCAATCCTTCGATTCAATTCAACCTGGTAGATGCTGATTCTCTAGATGAGATTCCTACTAAAATAGTTGCAAATGAATATGTCTATACACAATCAATTGTATTAGGTAATGTCCATAACAAATCATCATCATTTTATGAATTAACAGATCTACCTATAGGTTCGCATTATGTATGTATAACTTTACCTACAAAGACAGGTGGTAATGAAGCATTGATAAGTACTGTGCAATTGATGGAAATATAAGAGGTGATTAAATATGATTTTGAATTCTATAGAATCTGTAAATCGTTATGACTATACACAGTTATCTGGTAACATCTACAAGATTCATTTACGTACTGATATTGTAAATCACACTACATACTATTCATACAATGAGTATGTTTTGGTAACTGAAATATCGTCTGAAGATGTCGATTCTATAATCAACAACAATTTCGACAAGTATCTTGAAATTGCTAAATTGAATGATGAAGAGCGTAAGAAAGAAAATATGATTGAGACGTATAAACATACGCTCAATAATTCTGACTACATGATTATCAAGAATCTTGAAAATTATGTATTAGGACTTACTCTTCCTTACGAATATTCTACTTTGATTGCAAAACGTCAAGAACTCAGAGATAATATAAATAACTTAGAGTCAACAGAATCAAGTACATTAGATGCAGAATTAGCACAGTGTAAATCTAGAAAAATTACAGAGATGTGTGCAGTATGTCAGACAACTATTACAAACGGCATTGATTATAACAATGAACACTATCGTTTGAATGCTACAGATCAGATAAACCTTACATCATTATATACGTTAGCACAAGCTGGTCAGTCTGTGCCGTATCATGCTGATGGTTCTGTATGCCGTATTTACAAACCTGATGAACTAATTGGATTAGTACAATCTGGGATAAAGTGGGTCACCTATCACACTACATACTTCAATCTTCTCAAGCATCAAATTGAAAGTATGGAAACTGTTGAAGAAATCAACAATGTTACGTATGGTATGACACTTAAAGATGAATATCAAGCTATAATCAACGCAATAACAAGTGGTGATTCTAAATGAAGTATATCAAAAGTCTAATTAAGTATGCAGTATTATTCTTTTTCGGAGGTCTAGTATATTACTTGATTGAAATACTATGGAGAGGGTATTCTCATTGGACTATGATCATACTTGGAGGTCTATGCTTTGTAGTTGTCGGACTTATCAATAATATTTTACCATGGAACATGGTGATTGAACTTCAAGCACTAATAGGTGCTGTATTGATAACATCACTAGAGTTTGTAGTTGGGTTGATAGTCAATGTTAATTTAGGATGGGATATATGGGATTATTCAAATGTCCCATTCAATTTTCTAGGGCAAATATGTTTACCGTTTTCGTTATTATGGTATGTGCTCAGTATAATAGTAATATTCACAGACGACTATATTCGTTATATATTCTTCAATGAAAAGAAACCAGTATACAAAAGTATATTTATTTAATAGGTAAGGAGGGCTTACAATGCCAAGGCAAATATGGAATGAAGGCAGAGTAGTTGGATATTCTGCATATGAAGTATATGTGAAGCATGCTCTCAGTGTAGATCCAGATCATGAACCTGCAACTGAAAAAGAATGGCTTGCATCTATGATGGCAATGGGTTCATCCATGCTGCTTCGTATTGGTGTAGATCCAGCAGGTTCAACATATGACGGTCTACATTACAGAGATATTCAGTTTCCAGAGGACTCAAGGTTATGTGCAGCTAATACAATACTAGCATCGTTCTTTGATGGTGATGGATATGTTGGTACAGTTAATCCATCCGATGATATAACAGGGTGGGCTACTAAAGTTACAAGTTATGGTGCACTAATAAATAATAACGCTACATCTCACCCTTCTGGTACTATAGATACCGACGGAACTATACCACCTACCAGTATAAAAGAGATTACAAACACAACAATTGTGCCAAGAATCAAAGAATATATGAAAATTGTTGATGGTATCATTATACAGCCGGGTACGTGGATAGATAATCCTAATACACCACCACAAAAAGACTTCAAACCTACATTATCAAAGTATCCAAGACTTCGTATCGCATTTAGTGAGAGAATCACAACACCGTTTTTCTTGTTACTTACAGGATTCACAAATAGAACTGTAGTAGATGGTACAACTGGATTTGATACAGCAGTCAATACTTTATCTCCATCTGATGGTGATTTCTTAGGACCTTGGGCATTTCCTTGGTCAGCTAAGGTCATATTCTCTGTACCATCTTCTTTCATAAATTATTTTATGAATAATAATTACACAAGACAGCTCAAAACAGGAACATCTGAAATATCTGTTAAATCAGATACTATCATAGATTTGAAGCAGAATCATAATTCTGATTTATCATCTATATATTTCAGCAATGAGGATACAGAATCTACTTTACCTGCAAAGGTAGTTGATATAAATATATTAGGAGATGACGCAGCTGTATTTGCTACTTATATGCATTCAGATAATGATGTTAAACTCCCACCTGCATTATATGCATCACTTGTTAACTCAGAAGGTGATACTAAGTTTGAACCCGTAGACACTGTTGCACCTGGATCATTGCATCTTTATAGCGGAGATACTGCATCTGAATCATCTATAACAATAACAAAAGCAAAAACACTTGAAGCTAATGCTAAAGGGGCAACTGCTTTTATGCGAGATGAAGGTAGTGATGAAGATTCTAAATCTTCTGCGTCTTATGTTGTATATGAATTGAATCAAATTGATCAAGTAGTACCTGTTTCTGATGACTATAATGTTTCTATTTGGGGTGCATTATCTATCACAGAACCTATACCACCATATTTCTGTATGCAACACAACATTCAAGATCCAGATGATTGGTTTACTATGTGGGTTGTAGCTAGTTGGAGAATATTCGGTAACGTATCAAAAGCATTCGAGAAAGCATTTGCTCTAAGTCCGGCACAGATTGACGCTATATTGAATACACATACAGGTGATAATCATGTTTCAGTAAATTCATCTATGTATGAACAAGTAAAGAATAAAAATGATTATTACTATATAGTAAGTGGACCTCGTAAAGGAGATGGTGGTCATGGTAGAGCGAATTACTGGAATATAATACCAGTTAGAAAAATAGACGGTCATATTGATGTAGTATACAAGCAATATTACGACTCAGATAACAACTCATATACAGGATCTGATGGTAGACCTCATAATGTTGTGGAATTGATTCAGCCTAATTCTACTAATACAACAAATGCATCAATCAATAACTACAAGTATGTAGGTGGTTATTGGAATGGCGAAGGGCCTTCTGATAACCCTAAATTGTACGATGTAATGCCAGAAGATGTTAAGAAAAACTCATTCATACAAGACAAAAATCGTAAAGCTCCTAAATCATCTGGTTCATGGGTTGATGATTATAAAAATGTAACATTACAAGCACTTGCAAATTCTACAGGTATTGATATATCTCATGTAGCACAAGAATTTCGTTCACTAAGTCTACTTGAGATTGTAAATAAAGCTAGATTATATAAACTAGGAAATGGTGAAAAAATAACATATACATCAGATGGTAAAACATATGAAGGCAGACATAAAGATATCTTATGTATTCCATTTGCAAGCAACATCAAAGTTTCTAATAACACTGTAGATTTTGATAGTTTTACCGATGATTGTGTTTTAACTGCAAATATAACAGCTGTAACTGAAAACAGAACTACATTGTTGCCATTACCTTCTATATATCAACGAACAGACGGTCCATTGGCTGCTGTAGGTGTATCTGGTAACAACCAAACATTCAGCTTATCTGTAGCTGATAGCTATGGAAATATGTATGATCTATATGGTTTTTCAGATGATATGAAATGCGATGAATTCAGAGATAACAAACTGCATTGGTCAGATTTAGTAGACTGTTTAGCTTCAGGTAAATCTATAGATTTGCTAGGACCGGTTCTTCGTGGTATTGTAAATAGTTGCCCATCTTCTGATGATAAGTTAACAGAAGGAAATTACATCATAAATATAACTAAAAATAGTAGCGGAAAATTTGATGTTAAGCTGGTAAAGCAGTAAGGAGTTCGACATGAAAATATTATGTGCAGCTAATAAACCTACTCAGATTCCAGCAAGTCAACAAGTGAACCGAGTTGGAAAGTACTTGTATAAGCATCTTGATGGTGCATATGAATATCATAAATCAGGTAATATGTACGATGTATATTGTACATTATTATATGAGTTGAAAGAGGAGTTTGGCGGTACTAAGAATGATGTTAAGGATATGACTATTAACATAAACATAACAACATATCAGAATAAACTTCGAATCAACACAATTGAAATGACTCCTCAAGAGCGTACTCTTGGATTTGATCTTATGAAGCCTGAAGAGCTTATTGATCTGCAAGAAGCTATGAATATCATAAAGAAGAAAGTAGGTAACAGAATTCGCAAAGCTTATAAGAACTATATCATATTGTTCTAATAAATTTCAGCCTCCTAATTTTATATATAATAGCCTTTCTAATGATTCGTTATTGAATATGCGGAAAGGCTATTCTTATTTATGGAGGTAATCAACATGAAACTAGAAGACATCAAAAAATCCGGTGTATATGTTTGTAACTGCCCAGAAAAATACTACAAAGGCAGTGCTCAGTTCATTAACTGGTGTCGAAACTGGACATTCACAGTCGGTAAAATCGTAACAGATGATTCTGGTAAAGTTGTATGGGCAACTTTATTTGACACCTACTTCGACGACAAATGCATTGAAGTAGATGCTAACAATGTTCAAGACTTCAACTTCACAATGGACAGAAATCTAGTTAGAGAAGCTACTAGACATGAATGTCGTCTGTATGACTCTCATGATGTATTTGCAGCTAAAATGGATTCATCTGGTAAAGCAAAATATTTCATTAAGAAAGATGCAAAAGTATCTCAAGAACAGTTGATAGATAGTCTTATTCAAGATAAAGAGAACACTCAACACGAAATCAAAATGCTGAAGAGTAAGCTTGATTGTATCTGCGATGAGCTGAGTAAAGCAGTTGATGGTACACACTATTTATTGAATCGTTAAAACTGTTGTAGGAGGTGATAACATGTATGATATTGAATCAGTAATATTGCCATATGCAGATTGTCAACCTAATCATATCATTTTGCCATCAACGTTATTAGATAGAATGCCTGCACTTGTTTCAGAATCTGGTATCAATCCTAAATTTCAAAGCTTCTTTGAACGACTTGTAATTGCAGTTGCAGGCGATAAAATCAATTATAGCGTTGATGTTAGTAAATTGTTTGAATTAACAGATAAAAATGTTAGTTTAGAAGACCTTTCAACTATGATAGACGATGCATGGAGCTCACACTTTTCAGCAATGAAATCATCAAATTCGTCATTGATGCAAACTGGTATTGACATTGAACTCAATATGGATAGATTTCAAGACATTCATAGAAATCTGATAGGAGGATTCAATGTAATAACCTATCATATTGATATGAACACTGATGAATTCACAGGAGCACTTGTACCGAAACTCATAAAGGCACATACAGAATTGCTATTCACATACAAGAATGACGAGTTTGTATTGCTACCATGCTTTAGTGCATTCACATATGGATAATGTATAGGAGATGTTATAAATGTCTGATAAAGTTCCTAAGTGTGAAACTATTGATTATTTACTTACATGCGTAGCTGAAGAATGTTCCGAAGTAAGCAAGGAAGCTATCAAAGGTATCAGATTTGGCCTGCATGATAAATGGCAAGATAAACCTACGGCACATGATGCACTCATTGCTGAATATTATGATTTAGTTGCAGTAATGAATATGCTGTTTGAAAACAACGTCTTGTCTAAACCATCTGATGAAAAAGTAGCTGATATGATAAATCGAAAGAAAGATCGTGTTAGATGCTTCATGGCCTATTCCGCAAACTGCGGACATTTCAAAGGAGAAATTGTATGAGTATACTTGATGATACTAATAAGAAGATCCGTAAATATGACATTGAAATTGATGCTGGTGAAGATGTAGATACATCTACAGAAAGCTTTTCAGCTATGTATAATTTCATTATGGAGCTTGTGAACGAACTCCTTGATGATGACGTAACTGTAGTTGTAGCAAGAGTCCCTGACTGTTACAACGTAGATGAAATCAACGATGAACTTGAATCTTTGATAGCATATATTCGTGCAGAGTTTTCAGTCAAAGCTCCTAAAGCATTTATTCTTGGTTCGTGCTTCGATATCAAATGCACCAACAGACCAAGTAAAATTATCATGTGGCCTGAAATCATGGAGATTGCATTTACAGATGATGAAGAAAATTCTGAATGTGATAACTCATCAGAATCTGTTGAAAATGAACAGTTCACTAAAGAGATGAGCAGAATGATAAATGAAGTGAATGCTCCGAAGATCATCACTCCTGATATTATTATTTAATTTTTGGAGGTTCATATGAAACTATCAGATAAAGTGTGCTTATTTGTTGGTAAATCTGTACTAATGTGTTTAACTATATGTGCAGGTTGTGCTGTTGCATTCATAGGCTTGATAAAAATTGAACAGTACAAATTATCTAATAAAAGGAGGAATCTTCATATGTAATACAACCTTATATAGATGTGAAATGAATACAGCGAGTTATGTAGCATCCTGAAATCCTCGCTAAAATCAAAACATAAAGGAGTTTTTGTTATGTACGAAGAAAGTAAATCGTCAAATTCAGGAATTTCTACAATGCTGCTCATGTTAGTAGTAATCTTTGTAGGATTCTTGATGATGTCAAACATTCTTGCAAACAGAATGATTCAGTTATGGATCTTCTCTATTGATGCAGGAACTTTGACATTTCCTATCACCTATATACTGTCTGATGTATTCTCTGAAGTTTATGGATATAAATGGTCTAGAAGAGTAACATGGATAGCTGCAGGTATGAACTTAATATTTTCGCTGTTGATTATGATTGCTTGCGTATTACCACATCCTGACTGGTATGATGCTAGCCCGTTTACAACAGCTATAGGTAGCTCTTATAGAATTGTAGTTGCAAGCCTTGTATCGTATGTATGTGGAGACTTTGTAAATGATAGAGTATTCCGAGCATATAAGCGACGTAAACCAGGTTTGAAGCATTTTTCTATAAGGGCAATTATGTCCTCTTTTTACGGAGAAATTGTTGATACAAGTTTATTTGTATTGATAGCATTTTTAGGTACAATGCCTGTTAGTGAGATGTTACCTATGATTTTGATAAGCATTGTCATCAAAACTGGATATGAAGCTGTTATTCTACCATTAACTTGCAGGATAACAAGATGGGTACATACACATGAGGGAGGACAATATGAGTTATAAAACAATTGTAGTTACAGGATCTGCTAACGGTATAGGATTAGCAACTGTACAATTCTTTTTGAGAATGGATACTAAGTTCAGTGTAATTGGGCTTGACATAAAAGATTGTCCTGCTGAATTAAAAGGTAATCTAAGATACGTTCATTGCAAATGTGACGTAAGAGGAGAGTTACCTGATATCCCGAACGTGAATATACTCATAAACAATGCCGGTGTTCAGAATACAGGTTATGATATTGACGTGAACCTCAAAGGGACTATCAACTGTACAGAAAAATATGGTATTCAGCCTTGCATTGATTCAATTGTCAATGTATCGTCTGTAAGTGCTCACAATGGTGCAGAATTCCCTGAATACTGTGCAAGCAAAGGAGGTATGCTTGCATATACAATCAATACAGCTAAACGTGTAGCTATTTTCAGAGCTACATGTAATAGCATATCGCCTGGCGGTGTAATCACTGAACTAAATAATCCAGTTATGCAGGACAATAAAAAATGGGTCAGCATCATAGGACAGACGCCTCTCAGAAAATGGGCAACAGCTGATGAAATTGCCCAATGGATATATTTCATATCTGTTGTGAATAGAAGTATGACTGGTCAAGACATCATAATTGATAATGGAGAAATGATAAATCACAGATTCATATGGTGATGGTCATTCATACTTGATTCGTTATATAAGTTAGATTCAACATCAGATATTGAATGTGATTTGATGGTGAACATAAACAAACAAGGAGGTCAAAAACATGTCAAATGTAAGCAGAAATGCAGAGGAACTCAATGGAGTAACTTTGCTAGGAAATCAGCACACTCAGTATGCCGATGACTATACACCGGAGGTTCTTGAAACATTTGTAAACAAGCATATGGATCATGACTATGTTGTTACTTTTGATGCATATGAATTCACATCTAAGTGCCCCAAGACTGGTCAGCCAGACTTTGCAAAGGTAGTTATCAGCTACATTCCAAATGAACGAATGGTTGAAAGCAAGTCTTTGAAGCTGTATTTGTTCAGCTTTAGAAATCATGGAGATTTCCACGAAGACTGCATGAATATCATCATGGAGGATCTTATCAAGCTTATGGATCCAAAATATATCGAAGTAAAAGGTATTTTCTCTCCTAGAGGTGGTATTTCTATCTACCCATTCGTCAATTATGCAACATCTGGATATAGACACATTGCAGAATCAAGAAGACTTGATGCAATGAGAGATGCAGCTAATCGTACAGTAAGATACGATATGTAATCTAATCAGAATTCAACTGAAGGGACAGTGCTGTTGACCTAGCTCTTCAGATGGATAATATAAAAACAGAAAGGAATAATGAATCATGGCAAAGAAAGCATTGGTACTGAGTAGCGGAGGCGTAGATTCTACTACATGCGTAGGAATCGCAGTTAAGAGATTTGGAGCAGAAAATGTTTCAACAATCTCTGTATTCTACGGACAGAAACACCATAAGGAACTGGAGTGTGCAGCAAAAGTTGCAGAGTACTACAATGTAAATCATGTAGAACTCGATCTGTCTAATGTTCTCAAATATTCTAACTGCTCGCTGCTTGAATCTAGCACAGAAGCTATTATTCACAAGAGTTATGCAGATCAGATCAAAGAGAATGGTGAAGGCAAGGTAAGCACATATGTACCATTCAGAAATGGACTTATGTTGTCAGCTGTTGCAGCTGTTGCTCAGTCTGTTTATCCAGACGACGATGTATATGTATACCTTGGAGCTCATGCTGATGATGCAGCTGGTAACGCATACGCAGATTGCAGTCAGGACTTCACAGATGCAATGAAGAAAGCTATCGAAATTGGAACTTATGGAAAAGTTCATCTTGAAGCTCCGCTTGTAAACTTAAACAAGGCTCAGGTGGTTGCAAAAGGCTTATCTATCAACGTACCATATCAGTATACATGGAGCTGTTATGAGGGTGGTGATACTCCATGCGGAACTTGTGGGACTTGTATTGATCGTGCAAACGCATTCAAAGCAAATGGAGTAGAAGATCCTGCATTGTTTGGAGGTGTTGAAAATGTATGAAGTTTCAAAAAGAATGGAAATTGCAGGAGCTCACAGACTATCGTTGTCATACGATAGTCCTTGCCAAAATCTACATGGTCATAACTGGGTCGTAACTGTCTATTGCATAGGTTCTGAGCTAGACGAAAATGGTATGATCGTTGATTTTGCGAAAGTGAAAAAAGCTATTCACGGTGCTTTGGATCACCAGTTTATCAATGATGTTCTACCAAATGGTATGAATCCTACTGCTGAAAATATGGCAAAGTGGATCTGTACAAAAGTAACAAATCTGTGCAAGACTGGATATTGTTACAAAGTGACTGTGCAGGAAAGTGAAGGAAATATTGCCTCATATATTGAAACGGAGGTATCTCGTGAATGTAGTTGAAATTTTCAAGAGTATTGAAGGTGAAGGCAAGCGTGCTGGCCTGCCTTGCACATTCATCAGACTATTTGGCTGTAATCTGAGATGCAAATACTGTGACACACCATATGGTTGGTCATATGAATATAAAAATGATGCAAAAGAAATGTCAGCAGATGACATCATTGCAGCAGTTGATGCAATGAATACGCCTAATGTCACCATCACAGGTGGAGAACCACTTCTCCAAGACCATAATGAAATGATGTGTTTACTTTCAGCATTGAGTTTCAAGGGTTATGATATAAACGTAGAAACTAATGGTACTATGATGCCTTTACTTCACAGTTTGAGTAACATCTTCTACACAGTAGATTACAAGACAGATGCAAGTGGTATGTCGTCAAGGATGGACATGAATGTTATGAAATCACTCAGTGGTAAAGATGTATTGAAGTTTGTTGTAGGCAGTATTGATGATTGTAAGCAAGCAAAGTGTATTATTGATTCTATCAAGACAGAAGCTGCTGTTTATTTCAGCCCGGTTTTTGGTATGATTGAACCAAAAGACATTGTTAAGTTCTTGCTTGATAACAATATGTATAATTGTCATGTACAAGTACAACTTCATAAGATCATTTGGCCTGCAGATATGAGAGGAGTATAATATGAAAACTATCGACACTGATAAGATCCAAGAAGCTATTAAGATGATTCTTGAAGCACTTGGAGATGATGTAAACAGGGAAGGTCTTGTAGAAACGCCTAAACGTGTTGCAAATATGTACAAAGAAGTATTCGAAGGTATGCAATATACAAATGCTGAAATTGCAGGTATGTTCAACAAGTGCTTTGAAGATGCAAGCTTCGGAGACCTTGTAACTGTAAGTGATATTCCTATTTTCAGCTACTGTGAGCATCATCTTGCATTGATGTATAATATGAAAGTTCATGTAGGATACATACCTAACGGTAAGGTAATCGGCTTGAGCAAAATCGCGAGAATTGCTGATATGGTAGGTAAAAGACTTCAGCTCCAGGAACGAATTGGTACCGACATTTCTGAGGTACTCCATATGATCCTCGACACCGAAGATATCATTGTAGTTATCGAAGGCGAACATTCTTGTATGACTGCTAGAGGTATCAAGAAACCAGGTTGTAAGACACGAACAAGTGCTATCAGAGGTGCATTTGCTAACGACAGTAACCTCAGAAAAGAATTCTATGATCTGGTTATCAAATAATCAATAAGTGATAAACAAAATATAACACAGAAAGGTTGTAGCTCATAAACTACAACCTTTTATATTGTCGATTCGTTATACATATAATAAATACAAAGTAGGTGATAAATGTAATGGGTATAACATTTAGCCCTAGACGTCAATTTGGTATACCTATGTATTTCTCAAAAGATAATCCTAATTTCTCTATTGTGATGCAAAATAACAGATACTACATCAGGATTCTAGAGGATAGAGAATGGGTATATCCATCATGGGATGAAGCTATTGATGGATTCAGAACTTTGAGTGATGCTCAAACTTGGCTCAACAAACATGATTGGGAAAACGCTACATCTAGTCATATTGACAATAATAAAGATGCTGAAAACAAATATGAATCTGATTTCATTGATGCTATGAAGCTATTAGGTCTAGAAAAATCCACAGATGCATTTTATGATAACGAAGATGTATACACTTTATCAACAGTAACAGATTCTGGCAGTGATATGTATATACGTGTTATTAAATATCCAGATACTATAGCTGTAGATTATTGGATAAATAACAAGCGTCTACCTAATTCAGCTAAACCTGCAGATACATTGAATATAGCAAGGACCATACGTAATATAGAACGTATGATGAACAAATATGGTTACAACATATTTGCAAATACTGCAATTGTAGATAGACAAAATAGATTTGTAGTTATGGCAGCTGCTAGTACAAAAGATGCTACAAAAAATCTTGTAAAAGTAAGATCGTCTAATGTATGGGCATATGGTATGAATATCAAAGACCGTAAAAGTAAAGTAGGTGATTTACTTGTTCAGTTCAAAGATACTCAAGGTGGACCAGGAGATATATACATCTATTATGATGTACCAATAATTGTATATCGTAGATGGCAGTCTGCACCAAGTAAAGGTCATTATTTTTGGATATATATCCGAAATAATTATAAATATTCAAAGCTAACTGGTGATAAACGTGGTAAACTGAAAAATGCTATCAACTAGGAGGAACATATATGAAACTGAAACATACAATAAAAAGTGCTACTGCAGTAACAGCGTCTATGCAAATAGGTACCACTTATTATAGAGTGACACTGGACGACATTGAGTCTGTTATGCAAGATAGCACAGATGCAAATATCTGGATTCTGAAATCTTTTCAAGAACTTGGATGGGACGCAATTGATTTTGAACATAATTTATTTGGAAGTCAAGTAATAGATGATGTTCTTTATATCTGCAACACAGATGGACGTGATATTGATGTAAGAGGAGAAAAAGTTGACCCTGAAATTGCATTGGATGATTACAAATTATCCGACCTATCCACTTATATAGAGGATGCAGATGAAGAAATTATATTGAAATATATTACACCTTATGAAATCAAAACACCAAAATTCAACAATTGGGCATCTGAATTGCTGAAAGATGGCTATACATTCACTGACCTTGTAAATGATGCTCAGGAGTTTTCTGATTTCTAACTGACGTGACCACAGCTCTCAAAATATAGAATCGTTATAGACTATGTAATAATCAATTACATAGTCTATTTTTTATATTCAGGAGGTAAATAACGATGGAGGTAAAATTTCTTGGTACACACATGGTTTCTATGACGAAGGATCTTGCAATCTTCAAGATTGATGAATCTGCATTAACTGCTGTATCTGGATTCATGAATTACAGCGGTGATGTTGAATCGAAGAGATCTACAAAGATCCACTTCGACAAGAAGGGTGAACCTTACATTGTGAGATACAACTGCCAGTATATGCTCGCAAACTTTGTAAGACCTAATTTAGAAATGGGGGTAAGTATCCACCATGCCTAATAAGAACTGGACTATCCGCGATAAGGTAGAATATCTCCTCGACCGTTCTGTCCGTGCGAGAAACGACGACAAGTATCTTACACTGCTGTATTGGAAGTATGCAGATAAGATAGACCTTCAGAATCTTGCTCATGAATATCTAGAAAAAGCTACCCCAGCTACTTCTATTATTCGTGCAAGATGTTTGATTCAATCAGCAGGATTGTATCCACCGTCACCTGAAGTAGCTGAGCGTAGGGGTAGGAAAGAAAAAGCATTTCGCAGGAGTATCTATAACGAAGGTGAGGTTCCATCTGAAGAAGATGTAGACAACTATGTAGATGACGAATTTGATTGATAAGGAGGGTTGATATGAGAACACCAAAGCAGATATTTGAAAAGCTCAGTGAAGATGTAATTGGTCAAGATGGTGCTAAGAAAATTCTGAGTACTGCAATCTATGCTCATTACAAGAGATGTTCTAATCCAGATGCTGAGATTGAAAAGTCTAATATCATTATGATAGGACCGACTGGTACAGGTAAGACTTTGATTGCTAAGACGCTTGCAAGGGTTATGAGCTTACCAATCGCAATTGCAGATGCCACGAGTTTAACACA
>ERZ773114.38-NODE-38-length-127703-cov-110.026683_pt1 | contig 127703 bp, 113 predicted proteins | sample MGYA00580564_ERZ773114 | MGnify/ENA primary metagenome ERZ773114 (study PRJEB29015, sample SAMEA2737836) | human gut metagenome | biome: human gut; feature: human-associated habitat; material: faeces | place: China | collected 2012 ... | reverse complement strand
TTACCTTTTTACCTTTTTACCTTTTTACCTTTTTACCTTTTTACCTTTTTACCTTTTTACCTTTTACTTTTTTACCTTTAAAAGCCTCTTTTTAGCCTCCGGGTGCTCAGGATAAAGGGTGAGAGCCTTGCGGTAATTCATGATGGCAGCCTCTTTCATGCCCTCTTTTTCGCACTCCTTCCCCATAATCACATACTCCGTGGCAAGGCGCTTGAGGAACTTCTGCTGCTTCTCCTTCTCTTCATCCTTCTTTCTTATTTCTTCGCGCAACCGCTCGTTCTCTGCCTGAAGCTCGTTCACCCTGTTCAGCTTTTTGCGGATGAAACGCTTGGCAAGCGGCTGCTCGATGTCATAACGGCTGTGGATGGCAAGGAAGAAGTTGTCGAGAGTCGACTGCATATCGCCCCTGTCAAAGGCCTTGACGGCATCATGATACTGCTTGTCGGCCTTACTCTGGGTAAGCGCAGTGTTGATGGTGCTCTGGTCGTTGTAATGACGGGCAAACTGCTTGACATCATTGCGCACGAAAACATCACTCTGACGCAACGGCTCCTGAAGACTGATGCCCTCGAGACTGGTGCAGCGGGACAAGGCAACATACGTCTGTCCGCCCGCAAAGACACCACCCGTGAAATCAATCTTCACCTGGTTGAAGGTGAGGCCCTGGCTCTTATGAACCGTTATCGCCCAAGCCAGACGGATGGGGTACTGCTCGTATCTGCCAATCTCTTCCTCCTCAATCTTTTTCTCAACCTCATTGAAATGGTATCTCATGTTGCTCCATGCCGCAGGCTCCACCATCACATCCTTGCCTTCCTCGGTGCGCACATAAATCTTGGCATCCTCATCAAAACCGATGATGGTGCCCAGCGTGCCATTCACCCACTGATGCTCGATATCATTCTTGATGAAGATAACCTGAGCCCCCGTCTTGAGGTAAAGTTCGATAGGGGTAGGGAGACTGCTCTCCGGAAACTCGCCCTGTATGTGGCCACGGAAGAGGCAAGGCTCTCCCGGAAGACGCTGGAGCTGGCTGTCGTTGATGTAATCTACCGTATCGCGGCGTGTAGAGAGGGTGATGGCAAGTTTGGAATCGCTCTCATCGAGCTGGGCTCCCACACGCTGGTTGAGGCGCTGTAGATCCTGCATGGGCACCTGAGACGTGCGGATATGGTCGAGGATGCTGATGAAAACGGGATCGCTCTGACGGTATACCTTCTTGAGTTCGATGCTCACGAGCTTGAAGTATTCGAACACCTTGGCATCGAAGAAGAAACTGCTGCGGTAGAAGGGACTGAGCAGACGGCGGTCGTCTTCCCTCACCACAGGCTCCAGCTGGAAGATATCGCCCACCAGAAGCAGCTGCTTGCCCCCGAAAGGCTCTCGCATGTTGCGGCAATATACCCGCAATACCTTGTCCAGGAAATCGATGATATCGGCACGAACCATACTGATTTCATCGATGATGATGAGCTCTACCTCGCGTATAATCTTTATCTTCTCTGAATTATACTTCAGGGTGTTGCGGATGTTGCGGACGGAATACATGCTGTCGTTGGGCAGCAGCGGGTGGAAAGGAAGCTTGAAAAAGCTGTGGAGCGTGCTTCCTCCGGCGTTGATGGCCGCAATGCCTGTTGGGGCAAGAATGATATGTTTCTTCTTGGTATTGGCGGCTATATAACGTAAAAAAGTAGATTTACCCGTCCCCGCCTTTCCGGTAAGGAAAAGCGAACGACGGGTAAACTGTATGATTTGGAGTGCATTCTGCAACTCCGGGTTGTCGAGATCAATCATTGTATTTAATTTATAGTTTATAATTTATAGTTTATAGCATAAGCCACATTAAATCGCCTTCTTGCTAAACGGCGTAGCCGCTATAAACTATTAACTATTAACTAAATTTAAAGATCATCGAAGTTGACAGGCTGCTCCGTTGGCTTGGCCTTCTTCTTCTCTTTCTTTTCTTCTGTGGTGGCTGTACCGTTGGCAGATTCGCTTTCAGCCTTCTTGGCAGGAACCTCGCGGATGATAGGGTTGCCTTCGTCATCGAGAACGATCTCTTCCTGGAAGGCGGTACTGTCTACCTTGGTGGTATCTACCTTTGGCTTTGGTGCATAGCTTGCACAGATGTACATATCGCGGGTGATATCGCTGTCCTGTGGCTTGTCAAACTTGCCGTGATACTGCTGGAAGGCTGGGTCGCCAAAGACACTCTGGAGGAAGTAACCGCACACAGGAAGAGCGGTTCTGGATCCCTGACCCAAGGCTCCGGTGCGGAAGTGGAGACAGCGGTATTCGCCTCCTACCCAGGCACCAACTACGAGCTTAGGGCTCACACACATGAACCAGGCATCGGAGTGGTTATTGGTGGTACCTGTCTTGCCACCGAACTCAGTATCACGGTAGTTGCCTACATAGCCCCAGAGACTCTGGGATGTACCTCCCGGCTCCTTCATACCGCCCTGTAAGAGCTGCTGCATGAGGAAGGCACTCTTGTAAGGTATTACCTGCTCTTCTGTAGAAGGACCCTCGTAAACCACCTTACCGTCGTGGTCTACAATCTTGGTAACCAATACCGGATCGTGGTGCTTGCCATTGTTGGAAATGGTGCTGTAGGCGCATGCCATCTCCAGGAGGTTGACATCGCTGGAACCGAGGGCGAGAGAAGGGGTGTCATCCAGCGGACTGTTGATACCCATCTTCTTGGCTGTCTCGATGATGCGCTTGATGCCCATCTCCTGTCCTAATCTTACAGCCACAGAGTTGATACTCTTGGCAAAGGCACTCTTCAATGGGATGCTGTCGCCCGAGAACGAACCATTGGCGTTGGATGGGCGCCAAGTGGTCATCTCGTGCTTCTTCTTATCGTATACCTCCATAGAGATATATTCGTCGCGACGCTTGTCACAAGGGGTTAAACCCTGATTCATCGCCTCGGTATAAACAAAGAGCTTGAAGGTAGAACCAGGCTGGCGCTCGGCTGTAACCTTGTCATACTTCCAGTGGTCGAAGTCGATATCGCCCACCCATGCCTTTACTGCTCCGGTCTGTGGCTCCATGGCTACAAAGGCGCAGTGCATGAAGGTGGTCATATACTTGATGGAGTCTTCTGATGTCATGTTCATCGTGATGCTGCCCTTGTCATAATCGAATACCTTAACCGGGTGAACCCACTCCTTATAGTAATAGTTTACTGAGTCGGGATTGTTAGGGAAGCGGGCTATCAATGCCTTGTAGAATGGCTGGCGCTCGGCGATGCCCTGGATGAAGTTTGGTATCACGTTGTGGTTCTCATCCTGCCAAGGATCCTGACCCATCCAGTTGCCTTTGCCTGCCTGGGTACGGCGGATGCTCCAGTGGTTGTTGAAGTTCTGCTGTACCTGTTTCATCTGCTTGCGGGCTGCATCTTCTGCATACTTCTGCATGCGGGTATCGATGGTGGTATAAATCTTCAAACCGCTGGTATAGAGATCGTAACCTTCGTCTTTACACCAGTCTTTCAGGTAGTTGGCTACTGCCTCACGGAAGTATTTAGCCTGTCCGTCGTAGTTTTCTTCTACCTTGAAATCGAGCTTGATAGGCTCATCTTTCAGTTCATTGTATCTGTCTTTTGAGAGATCGCCATGTGTCACCATATTATATAATACGGTGTTGCGGCGTGCAAGACTGTTCTCTGGGTTGGTGCGTGGGTTGTAGTAGGTGGTAGCTTTGAGCATGCCCACGAGCACGGCAGCCTGACCGGTGGTCAACTCCTTAGGGGTGGTGTTGAAGTAGGTCTTCGCAGCGGTTTTGATACCATAGGAATTGCTACCGAAATCTACCGTATTGGCATACATGGTGATGATTTCCTTCTTGCTGAACACCGTTTCGAGTTTTACCGCGATGATCCACTCCTTGCTCTTGATGATGAGCAGGCGGAGCACAGGAATCTTGCCCAGCAAACCGGTAGAATATTGCGAACGTACACGGAACATGTTCTTAGCCAGCTGCTGTGTGATGGTAGAAGCACCACGCCCGTTATGATGGAGGAGTGCATCCTTGGCAGCAGCAAACACGCCGATAGGGTCGATACCGATATGCTTGTAGAATCGTTCATCCTCGGTATCTACCAGTGCCTTGAAGAAATCGGGTGTTACCTCATCATATTCTACCGGAGTACGGTTTTCGTTGAAATACTTGCCGATGAGCTTTCCATCAGCCGAATAGATTTCAGAGGCCTCTGAGGTCTGTGGGTCCAGGATGCCTGAGAAATAGCCAGGTGACTTGCCGAAGAGCCATAAGAAGTTGATATCTACTGCGCCCAGATACAAGATGAAGGCGACTATACAACTTGCCAAGGCAACGAGGGTCTTGGTATACCACGCTCTGCCCTGATACAATCCTTTGTACCAGGTACAGAATGCGCGAAACTTTTGCCATAACCAGGCAAAGAGAGACTTAATTTTATTCATATATGATGATATAATGATTTCGTTGTTTTACTCTTCGTTCTTCACTTCCTCTACATCCACATAAATCTCCTTTGAATCCTGTTTCTGCTGTTGGTTCTTCAGCCAGATTCTCTTGTTGTTGGAGACTTTAAAGGCGTTGAGAAGTTCTACTACTCCATAGATGAGCATACCCCAACCGATGATGAAAAGAGGAGCAGAGGCGATGGCTGAAGGCTTGATGATGGCGAGCAGCCCCAGCAGAAGAAGGGCTGAAGGGAAGAGCCAGAAGAGAATGCCTACGCGTCCCATCTTAGCTGCTGAAGCCAGGTTGACAAACTGGGTCAAAGCGCCCAAAATCAGGATGAACGCCAGGATGAACATCAGCCAGGCGATAAACACCTGAGGCATCAGGGCAAGCAGCATTCCCAGGATAAGACTGCCTACGCTCACAAGCGGGAATTTAGGCATCATGCCCATGATAGGCTTACCATTGGAATCAGACAGAATCTGGCCCTGCATCTTCTCTGCATTGCGCTTGGCTGCCCAATAACTGGCAAGGGAGATGACACCTGAAAGGAAAAACAAAACACCGATGGCGATGGTTATCCAGGTGACGGTCTGCTCACGATATTGGATGAGCAGGACTCCTACGATGATGGCGCATACTGCGCGGAATATTGAACTGTGTATTACCTTCATACTAAAACTGATTTTGTTATTTCGGGGCAAAGTTACGAAAGAAATCCGAAACTAGCAAGAAGTTTTTTATATAAACTTAAATTATTGCTATATTTAACGCTAATTATTGCTATATTTAACGCAAATTATTTGTTGGTCTCGATAGAAAGCCGTAATTTTGTAAGCAAAATCAGAATCATGATGTCTTGGAAAGAGACTTAGTGAAAGTAAAAACTATGTCTGGAGTATAGACTTAGGAAAAGTAAAAACTCATTTTTGATATAGACGGAAAAAGTAGAGACAATGACAAAATTATATTTGGTGCGCCATGGTGAAACGGTGGATAACAAGGCGCAAATTATGCAGGGACAAACACCGGGAAAACTCAATATGAAAGGTATTGAGCAGGCTGAGGAAGTGGCCAGGAAAATGGCGGGTACACCTATCGATGTTTTCGTATCGAGCGATCTCTATCGCAGTATACAGACCTGTGAAATTATCGCCGGCTCGCATCCCGTTGTCACCACTCCCTTGCTCAGAGAGCGTGATTGGGGCGATTTTACGGGTAAATTCATCCCTGACCTGCCGAAGGATCCAAAGGATTGGCCGGACAACATAGAGACGCTGGAAAAGATGAAATCAAGAGCCCAGAATTTCCTTACCTGGCTCAAGGTTACTTATCCTGATCAGACCGTTCTTGCTGTGGGGCATGGCATCATCAACAAGGCTATCCAGAGTGTTTATTATAAACGTCCGATGAACCAGATAGAGAAAATGGCGAATGCTGAGGTCAGAGTCCTTATTCTTTAAGTGAAGAGTGAAGAATTCAATTGCTTCGCTAATCATAAAGTTCAAAGTATCAAAAGTTCAAAGTATAATTCAAAGTATCAAAGAATATGAATAAAATTGCTCTTATTACAGGCGCAACAAGCGGTATTGGCGAAGGTTGTGCACGTCGTTTTGCCCGTGGCGGCTATAACCTGATTCTTACAGGTAGAAATACGGGAAAGTTGGAAATCCTGAAGAAAGAACTCGAGGCTGAGGGCGTTGAGGTGCTTGCCTTGGCTTTCGATGTGCGTAACCGTGAAGCTGCCAAGAAAGCGGTGGATTACATCCCTGAGGAGTGGCGCAATGTGGATGTGCTTATCAATAATGCGGGACTCGCACGTGGATTGGAACCTGAATATGAGGGCGATTTTGAAGATTGGGACCAGATGATTGATACCAATATCAAGGGACTCTTAACCATGACGCGCCTGATTGTACCTGGTATGGTGGAGCGTAATCATGGTCATGTAATCAATATAGGTAGTGTGGCGGGTGATGCTGCTTATGCGGGAGGTAATGTATATTGTGCTACCAAAGCGGCTGTAAAGGCTATTACAGACGGCTTGCGCATTGATGTGGCGCATACGAAAGTGCGTGTTACCAATGTGAAACCGGGTTTGGTTGAAACAAACTTCTCTAACATCCGTTTCCATGGTGACCAGAACCGCGCAGACAACGTTTACCGCGGTATAGAACCTCTAAATGGCGATGACGTGGCTGATGTAGCCTTCTATGCTGCAAGTGCTCCAGAACACGTGCAAATAGCTGAGGTTCTGGTTCTTGCTACGCATCAGGCTAACGGAACCGTGATACACAGAAGCTAGTTAATAGTTTACAGTTAATAGTTAATAGTTTATAGAGGCTGCGCCGTTGAGCAAGATTGTCAAAGCGGTTTATGCTATAAACTATTAATTATTAACTATTAATGATGTGGCAAAGCTGATTGATATCTGATTCGAATGTATCTCGATTAATCGCCTTTGCCCGCATTCCAGACTTGTAGTTGTAGATGGTCTGGGTGGAGTAATGCAGCAGGGTGGCAATCTCCTGGCTGTCGGTTACACCCAGTCGCATCAGGGCAAAGATGCGAATCTCAGTAGTCAGGTCGTGCGTAGTAGGAACTTCCATTTGACATTCTGGCAGCAGGAGCTTGTTCAACTCAGTAACGAAACCCGGATACAACTCCATGAATGCCTTGTCGAACCGGTTGTAGAACATCTGTGATTCCTCTTCTTCCAATTTATGGGTGTTGAGACTCTTCAGCAAATCGGCGGTCTGGTTTGCCTTGATTTTACGGCTTACCAGTTTGCGATAATCTGATAACTTGCTGATATAAGCCGCACTGATGTCCATAAAGAGGCGCATGTAGGTCTCTCGCTTGATATTGGTCTCTATCAGCTGCTGGTTCAGTTCGGTGAGCTGTGCATTCATCTCTTTCTGCTTCTCGTTCTGTTCTTCAATCTCAGCCTTGTTTTTCTTCAGCTTGTTCTTCTGTCGGTTGTTGACTAAGGAGAGGATGAGGATGATGACCAGCGCTATGCTTACACCAATGAACCCCCAAAGAAAGCGGGTACGAGAGCGCTCGGCAGCCTGCTGGTTGGCTGAAGCGATGACTGGAAGGATGTTGGATATCTCTATCATGCGCAATTGGTTGTTGAAGAACTGTGCATCTTCCATAGTGTGCTGGATATATTTGGCAGCTCTCTTGCTGTTGCTCGCATCCTTTTTAAAGATGTAGTAGGCTAGCTTTTGAAGCGCAACAGTTTCTTTGAGTTGGCACAATCCATCGCTCACGGATGCCTCTACGAGATATTCCTCGTAAAGGTCGAATTTGCCGGTTTTTTTGTAATATCTGGCTATACCATAAGCTGACATGGCATGGATACGGGATTTGGCTGGCGACATCTTCAATGCCTTCAGATAATGGTTGAGCGATTCCTTGCTGGTAGGGTTGTGGAGATAGGCGTATTCGCCCATGAGATACTGATAGAAGACGTTATGCTTATTGTTTTCGTTGAAACTCTGTACCAGAAGGGTCATATATTGTTTCTTCTGGGCACGGAATTCTTCGGCGTAATCTGAGTTCTTGGCGTATGATTCCCAATAGCTGTAGAGCCAGCCGTATGTGAAGTAATAGTATAGCTTCAGCTGGTATGGCATCTCGTCGGGATTGAGCGATTGGAGTAAGTTTTCTGCTTTGTCATAAAACCCCCTTACCGAGAGTATGGATGCCTGGTTTATCTGGTTGCGTAAAATATAATAGGTGTTATGACATTTTTTAGCCAATTCAAACCCCTGTTTCATATATGCGTATGCTGAGTCGTAGCGGTAAGCGCTATAGGCATGATATATGCTGTCAAGAAACAATAGTCGGGTTTGGTCGTCTTCAGCTTCATAAGCTTGCCGCTTCAGATGTTTCAATTCCTTTTCCTTGATTCCCTGATAATATTGGTCGTTTTCAATCATCTTGTCAATACGATCCAATAAAGTCTTCTCGTCCGTTTTGCCTTGAGCAGCCAATGGCATAGTAAGCAAAAGAAGTAAATATATAAGTAGTTTCATCTTTAATGTTTCTTTATAATTATAACAAAATCGTCTTTTAAATGTTATTTTCGTCCTTTTGTCCGTTTTGTGGTGCAAAGATACAAATTTCCTTTCATATAATACCATTTACTTTAGATAAAAATAGTTAATATATTTAAGCATCTGATTCTTAAGGAGTTATCTGTTTCTTTGGTAGACTTATTTTTTACCAAAATACTACTTAGGTATACAACTTTGAAAAAAATGATATAACTTTGCAACCGAAATCAGAAAACAGTAGTTTTTATGGTTTAATTACCACTTCAAGTCTTCTAAAAGTATTTAATGATAAAGAAAATTCCTTTTGTTGATTTAGTATGTTGATTTAAATAGGAAAACAGGTTTAGTTTATATTAGGGAAAAAAGGATTGGTAATAGACTAGGCTACTTGATGATTCAAGTTTGCCCTTAAAGGCAAAGCTTATCTATTATGTTTTAGGGAAAACCGCCATGCTTTTGTGAAAAAGTGTGGCGGTCTTTGTTTAATATATGTTAGTTTCTTCTCTTTTCTTTTTCTTTTCTTTGGTCAACTCAAATTATTTTTTTACCTTTGCCACATATTTATATATAGATGAATGGATTTATATATATAGGTAGTAGGAAATAGATTTCGAAAGAAAATATCAGTTTTCTTCATGTGTAGAGGGAAATGGTAAGTAGACTTTAAAATATTATATTGAATAAAATATTAAAACAATGAATATATTAGTAACAGGCGCTAATGGTCAATTGGGACATGAAATGCAAATCTGTGCCCAAAAAAGCAATCACAAGTTTGTCTTCACCGATGTGGCTGAAGGCTATGAAAAACTGGATATCACCAATCTTGACGCTATCCGAGAAAAGGTGAGGGAGAATGATATTCAGGTAATTGTTAACTGCGCTGCTTATACCAACGTAGATAAGGCTGAAACAGATTACGATCTGGCTAATCTGCTCAACAATACTGCTGCGGGAAATTTGGCACAGGCTATGAAGGAGGTAGATGGTACTTTGATTCATGTATCTACTGACTATGTTTTTCAGGGCGACAAGAATATACCTTGCCGTGAAGATTGGGAAACGAATCCTTTGGGGGTATATGGTAAAACGAAACTTGCAGGCGAAAAGAGTATTGAAGCTACTGGATGCAAGCATATCATCATCCGTACAGCATGGCTCTACTCGCAGTGGGGTAAGAACTTCGTGAAAACCATGCAGAGTCTCACGGCAAGCCATGACACCCTAAAGGTGGTCTTCGACCAGGTGGGTACTCCAACTTACGCTGGCGACCTGGCTGCTGTCATCTCGCATATCATCGAAACTGACCAGTTGGATAAGACGGGCATCTACCACTTCTCTAATGAGGGTGTCTGCTCTTGGTTTGATTTCGCTAAGATTATCTGCGAACTGAGCGGAAATACCTGCGATATACAGCCTTGCTACAGCGAGGAGTTCCCAAGTCCAGTGAAGCGTCCTCACTTCTCTGTACTTGACAAGAGTAAGCTGAAGCAGACTTTCGGATTCAAGGTGCCATACTGGACTGACAGTTTAAAGAAGTGCATCGCTGAATTGGCGGCAGCAAAATAATTATTAATTATAAATTATAAATTATTAATTGAAATGAAGAATATCATTATCACGGGCGGTGCTGGTTTCATTGGCTCACACGTAGTAAGACTTTTCGTGAACAAATATCCTGAGTATCACATCATCAACCTCGACAAGTTGACATACGCAGGCAACCTGGCTAACCTCAAGGACATCGAGGACAAGCCTAACTATACTTTCGTTAAGGGTGATATCTGCGATTTCGACCTGATGTTGAAACTGATGCAGGACTATCAGGTGGATGGCATCATCCATCTCGCTGCCGAGAGCCATGTAGATAGAAGTATCAAGGATCCATTCACTTTCGCCCAGACCAACGGGATGGGAACCCTGTCTCTGCTCCAGGCGGCAAAGATTTACTGGGAGAGTCTTCCTGAAGGATACGAGGGTAAGCGCTTCTACCACATCTCTACCGATGAGGTATATGGTGCCTTGCAGATGACTCATCCTGAGGGTATTCCTGCTCCTTTTACCACCAAGGCATCCAGCGGTAAGAACCACGAGGCTTACGGCGAGGAGTTCTTCCTGGAGACAACCAAGTACAATCCTCACTCTCCATACTCTGCATCCAAGGCAAGCTCAGACCACTTCGTCCGTGCTTTCCACGATACATACGGTATGCCTACCATCGTGACCAACTGCTCTAACAACTACGGTCCATACCAGTTCCCAGAGAAGTTGATTCCGCTGTTTATCAACAATATCCGTCATCGTAAGCCATTGCCTGTATATGGTAAGGGTGAGAACGTGCGCGACTGGTTGTATGTAGTAGATCATGCCCGTGCCATCGATATGATTTTCCACAAGGGTAAGATTGCCGAGACTTACAACATCGGCGGTTTCAACGAGTGGAAGAACATCGATATCATCAAGGTGGTTATCAAGACCGTTGACCGTCTGCTTGGCAGAAAGGAAGGCGAGGATATGGATCTCATCACTTATGTAACCGACAGAAAGGGTCACGATATGCGTTATGCCATCGACTCTAGAAAGTTGCAGAAGGAACTCGGCTGGGAGCCATCTCTGCAGTTTGAGGAGGGTATCGAGGAAACCGTGAAATGGTATCTCGAGAACCAGGAATGGATGGATAATGTAACATCGGGTGATTACCAGAAGTACTACGACAACATGTATTCAAACCGATAATAGCTTTTGGAGTAATCGGAACATGTTTCTATTGTAACCGGTGCATGTCTCTATTGTAACCGGTGCAAGAGATTCTGTTTTGTATATTGAATCAGGAGTCCTGTATTTGTTTATAACAGCAAATGCAGGACTTTTTGGTTTTATGGCAATTAAAATGCAGTAAATATATTATTATTTCTTAATTTTTTATGCTTTATGTCGAAGAAAACTGAAAACTAGAAAATATTTTTCTATCTTTGCAGCCTTAATGATATATAAAAGAAACAGATATGAAGAAAATAATAAAATCAGGCATCGTTATGGCGGTTGCTACCTTGTCGTGCCTTCCCGTTAAGGGACAGGAAAAGGTGGTTCCTTTTAAATATGGTAATATGGACCACTGGGTAATCAGGAATATCAAAGAATCAGGCATTATCGGAGGAAATCAGAAAAAAGTTTATGCCGTTGGACCTAATATGACTATCAATGGTAATATTCCTTATACCAATAAGGGTGGTTCGCCTTGGGGTTCCTCTAATGTCCTGGCACATGTATCGGGCATCTATAAGACGAATAACTCTGTGTTTCGTGATAAACATGGTAGTGGATATTGTGCCAAACTGGTAACCCATATTGAGAAAGTAAAAGTGCTGGGACTCATCAATATCAAGGTCTTGGCTGCCGGTTCTCTCTTTCTGGGTGATGTTCGTGAACCGATAACAAGTACTAAGGATGGTCCTAAAGCCATCAACTGGGGTATACCATTCACCGCACGTCCTAAGGCTTTGCGCTTTGATTATAAGACTTCTTTTCCTAATGCAGCCAATCGTATCAAGCAGAATGGATTTAGCGGAGCCTCTACGGTTGCAGGGCGAGATCATGCTATAGCTGTGCTCTATCTGCAGAAACGTCATGAAGATGCTAAGGGAAATATAACAGCTAAACGTGTGGGTACGATGGTAGTCAGATTCGGAAAGAGTACCGATAGATGGGTGGAAGATGCTACCTATACAATCCATTATGGCGATATCCGCCACATGGCAGGTTATCAGGCTGCTACTATGGGACTGCGATCCACTGACTATGCCCGTAACAGCAAGGGTAAGAGTGTGCCGGTAAAAGAAGTAGGATGGGCGAGTGCTAACGAAACACCAACTCATCTGATTCTTCAGTTCTCCTCATCCGATGGTGGAGCCTATATCGGAACTCCAGGCAATACCTTGTGGATTGATAATGTAGCATTGGTGTATTAAAATAATAAAATCGACAAAATGAAGCATATTCTGACAATACTTATTATGATGTTGGCATTGGGCAGCTATGCCTCTGAGCCTTCTGTAACCGATAGTATCTCATCTGCAGAGAAGATGGATACGACGACTTTACATGCCGGGAAATCATGGGTGAACCGGATTCTTGACTACTTTAATGATTCCAACAAAAACAAGAAGCATAAGCGTTTCGATTTTAGTGTGATAGGTGGCCCTCATTATGCCTCTGATACCAAGTTTGGATTGGGATTGGTGGCAGCAGGACTATACCGTACTGATCCGAATGACAGTATTCTTCCTCCTTCTAATGTCTCGCTTTATGGTGATGTCAGTTCTGTTGGTTTCTACATGTTGGGGGTCCGTGGTAACCATATTGCTCCTAAAGGAAGATATCGCATCGATTATCACCTTTATTTCTATTCTTTTCCCTCTGATTTTTGGGGAATAGGCTATGAGATGGGCGATAACGATGCCAATAAGAGTGACATGAAGCGTTGGCAGGCTCAGGCTGAAGTTAGCTTCCTGTTTCGTGTAGCAGATAATTTCTATATCGGACCGATGGCGAGTTATGACTATGTAATAGGTAAACATATTGAGCGTCCGGAATTACTGCAAGGCATGGATCAGCATACTTGGAATGTAGGAGCGGGTGTTTCTCTGGTATATGATAACAGAGATAATCTTACGAATCCACATCGTGGTATCTGTCTGAATATCAATCAGATGTTCAGACCTAGATTTATGGGAAATGATTATGCCTTCAGTACGACGGCATTTCGTTTTGATGCTTATCAGCGACTGGGTAAGGGAACGGTTCTTGCCGAGGACATTGGGGCTAACCTCAACTTTGGTAATCCTTCGTGGGGAATGATGGCTGAATTGGGTGGTACTCATTCCATGCGTGGCTATTATGAAGGCCGTTATCGTGACAAGCATTCTCTGGAAGCTACGGTTGAGTTGCGCCAACATGTATGGAAGCGTAATGGCATCGTAGTGTGGGTTGGAGCAGGAACCATCTTCCCGAAATTCTCGGCATTGCGCTCTAAACAGATTTTGCCGAATGCCGGTGTAGGTTATCGCTGGGAATTTAAGAAGAATGTGAATGTACGTCTGGATTATGGATTCGGTAAGTCGGGTCAGTCTGGTTTCCTCTTCAATATCAATGAAGCGTTTTAATACAAGAGAAGAATGAATCGTTTATCCTATATATATAATAAGGTGTCATCGGGGCAATTCCTGTATGTTTATGCTGTGGTGGCATTGCTGTTGCCTAATATAGCCTTGTGTTATACCGAGTGCTTGGCTCCGTGGGCATGTGGTGTCAACGTGTTGCTGCCTTTGTCGCTGTATATGTTGTTCTTTTCTGTGGCTAAGCGTCCTGGTAAGATGATATGGTGGGCATTTATCTTTGTCTTTTTCGCTGCGTTCCAGCTGGTATTGCTTTATCTTTTCGGAACGGGAGTGATAGCAGTAGATATGTTTCTGAATCTCGTAACTACCAATCCCGGTGAAGCGATGGAGCTGCTCGATAATCTGGCACCAGCCGTGGTAGGTGTGTTTGTGGTTTATTTGCCTTTGCTTATCCTGGGGGGTGTCAATATCAGAAGAGATAGCCGGTTGTCGGTTTCTTTCCAGCAGAGAGTTCGCCATTGGGCAATGCAGATTGGGGCTATAGGACTGTTCTGTCTGCTGGCAAGCTATCTGGTGGTGGATGATTACCGTATGCGCAATCAGCTTTATCCTGTCAATATCTGCTATAATCTCTATTTGGCTTTCGAACGCAATGCGGCTTCAGAGAATTACAGGGAAGCAAGCCGGGATTTTAAGTTTGATGCCAGGAGTGAGCATTCTGCCACGGCTCCCGAGGTGTATGTGATGGTAGTAGGAGAGACGGCACGAGCTCATAATTTCAGTCTTTACGGCTATCCTCGGAATACCAATCCTCTGCTTTCCAAGACACCGGGTATCAAAGCTTTCCCGAATGTGACAACGCAGAGCAATACCACTCATAAGAGTGTTCCGATGCTCTTGTCTGCTGCATCAGCCGAGGATTTTGAGCGACTTTTTCATGAGAAAGGCATCCTGGCGGCCTTTAAGGAAGCCGGATTCCATACTGTGTTTATCAGCAACCAGTTGCCCAATCATTCGTTTATCGATTTTCTGGGAGAACAGGCTGATGAGCATTATTTTCTGAAGAAAGAGGATGCTTCACAAGGCAACCATTATGATGAGGATCTGTTGCAGAAACTGGATGAGATATTGCCATTGGCTGATGCTTCCTCGTCTGCCCATTACCGTTATCGCAAACTCTTCGTGGTTCTTCATTCCTATGGTTCTCACTTCAATTATCAGGAGCGTTATCCCCGTAGTTTCGCTTACTTCAAGCCTGATAGCAGGAGTGAGGCAAAATCGGAGAATAGGCGTGATTTGTTGAATGCTTACGATAATACCATCCGATATACCGATTATATCCTGCATGGTATCATTGAACGTCTGCAGAAATGGGAGGGGGTACAGACTAAGACGGATGGGGTATATGATCAGCCAACATCAGCGATGCTCTATACCAGTGATCATGGAGAGAATATCTTTGATGACAATCGAAAGCTCTTCCTTCATGCAGCACCGAAGGCTTCGGATTACGAACTGCATGTGCCTTTCATCATCTGGACTTCTGATGGATTCAGTAAACAATATCCGGATATATTGAAGGCATTGGGAGAAAATCGGTCAAAACAGGTGCAGAGTAGTCTTTCGGCTTTTCATACTATGTTGGGCATCGGTGGCATTCAGACCCGTTATCGTCTGGATGAATACTCGGTGGCGAGTGGTAAATATCATCCAACGAAATTGCTCTATCTCGATGATCATGATGAGGCAATACCGCAGGAAGATGCCAAGTTTTAGTGTTAATTTATAAGCCAAAAGGCTTTCCTGATGTAAAATACATGAAAAGAGTTTTCGTAAATGTCAATTATTTGCGAAAACTCTTTGTCGTATCTATAATTTGCTGTATCTTTGCACCCGGATTTAGATAATAATAAAAATACAGTTGTTATGGAACCAACTCGAAAAATCGAAAAGGTAGGCATGCGCAACCTTCGCATGGAGGATTACGATCAGCTTGCCAAGTCGTTTAAGCGTATTTACGCAGACTCAGATGTATTCTGGACAAAAGAACAGATTAAGAAACTCATTACTATCTTTCCTGAGGGACAGGTGGTTATCATCGTGGATGATAAGATTGTGGGCTGTGCGCTCTCTATCATCGTCAATTATAATATGGTGAAGGGCGATCATACCTATGCTCAGGTTACGGGTAATGAAACTTTCAATACCCACGATCCTAATGGAAACATTCTTTACGGTATCGAGGTATTTATCCACCCTGATTATCGTGGTTTGCGCCTGGCTCGCCGTATGTATGAGTATCGCAAGGAACTCTGCGAGAAGCTCAACTTGAAGGCTATCATGTTTGGCGGTCGTATACCAAACTATCACAAGTATGCCGATAAGATGCGCCCTAAGGAGTATATCGAGCATGTAAGAAACCGTGAAATCTATGACCCGGTTCTTACCTTCCAGCTTTCCAACGACTTCCATGTACGCCGTGTCATCCGCAACTATCTTCCTAGCGATGAGGAGAGCGAACACTGCGCCACCCTCTTGCAGTGGGATAATATCTATTATCAGCCACCTACGGATTCTTATGTAGACCGCAAGCCAACCGTAAGAATCGGATTGGTACAGTGGCAGATGCGCCCATACGCTTCGGTGGATGACCTCTTCGAACAGGTTGAGTTCTTCGTAGATTCCGTGAGTGATTACAAGAGCGATTTTATCCTCTTCCCTGAGTATTTCAATGCGCCTTTGATGGCTCGTTTCAATGATTTGGGTGAGGCGCAGAGCATCCGAAAGATGGCGCAGTATACCGAAGAAATCCGTGACCGTTTCCGCGAGTTGGCCATCAGTTACAACATCAATATCATCACGGGTAGTATGCCTTATCTTAAGGACGATTCCCTCTATAATGTGGGCTTCCTTTGCCGTAGAGATGGTAGCGTAGACATGTATGAGAAGATTCATGTAACTCCAGATGAGCAGAAGTGCTGGGGATTGAGTGGTGGTAGCCATATCCAGACCTTCGATACCGATTGCGGTAAGATTGGTATCGTCATCTGCTATGATGTGGAGTTCCCTGAGTTGTCAAGATTAATGGCTGAGGATGGCATGCAGATTCTCTTCGTTCCATTCATGACTGATACCCAGAATGCTTACTCCCGAGTAAGAGTCTGTGCCCAGGCGCGTGCCATCGAGAACGAGTGCTATGTAGCCATTGCGGGTAGTGTGGGCAACTTGCCTCGTGTTCATAACATGGATATCCAGTATGCCCAGAGTGCCGTGTTCACCCCTTGCGACTTTGCTTTCCCTAACGATGGCAAGCGTTCAGAGGCAACACCTAATACCGAGATGATTCTCGTATCAGATGTTGACCTGAATCTCTTGAATGAGCTTCATACCTACGGTGCTGTAAGAAATCTTCGCGACCGCCGCAAGGATCTGTATGAATTGAAACAGAAAAAGTAAGTGGCAAGAAAAATTTAACATTTAACATTCAACACTTAACATTTAAATAAAGTGTATAAGATAGAAATCTCGGAGCGCACGCTCCACTTCAAGCAGCCGGCAGGCACGTCTCGTGGGGTTTATACCACGAGACACAGTTATTATCTCACTCTCACCTCTGATGAAATGCCGGGAGTAGAGGGAGTGGGAGAGTGTGCTACGCTCCCTGATCTCAGTTGCGATGCCAAACCGGAATATGAGATGACCCTGCGACAGGTATGTCAGATGGTAGAGCAGATGGGACGCATCCCTTACGATATGATTCGTGCTTATCCAAGCATTACTTTCGGTCTCGAAACCGCCTTCGCTTCGTTCTTTGATGAAGCGAAGAAGAAGCTGGGGGCAATGAATCTGTCTGAGGGAAAGACTTCTGTCAAAATACTGAAGGAGGCGGGAGTCTCTGTTCCTATGGGAATGGAGAATCTTGTCAATCTCTTCGATTCTCCTTTCGGAAGAGGTGAAGAGGGTATCACAATCAACGGATTGGTGTGGATGGGAACCTATGAGGAAATGCTGGCACGACTGGAGGAGAAGCTCCAGGCGGGTTTCCATTGCGTGAAACTGAAGATCGGAGCCATTGATTTCTTCAAGGAACTCGATCTCATCAAGCGCATCCGTGATGTTTATACCAAGGAGCAGGTTGAGTTGCGTGTAGATGCCAATGGTGGCTTCTTGCCGGAGAATGCGATGAGTCAGCTGGAGGCTTTGGCTAAATATGACATTCATTCGATTGAGCAGCCTATCAAGCAGCATCAGTGGCCTAAGATGGCTCAGCTTTGTCGCGAAACACCGCTTCCTATCGCCCTGGATGAGGAACTGATTGGTGTGAATGTCCGGAGTATGAAGCAGGCCTTACTCGATACGGTCCGTCCTCAGTATATCATCCTCAAGCCTTCACTTCATGGTGGAATCTATGGATGTAACGAGTGGATAGAACTGGCTAACCAGCGTGGTATCGGCAGTTGGATTACTTCTGCTCTTGAGAGTAATATCGGTCTGAATGCTATTGCTCATTATGCAGCTAAAGTATATGGTCCTAATGTCAAGATGCCGCAAGGCTTGGGCACCGGACAGCTCTTTACTGATAATATACCGATGCCTTTGGAGATTCGTGGTGACAAACTGTTTGTAGTAAAATGACTTTAGAAGATTTTCTTTCAGAATGGAATAACGGTAGCGACCGGGTGCTGGTGCATACCAGTGGTTCCACGGGAAAGCCCAAGCCGATGATGGTAGAGAAGAAGCGAATGCTCAACTCAGCCCGCATCACTTGTGATTTCTTGGGTTTGAAGCCTGGCGACAGTGCCCTGTTGTGCATGTCGCTCGATTATATTGCAGGTAAGATGGTGGTGGTGCGGAGTATAGAGCGCCATCTCCATCTTATTTCTGTATCCCCAAGTGGGCATCCTTTGAAAGATGTAAATAAAGAGATTACTTTCGCTGCAATGGTCCCGATGCAGGTTTATAATACCCTGCAGGTTCCTGAAGAGCGGGCTCGACTCTGCCGCATCAGTCATCTTATTATCGGTGGCGGGGCCATAGATGAGGCTCTCGAACAGAAACTGAAGGCTCTTCCCGGCAATATTGCCATCTGGAGTACCTACGGAATGACCGAAACGCTCTCGCATATTGCCCTGAGAAGAATTAATGGTGATGAGGCTAGCGAATGGTACCAGCCTTTCGATAGTGTGAAAATCAGTCAGACCGATGAAGAATGTCTGGTAATAGATGCTCCGCAAGTCTGTGCTGAACCCCTGGTAACGAATGATATTGTGGAAATAGAATCCTATATATATAATAAGGTGGAAAAACTCCGTTTTCGCATCAAAGGCAGAAAAGACAATGTGATTTGCAGCGGAGGTATCAAGATACAGATAGAAGCGGTTGAGGCTCTGTTGAAGCCTTATCTCGAAAAACCTTTCATGATAGCCAAGAAGAAAGACGGGAAGTTTGGAGAGATTGCAGTCCTCCTGACGGAAGATGAGGAGATAGAAAAAATAGAGGCGACTGTTCGCCGCCTCTTATCTGATCATAAATATTGGATTCCAAGGGAATTCCTTCATGTAGAGCATCTTCCGCTTACCGAAACCGGAAAGCCGAAGCGCTCTATCTTTCTTTAAAGGGATTCTCTGAAGAAAGATTCCTTAGCTGAATTATCCTTCTCTGAAGAAGTCAAGTGCTTCCTTGATCTCTTCTGTCGTAGCAGTCTGGTTGATACGGATATCGCCTATGCCACCCAGCATCGTGAAGTTGATGATACCATTCTGGTTCTTCTTGTCATGGTGCATCAGTTCTATCAGTTCATCATAATCATCGCAGGTAATATCCAGTGTACCATAGAATTCCTTGATGAAGTTTACGGTCTGGCGCATCTTCTCTGTAGGGAATCCGGTCTTGGCAACACTCAGATAGAGTTCAGGGATGAGACCGAATGCCACCGCGTAACCATGCAGGATAGGCTTGCGCTTCAAAGCCCAACTCTCGAATGCATGACCGAAAGTATGGCCCAGGTTCAGCGCCTTGCGGATGCCCTGCTCGTGAGGATCCTGCTCTACAATGCGCTCCTTTACCTTCACGCTGTCGCCTACCATGCGCTGCAACTGCTTCAAATCAGGCTTGTCGAGGTCGAAACTGACCAGTTCTTCCCACATTGCTTCTGTAGAAATCAGACCGTGTTTCAGCATCTCTGCATAGCCCGAACAGATGTTTTCTGCATCGAGCGTCTTCAGGAACTCTGTATCGAGAATAACGAACTTAGAATCGTTGAACACACCTACTTCGTTCTTCAGTCCGCCGAAGTTGATGCCTGTCTTTCCACCTACCGATGCGTCTACCATAGCCAGCAGGGTGGTAGGGATATTGATAAAGTTGATGCCTCTCTTAAAAGTGCTGGCAGCAAAGCCACCCAGGTCGGTTACCATGCCGCCGCCCAGATTAATCATACAGGAGTGGCGTGAAGCTCCTCCCTCCTGCAGTCCTTTCCATACCATCATCAGACTTTCGATGTCTTTATGGCTGTCGGTAGCCGGAATAGTGATGATATGGGCTTCCTTCATGCAGTAAAAATTCTGCAATACAGGCATGCATAGTTCCAATGTCGTAGTATCTGTAAGCACAAAAAGCTTGTCGTGCTCACACTCAGAAAGTGCACTTACCAGTTCGCTTTCCAGTTGGGTTGATATGATTACTCTTTGTTCCATAACATTCTAACGTATTAATTTTTGTGCAAAGATACACTAAAATGGAGACAATACAAAAAAAAAGTTGCTAAATTTGCGTTTTTTATCTCAGAATGCATTAAACCTTGGTGTATTTAACGCGTCAAAACAATCGAGTAACAAAAATGATAATAGAATATCATAGCGATTATGTGTGAAAACACTCATAGTTGGAAATAATAACAAATTAAAAATAGAATGAAAAAATCGATTCTGACGATGCTGCTGCTGTTGATGGCAATAGCATCCTTTGCTCAACAGCGACTGATATCCGGTCAGATTACCGACCGCGATACCAAGGAGGCCATTGAGCAGGTAACTGTTCAATTGCTTAAGAGCGACAGCACGTATGTAGCTGGTGCCATCAGTAATGAGAACGGACTCTTTCATGTCACCGCTCCGGCTAATGGCAAGTATCTGCTCAAGATTTCGAGCGTAGGATACAAGTCTACTGTGAAGCGTATCCAAATTTCTGATAACAAGGATCTGGCTATGGGTAAGATTGTGCTGGGTGCTGAGGCTATCATGCTGAAAGGCGCAGTGGTAACAGCTATGGCTCAGAAGGTAACTCTGAAGGAGGATACTTTCGTGTACAATTCTTCAGCCTATCGCACACCGGAAGGCTCGGTAGTTGAGGAACTCGTAAAGCGTCTGCCGGGTGCAGAGGTGAGCGATGACGGTACTATTAAGATCAACGGTAAGGAGGTAAAGAAGATTCTCGTAGACGGCAAGGAGTTTATGACGGGCGATACCAAGACTGCCTTGAAGAACCTGCCTACCAGCATCATCGAGAAAATCAAGGCATACGATGAGAAGAGTGATCTCTCTAAGGTGACCGGTATTGATGATGGCGAGGAGCAGACCGTGCTCGACTTCGGTGTGAAGAAGGGTATGAACAGAGGTTTGATTTCCAATATCGACCTGGGCGTGGGCAACAAAAGCCGATATAACATGCGTGGCATGGGAGGTTATTTCAGTGATAACAACCGATTCATGCTCTTTGCCAATGCCAATAACACCAGCGACCGTGGTTTCGGCGGTGGTCCTGGCAGAGGATTCTGGGGCGGTGCCAACGGTTTGAATGCCAGCAAGATGATTGCTGCCAACTATAATTATGAACTGAAAGATAAATTCAAGTTCAATACTTCACTTCGCTGGAATCACAGCGATGGTGATATTTGGAGCCGTCGTTCCAGCGAGAACTTCATGGGTAGCAGCAGCTCTTTCAGCAATAGCCTGAGCCAGAGTTTCTCCCGCAGCAACAGCTGGAATGGTAACATCCGATTGGAGTGGATGCCTGATTCCATGACCAATATCCTCTTCCGTCCTTCCATCTCCTGGAATACTAGCGACGGCAGAAATACCGGATTGTCTGCCCAGTTTAATGACGATCCTTACGAGTATGTAGATGATCCGCTTCAGGATGCTTTCCTGAAAGACCTCTCTACGGGTGAAAGCAAGAGTAAACTGAATGAACTCCAGAAACTGGTCAACAGCCAGGAAACCAGCGGCTTGAGCTATTCAGATAATAACAATATGAAAGGTATGCTGCAGTATAACCGCAAGCTGAACTCCCAGGGCCGTAATATCACGTTCCGTGCCGATGCCAAGTATACAGATAAGGACAGCAAGAGCATCTCGCTCAAGAATACCCGCTATTATCTTGCGGAATTGGAACAGGGCAAAAACGCATCAGATATCAACCGTTATAACCTGACACCTTCCAAGGATTACAGCTATGCGGGTCAGGTTACCTATAGTGAACCGCTCTGGAAGGCTACCTTCCTGCAGTTCAGCTATAAGTTTACTTACAGCTATTCCAAGAGTGATCGCAGCACCTACCGTTTTGATGATTATTCCTTTGATGGCATCACTCCTGTTTACCGCACCTGGGGCAGCTATCTCGACAGGGTAGGAAACAATTGGGAGGATACCAAGGATGATGACCTGAGCAAGTATTCTGAATATAAGAACTATACTCACGATATCCAGGTGATGATGCGATTCATCCGTAATAAGTATAATCTCAACTTCGGTGTGATGATTCAGCCACAGCGCTCCAACTTCATCTACGATTATATGGGCAATCATACGGATACCGTCCGCACAGTCACTAATTTCAGTCCTACGCTCGATTTCCGTTACCGCTTCTCTAAGATGAGCAACCTGCGCATCAACTATCGCGGTACAACCTCGCAGCCAAGCATCTCGCAGTTGCTGAATGTAGTGGATGACAGCGACCCGCTGAACATCTCGAAGGGTAACCCTGGCTTGAAGCCTTCGTTTACGCAGAACTTCCGATTGTTCTACAACAACTTCGTGCAGAATCATAACAAGGGTGTCATGACGTTTGTCAACTTCTCTACCACCCGAAACAGTATCAGCAATAAGGTAGAATATGACGAGAAGACGGGTGGACGCACCACAACCCCAGAGAATATCAATGGCAACTGGAATGTGATGGGAGCCTTCATGTTCAACTGTTCTATCGATAGTGCGGGCGTCTGGAATATCAATACCGGAGCCCATGCCAACTATAACAATTATGTGAGCTATCTGAGTGTTGACCAGAATTCAAGTTCACTGAAGAATACCACCCGAAGCCTTACATGGCGCCAGAATCTCTCTCTGAGCTATCGTAACGACTGGGCTGAATTCTCGCTCGACGGAACGCTGACTTATAACAAGGCAAAGAACAAGCTCCAGCCAACCAGCAACCTCAATACCTGGCAGTTCTCTTATGGTCCTAGCATGACGCTTACAGCGCCTTGGGGTACCAGTCTGAACTCAAGCCTCTCTATCAGCAGCCGCCGCGGTTATAGCGACAGCAGCATGAATACGGATGAGTTTGTATGGAATGCGCAGCTCTCTCAGGGTTTCCTGAAGGGCAAGCCTCTTACCATCATGCTGCAGTTCTATGATATTCTCCGCCAGCAGAGCACCTTCTCTCGTGCCATTTCTGCTACATCCCGTACGGATACGGAGTATAATTCCATCAACAGCTATGCGATGCTGCATGTGATTTACCGCCTGAATCTCTTCGGAGGCAAGGATGCCCGTAGGGGTGGACCTGAAGGTCCTGGTGGTCCTGGTGGCCGTCCAAACTTCCATGGCCGTCCTTTCAATGGCGGTTTTGGCGGTGGTCGTCCAGGCGGCAGAATGTTCTAGAAAAGAAAATGAAGTAAGCTTCATTTTAAACGATAGTAAGCCTCACTCCATGTTTACGTGAGGCTCATTTCAAATAGGTATGACGAGAAAAAAAGAAATCCCCGCTCTTCGTAATGAAGAACGGGGATTGTTATTTTGTCTTGTCAAGAAGTCTTGATTAGAGAGCGAACTTGTAACCTACAGTAATCTGGATTACGTTGTTGTAGTGATCAACGTTATCTGCAATCTTAGTTACACCGATGTTGTAACGAGCATCGAAGACGATGTTCTGGTACTCGTAAGAGAGACCTACAGGGATAGAGAGGTCTACGGTCTTAACGTCTTCTGCATCATCCTTGTTTACCAGGAAACCTGGCTGCAAACCTGCCTTGAGAGCAAGACCAGCTACTGGGTAGTAGTTCAAAGTGATAGGCACATTGATGTAGCCTGGATTCCACTTGCCACCTTCAAAAGTCATACCGGCAACTTTTACATCCTTAGCCTTGAAGCCCTGTACAGAGTAGAGAGCACCTACAGCAACACCTAAATTATCTGTAGCCTGATACTGCAATTCTGCACCAGCAGCGAAACCTGCTTTCCAATCGTTGTCACCGATTGTAGAAACGTTCAAACCTACCTTAGGCTGAATAGTTGTTGTACCTGCAGCCTGCTGTGCGAAAGCACCTACTGAAGACAGCACCATAGCTGCCATAACAAATAATTTTTTCATAATCTCTAATATTTTAAATTAAGTATATAATGCTCATATAGAGTACGATTGACTATCAGTGTGTATGCTGATTCCATCATTTTTATTGGGTGCAAAGGTATGTTTTTTCTCTATTCGCTCCAAATATTTTAACCTTTATTTTAAAATAAGTAGCCAAATATCACATATAAGTTTCTATTTCGTATATTTTTAGCAATAATTATCCCAATTTTCTTGCATCGTATCTTAAAATGTTATATCTTTGTAAAGTAAGAAAGAAAGGAAAATAATTATGACTACACAAGAAAACTCCCCCTATACTCTTTGAAGTGTAGGGGGAGTTTTATTTTATTCTTCATCCTCGTCCCAGTCTTCTTCGTCAAATCCAAACATGGCTGGATCTACGAAGGCGTCCAGGGCTCGGCGTTCCTTCTTGGTTGGGCGACCGGTGCCTCGGGCTCTGTCTACGAAACCGCTGATGCGGCTCATCTCCAGGAGCTCGTATTGCTTAGGGTCGGTTACGTTTTTATAGACACCATACAGCATCTTGGCGCCTACGCGCTGCTCTATGCAGTCGAGAACCTCGAAAGAGTAGGTGATAGGGGCTTTCTTTACGCTCACCACATCGCCACGCTTGATGATGAAGGAAGGCTTTCTCGTTACACCTCCCACCATGACGCGGCCATTCTTACAGGCATCGGCAGCAATGCTGCGGGTCTTGTAAATGCGGGCAGCCCAGAGCCACTTGTCTATTCTTGCTGATTCTTTCATGATTACTTCTTTCCTAGCTTATTGTATTGGTTCATGGTGATGTCGATACCAGCCAATACGAAGCTCTTGATGATCTCTACACCCAGGTCGATGGCCGGCTGCAGCTGCTTCATGTCTTCCTCAGTATATTTGCCCAGCACCCAGTCTATCTGGCCGCCACGCGGATAATCGTTGCCGATGCCCATGCGCAGGCGGGCATAGTTCTGACCGATAAGCTGCTGGATATGTCCCAATCCGTTATGGCCACCGTTGCTGCCGTTTGCCTTCAGTCGGAAAGCACCCAGAGGCAGGGCTAGCTCATCGCTGATAACGAGCAGTCGGCTCTGGTCAATCTTTTCCTGATTCAGCCAATATCTTACCGCATTACCGCTGAGGTTCATGAATGTGGTAGGTTTGAGCAGGAAAATCTTTCTTCCCTTGAGCGTAGTCTCGGCTACGAAGCCATATCGCTTATCCTCAAAATGAATATTGGACGCTTTAGCAAAAGCGTCCAATACCATAAATCCTGTGTTGTGCCTGGTGCCGGCGTATTCATCGCCAGGGTTACCAAGCCCACAAATCAAATATTTATCCAATGTTTGATAATGCTTTACTCAGGTTCGTAAAATCTAGATGACTCAGCGATTAAGCCTCTGCATCATCAGCAGCCTGAGCTGCGAGCTGAGCGTTACGTGTCATCTTGATAGAGCAAACTACAACAGCCTTGCTTGTAGCCAACTCGAGACCCTCGAATGAGAGGTCACCTACCTTGATGCTCTTACCAATCTTCAACTCTGTAACATCGATATCGAGGTGCTCAGGGATAACCTGGTAAGGAGCTGTAACGTTGATCTTACGGATAGAGAGGTTCATACGACCACCATCACGTACACCCTGTGCAAGACCTGTCAACTTAACTGGAATACCGATAGTGATAGGCTTCTTGTCGTTAACCTCGTAGAAGTCAACGTGCAGAGGAGCGTCTGTTGTTGGGTGGAACTGAATCTCCTTCATGATAGCTGTGTGGCTCTCACCGTCGATGATGAGGTTGATAACGTATACATGAGGAGTGTAGATGATTTTACGCAACTCTGCGAATGGAACTGCGAATGACAAAGCCTCAGGAGCACCGTTCTCGCCCTTCTTCTCACCATAAAGGTTACATGGAATCAAACCTTCCTTACGCAATGTCTTAGAAGCTTTCTTGCCAAGGTCTGTACGCTTCTGACCTGTTACATTAATCTCTTTCATTTTGTGTTACTCTAAATTAAGTTATTAATAAAAAATGTGCCTTAACTCGCCATCACACGGATTAGCTTTGCTTAAAGCGGGTGCAAAATTACGAAAATTATTTGGAATGAGCAAACTTTTTGCCGAAAAACATGTTCTACATGCAGAAAAAATATTGAAAATACAATTTTTTGCTTAAATAAACTGAAATTTTTGCCCGTTTTCTTGTCTATTACCTATTTAATGTGTATTTTTGCAAGCGTATTAGGTAATTTAATAAATGAATCTTTTAAAAACATTAGAGAATGATTAATAGGGATTTGATAAGACGTAAGATTGTGCAGTTAACCTACGCATACTATCAAAACAGCGATCATAACATGGAGAACGCTGAGAAGGAGCTGATGTTTAGTCTCTCCAAGTCATACGATTTGTACAACTACATGTTGCAGCTCATCGTTGCCATCACCCAGGAGGCACGCAAGCGCTACGATGTAGATGTAGCTCGTGCCAAGAGAGAGGGTGAGCAGGAACCTTCACCACGTTTCGCATTCAATAAGTTCGCTCTGCAGCTCGAAGAGAACAAGATGCTGCTCGAATGGATAGATGTTAAGCATTCCAACTGGGATGAGGATATCGAAATGGTGCGCAAAGTGTATACTGCTATTACGTCTAGTGATCTCTATGCTGATTATGTCAGCGGTGCTATTGATGAGGAACTCGCCGATCTCGACGAGTACAGCCGCGACCGCGAGGTATGGCGCCGCATCTACAAGCAGTTCATTCAGAATAATGAAGATCTTGATGCATTCCTCGAGGAGAAGAGCCTCTACTGGAACGATGACAAGGATATCATAGATACTTTCGTATTGAAGACTATCAAGCGTTTCGACCCGGAAGCTAAGGCCAAGCAGGAATTGCTGCCGGAATATAAGGATGCTGAAGACAGAGAGTTTGCACGCAAGCTCTTCCGTGCTACCATCCTCAACTGCGATACCTACCAGCGCTATATGAGCGAGGCTTTGCGCAACTGGGATTTCTCACGTCTTGCCTATATGGATGTGATTATCATGCAGATTGCCATCGCTGAGGTGATGAACTTCCCTGGCATCCCGGCTACCGTCACAATCAACGAGTATGTAGAACTTGCCAAGGCATACAGCACTCCTCGAAGCGGCGGTTACGTTAACGGTATGCTCGACAGCATCTGCCGCGAACTCATCAGCCGCAACCTCATCCAGAAGGAGATGCCTGAGCGTAAGCAGCATGCACAGCACAACGAACATGCCGGCAACCAGCGCCCAGCTTCTCAGCACCCAGCCGGCCATCGTCCGCGCATTCATCGCGCTCCGGGCAAGGGTGAGTAAATAACGGAGGCCTTTCTTACAGGTCACACCTTATTTATATATAGAACATAAAATAATAATAGATAATACTTTAACGACATGACAAATTTAGTATTGCAAGCAGCTGCCGGTGGTAGCAGCATGAGTTTTCTCATCATGATGGTAGCTATCTTCGCTATCATGTGGTTCTTTATGATCCGTCCTCAGCAGAAGAAGCAGAAGGAAATCCGCAAGTTCCAGAATGCTTTGGCAGAGGGTACCAAGGTGGTTACAGGCGGCGGTGTTTACGGCACTGTTAAGCGTGTTAACCTCGAGGCTAATACCGTTGATGTTGAGATAGCTCGTGGCGTGGTAATCACTGTAGCTAAGGGCTACGTGTTTGCTGATGCAGCTAGTCAGACACCTAATGCATAGTATCAAGAGCATATTAAAAGCTGTCAGAAACTTCCTGTTCAGTGGTCTGAATAAGGAGTTTCTGATTTTTTTGTTCTTTCTCGCTCTCAGCGGCATCTTCTGGCTGATGATGACGCTCAATGAGACTACCGAGAGAGAATTCAATATTCCTGTGCAGTTAACGGGCGTGCCCCGCAATGCGGTGATAACCGGCGAGCTCCCTGATACCGTGCATATTACGGTGCGCGATAAGGGATTCACACTCGTTACCTATGCTTACGGAGGCAAGATTCATCCGCTCACATTCCGGTTTGCCAATTATGCCGACGAGGAAACGGGAACGGGACAGATTCCGATGGCTGATGTGCAGAAACAGGTGGCATCCCAGCTCTATGGCTCTACCAAACTGCTCTCCATCAAGCCGGCAAAATACGATTTCTTCTTCACCTACGGCTCTTCCAAGCGAGTGCCTGTGGTGTTCAGAGGTAAGATTACAACCAGCAAGAGCTATTATCTGGCACATACCGAATTCCTGCCGTCTACGGTTACGGTTTATGCCAACAAGAAGCAGCTCGATGAGTTGGAATCGGTAGAAATCGAGCCGTTCAACATGCGCAACCTGCAGGATACCATTCATCGCAACGTACCTATCAAGAAGATACGTGGCATGAAGATTGTGCCTCAGATGGTGCGTCTGGCGGTATATCCTGATGTGCTTACCGAAGAGTCGGTCGAGGTGCCTGTTACGGCCATCAACATGCCTGATAACATGGTGCTCCGTACCTTCCCATCTAAAGTGGCGGTAAGATTCACCATCGGAGCCAGCCTCTTCAGAACCATCAAGCCGAGCCAGTTTAAGGTGGTAGTAGATTATAACGATCTGGCTAACAACCCTTCTGACAAGTGCAAACTCCAGTTGCGCAGCGTGCCGCGCTCGGTGAGCAAGGCGCATCTCGACCTGGAAACGGTAGATTATCTGCTGGAACAGCAATGATAGTTGATAATTGATAGTTTATAGTTGATAGTTTTTCTACTATGATGAAGATAGCGATAACGGGTGGTATAGGTAGCGGAAAGAGCTATGTGTGCCGGATATTGGAGAAACAGGGCATCAGGGTCTACGACTGCGATGCTGAGGCTAAGCGGCTCATGCGCACCGATGCCCGCTTGCAGGCTGGTTTGAAGAAACTGGTGGGCGAGCAGGTTTACAGCGCAGAGGGCGTTTTGCAGAAGCCCGTGCTGGCTCAGTTTCTGCTGGCTGGCGAGGCTAACAAGCAGGCTGTCAATGATGTGGTTCATCCGGCTGTGGCGCGCGATTTCGAGCAGAGCAGCTATGAGTGGATGGAGAGTGCCATCCTCTTCGATAGCGGTTTCTACCGCCGTATCCACCTCGATTTCGTGGTCTGCGTAACGGCTCCCGTACCGGTCCGCATCCAGCGCATCATGCAGCGCGATCATATCCCGGCAGAGAAGGCGCAGCAGTGGATAGAAGCCGTCATGCCGCAGGAAGAACTTGCAGCCCGCTCCGATTTCGAAATCGTGAACGATGGCGAGCAGGATATCGAAGCACAGGTAAGGAAATTATTGGATATCATTAATAATAAAGAATAATAGAAAAGACAATGGAAACAATCCTTTCAATTGCAGGCAAACCAGGCCTTTATAAATTGGTATCAAGAGGTAACAGAAACCTCATCGTAGAAACACTCGATGAGACTCACAAGCGTATCCCAGCTTTCGCTACCGACCGTGTAACAAGCCTTGGTGACATCGCTATGTATACAGACGCTGATGAGGTGCCACTCTGGGAAGTGCTCGACAGCGTAAGCAAGAAGGAAGAGGGAAAGCCTAGCACTTTCAACTACAAGAAGGCGCCTGTTGCTGAACTCCACGCTTATTTTGCTGAGGTTCTTCCTAACTACGATCGCGACCGTGTTCACGACAGCGATATCAAGAAGCTCCTCCAGTGGTACAACATTCTCGCTAAGTACGGCATCACCGATTTCAAGGCTACTCTCGCTCCTACAGAGGGTGAGAACGTAGATGATCGTGCTGAGCAAACTGCTGAATAAGAATCATTTATCAGAGTTAGCATATAACAATAAAAAAGGCTCCTGCAACACTTGCAGGAGCCTTTTTCGTACATTTATTTCTTTTTCAATCTTCTTTCTCTCTTTTCTTTCTTTTTTTACTTTTCTTTTTTTACTTTTCTTTTTCAATCTTCTTCAGTTCCTTCTCAAATCTTCTTCGATACATTTCTCCCGCTATGGTCAGACCAAACGGGAAGGCTAACCAGATGCCCAGAATGCCTAGGCCGCAAGGGAAACCCAGGGTGTAGCCCAGCGGCAAGGAGATGACGAAATAGGCGATGAAGGCATAGAGCACCATCGGCTTCACACAGGCGATGCCACGCAGCGCATTGGCAAACGTATACTGCAGTCCGTCGCCAAACTGATATACCATCAACAGGATAATCAGCGTAGCCACATACGCCTGCACCTCCATATTATCATTAAACCAGCCACCTATCTGATGGCGAAGCAGGAGCACCGGCAAACCCATACACAGCGAGAACAGCAGGTTCAGCCGGAACCCGTCGTAGGCATTGCGGCGAACTGCCCCGTAGTCCTTCTGACCCATAAAATGGCTCACGCGGATAGCCAGCGCTGCCGCCATGCCCGAAAGCACGAGATAGAAGAGCTGCGAGAGGGTAATCATCACCTGATGAGCCGCCAGCGGAATGGTTCCCAGCCAGCCCACCATCACACAACTCAGCGTGAAAGCAGCCGATTCCATGCCCAGCTGCAGCGCCACAGGCCAGCCCAACCGGTTCATCTCCCTGAAGTCAGCCTTGGTCAGAGAACTGTGCAGAATATCGCGTCTGTATTCCCCGAATTTCTTGCCCGTCATCAGTATGCCCACCATCGCCAGTGCCATCAGAATGCGGCTCACCAGCGTCGAAATACCGGCTCCCAGCAATCCCAGTTCCGGGAAGCCTGCCACACCGTAAATCAGTACCCAGTTGCCCAGAATATTGATTACGTTGCCGCCAATCATCGCCCACATCGCCACCTTGGTCTGTCCGAGTCCGTCAAGAAATTGCTTCATCGTGAAGAAGATGCCCATGAAGAGCACCGAGGCGAGGTTTACCAGAAAGTAAGGACGGATGAGCGAGAGCAGTTCTTCAGGCTGTCCGATGCGCCCCAGATTCAGGTAGAGCACAATGAGGGCGAGGGTGAAGATGATGCCCGTCAGCATGTTGGCACAGAAGGCGTTGCGCACTTTCTGTCCGATGCAGTCAGTCCGTTCCTCGCCGTAGAGCCGTCCGATGATAGGAGTGAGTCCGTAGGTGAATCCCATATAGGATACGAAAACGAGACCGAAGATATTGTTCACCAGTCCGGCAGCCGCCAGTTCGGGTGTACTGTGATGGCCTATCATCAGCGTATCAGCAAATCCCAGGATGATGGTACCCAGCTGTCCGATGATGATAGGAATGCCGATAGCCAGCAGTTCCCGGTAGTGATGTTTCCTGTTCGTCGTTATTGATGTTGTATGATTATTCATATTTGCTTTTAATTACTAATCTATTTCCTTTATTCTGCTTAAGAGCATGCAAAGTTACGGCTTTATTCACTAACTACCAAATTTTAAAAGGTAAAAAAGTAAAAAAGTAAAAAGGTAAAAAGAGCCTAGCGGGGGCAAGCTAGCTAGGGGGGATTTAAAGGTAAAAAGGTAAAAGGGTAAAAAGGTAAAAAAGAGCCTAGCGGGGGCAAGCTAGCTAGGGGCTCTTTTTACCTTTTTTAGGGGACCAGCGATAAAATCGCTGGGAACGGGGACAGGAAGGGGTTAAAGCTTCTTTTTACCTTTTTACCTTTTTACCCTTTTACCTTTAAATGTATGAACTTCCTTCCTCTTTCTGTCCATACGAGGTAGGTGTGGGTGTAGGCGGTGCCCAGCTTCTCCTGTACCCCATCGCAGTGAGGGTCGGGGAGGGTAGAGTAGCGGGTGCGGCTCTTCGCCAGGCCCATGTGGGCATAATCGGCATAGAGCAGATACTGGCCGCTCTGGTAGTACTGGATATGAAGGGCACAGAGCTGGCGGTTCAACTCCTGTGCCGTGATACCCAGCTCCTTCGCTATCTGCGTGGTGGTATAGCAGGAAACAGAGTTGAGCACATTGTCGGTGTAGAGCGCCTTCGGCAGAAGATGATCCACCTGATTCTCCAACTGGATGATGTTCTCACCGTTCTTGGCGATGCAAACCACCTGTTCGTCCACCACACCGTTCAGCCGACGAATCTCCGTATCCTGTTCTCCGATGAGTTTCTTCTGCTGATCAATCTGCACCTGCTGGTTTTTCAGCAGATTCTCCTTCTCCTTGAGTGTAGCTCTGAGAATCTCTTCAGCATGCCGAATCGTCTCCTCATCACTCTCGCCCTGCTTTACCGGAATATAACCGCCCGTCTTGCGAATCTGTGGCAGCACCTCGGAAGTAACCCAGTTTTTGAATTTTACCGCCGTAGGAAGCTTGGAGCCGAGAACCAAAGCATAGAATCCGCTCTCGTTGACGAAAAGAAGCTGGCACCAGCGCTTTGCCTCACTTCCATCCTTCTTGATACCAGTCGTTACCCTTATGCTGTGTTTCACAGCATCATGTTGGTTAACTAGTTGGTACACAGCGCATCTTGCTCTTTTGTATCCCAGCACGTCACAGACATCCTTTGCACAGAACAAGGGCTCCCCGTTTTCATCGGTCAAGGTGCGAATCTTACCGAATTCAGGGTTTTCAAACACAACAGCATTACCCGCTGTCTTTTCATTCTTCATTTCTTCTTTTTTTGTTTTATAATTTTTTTCCATGATATAAAAATGTTAAATTGAATGTTGAGTGTTGAATGTTGAATGTTGAATTATTAGTGTTGAGTGTTGAATGTTGAATGTTGATTTTTTGCCTAACGGACTCAAGGGCGCTAGCCTAATTCAACATTCAACACTCAACATTCAACATTACAAAATCGTTCCCCAAATGCTCTCATCCCTGTCTCTCGCAGCGGTGATGGCATTGATGAGGCGGTGGAGCCAGATGCGGGAGTTTACAACCATGCCTTTTACACGGTTCTCACCCACCAGAATGCAGCCCTGCGTATCATCGGGATAATTGCCGGCATGGATGCGGATGCCCTCAAAATTGGGGACACCCAGCAGCAGCGGCAACCACATCTTAAACCTCGGTGACTTACTGACCACCACCGGATAAGTGCCCTCTGGTATCGCCGTCGTGCCCTTCATCTTCTGCGCCTTCTTGCCCGATACACGCCCCAACCGCACATTCTCCTCGGCAGGACTCAGCTCCACACCCAGAAGGTTGCGCCAGCACGGCTCCATCGTATCACAGAAATACGAGTCCGCATTCAGTTTCTCCGCAGGCACCTCGCACACCGTCTTCAGCCCCCTGCACTTGTTCACACTCTCAATCGTGCGCTTCTTTACATCCTCATCCTTCAGGATGTAAAGGCGACCTATCGTGTAGGTCTTCTTCTTCGCTATACGTTTTAAAACTATCTGCATAAGTAAAAATAAATTTAAGATTCAATAACCATACCGTCGTGGCGGTACTTCAGCTTCTCAAAACTGTCACAACTGTCACAACTGTCACGCTTGCCCGTATACTGATACGCCCGCCTGATATAATTCCGGTGCAGCCACTGCCTGATCATCATGTCGGTACCCTTCGCATCCAAACCATGCTCCAGCCGGATGGCAAGCAACTGCGCAGCCGTAAAGTTATCGGGCAGTATCTGTAAAAGATTCTGAGGCCCACGCTTCGAACTCCTCTGCGCCGTATAGTTCTCCTTCGCAATCATATCGCCGAAGAACCGCATCTTGCAGTACAGGTCATACTGCTCGCTCCAGCGGATAAACTCATCAATCTCCGGCTCCCACTTGCAACCATTGGCTACATACAGCACGCACGCCTTCAGGTAAGCGATGACGTTGGCACGGAACGAGAGATTCTCAAACGTCCTGTCCTGCGACAGCCGGGCAAACTCAGCATTCTCATCCTTCAGTTTGAGAGCAAGCTGAAACGCCTCCTTACACTCAATCAGACCCGTTACTTTGTTCAGATTTTCGATGTAAGGCCGTAGCGCCTCACGGTACGATTCATCATAAGTTCCGTAAACAGGCATATCTTCGCCGATTTCCCTTTCGGGAATGGTACAGAAGTTGATACGGCTGATAGGACCATCGGTAAGAACCTTAGAGAAGTAACGCTGACCCTTTTGGATGGTGGTAGATGCATTCCAGTTGAACCGGATGGTAACACGCTCCGTAACACTCATCGTTCCTACGCGAGTTTGTCCATATTTATTACCTGGGTCTGCCGCCAGACACATGATACGGAACTGCTGACTTCCGCTGCCCTTGAGCGCATCAAACTGGTCTAGCTCATTGAGCGAAGTATAGAGAAAATGTTCCTGCGCTTCGGCCGTTCTCATCACGAAAGCCGGGTTCGTCATATCCGCATCAATCTCCTGGATAATCAGGTTTTCAGGTCTCTTGCGCTTATCCTTGTTGGCACCCTTGCGCAGCACCTCATCCTTCCACGCCTTTTCGCGCTTCAGGTTTTCAGCATCCCTCAGCCTGATATCCTCCATAATGAAATCGATGGGCCTGTTCACGCTGCTCTTACCCGCTCCGGTACCCGCAAGCAGCAGCGTCATCAGTCTCGCCTCGTGCTCCACGTTGTCAATATACCGGAACCTCGTTTTCCAGAGATGCGTAGCCAGCGGCGGGAAGATAGCGTGCGCCACAGCCGGCTTATAAATTTCCGGTGTCCTCGATATCAGCAGCTCCACCAGCTTCGGCAGTTTCTTCGGCATCTCCGGCGGGTCAGGATAATCCTCATCAGCCCTATTACCTGTTAACTGTAAGCTATTAACTTGTTGATTACCCCTATCAACTGTTAACTGTAAATTATTAACTTGCTCAGCCCTATTAACTTTCAACTGTAAACTGTTAACTTGCTGGCTGGCCTTCTGCTCCGCCAGCGCATTCACCCTCATCACTTCCCTCGACATCGGCTTCGTATTGTCAGCATATTTCGCATAGAAGTCGTGAATCAGCTGATGGCAGTCGTTCTCCTGATAGTAGCTCGGCATTTTCACCCTCACCACCTTCATCAGTTCCTCTTCCTCCATCACCCTCGAAGCACCGGCGCTCATGATAGCCAGCAGTGAGGAGTGTCTCGACCCCACGGTATCAATCTCCATACCCCCGAGTCCGGCAGCCTGTGTAAAGAGGTCAAACGCAATCAGATTCTTCTCCCTGGCTCCCAATCCGCCAGCATCCTGATTGCCTCCAGAATCCCCGATATGAGGAGCATCAGCACCATGGCTATTACCAGGTTGGGCAGGCTGAACAGCAGAGCCAGCAGAAACAGCAGGATTGCCGTCGTTGCCCGATAGTCTATTATTTTCAACATTGTCATTACTATTGCTATTAACTTTAAACTGTAAACTATTAACTTTCCCAGCTCTTCCGTCCACGGTCAGTCCGCGGTCCAGATACGCCTGCCTTCGCATCAGAATCTCCTTCTCGCTCAGCACGGCGCACCACATCTTCGACCTGTAGATTTCCGAGTCCTTATCCGTAAGATAAATCATTCTCTCGGGTGTGATGCAGCTCTCGTCATACGGCACCCCCAGCGCCTCGCAATACGCCTTCTGCGTCTCCTCGATGGTCATTCCCACCGGCAGTCTGATACCGATGTGCAGCTTCTTCCGGGCACTGTAGCAGAGGTGCAGCAGCGAGCCGTTCCAGATGCTGTCAGAGCAGTTCAGCTCCCTTGCCTTCTCGATAGCCTTGTCTACATACTCCCTGTCATCCACGTCGATGATAGTCTGGAACATGAAGCTCTCGGGCTGGGCATTCTCCTGTCTGCGCACATTGTTCTTGAAGATGCCGTAGTGGGGACAGAAGAAAGGCAGTTCGCTCTTCAGCCTGTCCTGCGCCTTCTTCACCGCCTTCTCATCGTTGGCATTCACCTTCGGGATAGGCAGTTCGCCCCTAATCTGCTGAATCATCTTCCTGATTTCCGGCGATGCAATCACCTTGTCATACACCGCCAGACTGTTGGAAAACACCTTCCCCTTATTGCCCTTGCGATAAGGGTTCAGTGCAATTACATGTTGTGTTTCTGTCATGTTATTTCGTTAATAAAAGATTGGTTTGTGGGGTAATGCCCTCTTCCGTTTTTACTACTCTCAGTCGTCTGTAAGGAGGAGGACTGAACACATACGCTTTCACTTCCATCATTTTAAATAATTTAGAAGATTGGAGGCTCCCACCACGGTTGATGTGCAGATACACAAAAGCCCCCGAAACTCAGACCGCATTGGTTCTGAATTCCGGGGGCAAAGGTAAGGCAAATTTCTCGCTTCTACCTAGTACGTACTATGTACGCGTACTAGTACTACCTGCCAGATTAGCCTCTGATAGCAGGCATCACTTTTTCGAGGAAGGCACCCGTTTTCTTCTGTTCCATACCTCGGTTGTAGGCGGCTCTCATCGAGTTCGGATTAGGACCCCAATAATTGCCGAATACGCTCCATATATTATCGATTTTCAACTCTGTACCTATCTGGTTGGCAAGGATGGCAGCTTCGGATGAAGACAGTCCTGATGGCATGAAATTTTCGGTTACCATGCCTATCTCTATCAGGTTGTTCTTTATCCTCTGAGCCTTTTCCGTTTTCAGCTCTTCCGGCATCACAGCATTTCTGCATGAGTTTTGCTCACAGGCATTGCTGCCATAATAATTCTCCACATGCTCGAAGTACGAGCTACCAGCGTTCATGATGATCACTCTTTGTCCAGACATTTCTCATCCTCCTTTCCCTGATAGTTGTTCATGTGTTCGATATACTGTCCACCATTCATCTGTATGGTATTGTTGATAACGATGGTGAAGTGCTTTATTACAAAGCGAATAAATTTTCCTAAGAAAAATGCTTTCATCTTCTTTTATTGATTTTGTTGTTAACTGTTTCCTCCTCATTTTAGTAAAGGACGTGTGTTTGCGCTAACGTTTTTAGCGTAAGCCGCTGGAGAACTGCCGAGCGCCTACTGTCGTAAGGTGTGGGGGCGGGTAGGATTGTGTGTTACTTTCTGGTTGTTGATATGGCATTAAGTTGATACTTGGTCGCAGATACCTGGCATCTCGACCGATTGTTAGTAATTATAGCATACCACAGCTCGCTTAGGAGTTCTCCTAAGCTTCCGAAACACCTTTTCTTCATAAAGTCGAGGTGATTGCTGTTAATATGCTTCATTTTTTTCATATTTTCAAAATTTCGTGCAAAGGTAATAAAAAACATTCAAATAACCAAATAAAAAGCGAGTTCTATAGGACTCGCTTAAATTTGATATTTATTATACATACGTGTGATGTTTTTAACAGATTAAACGCCATTCTCCCTCACGCATCCCTGCAATTCCCCTCACGCATCCCTGCAATTCCCTTCCCGCCCTGAAGGGGCAGAAGCTCCTAGCCCAGGGCATCCGCCCTGGGTATCTATGTCCGCACGCCTGGCGCCCTGAAGGGACAAAAGCTTTATATGGCGCCCCAAATATGATATACAAGCCGAAAAAAATAGGAGAAAAAATGATGTATATGGATTCTTTTTTGTACTTTTGTACGCAATAAAAGAAATGCAAGACTTATGGAATCTAGATTCTTGACCAATTATACAGAGACAACCTTCCTGTCTACCATTCAGATGAACTTGCGCCGCTGCAAGTCATTTGCTTTTTCAGTCAGCTTTATCAAGAAAGCCGGCCTGGTACTCTTGGCTAAAGACATTAGTGCTGCTATAGAGCGAGGAGCTAAAGGAAGAATTATCACTTCTACTTATCAGAATTTTACCGATGTAGAATCGTTAAATTACTTTTTGAGTTTAACGCAATATCCTAATTTTGAGTGTCATCTGGACGATGAATGTTTCCACGATGAGAAGAACTATTTTACCAATGGTTTCCACTCTAAAGGCTATATTTTCGAACTGGAAAATGGTATAGAAATGGTTGTTGGTTCTTCTAATATCACACGCTATGCTTTGCTGAAAAACATAGAGTGGGATTTGGTGGTGAATTGCGAGCATGATACCGAGGCTTATCTTGATGCAATGAATGAATTTGAAAGCCTATGGAATCAGACGTATGAATTATCGCAGGATAGAATTAAAGAATATTCTACCAAACTCAGTTTTGCTATTGAGCATTGGGATATGGATTATGATATGGCGGATTCTGAAATCAAACCTAATTATATGCAGCGCAAAGCACTTAGGGAATTGAACAGGTATCGTGCCATCGGTCAGGAAAGGGCTTTGGTGATTTCTGCCACAGGTTCAGGAAAGACGTATCTGGCAGCATTCGATGCGCTCAATTTTAACCCCGACAGATTGCTCTACATCGTACATGAAGGCTCTATCTTGAAGAAATCCCTGGAGACATTCCAAAAGGTCTTTGGTGGCTCTAAAACCTGCGGTCTGTATAATGCGGAGGCAAAGGAAACAGGTGAGGATTTCCTGTTCTCTACCAATGTTTCGATGTGCCGTTCGCTCGAACTCTTTGATAAGAAGGAATTCGATTATATCATCATCGATGAGTGTCACCATGCTGTAGCAGACAGTTATCGGAAAATCATCGACTATTTTGAGCCGGAGTTCCTGCTGGGCTTGACTGCTACCGAGAACCGAATGGATAATCTGGATGTAGTAGAGATTTTCGGCAATAATATCCCATACGAGTTGCGGCTTCGTGATGCCATCATCAATGATCTGATTGTGCCTTTCCACTATTATGGTATTCGTGACGAACTGGTTGATTATGGGTTGACAGCATCTGGCGAACGCCGTTTGATTTCGCAAATTTCTACACCTGAAAACTGCGAGTTTATCCACCAGCAGATAGAGAAGCATCGAATGGGAAACCAGAAGCTGAAGGCGCTGGCTTTCTGTAGAAACATCCAGCATGCCAGAATGATGGCTGATAATCTGGGTGATTATTACCATACAGCTTTCTTGAGCGGTAAGAACAAGACCGGTGAACGTATTCGTGCTTACAATGATTTACAGGATGAAGACCGGGATTTGGAAATCTTGTTTGCTGTAGATATCCTGAACGAGGGCGTGGATATTCCTGGTGTCAACATGGTGCTCTTTCTGCGCCCAACGGAATCGAGTACCATCTTCTTGCAGCAATTGGGTCGAGGTCTTCGTAAGTATACAAACAAGCCTTATGTTACGATACTCGATTTCATTGGCAACAGCTATAAGCGTAGCGTTCATATAGCCTTGGCGCTAGGCAGTCTTTCCCGCAATTCTATTTTGGAAAAGAAACTCTTAAAGTTCATGGTAAGGAATGATTTCAAGAGCTTGGGCTTGGATAAATATGGCGTTGAGGTACACATCGATGACCTTTCCAAAGAGGAAATCATCGACAAGATTGAGAGCGAGAATTTCAACCGCATCAACTATCTGAAGATGGATTATCAGAACTTCAAGGCATATCTGAAAACTCCGTCTTATCCATCGCACATGGATTATATGAATAGTGATTATGCTCCTAATCTCTTGAAATTCATGAAGATAAAGATTGGCTCCAAGAAAACCAATTCTTATTATGGTTTCTTGAAGGGTATAGAAGAAGAGGGCTTGCCGGTATTCTCAGAAGAGCAGATTGCTTGTATCAATTATCTGTCTAGTCTTTTGCCTTTGGTAAGAGAGCATGAGTATTTGGTAATCAAGAATTTACTGAACGGAGAGTCTTCTTTATCTCGTATTGAAGCCAATATCCAGGAGGAGATTCCTGGTTTCAAGCATGAGCAACTGGAGCACGCTTTGCGATTCCTGCAAGAGGGATTTGCTGTGAAGATAGAAGCGGATGAAGTGCATTTGTGTGGCGAAAGAGAAGAAGAATATGAGGCATATCTGCAAGATTTGCTTAACTATGGTTTGACGCAATATGAGGCAAGATATGCTGACACGAAAGAAGATTTCCTGTTGTGGCAGGATTATCGTCAGGACCAGGTGCTCTTGAAAATCCTGGAGAATCCGAAGCACAATCAGTATGGCACTTACTATAAGGATGGCAATATGTATGTATTTGCTGGTTTAAAGAAGGATGCCTCGCTGGATGAACATTTGAAGTATAATGACAAGTTCTTGTCGCCAGATGTTTTCCAGTGGGAAAGTATTAATGATATTTCAGACAAGGACGAAGCTAAACAGAAAGCCGCTAAGAGAGTCTTTGTGTTTGTGAGGAAGGTAAATATGGAGAATGGTATCACCCTGCCGTACACCTATGTAGGAACGGGTCATTTGGAGAATCCGAGAAAGAATGTAACGACGAATGGTTCCATATTGTATGATATCCACATGGACGATCCGTTGTCGCAGGAATTGCAGGAAGACTTCCAGTGGATGGAGTAAATGATATTTTAAATAGGAGAATAGACGATGAAACATTATAATGTGGTAGCAGCCGTGGTTTGTCATGATGGTAAGTATCTCTGCATGCAGAAAGGCAAGACAAAGTTTGAGTATACCAGCTATAAATGGGAGTTTCCTGGTGGCAAGATTGAGCTTGGTGAAACTCCTCAACAGGCGCTGGCTCGTGAACTGATGGAGGAAATGGAGTATCTGGTAGAAGTAGGAGAGGAGTTGGTAACTGTGAATCACGAGTATCCTGATTTCTCGATAACCATGACTGCCTTTCTGTGTACGCCAAAAGGCGATGCTGATGGGTTCAGGAGGCGTGAGCACGCTGATAGCAAGTGGTGCAGCAAAGATGAGCTGAAAGGGCTCGACTGGGCTGCAGCGGATGTTGGGATAGTTAGAATTTTGCTATAAAATACTCGATGGCAGCTAACAAGTCATCGAGATTGTTCTTGATGACATCTAGCACTATTAGGACGAATAGACATGTTTTTATATCGCTATTACAAAGACTATTTACAAGTCGTGTAGCAATTAATTAAAATAAAGAATAGAAATGAGATTTGACATACATACATTGATTGGCGAGGCGACAGCCTACGACAAGAAACAACAGATAGAAGCCAAACGACCTAAGAGTTGGCTCAAAAGTGTATCTGCCTTTGCTAATGGTGAAGGTGGCACGCTTGTATTTGGCATTACTGATGACGACCAAGTAGTAGGACTTGAAAATGCGGAACAAGATGCTGAACTCATCAGCGAAGCCATCAAGTCTAAGTTGGATCCTATCCCAACCATCAATTTGGAATTTCAGGAAATTGATGGGAAAAAACTGATTTTATTGCATATAGCCTCTGGTGATGAGACTCCTTATTATTATATAGGTGACAAACAACGTGTCGCCTTCATCCGCATAGGAAACGAATCAGTTGTAGCAGACCGCATCCAATTGAGAAATCTTGTTCTTAAAGGAACTGGCAAGAACTACGACAGTCTTGCCGCACCATACAGATTTGATGATATGTCATTTACCAAATTGAAATCAGTACATTTCAAACGCTTGGGACGCTCTTTTGAGGATTCTGAGTTCACATCATGGGGTATCATCGACACACAAGGAAAACTTACCAACGCAGGCGCACTAATAGCAGATGACTCTCCTATCCGTCAATCAAGAATATTCTGTACAAGATGGAATGGGCTTGATATGACAAGTGGATTGGGCGAAGCTTTGGATGACGCAGAGTTTGAAGGAAGTGTCATTGGACAATTGCAAGATGCCGTAGCATTTGTCAGAAATAACTCGCATAAGAAATGGTGGAAAGAAGCTACTTACAGAGAAGAACTTCCAGACTATCCTGAACGTGCCGTAACAGAAGTGATAAGTAACGCCATCATTCATCGCAATTATTTAGAACTTGGCAGTGAAATCCACATTGACATATATGATAATCGAATGGAAGTATATTCACCAGGTGGTATGATGGACGGAAGTCTTATCCAACATCTTGATCCAATGAACGTACCTTCTAAACGTCGTAATCCTCTCCTTGCAGATTTCTTCAATCGACTTGAATTGATGGAACGCAGAGGGAGTGGCATGAAGAAGATTGTCAAGGAATACAAACATTTTGAAAAGTTCCCTGGGTACAAAGCACCAGAATTCAAATCTAACTCTGGAGAATTTCATGTGACTCTATGGAATCTCAATTATGACGAGAAACAGTTCGCCAACTCAGGAAAACAGTTCGCCAACGACTCAAAAGAGTTCGCCAACTCAGAAAAACAGTTCGCCAACGACACAAAAGAGTTCGCCAACTCAGAAAAACAGTTCGCCAACGACACCAAAGAGTTCGCCAACGAAAAGAAAGAAACAGCCAAAGAAGTCAAGCAAAGAAAAGAGTTCGTGAAGGCTAAAAGAGCCATCTACAAACTTATCACTTCTAATCCAAAGGTGACAACTGCGCAAATAGCAGATAAACTAAACGTATCAACACGCCAGGTACAAAAATACCTCAAACGATTGATAGAACAAAATCTGATTGTGAAAGAAGGAAGTAGAATAAATGGTTCGTGGAAAATTCTCGATGAAGAATATACGGATTTCTTTGGACGCATATAAAATTGAATACATTCGTAGATTTGGAATTAGAAAAATTACGGCTCAGGGAAGGTTGTCTATCCACGGACAATCTCCCCTGAGCCGATTTCTCGATAACCATGACTGCCTTTCTGTGTACGCCAAAAGGCGATGCTAATGGGTTCAGGAGGCGTGAGCACGCTGATAGCAAGTGGTGCAGCAAAGAAGAGCTGAAAGGGCTCGACTGGGCTGCAGCGGATGTAGGGATAGTGGCAAGTATCTTATAATATATTAGCCTATCCTGTCATCATCCGATAAGGCAAATCCCTCTATATAGAATTTCTCCTTAACATCGTTTATGATAGCTTCTTTCTGCTCCTCGTTGGAGTCTTCTTTCTCGAACGCAAGTATCAGATAATCATTGGATTTCGTTGGCGAGAATATCTTGCCGATAAGCTTTCTGAAATTCCGGCTGACGAATTCTTCTACTTGCGTATCTTCTTTCGGCGTGAGGCGATAGAAGTCGTATCTTTCGTCCAGCATCTTCTGGATTTCATCACGGAACATCTTGCGAACCCGGTTTTTCCAGGCGAATTTCTGGTGCTCGTTATGACGGGCATACAGAGATACTACATAGAGGAAGTTGACATCGTAGTGGAAGACGAGAAGGGTGTCGCGGTCGAACAGGCGGTCGTTGAAATGCTGGGTGTTGAAGCACTTATGTTCCCTGTCGGTTGACGAAATCTGGTCTGAGAAAGAGAGATTCTCTGCCATCTTTGCGCTGATGAAGAAGTTCGGAATGATGTTGTAGCCTTCCGTCAGGTCATCGCGAAGCTTGGGTACGTTGCCAAAATTACGCTTGTCGTATTGCAGTTCTTCATCGTCCTTATCGTCGTTCATAAAGAGGTTCAGGTTCCACTGGATGATGTTTCTGGCGTACGTAAACTGCTTATACACAGATTCTTTGCCGATGGAATGACCTAGCTTGTAATATTTGCTGTCGCCGATGTAATAAACTGGCTCCTGATTTCTTGTTGTAATCAGGTTCTGGTAGCTGTACAAATGGTCTATGCGTTTACCATCAGCCTGTTCTTTCAGTCCGGCTGGAATGTTCTTCTCGCCTAGAAGTTCATCAATAATGGCCTCGAAAACGATATTGAAACTCTTAACCAGAAGATACTCCTTGCGTTCCTGCTGGATGTTCATGCGCTTGGCGTTGTCAAAGAAATCATAGCATAGTTGCCAGAGGTGTAAAGCCTTGTCTGAGAAGTATTTATACTTAATCTGGAGCAGTCTAGTCTTCCCTAATCCATCCAGATAGGTCTTGAAACGATAGCCTGTTATCAGCTGGAAATTGCAGTTGATATGATTGTTGAAGCCGTATCTTTCGCTGATATAATTCAGTATGGAATAGAAGATAATCAGGAGTTCTTCATCAAAATTAATCTGCTTTTTCCTGTTGACAGGATGGGGATAAACAGGGCTGTTTTTGCTGATGATGGCTCTCGTGGTGGCTATGGTTTTTGACCAATGAATGCGGTTGTAACCGGAATGGATGTTCTTCAGGATGAAGAAGATGAAATCCTGGTTATGCTTGTTGAAGTCGATGAGAGCCAGCAGGATATCGAGGAATGTGTTGTTGATTTGTCTGTTACTTTTACCGAGGCACGCTATTTTCTGGTGATAGACAATGCCGTTTCTGGTGGTATTGTTGTAAACTTCGATGGTGCGGTAAATCCAGACAGAGAACTCATAGATGAAGTCTTTCTCCTGTTGAGAGAGTGGGTTGTTCTGGTTCAGGTTGACGATGTTTTCCGGGGCGTATTTGCCGAATACTCTTTCCCCATCTGGAGTGTCTTCGAGCAGTACTTTCGGCAAAATAAAGACGCAATCGTTGAGCTGGGTATTGTAGTAATACCCAACGTAGTTGATGCTGACGTTGCCATCAATGTCCTGCATGGCGTCAATGCCGTGCAGGACATCACTAATCTGTTCAGCCTGATACTGATGTTCTTCTATGAGGATTCTCATAATGTCTTTATTCTTCTATTTTCTCAATGTTTATACCCCAATCTTGCGCATTTACCTTTTGGATAAACTCGGAGATAGTATCTATGTTCCATTCTGTAGAAATGTAGATAACATTATTGTTGCCCCATTTTACTATATTGGCTCTGCTACGATTGCTTTTATCTTTAGAATTTGAGATTCTTGTGTTATACTCTTCTTGGGTTTCGAGCATGTGTGGGACATTTACTACGACAACTGGAGTCCAATCTTCCATAATTTCCTTCACAGTCTTTGATGGATTACTATTGGTGTAATTCTGTAATACAGCAAGGGCTAATGGACCTTTCTTATAGTTGCCTCGTCCGTTAATTGTATAATGTGAATTGTCTCTGCTTCTTTTTTCAGTAGTACTATTTGAGGATTCTTCTTCAATAGAATCTTCATCGTCTACATCATCATCTTCTTCTTTATTAAAAGAAGTCTTTTCTACTCCCAAATTCTCCAAGAACAACTCAACGATAGCTATATCAACGTTAGTTTTGCCGTTCTTATCCTCGTAGAATCGGTCGAAAGACAATATCTTGCCTTCTTCATCCTGAAAGTCCTTATCATCGAAACCATAGTCCTTGAACACATCATTCCAGAGATAGAAGATAACCTTACTAACGAATAAATCGGCATCGATTTCGCCATCCTTTGCCTTGCAGAAGAAATAGCCGAGCTTCTTGTCTTCTGAATTGGTAAGTGAACCAATCAGCTCATTAACCTTGCTGATGAATGACCACCAATTGTATTGCTTATCACCCGTGTTGATGTACCAGTTGAGAGGAGCGTTTGTCGCTTTGTCACGACCTTCGCTGATAGACACATATTTCCAATCCCAGCGGCGCTTGAAGGCAGAGTCGATAGGGAAGAGACTCTGGTCGCTGGTGTTCATTGTAGCCCAAATATAGAGGTTTGAAGGCAGAACAAGGCGCTCTCCCTTCATGATGAGGTTTACCATATTGGCTTCGCCATAGAGCTGGTTGATTTCGTCTTTATTCGTAATCTCCCATCCCGCAAATTCCTTTTCGAGATACTTCTGCATATCCTTATCTGCAACGATAGGATAATCAGAAAAACCATATTCGTTGCGGTCGAGCAATTGGAACAGATCACCAAAGATTTGAGCGCAATTACCTCTGTTTATTTCTTCGATAATAAGAAATTGCTTCTTTGAAGCTTTATTCTTAGTGAAAATTTCTGGAGTATCGAGAAGTGCTGGGTGGATTCTATTATAGCTTTTATCGCTCTTTCCACTCTTTTTGCTACCAAGTTTCTTCCATGCTTTCACATAGGCTTCGAGAAAAGCCTGAGGAATGAATTTGTAAGCAATTCTTTCTTCCTTTACGACTTCATTTGTTTCTTCATCGATTACCTTTTTGCCATTACAATCTCGGAGCACAACTTCTTCTGTAATAGGTTTATAAGTACCTACAAAAGAGGCGTAATCAGAGTCTGGATGGAATGTAGTACGAATCACGCTCTCTCCGAAAGTCAAGTCCTTGATGGTCTTTGATTTGCCTGTGCCAGGAGCACCATAGTAAATCTGCTGAAGGCCTGTAGTCTTAAGCAAATGGTTTTCTGCACGAGAAGATTCTGCTGGATTCCCTTTTCTGACGAGTTCGTTCTTTGGGTCAAGAACCATCTTAGCCATCGCTGTCAACGTAGCGTTGTAGCCATATTCATATTTATCAATGTCAGATAGTTCTTTGAGTTCTACTCTGGCATCCTCAGCCTTTTTGTCGGGGTTCTTTCTATAGTAGTCTATAAATTCTCCCAGCAATTGCTTGGATATGGTACGAATACTAAAACTGCCTTTGCTCCCTGATTTTACCAGATAGCAAAGTCTGTCTTTATCAGCAATTATAATGCGCCCGTCAGTAGATTGGTCGCCAACCATAAGTTTATCGTAATCTTCCATGTTGTTTTGACTTCTATTGTTTTTCCTTGATAAGTTTGATGATGCTATTTAAAAAGTCATGAGCGGGTTGTAGCATATTTTCTACGTCAGAATTACTAACATCATATTCGCAGTTATAATCAGCTTTCATTCTTAATTGTTCCATCCTGGAGAAAAATGCACCAAGTTCTTTGTCAATTTTACCTGTCTTAACGAAATTCATGCCAAATACGCCTAAAGTACCAGCATGAGTATGTGCCGAAAGCCCATAATGTATTAATAGTGCCTGAGCAGCATGGAAACAAGAATAGTAAAACCTATTAGCTGCCAAATCCCATAATCCCATAGAAAGCATTTGCTCTGCTTCTGCTATAAATCTTTTTGCTTTTTCCAGACGAAGTTCTACTAAAGAACTTCTTTCATCGTTTGTTAGCCCCATAAACTTACTCCTTCCTTTTCTACATTTTTATAAAATGGTGTAATCTTATATTTCTGCCACTCCTTAGCGGAATACATTACTGGGTTTATTTCTTTTCCTAAATCCCAACCTAGTTCGGTAAGAGGATAGGTAACTTTGTCATAATCAGAAGGAAGAAGCTGTTCCTTGTCTAAGATAACAAGAATGTCCCAGTCGCTATCATCTCTAGCGGTACCTCTAGCTTGTGAGCCAAAAAGTATCGCTTTCCCGTATGGTGGCATATTCTTTGCCAGGCATTCACGGATGGCTGTCAATGTAAGTTCTTGTTCCTTCTTCATATTGCAAAGATAAGATAAAAACCTGAAACTTCCAAATTAAAGCCTTCTTTTTTATGAATTATTACACGATTTTGAGAAATTACTGATAAGCTTATATTTCCTTTGCCATCTTTTTTCTGCAAAATAAGCAATATTTCTCCTTTATGCAAGTTTTTGGGCTTTTTCTTTTGTGTTTTCATGAGAAAAGATTAATTTTGCCAATGAATGGTGTTAATTGATATAAGAATTGTTTCTTTTAATAGAATTAAATAATATGAGTATATTGGACAAAATACCTTCTTTGGCAGGAAATGAACTCTTCCAGAAACTTGCTGCGATAGAGGACATTACTGCACTCTGCAAGGAAGATCAAGAGAAATATGATGATGCAATCAAGGTGATGCGTGACCATATTGCAGCTTATAAAGGAGCTATCATAGAGGCTAAAATTGAAGTAGCTAAGAATATGCTGATGGAAAACGAGCCTATTGATAAAATCGCAAGATATACAGGGCTTGCCAAGGAGGATATTTTAAAACTCAACTAATATTTGAACGATGTTGCTGGTAAGTGTGACCTCGTTTTTATTTCTAAGTTACGTTAAAAGAAGTCTTTGTAAATAAAGAGTATGTCGGACCGTTTGACCATAGAACAGCGCCATAACAATATGGCTGATTGCGCTTATACCCAGGGTGATGCCCTGGGCTAGGAGCTTCTGGGCCTTCAGCCCGTAAGGGGGAAAGGTGGAAGCTAAATAGTAGAAAAACAAGCTTAATTATATAAATAATCCTAAAAAACAAAATATTTATGGAAGAAACTATTGTATTTCAATATTTCTATATATCTTTGCAATGAAAATTTAAATCATGGAATTATGAGAATTATTTCGCATAGGAAACTAAAAGAGTTTTACGAGACCCCTGGGCGAGAAGACTCAAAAGTAGCTCTGGAAAGATGGTACCAGATTGCGGAAGAAGCAGAATGGCGCAACTTTTCTGATATAAGAACTGACTTTCCTGATGCTGACTACGTAGGTAATCAACATTACGTATTCAACATTCGAGGAAACAGGTATAGGTTGGTAGTGGTAATTAAATTTACAATAGGCCGACTCTTCGTAAGATTTGTCGGAACACATAGTGAATATGACAAAATAGATTGTTCCACCATTTAATAAAAACAATTATGGATAGAATTACGAAAGAACAATATGAGTTTGCACTCAACAGAATAGAAGATCTCCTGCCATTGGTAACGGACGATACGCCTGCCAACGATAAGAATGCCATAGAACTGACATTAATGTCGGACATTGTTGAGTCATACGAAAAGAAACATTTTCCTATCGGAAAGCCTTCTGTTTCTGAACTTATCGAACTTTCTTTAAATGAAAAGAAAATGACTCAAAAACAACTGGCTTCAGAAATTGGAGTAAGTCCTTCACGTATTAACGATTATGTAACAGGGCGCTCTGAGCCTACTCTAAAAATAGCTAGATTGCTATGCAAGATTCTGAACATAACGCCTGCCGCAATGTTGCAATGTTAAGCAGATGTTGATGATAAATTAAAGATGTCGGACCGTTTGACCATAGAACAGCGCCACAACAATATGGCGGCAATAAGGGGCAGGGATACCAAACCGGAGATTCTTGTCAGGAAATTTCTGTGGAGTAGGGGATTCAGGTATCGGCTCAATCACCCGCGGTTGCCGGGCAAGCCGGACATCGTGCTGAGGAAATATCGCACCTGTATTCTGGTGAACGGGTGCTTCTGGCACGGACATGAGGGGTGCAAATATTATGTGGTGCCGAAATCGAACACCGGGTTCTGGATGGAGAAGATCAGGAGGAACCGGGAAAGGGACCATGAGGTGCTGCACCGGCTGGCTGAAATGGGATGGCATACCATCGTGATATGGGAATGTGAACTGAAGCCGGCGGTAAGGGAGAAGACGCTGGAGTCGCTCGCCTTTACGCTGAACCATATCTATCTGGAAGATCATCATATCAGAAGATATGAATTGCCGGAAGAAGAGCCGGAAATGGTGGCGGAGCCGGAGGCGGAAAGACGAGAGGAATAGGCAGGGATTTCACGGAATCTTTTAAGGCTTTTGCCCTTTCAGGGCGCAAGGCTGATTGCGCTTATACCCAGGGTGTTACCCTGGGCTAGGGGCTTCTGCCCCTTCAGGGCGTGTGTGGGGGTAAGGTATCTAAAGTACCGCTGCACAGACCTTGCGGAACCAGTCGAGTTTCTTGCCGCTCATTTCTGCAATGGATAAGTTCTCTTTGTTCACATCTTCTGGCTCAAATTCATAATAAGAATCTTCGGTAGGGAGATAATCCTCTGGAAGATCTTCTATGGAGTGGGCCTGGAAGTTGTGGTGATTTTCAATTCCCTTCGTCCGGTGCCCGTTGGTTCAGGGCGTGTAGGGGGTTATTCCTCCGGCCAAATTGTTTTGTACATTGGCCAAACATCCATTTGGGGAACTGGAGTCAATTTTGCAAATTGATTTTTTTCATAGAAACCTACTGCGCTATAATCAGAGGTATGCCAAGCTCTTACAGTCAAGAAGACGCAACCGGCATATCTTTGGTTTCTAGCCATCGAAGCTATTTCTTCAATTAAGGCTGAACCTAGGTGTAAACTTTGAAATTTTTGTTCAATAGCTAAGTAGGCAATTTCTAAAGCGGGATAAGTATATTTTTGTTCGAATTGTTCTCGGAATGTTTCTTTTACTGCTGGCAAATCGGTTCCTGCTGCCCCCATACGCATATCATCAAAATCATCTGAATCAATGTCAACAGAGTCGAATGCTAAGGCGAAAATTGCAACAATCGTGTTGTTTGCTTTTAAGCGGACACAAAATGTCTTACAATAATGACTCTCTTCACAATCTTGTAAGTGATTATGAAGAAAGTCATCCATTTTGTCTTTTCCTGTATAGAAATTTATCAACTCTTCAAAGTCTGATAAAAGTTCTATTTTATATTCTTCTAAATTCATTCTAAATTCCACTCAAATTTATATGGATAATTTGATGTTTTTGTGGCATCGTCTTTCTTTGCTTTTGCACCGATGGATGCAAGAGCGGCTTTACGAACGGCTTGTGCGTATTTGCCTTTAGCTAAAACTTTTGGTGCATTTATTCCTAACATAATTATATAATTTAAAATGTTTGTGATGCAAACGTGCGCAATGAAAGCTTGCTTTCAAATTGCCGAGTGCAGCTTTTCTTCTGCAAAAATAAGCAATATTCCTGTAACTTCCAAATATTTAGCTGGTTATTTTATTCTTTTTAGTATTAAAACGAGTATTTGACGGGTTATGGTGATGATTTGTCAGTTCAAAATTCATCAAGCAAGAATGAAAATTCTTAAATTCTTGATTCTTAAAATTATACCAAGTGCTTGATTCGTTTTTCGTCAAGAATTAGAGAATTTTTCTTAGTTAATTTCTTGGAAGTTACGAAAGAAAAGCGTATCTTTGCAACGTGAGTACATAAGGAAGAGTGTACTACGTTTTTAGATTGTTGGATTTATAATTTGAAGCATATGGAGACATTGGAAAAAATGCCTTTCGAGGCTCAGCATAAGATATTCAAGAGACTGGCAGAAATCGCCGACTCCAAGAGCCTGACCAAAGAGGAACAGGAGAAATACGACAACAGCATGATGGTCATGTGGGACAATTATGCGGTATTTAAGCATGCTGTGGAAAAAGAAGCCAAAAAGAAAAGCAAAGAGATTGCTTTGAAGTTGTTAGCGCGCAATACTCCATTAGATGATATTGCCGATCTCACCGACTTATCTATCGAAGAGATTAAGAAATTGGAACAATAAAATTAACAAAGTTGAGTTAGGAACCAATAATTTGAAATCGTCAGCAACCTGCTGACGATTTTTGGTTTTACAATGAATCCGAGAAAAGTTCCGCAAACTGCGGAATTTTTTCATATAGAGGAGCATATAGCTTGCAAAACTTATTAGATAAGAAGAAAGAAGTCTTTGTAAATAAAGAGTATGCCGGACCGTTTGACCATAGAACAGCGCCATAACAATATTGCAGATTGCGCTTATACCCAGGGTGTTACCCTTGGCTAGGGGTTTCTGCCCCTTCAGGGCGTGTGGGGGCAAGGTATCTCTGATATAAAAATGCGGCTTAGTACCCTCTCTGCTTCTCGTAAATGAAATCATCGGCGATGTAGCCATTGCTCATGAGATACAGGCCGGTGCGCTTATCGTGGAGTTGGGCACAGGTCTTGCTGCGATAGAAAAGATCAAGAGCCAGAGCTGGAGATATTTCCAGGCGTTGTGACAGTTCGTATGCTACGCCACCTATCTGATAGCTTAGAATCATTTCTTGAATCTCAGGTGTCTTTGTGTTGATCTGTTTATATTTTTTCTGTTCCATTATATACTAAGTATTTATTGATGAGAGTTTGATTGAGTAAGCAAATCTGATTGTTGGGCTTATGAAATATTAACTGCTGTAGGGCTGATTCTGCATCGTAAAAACCTGTCATGTATAGGTTTACGGTATCGATTACTCGGTCGTTAGCGATACCTCCTTCTACATAATCGTAATCTCTGGCAGGGTTTTCGCCTCGTCTGTTGCCCACGATGAAGTCTAGCCAGTCTTTATCGTATGCGGTAAATATCTTGCAGCGAGCTTCTGCGAGAATAGCATCCCTATCCAGAGTGTAGATATTGAGTAGGGGTTGTGCTGCTCTTTTTTCGGCTATGGTTTTAGCCCATTTGATTGCCTGATCCTTTAAATCGGTTACATAGAAGCCTTGGCCAAAGTCTAACCTTGGTCTTACAACATGATTAAGTGGAGCTTCTATAATTTCTGTAGCTCCATGATAAACAGTTATTTTCATCTGTCTTTCTTCTCCCAATTAGTTAGACACTCAATGATATCTTCTATAAGATACTCTCGACTTTCGGTGTGGAGCGTATCGTAGTGGGGCAGAATGAATTTGTTGATTAAATCAACCTTTCTCATTCTTTCGTATATTTCAATATATGGTACCCCGAGCTTTCTTGCAGCTCCCTCAACGCATGAAGCAGCGAATGCGAGCTTGATTTCTTCTAGGGGTAATTGTATTCTGTTGTTTTCTTGTTTCATATTTTCGTCCTTTCCTGCAAAGATAATGCAAAAATAAGCAATATTTCTCTTTTCTGCAAGTTTTTGGGCTTTTTCTTTTGTGTTTTCGTGAGAAAGATTAATTTTGTATCGAATAAAATTCGAGACCATTTACCGCATAGAGCGGTACGTTAGTAACCCAATCTTCCTGCAGATAATCATTCATGGAGATGCGATAGGCCTTCTTTGACTGGTTGTCTGCAACAAACTGGCGCAGGCTCTTTGCCTTGACATTCGTCTCGGCTTTCACCTCCAGCGGAACAATCTCATCCTCCTCATCCTGGAGCAGAAAATCAATCTCCTGAGTACTGTTGGTCTTGGCATAATAATACGGTTCATACCTGAGAATGAGCTGCTGCAAAACATACTGCTCCGTCAATGCCCCTTTAAACTCGGTAAAAATACTGTTGCCAGCCACTATTGTCGCAGCCTTGAGATTAGACATCGCACCTAGAAGCCCGACATCCAGGACAAAGATCTTGAAGGCCGCCCGGTCTTCATAACTGGCAAGCGGCAGTCGGGGAGCCTTCACATTATATACCTTATATATCAGTCCGGCATCCAGCAGCCACTGCAAGGCCAACTCATACTCCCGGGCTCTTGCCCCCTCGCGCACCACTCCATAGATAAACTTCCTGTTTTCCTTGCTCAACTGGGCGGGCAAGGATTTCCACAAATCAGTAATACGGGGAATAATCTCCGATGGAGCATGCTTCGACATATCTCTCTGATAACTGTTCAGAATGTCCTTCTGTATGGTTCTCACCTCTTTCCAGTCACGATTCTGGCTAAAGCTCAATACGGCTTCAGGCATGCCTCCCACGTAGTAATAATACTTCAAGAGTTCCTGAAACTTGGGAGCAAACATCGTTATCATATTCCAATCCTTCGTCTGAAGCAGCTGCGCCAGATTCTTCTCCCCCATAGCCATCACGAACTCGATAAAGTTCATTGGATACAGAGAGAGAAAATCCACCTTACCCACAGGAAAAGATTCCCCCTGATGCAGTTCGATACCCAGAAGAGAACCTGCAGCTATGACATGATAGCCCGGCGCATTCTCTGCAAAATATTTGAGAGAAGTAACAGCATGAGGGGCAGCCTGAATCTCATCCAGGAATATCAGCGTTTCGCCCTCTGTGCAGGTTACATTCGTTGCAGCCCCAATAGCTGTAAGAATTCTAGGAATACTGAAATCCTGTTCAAATAGATTCTGCAGGATCTTCATCTCTTCAAAGTTCACATATGCCAGCTGCTTGTAATTTTGGCGGGCAAACTCCTTCACCAGCCAAGTCTTTCCCACCTGTCTGGCGCCCTCTATAATAAGAGGTTTACGATATTGTTTATTCTTCCATTTCAGAAGTTCATTGATAGCTAATCTTTCCATAATCCGTATCTTAAAATCACATTTTATGAGGGAATAATCACCTATTATCCCACATTTTATGAGGGAATAACGCTGCAAATATACACATTTTATGAGGGAATCCTATCATGTTTTTGCACATTTTATGGGGGAACACCCATTTTTAACTGATTTTAAAGGATGAAAAATGAAGTAACTACTCGGCAGCACCCCCTATGGGCATGAGCGTATCTCCCTAATAACCTCCAGGGGGGTAGGGTGATTCCTCTTTTCTTTACAAAACAGGATGGAGGGAGAAGGAGAGGAGAAGGATTGAGGGAGCGTTACAGTTGTGACAGTTGTGACAGTTGTGACAGTTTTCAGGGGAGGGGTATATGAAATCTGGCTGCTTTCAAATTGTTATTATTATATTTAACTTATTATATATATTTATATATATTATAAGTTACCTCTAAAGAGAGGGAGGTGGGGGTAGGCGCTGAAAACTGTCACAACTGTCACAACTGTCACGCTTTTGGGGTTGAGGAAGGTGGAAGCATTGATGGATGATTTCTTGCTTCCTGCTGTTTACGGGATGAGAAAGCATAGAGAAACTTTTTACATCACATAGTTTTCTCGCACGATAAATTATGAGTTGGCAAGATTAACCGGATAAGCCCGAAGTGTTAAATCTGTTTAACATAACTCTGCAGGGTGAAATTTGGTAGTATCAGAAAATTGCCGTACCTTTGCATCGTGATTCAAGAAAGGCTGCACTCGACAAAACTTAAGCAAGCTTAGCTCTGTTCTCGTTTGCACTTTCTTTGCACTGTCGTTCGAAGAAAGGCTGCACTCGACAAAGCTTAAGCAAGCTTAGCTCTGTTCTCGTTTGCACTTTCTTTGCAACGCAGTTTCGAAGAAAGGCTGCACTCGACAAAGCGCACCCCCACCAAGTCAACATTCAACACTCAACATTCAACATTTATATTAACCCTTTAATAATTTAAGATCATGGAACAGAAAGGAACATTGAAGTATCGTAAGTTGCAGCGTACCCCACAGAGCGGCGAGAACGCAGGTAAGAAAAAGTGGTATGCCACTGCGGTAACCGACCGCGAGGTGGATTTCGAGGGATTCGTATCCCACATCTCTGACCACGGTTCGCCTTACTCCCGAGGTACTATCCACGGTGTGCTGATGGATGCACTCGACCATCTGCAGGAGTTGATTCTCGACGGTAAGAGTGTGCGTCTCTCTGATCTCGGTCTGTTCTCTATCGGTATGACTTCGAAGGCGGAGGATACCAAGGAGAAGGTAACGGCTGCCAGCGTAGAGGGTGTACACCTGATTGTGAGAAACACAAAAAGCTGGAGCAACTCTGAGCTGCGCAAGAAGTGCAAGATTCAGGAGTACGGCGGCTATACCGGCACCGACGAGGGTGGCACCTCTGGTGGTACCTCTGGCGGCACTGAACAAGGCGGCGACACCAGCCAGGGCGGCTCCGGAACTACCGGCGGCGGTACGCAGCCAGGCGGCTCTCAGGAAGGCGGCGACGGGCTTGAATAAAGCCCTCGCCTGAGGCCAACCCCCACCAAGTCAACATTCAACATTCAACATTCAACATTATGAAAGCAAGTACCTGGAAAACAATTTTGCAAATTGCAATCTCATTTCTCACAGCTATCGCTACCACACTTGGTGTAACTAGCTGCAGCAGAATTTAAAGGTAAAAAGATAAAAAAGTAAAAAGGTAAAAAAAAGCCCCGATGCATGATGCATCGGGGCTTTTGCTTTTATCTGCTTTTCTTCGTTATCGGATATCTCTTCCTTCCTGGCTATATCCTTCGAGCATCTTCGGGCTGCTGATAGGCTTGCGCGAACAGTAGTCGAAATATACCTTCTTGTAGCCCTGGCTGGAACGCCAGCGGATGGTAAGCTTCACTGTCTTGCCTTCTGTATCAGGCACGGCATCGTTCAGATTGAACGCTACGAGGGCATCACGCCAGTAGTTCTGAGGATCGCCATTGGCATTGTGGCGCAACTCTACCTCGTAAGGATTCTCAGGATTCACACCCGTAACGAGGTTGATGTAATGCACCTTCTGACCGCCCCAGAGAGCACGGAAACGGAGGGTGAGATAGCCATCTTCTGCCACCGTTACCCAGTCGCGCACGATGTCGACCATGTCGTCGCCATACTTCTCGCGGTTCTCGGTATCAGAACCGAGCGAAGGAACCGGCTTCTTGGTCAGGATACTGTCTATCCAGTTGACGTGAATCACCTGGTTATACTTCTCGCTCTTCTCCGAGGTCTGTGTGTAGTTGACCAGGGCGCGAACCTCCTTACCGTCAAAGATGGTAGGTTTCAGGTTCTTGGCGAGCAGCGTGGTGTTGTCGTCGAGCTGCAGATAGCAGGCATCGCCACTCTTCTTCACGGTTACCAGTGCGTTAGGGAAAACGCGGTCCCAGTCGGTATCGTTATCGTTATCGCATGACTGGAATGTGAGGGCCGACAGGAGCATCATCGCTGCCAGCCCGATCTTCTTGAAATCAATTTTTCTCATATATAATGTTCCTTTCTTTTTATTGTTTCACTTTCTGATAATAAAATAAGAAAGGAACAGAAATCTTGCTTCTGATTTAGAAAAAGATTGTTAAAAGTTCAATTAAAAATAATACGTGCAGCCGATGGTGGCAGCGCGGTTGCCGAAGTGCTGGCTCGCTATATCGTGGAAGCGGCCTTCGAGCGTCCAGTGCTTGCCCAGATTCTTGTATACCCCTACCTCGGCATAGAGATTAGCCGGGGTGTAGGCATCGCTGCGGCGACGGGTACACCAGATGAGGTTGCCCGTAAAGCGCCAGCCATCGGCCATTGTGAGCTGCGGTGCCAACTTGAATACGGCAAAATGATTATACTCCGCATTGCGCTGCTGAGCCTCCTCTGAAGGGGTTTCGCTGCGCTGCCAGAAGTAGTTGACACCGGCTGTGAGGCGAAGGATGCCCTTGTGCCAGAAGGCGGTGGAGCCGATGCCGAGCGTATTGTCATGAGTGGCACTGAACAGGTGCTGGTGGATGTTCTTTACCGAGGTGCTGAGCACGAAGGCAGGACGGCTGTAGGTATGCTTGAGCTCTACCACATTCGCCATGCTGTTGACGATATCGGCGGTATAAACCGGCTGCCAGGCGCCCTCCATATCGCCCGCGGTTACGAAATCGCCAAACTCGGGATTGAAGATGCGGCGGCAGTAGGTGGCCTGCAGGGTATGACCCGGTGTAAAGCTGTAATAGGCGCTCGCTGAGTAGATATGGTTGCGCGTGGTATGCTTCCAGTGCTCTTCCGGCGCAATCTGCTTAGGACGGAAGTTGATGATGCGGAAGCGGTCGCCTGCCATGAAGCCCCACTTGCCGATGTTGTAATCCAGCTGGGCGTAGAAATCCTGATAGTTGGAATGGTTGGTGTAACCGGCGATGCAGTTCTTCTCGATGGAGAGACCGCCTTCGAAACCTGCCGTAATCCAGAGATTGGAGGTGACGACCGGAGTGGCGTATTCTATCACCATGAAGGGGTAGGTAGAGTGGTTCTGATAAGGCGCAGTCTGGGTTTCTTCCTGCGTACGGCCGTTGTCGCTGATATGCTCGGCACCGAGGGTAAAGAGGATGCTGGAGCCGTTGTCGGCGAGCGTGCGGGTATAGTCGGCCTGCAGATGATAGGCGCGCACGTAATCGGCTGGGGTGTGGGTGAAATGGTTGCGGGTATAGGTCTGCATCGCATCTATTTCGAGCACATCCTTCGCGGTAGGTGTCCAGAGCAGATTGAGCTTGGCGCCCTCGTGGGAGTAGTGGTTCACGGTGGTGCCTGAAATGCCCTGGTAGGCATCCTTATCGCTGCTGGAGGTGCGCTGGAAGTTGCCTTCTACATGACTGAGCACACGGAGTTTATCCTGCTGGCTGATGACGCTGACGATGCCTTTTGCGCCGCCGTAGGTATCACCGAAGAGTCCCCATCTGCCGGTGGTTCCGTTCTCCTTCTTTCGCAGTGTGATGTCGATGACTTTCTTCAGACTGCTGCATCCCTTCATCACTTCGGCGTTCTGGCACACCTTGATGGTTTCTATCTCCCGAGCCTTGAAATGGTGGAGGAAGGTGGCGTAATCGAGTCCGTATTCCTGGTTGTCGATACGGATGACGAACTTGCCGTAGAGGTTGGCGAATGGATCTCCGCCGATGATGTTGTTGCCGTCGAGTGAGATGACTTCCGGGCACATCATGAGCACATCGAGGAGTGATTCTTCGCCTGTGAGTTCCATTTCTGGAATATGCATGATGTATCTGTCGCCGATATGTTCTATCGGAGCGGCCTGTGTCTGGTAAGTAGTGCTGGCCATCGCGAGTGCGATGATGAGCAGGCTTTTCTTCGTACTGTTGTTTATCTTCATTTTTTTCTAATTTATATTATTGGTAAAAAGGATTGCTTCGTGCCAAATTTACTTGCAAAGATAAGGCAAAAATCGGGGAATAACGAAATTTGAATGATTTTTTTTCCGTTCAATGCGTAAAAAGGGGTGTCATTGCGTAAAAAAGTGGAGAACGGGGCAAAAAAAGAGGGCATAAAACTTGCGTGGTATTAAAAAAAACATTATCTTTGCAAAAGAACAAAGAATTTTCTAAGAACTATACTTATATAATAACCCTTAAAAAGATAAGAACTTATGAAGCGACTATTACACATTCAATTCCTATTGGTATTGTTGCTGGCGCTGGGATACTCTTCTCTGCAGGCCAAGCGAATCACACAGTGGCAGGCTCAGCAGCAGGCCTACAGCTTCTGGGGAAAACAGATGCCGCAGAAGGCAAGGGCGAAGAGCAGGGCGGCTACTACCGCATCGCGCTCTGATGCTTACTATGTATTCAATAACGACGCAGGCGGATTCGTTATTATCGCTGGTGATGATGCCGTAACGCCAGTCTTGGGCTATACCTCAACGGGATCATTTGATGCAGAAAATCTGCCTGACGGACTGAAGGATCTGCTGAAGAGCTATGAGCGGCAGATTGCGGCGCTGGGCGACAATTATGTAGCGAACCAGACTGCCACAAGAGCCGGTTTTACAGGCGAAAACCTGCTCAATACCGCAAAATGGAACCAAAATGCTCCTTTCAACAAGTATACGCCAAATAACTATGTAACAGGCTGTGTAGCAACGGCTGGAGCCATCGTAATGAAGCACCACGGCTATCCTGCCAAGGGTACCGGAAGCCATTCCTATACCTGGAACGGACAGACCCTGACTGCCAATTTCGAGCATGATTATGATTGGGCAAGCATGCCTGCTAAATATGACGGCACCAACGATGCTGCTTTCGACGGCGTGGCAAGACTGATGGCAGACCTCGGTGTGGCTGTGGAGATGCAGTATGCTAAGAACGGAAGCGGTGCGTATATCGGTGATATGATATCTGCCCTGCAGACGTATTTCGGCTACAGCAAGCTTACGCATCTGGAGTCAATAGATGATATGGAGGCTGAGGCATGGAATGCGAAACTGCGTGGCGAGATTGATGCCAACCGTCCGATTCTCTATTCCGCTTCCGATGCTTCGGCTGGCGGCCATTCCTTCATCATTGACGGATACAAGAACGAAAGCTTCAGCGTAAACTGGGGCTGGGGCGGCTATTGTAATGGCTTCTACCAGATAGGAGCCCTGAATCCGGAAAGCGCAGGAAAGCCAACGGGCGATAAATATAACCTGGGACAGACGGCGGTAATCGGTCTGCAGCCATCCGATGGAACGGAGAAAATCTCTGGCATGGGATTCTTGACAAATGTAGGTGGGTTGAAGATGTTGAATATGAATATCACCGATGTGAAGAAGGGGCAGAATGGTGTCATCTTCTGTGCGCCAATCGGCAATACGGGAGACCAGCCGTATACCGGAGAAGTAGCCGTAGCGCTGATGAATGCGAAGGGCGAGATGCGGGAAATTGTATCATCCAGTTCTCAGACTTTTAATAATTTGAGCAGTGGCTCGTATTATCCGTCTCTGTCTTTCAATTTTGTGAGTACAGTAGATGCAGAACCGGGTGATTATCTGGCTATTGTGGCAAAGGAAAAAGGCTCTTCGGAATATATAGAGCTGTATGATCAGAACTTCGAAAGATTACGTCTGCCGGCAACCGGATATGAGCCTCGTACATTTGAGGTAAACACGAAAATGGGCGAGGGGGCTACATTCAAGCAAGCAGAAACGAGGTATAATCATTTCTATAATGGCAAGCCGGTTATCGGTTCATGGTACTATTATTATCTGACGGTAGATGAGGGCATCTCACAGTATTTCGTAGAATTGAACGGAAAGCTGATGGATGATGTTAAACTGGGTACTACAGTCTATCCGAATTCTTTCAGAGGAATAGAACCGGTTTATGACCTCGTGGTGAACACTTATCGCGACTATCAGGAGAAGGAGTTGGTAATCAACCTGGAGAAGGCTGGACAGCTGAAGGAAACATTTGCCAAGGAAACCCCAGACTATTTAGTATACAGAAATATTAAGGTGAACGGCGAGATAGACAAGCGCGACTTTGATGAGCTGGCGAGTCATTATTTCAAGAGCATCGACCTGAGCGGTGCCAAGGTGGTGGCTTATGAAGGTTACAAGGCTGATATGGTTCCTGGCTATGCATTCTACAGCAACACTTATCTGGAGCATTTCAAGATGCCAGCCGGTGTCAGGGAGTTAGGTTTCAATGCTTTCAGGGCAACCAATCTGAAGGAGATTGATTTGCCTGAGACGATAGAGGAGTTCGGCCGCAATACATTCTATGCCTGCTTCGAATTGAAGGATGTATATATGCGTCATAAAGAGGCACCTTACTGGATAAGCTGGTGTGTATTTGCTGGCAAGAGCAGTAAGTTGTACCGCACGCTGCATCTCTATCCGGGCAGCAAGGCGAAGTATGATGCTCATCAGTATACCAAGAACTGGATTAAATACTTTGATAATGTGGTAGAGGATATGGAGCCTACCGGCATCCATTCTGTAACATTGGATAAGAAGCCAGGCAATGCTGCCATTTACGACCTGAACGGCCGCCGCATAACTGAGGCTATGAAGAAGGGCGTATACATCAAGAATGGCAAGAAAATTAGCGCGAAGTAATGTTGAGTGTTGAGTGTTGAATGTTGAGTGTTGAATATTACAATTAAAAGATAGGAATCCCCTGGTGCTTTCTGTGGCATCAGGGGATTTTTTTTCGCTTAATACGTAAAAAGAGGGGGCAATACATAAAAAATGAGGGTAGGGACGAAAAAAAGTGCGAAAAAACTTGTTTGGTACGAATATTTTTCTTATATTTGCAGCAGAACAAAGTATTTAAAAAACTACAGAAGCCCGATATTCAGGCTGGGCTTATTCAGGTGGATTTATACAAGTGAACTTATATCAGGATATATATTAGGATATATAGAGAATATTTAGTAAATTATTAAACAACAAGAACTAATGAAACGAAAATTACACTTTAAAAACATATTGGCATTGTTGCTGCTGCTGGTATATTCTCCTTCGGAGGCTAAGCGGATAACTCAATGGCAGGCACAGCAGCAGGCTTATAGCTTCTGGGGAAAACAGATGCCGCAGAAAGCTAGAGCCAAGAGCCGGACGGCTAATACCGCATCGCGCTCTGATGCTTATTATGTTTTCAACAATGACGCAGGCGGATTCGTCATTATAGCAGGTGACGACGCAGTAGCGCCAGTTTTGGGGTATACCCAACAGGAACATTTGATGCAGGAAATCTGCCCGACGGATTGAAGGACCTGCTCAAGAGTTATGAACGGCAGATAGCAGCGCTGGCTAACAGCAATCAGGCGAACCAGACTGCCACAAGAACCGGTTTCAGCGGCGAAAAGCTGCTCAATACCGCGAAATGGGACCAGATGGCTCCATTCAACAAGTACACGCCAAACAAATATCCGGTTGGCTGTGCGGCTACGGCTGGTGCCATCGTGATGCAGTATCACGGTTATCCTGCCAAGGGCACCGGAAGCCATTCCTATAAATGGGACGGCAAGACCCTGACTGCCCAATTCGAGCACGAATATGATTGGGCAAACATGCCTGCGCGATATGACGGAACCAACGCTGCTGACTTCGACGGCGTGGCAAGGCTCATGTCAGACCTCGGTGTGGCTGTGGATATGCAGTATGCTGAAGACGGTAGCGGTTCGTATATAAGCGATCTGGTGGCCGCCATGCAGAAGTATTTCGGCTACAGCAAGATTTCGCATCAGATGTCAATAGAAGCTGGGAGCGCAGAGGAATGGAACGAAAAGTTGCGCGGAGAGATTGATGCCAACCGTCCTGTGCTCTATGCTGCATTCGACTCTATTGGTGGCGGTCATGCCTTCGTGATAGATGGTTACAAGGACGATAGCTTCAGCGTAAACTGGGGCTGGGGCGGTCTTTGCAACGGGTTCTACCATATAGGAGCCCTCAATCCGCAAAACGAAGAAGGAAAGCCAGTTGCCAGTCGGTATAACGTTGGCCAGATGGCAGTATTCGGCATGGAGCCATCTGACGGAAAGGAAAAAATCTCTGATATGAGATTCATGAAGATGACTGACTATCTTCAGGAAATGAATATGAATGTTACTGATGTGAAGAAGGGACAGAAATGTATCGTCTTTTCAGTACCAATCAAAAATGAAGGAAAACAGAACTTTGACGGAGTACTTGCCATGGCTCTGATGAATGCTAAGGGCGAGATTCGGGAGATTATATCATCCAGCACCAAGACGATTAAAGATTTTGGACGGGGCTACATCTATCCTAAATTGGTCTTTACGGTTCTGAGTACTGTAGATGCAGAACCGGGTGATTATCTGGCTGTTGTGGCTAAGAGAAATGGCTCGGAGGAGTATATGGAACTGTATGGCCAGGACTTTGAGAGACTGCGTCTGCCGGCAACCGGATACGAACCTCGCACATTTGAGGTAAGAACCAAAATAGGAGAAGGTGTAACATTCGAGGAAGCAGGAAGCCAGTATAATCCTTCCCGCAATTTCTATAATGGCAAACCTGTCATCGGCTCCACTTATTACTATTATCTGACGGTGGATGAAGGCGTATCAAAGTATTATGCACTGGTGGATGGTAAATTGGCTGAAAACATCGTGTTTGGTGCTGGAAGCGTGAACAGCGTAAGAGGTCTTGAACCGGTTTATGAACTCGAGGTAAGGACTTACCGCAACCTGGAGTCTACCGGCATCCATTCTGTAACATCGGATCAGGAGCCAGACAATGCTGCCATTTATGACCTGAGCGGCCGCCGCATTACGGGGGCTATGAAGAAGGGTATATACATCAAGAATGGCAAGAAATTCTGCGTGAGATAATGATTAGTGATTAGTGATTAATGATTAGTGATTATTACGATTACTGATAATATAAAAATCCCCTGGTGACTTTGTGGCATCAGGGGATTTTTTTTCTTATTACGAAAAGAGAAGGGTGATCAGTGGGATGGTGATGATGCTGCCAACCGTGGTGATGAACGTCATCTCGGTGATGAGCGAAGGATTGCGGCCGTATTTCAGACAGAACATCGTGCCGAAACTCGCTACGGGCATCGCAATGACAACCGTATTGATGTCGTTGACCTGATCGCTTACACCACATACCTTGAACAGAAAATAAATGCTCAGAGGTACTACCACAAGACGCAAGAACGAGGAGAGGTATACCTTAGGACTGCCGATAATCTCCTTTACCGGCAACTTAGCCATCGAGGAACCGATAATCATCAGGGCGGCAGGAACCGTAACATTTCCCACCATCGTTACCGGACGCGCAATGATATCCGGCGTATGAACCCCGAAAGCTACCAGAATGGCGGCAACGAAGGCACCAAGAAGAGCCGGAGAAAACAGCACCTTAGGATTGAACTGCTTGACGCTGTACTCGCCCTTGATGAGCATGACACCTGCCGTAAAAATAAAAAAGGTGTTCGGCATGTTGAGCAAGGCGGCATAAAAAATGGCCTTCGGACCGAATATGCTCGAAACGATAGGGTAGCCGATGAAACCTACGTTGGCAAACATCAGCGCAAAACCTATCATGCCCTGGTCGTCATGATTGCGAGTGATGAGACGCGGTACCCAGAATCCGAATACCAGCAAAAGGATGTAGGTAAGGAAACCTACGCCCAGAAGGGGGAGGATGAGCGTGCGGTCGGGCAGCTCATCGCCCATTACTGACGAGAGCACCAGCAGGGGACAGGTGATATCTACCACCATGCTGGATAGCTTCTTGTCAAACTTGTCGCCCATATATCCCAACTTGCAGGCGACGTAACCTAAAATCACGATGATGAAAAGTATCACCATCACTTCCAAATTCTCCATTTATCCTGAAAAACTATACCTTATATATATGTATGCCGGAATCCCGATATTCTCTCGGAATTTCCGGCAAAAATGGTTTAATCGATAAATCGCCTGGTAATGTCCCCGTAGTTCTCGATGCGGCGGTCGCGGAGGAATGGCCACCAGCGGCGCACATTCTCGCTGTGCTTCAGGTCGATATCTACCACCAGGCTCTCTTCTTCCTGATCGCTGGCACGGTAGTAGAGCTCGCCCTGAGGACCGGCTACGAAACTGCTGCCCCAGAACTGGATGCCCTCGGTCTGACCGCTAGGATCAGGCTCGAAACCTACTCGGTTTACGGCGATGACCGGCAATCCGTTGGCTACGGCATGGCCCCGCATCACGGTAGTCCACGCCTCGCGCTGGCGCTGCTGCTCCTCCTCGGTATCATAGGTAGCGTAGCCGATGGCGGTAGGATAGATGAGCATTTCGGCTCCCTGCAGCGCCATCAGACGGGCTGCTTCGGGATACCACTGGTCCCAGCAAACCAGCACGCCGAGCTTGCCTACAGAGGTCTGGATAGGGTGGAAACCGAGGTCGCCCGGTGTGAAATAGAACTTCTCGTAGTAGGCAGGATCGTCGGGGATGTGCATCTTGCGGTATTTTCCGGCAATGCTTCCATCCTTCTCCATCACTACCGCCGTATTGTGGTAGAGCCCCGGAGCGCGGCGCTCGAAGAGGGAGGTGACGATGACGACGCCGAGATCCTTGGCAAGCTTGCCGTAGAAATCGGTCGAAGGGCCCGGAATAGGCTCTGCCAGGTCGAAGAGGTCAACATCCTCTACCTGACAGAAATAGAGGGAGTTATGAAGCTCCTGAAGCACGATGAGCTCTGCGCCGCGATGGGCGAGGTCGATGATGCCTTCTGCCAGGCGCTGCTTGTTGTTGGCGATATCTGCCGTATTATGAAGTTGTAATAAACCGACTTTCATTTTTTACTTTTAATGTTAAATGTTGAGTGTTAAATGTGGAATGTTGAGTCTCTGAGGGCTCCTTCGGGCAACTGCATGGTGATGCAGTGGATGCTGCCATGCTGGCGGATGATGGTCTGCGAATCTACGCCGATGATTTCGCGGTCGGGGAAGGCGAGCTGAATCTGCTTGCGTGCCTCCTCGTCCTTTTCCGGCTGATTGTAGGTGGGATAAATCACAGCCTTGTTGAGTATCAGGAAGTTGGCATAGGTGGCAGGCAGGCGGTCGCCCTCGCTCTCCGGGTTGGTGGTGAGGCAGTCGCCCTCATCATAGATAGGGTCGGGCATCGGCAGTTTGAGCAAGCGGTAAGGGTATCCCTCCCAGGTGAAGAGGCCCTTGAGCTGCTTCTCCAGCGTCTGGAAGTCTTCATACTGCTCATCTTCCGGATTATCGCAGCCTACATATAATAAGGTGTCGTGTGGAGCCACTCTCACGATGGTGTCGATGTGGCCGTCGGTATCATCGCCTATCAGATTGCCGTGATCCAGCCAGACGACTCTCTTGAGCTGGAAGAAAGTCTGCAGCAGATGGTCGATGCTGTCGTGGTCGAGCGGCTGGTTGCGGTGAGGCGCCAGCAGGCACTGTGAGGTGGTGAAGAGCGTACCCTTTCCGTCGCTCTCGATGCTGCCTCCTTCGAGCACGAAGCCCTGGTGGTTCTCAATATCGGCATTGAAGGCTGCCTGATAGTATAGTTTCAGGGTGATGGCATTATCCTTCTCCCATCTGAACTTTTCGCCCCAGCCGTTGAACTTGAAGTCGAGTATGCGGTAAGGCACCATCCAGGTGTTCTGCTTTCTGCGCAGCACCATGGTGAGGGGGCCGTGGTCGCGCACCCAGGTATCATTACTTTCCACCTCGTAGAGCAGCACGCGGCTCATCTGTTCGGCAGAGAGCTTTTTCTTGAGCTGGTATCGGGTGGCAGGCACATCGGGTGTAGCCACAAGCAGCTGCTCGTAGCGCGTGATGATATCTGCCAGTTCGAGATAAGTATCTGTAATTTCAGGCAGATACGGCTTCCAGTCGGTGCCGGCATGTGGCCAGGTGAGCATGATGGCGCTCTGTGGCTCCCATTCGGCAGGGAGTGCGAAATCGCAGGGTAATGTAGATTGATGCATAAGCTATACTATTTTTATGATACGATGTTCTAAACCAATTTATTATACTCTGTTCTTCATCGGGAACCTTTCCTTGGGGACGGGCTCCGTTCTGCTTTTATGAAGTATGCTTGCAAAATTAATAAAAAATCTACAACTATCGGCTGTTTTTGTGAAATATTTTGCGCAAAAGCGAAACTTTATATTAAAAAAGTTTAAACGGAGGGCTGTATGGAGATAAAATCGGGGAAAAATGAGTAACTTTGCAGTCTAAAAATAAAATATTGAATAGGAGCGTGAAAATAAAACAGGTAGTTGATGCCCTTGAACATTACGCGCCTCTGCCCTTGCAGGAAGGATATGATAATGCCGGCCTGCAAGTTGGATTGACAGAGGCGGTAGAAATGTCAGGGGCATTGTTGTGTCTTGACGTTACTGAAGCCGTGGTAGACGAGGCCATTCAGAAGGGCTGTAACCTCATCGTGAGCCATCATCCGCTGATATTCCGCAAACTGGCGAGAATCTCGGACGAGAACTACGTGCAGCGTACCGTGCGCAAGGCGATTAAGAATGATATTACCATCGTGGCGATGCATACCAACATGGATGCGGCTGCGGGCGGCGTGAACTTCAAGATTGCCGAGAAACTGGGACTGCGAAACGTGCAGTTCTTTGCAGGCGAGAAGGAAGTGGACGGCGTGAAGGGTGGCGAGGGCGTCATCGGAGAGGTGGCTGAGGACCTGGCAGCCGACGACTTGGTGCTGATGCTCAAGGAGCGGTTTGGCGTAGAGTGCGTGCAGTGCAACCAGTTGCTTCGACGTCCTATCAGGAAGGTGGCACTCTGCGGTGGAGCAGGTGCTTTCTTGCTCGACGCAGCCATCAAGGCAGGTGCCGATGCCTTCATCACGGGCGAGATGAGCTATCACGAGTATTTCGGTCACGAGCAGGAGATTCAGATTTGCGTCATCGGCCACTATCAGAGTGAGCAGTTTACGGGCGAAATCTTCCGCAGCATCATTCTGGAGAATTTCCCTGATGCCAAATGCTGCATCTCGGAGATAAATACGAATCCGATATTGTATTTATAGGTTGGAAGGGCGCAAGCCTCATTCAACATTCAACATTCAACATTTAACATTCAACATTAAAAAAAATAAAGTTATGGCAAAGAAAGATCCTACAGATTTGACAGTGGAAGAGAAGTTGAAGGCTCTCTATCAGCTTCAGACCACCTTGTCTGCAATTGATGAAAAGCGTGCGTTGAGAGGTGAGTTGCCTCTCGAAGTTCAGGATTTGGAAGACGATATTGCTGGTCTTACCACCCGTATCGAGAAAATCCAGACCGATATTGAGCAGTTTGACCGCGCCATCGATCAGAAGCAGCACGAGATTGAGGAGGCTCAGGCTAGCGTGGAGCGTTATAAGAAGCAGCTCGAAATGGTTAGCAACAACCGCGAGTATGATACTTTGAGCAAGGAAATCGAGTTCCAGGAGCTGGAAATCGAACTTTGCAGCAAGAAGATCCGCGAGGCGCAGCAGACAATCAACGAGCGCCTGTACGACCTTCACAAGGCTGAGGATCAGAAGGCAGACCGCGAGAAGGGCTTGGTAATGAAGCGTTCTGAGCTTGAGTCAATCATGGCTGAAACCCGTGAGGAAGAGGAGAATTTGAAGGAGAAGGCATTCGAGCTCGAGAAGAAGATTGAGCCACGTTTGCTCCAGAGCTTCAAGCGCATCCGTAATGGTGCCCGCAACGGTTTGGGTATCGTTTACGTGCAGCGTGATGCATGTGGCGGTTGCTTCAACAAGATTCCACCTCAGCGCCAGCTCGATATCAAGATGCACAAGAAGATTATCCCTTGTGAGTATTGTGGCCGTATCCTCATCGACCCAGAATTGGCTGGTGTTAAGATTGAGTCTCCTAAGACTGAGGAGAAGCCAAAGCGCAAGCGCGCTATCCGCAGAAGAAAGACTGAGGATGAGGATTAAAAGATACAATGAAGGCTCGCCAAAATTGCTTGGCGAGCCTTTATTTTTTTCCGTTTCAGGCAGATGAGAAATCTGTCTTTTTTTCTAGATTCCTCTCTTTTTTAGATTCCTCTTGCCTTGTAGATGCGGTCTTTGGCGTCGTTGATTTCCTGGAATTTCTTCTCGGCTGCACGGCGCACATCTTCGCCTAGGGCTGCTACCTTGTCAGGATGATGCTTGAGTGCCATCTTGCGGTATGCGGCCTTCACCTCATCGTTTGAGGCGTCAGGACTGATGCCCAGAACACGGTAGGCATCATCCAGGCTGCCTGCTGAAGAAGCCCCGCTCTCAAGGTTCAGCATCTGGTCTACATCCTCGGCAGAAAGACCCATGTGGATGGCCATCTCCTTGAGTGCCTGAATCTCCTGAGAATTCACAACTCCATCGGCCTGGGCTATCATGACGAGGAAATTGAGCAACTGCAGGCGCTGTTCATACATCATGTTGGCACGTATCTGATGACAGCTGTCCTGTATCACCGAACGGTACTGCTGCATGCCCATCTGCTTCTGCTGTTCGAAGAGTTTGAGGAGGATTTCCTCGCCCTGTTGCTTGGCTGCCTCGCCGAAATTCTGACGCAGGAAGCGGCGCACCATCTCCATCTCGGAATGCATGATCTTGCCATCTGCATTGATGATATAGGAGCTGAGCACCAGCAGCGAGAACATGAAGGAGTTTCGCTCTCCCTCATAGCTCTGCTGGCGGCTGTAGCCCTGGTTTCCGAAGCCCTGGCGGCCGTTGTGCTGCTGGCCGCTGTAGGCATCGTAGGCGTTGTTGTAATGGTGGTCGCCGTCGCGGTTTACCGCATCCAGTCCGTGCTCAAAGAGGGAACCGAGGGCATAGCCTGCCAGGGCTCCCAGCGGACCGGCTGTGATGAAACCGAGCACACCACCAATCCATTTACCTGCTGCCATCTTTTAGTTGTTGAAATAGTAGAGGAAAGAAGCGATGCCTGAGAGGGCTGGCTTGCGCTGACCTTCTATTTCGATGTCAAACTTGATGCTGGTCTTGCAGATGCCACGGATGTTCTGGATGTCGTGGAGAGTGGCTACCAGGCGCACGCGTGAACCGGTGATGACTGGCTGGCCGAACTTCATCTTGTCCATGCCGTAGTTTACGAGCATCTTGAGGTTATTTACCTCGATAATCTGCTGCCAGAGGTATGGGAGTACTGAGAGGGTGAGGTAACCGTGAGCAATGGTGCTGTGGTAAGGGCTCTCTACCTTGGCGCGCTCTACGTCTACGTGGATCCACTGTGGGTCGAGTGTAGCGTCTGCGAACTTGTTGATACGGTCCTGGTCAATCTGCAACCAGTCTGATTCTCCTAACTTCTCACCGAGGTGAGATGCAAATTCCTCGTAGGAATTGATTACTAATTTTGCCATTTCTTATTTTTCTCTTTATTATAAATATTATTGTTTCCTATTTTCCGTCTTCCGCTTTTAACTGTTAACTTTTAACTATTAACTTTCTGTTCAGATCAGTCTCTTCTGAAAATATCGCGGGTGTAAACCTTTTCTTCCACATCATCCAGGCATTTGTCATACCGGTTGGCGATGATGGCCTGGCTCTGCTGCTTGAAGGCATCCAGGTTGTTTACGATGCGGCTTCCGAAGAAGGTGGTTCCGTCTTTCAGCGTAGGTTCGTAGATGATAACCTGCGCGCCCTTTGCCTTGATGCGCTTCATCACACCCTGTATGCTGCTCTGGCGGAAGTTGTCGCTGTTGCTCTTCATCGTGAGCCGGTATACGCCGATGGTGCAAGGCTTCTCTTCCTCCTCGCTGAAGTTGTTCTGGTTGGCATAATCGTAGTAGCCAGCCATGTTCAGCACGCGGTCGGCGATGAAATCCTTGCGGGTGCGGTTGCTCTCCACAATCGCCTGAATCAGGTTCTCAGGCACATCGGCATAGTTGGCGAGCAGCTGCTTAGTATCTTTCGGCAGACAGTAGCCGCCGTATCCGAAGGAAGGATTGTTGTAGAAGGTGCCGATGCGAGGGTCCAGACCCACTCCGTCGATAATCGCCTTGGTGTCGAGGCCCTTCATTTCGGCGTAGGTATCCAACTCGTTGAAGTAGCTCACGCGCAGGGCGAGGTAGGTGTTGGCGAAGAGTTTCACCGCTTCTGCCTCGGTAAGTCCCATGAACAGGGTTTCTATGTCTTGCTTGATGGCTCCCTCTTTCAGCAGTTCTGCAAAGGTGCGGGCTGCCTGGTCCAGTCGCTCGTCACCGTTCGGTCTGCCCACGATGATGCGGCTCGGGTAGAGGTTGTCGTAGAGTGCCTTGCTCTCGCGCAGGAATTCGGGCGCGAAGATGATGTTCTTGCTGCCCGTCTTCTGGCGGATGCTTTCGGTGTAGCCTACCGGGATGGTGCTCTTGATGACCATGATGGCATCGGGATTCACCTGCATCACCAGGCGGATGACTTCTTCTACGTGCGAGGTGTCGAAGTAGTTTTTCACCGGATCATAGTTGGTTGGTGTGGCAATCACTACGAAATCGGCATCCTTATAGGCTTCTTCTCCATCGGTTGTGGCTTTGAGGTTGAGTTCCTTTTCTGCCAGATATTTCTCTATGTATTCGTCCTGGATAGGCGAGCGGCGCGAGTTGATGAGCTCCACCTTTTCGGGTACCACGTCTACGGCCACCACCTCATGATGCTGGCTCAGCAGGGTAGCGATGCTCAGGCCTACATATCCTGTTCCGGCTACGGCGATTTTTATCTTTTTATTCTCCATTTCTTTCTGTTCTTTTAGGCAGTCTATACCTTAATATATATATTAGTTGCAAAGATAGTATAAAAGGAGGAGAATACAAAATGAAAATGGGTTTTTTATTAAAAAATAACGCGAGAAAGAGGATGGGAGAGAAAAGGAGTGCTCAAAAGGGGGGAGGAAGGAGTGCTCAAAAAAGGGAGAGAAAAAGGAGGCAGAAAAAAGGCCTCCAAAATTCGCGAATTCTAAAACGGATGGCCGGTTGGGCGGAAATTCGCAAATTTTGAAGGCTGGGGGAAGCTCTGTTTTAAAACTTCTGGACTGGCCCCGATGTTCTCATAATGTCAATAAATCGGAATAATCGGGAATGGTCTCTAAAAATACATATTTTTTACTTTCATAATCCATCTTGCAGATGTAATGCTCCAGTCCGTTGCTCACCACCAGAAAGTCGACATGGAGCAGAAGATTGTAGACCGAAATCTGGTCGAACACTTTCTGCGTGATGGGGATGTGAGGGGCTTTGTACTCGATAATCATGCGGGGCTGCAGCTCACGGGAGTAGAGCACACTGTCGGCGCGCAGCACCTTGTCGCCACATTTCAGCTGGATTTCGTTGGCGAGCAGCGAGGCAGGATACCCCTTGTGCTCGATGAGAAAATGAACGAAATGCTGGCGCACCCACTCTTCGGGAGTGAGCGTGATGAACTTCCGGCGCAGCACATCCAGTATCTGGGGATGCTGTTTTGAGCCCGAAATCTTGATGTCGAAAGATGGCAAATTTAAGCGAATCATTTTTTCTATACCTTATTATATATATGATGATGTTTCTTCCCCCGTCTTATGATAGGGTTTCTTTTGGTCTTTTAACCATACCTCTTTTTCAAAAACTACCTGTTTTATATAGGCAGTTCAATTTATTTTTTGTAACTTTGCAGTCGAAGTGCAGCAGAAAACTGCACCTCAGAAAACTGCGAACCTGGAGGCGGAGCAAATGCTTGCCCGCACCCCCGAGTTTGCTGGGTGCAAAGTTACAAAAAATAATCCAATGGTAGAAAAGAAAAGTGCAATAAGTTACGAGTCTATCATGAAAGATCTGAAGGCTCGAAAGTATTCGCCCGTCTATGTTCTGATGGGCGAGGAACCCTTTTATATAGATAAGATCTGCGACTACATTTCTGAAAATGTGCTCCAACCTGAGGAGCGTGACTTCAACCAGACGGTGGTTTTCGGAGCAGATGTTACGGGTGCGCAGGTGGCAGATTTGTGCAAGGGCTACCCGATGATGTCGGAGTATAGAGTGGTGGTTGTGAAAGAGGCTCAGAATTTGCGGAATTTGGAAGCGCTCGAGAAGTACCTCGAAAATCCGGTAAAAACAACCATCCTTGTTTTCTGTTATAAAAACGGCAAGCTCGACAGCCGTAAAAAGTTTTCTGCCCTCGCTGCCAAGGCGGGTGTGGTTTTTGAGAGCAAGAAGCTCTACGACCGAAATCTGCCGGGCTTCATCGAGACATATCTCAAGACCCGCAAGGCAACCATAGAACCCAAGGCTACCCAAATGGTGGCTGATCATGTGGGAGCAGATTTGCACCGACTCACTTCCGAGCTCGACAAACTGCTCATTTCTCTTCCTGAGAACGACCGGCGTGTTACTCCGGAGATTGTGGAGCGAGAAATAGGGGTGAGCAAAGACTTCAATGCCTTCGAGCTGAGAAGTGCCATCGTCAGCCGCGATGTATTCAAGGCAAATCAGATAATAAATTATTTTGACAGCAATCCGAAGAGTGGTTCTCTCTTCACGCTTCTCCCGATGCTCTTTACTTATTTCCAAAACCTGATGATTGCTTATTATGCACCCAACAGGCAGAACGAAAATGAGCTCGCAAAATTCCTGGATTTGCGCTCAGCTTGGGCGGCGCGCGAATATATTACAGGAATGAGGAACTATACGGGCGTGAAAGTGATGGCGATTATTGAGAAGTTCAAGGAGGTGGATGCGAAGATAAAGGGACTGGATAATCCATCCACTCCGGTGGGTGAACTGATGAAAGAACTCATCTTTTTTATCCTTCACTGATGCTGAAGAGCGAGGTGGGGGAGAGTAGGCGAGCTCCTGCTGAGAGTTTTCTCTCGGCAGGAGCTCGTTTTCGTTTTCGGCCTTCTTTGCCACCTGTTTCCAGAAAGCAGCCAACTAGCGTTTAGCATTATAAATTTGCCCCAAATAGGGGATTTTCGGCTCTTTTTGGGGCGCTTACCTGGGCTTATTTTGGGCGATTTTTGGGCAAAAATGGGGGATTTAAGCGATTTTTCGAGCTAGATGCCCATTTTCCGGTTTCGCCTGAAAATAGACTTAACTTTATTGGTTATCAGTAACTTACATAAATTAACCCTCTTCATTACTCGCGAATTTGCCCGTTTCCTTGCCGATGGGCTGGAATACGCTAGAAATGGAAAAATTAGCCATTTCCCGTTGTCTGAAATCAGACGTTTGCATTTGTTAAGGTTTACGTTTCCTAAGTTTATATTTTTAAATTCATAAATCGGAATGGGTGATTTTGTTTTATAAACATAAATGCAAAAAAACTAAATACATGAATTTATGTTTTATATTTATAAAAATAAAGATAAAACAGGGTGTTTATGGTTATGAATGAATAAATATTCATGCTATATTTTGAGTTTGTAAGTAGCGGAAACTCAGTTTGTTATGTGCTTTAGTTGTTTTATAAACCATAGACTTTTACATAGGTGTTTGGTAAACATTGCATAAACCGCTCTATATGCCTTTATTTAGGCAGTTTATGGTATGAATAACCAGTGATTTAGCCTAAATCTATAAAGAAAAGGTTCGTCATATATTTTGATTGATAGGTTTATATTTATAAAACTAAACCTAAAAAACCGAACACTGGAGTGAGTAGAATTCAAATTTATAAACAGAAACCTAAAGTTTAAAAATCTAAATTTATTCAGAAATGTTTGGTTATTCTAAATTTTTGCTTTATCTTTGTAAAATCAACCGAAAAAGGGCCTAAAAGTGGCTTGTTCGGAAATAAAACATCGTATCAGTAGAAAAATGAACGCTAAAATTTTTAGAGCATGAAAGATAGAATCAGACAGCTGATGGAGGACCAGCACCTCACTCAGCAAAACTTCGCTCAGATGATCGGAATCTCGACCGCTACACTGAGCAATATTTTCAACGGGAAGACCAATCCATCGCTCAGCATTGTGGATGGCATCCATAAGAGTTTTCCTCAGGTAAACGTTTATTGGGTACTCTACGGTACTCCTCCTATGTATCAGAACCAGGCTTCCCAGGGTGGCAGCGAAGAGGGTGCTGCAGACATGTATCAGGGCATTACGGATGGAGCAGCCGGTGGTGCTGAGGGAATGAAGCAGGGCAGTCAGCCTTCTGGAGCCGCCTCTGCCGAGCCTATGCTCGATTTTGGAGCCGAAGGAGCCGCAGCCTCCCCTACTTCTCCTTCGCTCTTTGACCAGCCTCAAATGCAGGGTGTAAATCGTACACCTAAAAATATCGCCCAAGCGGCGGTAAAATATGTAGACAAACCGCAAAGAAAGATCAACGAAATCCGTATTTTCTACGATGATCAGACCTGGGAAACCTTCGTTCCTAAGAAATAAAGTAGGGATTGGAGAACCCTAAAACAAACACATAGGAGCGGCGATAAAGAAAAAATATCTCTTTTCTTTTCGTAAATTCGGATTTTTGATGTACCTTTGCATCGTAGAAACGTAGGTGGGCGTAACCGGAAGCTACGCGTACCTATTTTATAATATACGTACATTATATAATAAGCATATTAAAAATTAGCAATAAGATGAAAAAATATGTTCTCGATCTCAAGGTGGTTTCTGTAGAGGCGCTTAGCGATAAGCATGTTTTGATTAAGCTTACCGATGAGAAACCTTTGCCTGAAATCTTGCCTGGCCAATTCGTAGAAGTAAGAGTAGACCATTCGCCTACTACCATGCTTCGCCGTCCTATCTCCATCAATTTCGTGGATCGTGAAAATAATCAGCTCTGGCTGCTCGTAGCAATGGTGGGCGATGGTACCCGTCAGCTCGGACAGCTCAAGGAGGGCGACGTGCTCAACTGTATGCTGCCTCTCGGCAACGGCTTCACCATGCCTACCGGGAAGAGCCAGAAATATCTGCTCGTAGGTGGTGGCGTAGGTGTGGCTCCGCTCCTCTATTTCGGAAAACTCATCAAGGATTTCGGGGCTGAAGTTACTTTCCTGCTGGGTGCACGCAAGGCTACAGATCTGCTCGAACTGGATGAGTTTGCCAAAATCGGAAAGGTATGCATCACTACCGAGGATGGCTCGGCTGGCGAGGTAGGTTTCGTTACCAACCACTCTGTTTTGGAGAACGAGAAGTTTGATATGATTTCTACCTGCGGACCTAAGCCGATGATGGTGAGCGTGGCTCGCTTTGCCAAGAAGGCTGGCGTGGAGTGTGAGGTTTCTCTCGAGAACAAGATGGCGTGCGGCGTGGGCGCCTGCCTCTGCTGCGTAGAGAAAACTACCGAGGGTAACCAGTGCGTCTGCAAGGATGGACCTGTCATCAACATCAAGAAACTTACTTGGGAAATTTAATTTCTTGTAAAAACATTTTTAAGTAAAAACAGAAGATTATGGCTGATTTAAGTGTAAAGATAAAGGATTTGGAGTTGAAGAACCCTGTGATGACGGCATCGGGTACTTTCGGCTACGGATTGGAATTTGCCGATTTCGTTCCTCTGGAGGAGATTGGCGGTATTATCGTGAAGGGCACTACCCTGGAACCGCGCGAGGGAAACGACTATCCGCGTATGGCTGAAACGCCTCAGGGCATGCTCAACTGCGTAGGTTTGCAGAACAAGGGTGTGGAGTATTTCTGCTCTCACATTTATCCTCAGATCAAGGATATTGATACCAATATGATTGTCAACGTGAGCGGACATTCGCCTGAGAGTTATGCTGAGTGTGCGGCGCGCATCAACGAGCTGGATAAGATTCCTGCCATAGAGCTGAACATCTCCTGTCCTAACGTGAAGGATGGCGGCATGGCCTTCGGTGTAACCTGCGAGGGTGCAGCCAGCGTGGTGAAGGCGGTGAGAAAGGTTTATAAGAAGACCCTCATTGTGAAGCTTTCGCCTAATGTTACCAGCATTGCCGACATCGCCCGTGCCGTGGAGGCTGAGGGCGCCGATTCTGTTTCGCTCATCAACACGCTGATGGGTATGGCGGTGGACATTGAGAAGCGCCAACCTCTCTTGAGCATCCGTACGGGTGGTTTGAGTGGTCCTTGCGTTAAGCCTGTTGCCCTGCGCATGGTTTGGGATGTGGCTCATGCCGTAAACATTCCGGTTGTTGGTCTGGGCGGCATTTCTTCTGCCAAGGATGCCATTGAGTTCCTGATGTGCGGTGCTACGGCCATTGAGATTGGTACAGCCAACTTCATTGATCCTGCGGTTACGAAGAAGGTGAAGGATGGAATCAACGAGTGGCTTGATGCTCACGGATGCAAGAGTGTGACTGAGATTATCGGGGCCATCAAGTAATAATAATAAGGTTATGGATTTGAATCAGATAAACCCTGTTCTGTTGCTTGCTACGCTGACGCAGCAGATTGTAGAGCAGGAGAAAGAATTGGCAGAACAGAAGGATTCTGCGGAACACTCGTCTGTAAAAGCCTCTCTGAGCGCGAATCTCCTGAAGCGCGGCAATCTACTGATGCAGATGGGCGACAAGGATGGCGCCGGAAAGGACATGAAGCGCTACCTGGAGCTGAACCCGGAGAAAGTAGGGGAGCTGACAGGAGAATTCAAGGCTGAAGGCAGAGAACATTGCAGATAAAGGAAGGGGCTTGCCTCACGGATTCCGGCGTTTGCGTCTCTCCCTAGCGCCTGGCTTTTGAGTACATTTTTCTGCATTTTTCCGTATCCAGATGATAAAATTTGGGCGAATATATGTTTTTTAGCATAAAATATAAGGAAAATCAAGAAAAATATATCAAATTGTTTGGCAGTATCAAAGAAAAATGTTACTTTTGCAATCGAGTTGAGATTTTTGCTAGTCGAGACTCGAAATCTGAGCACTACCTGCTCCTTATATATAAAAGGTGTAGAGAAGAACTCGGGAAAATCTGAGCACAGATAAGCTCCTTATATAATAAAGGAGAAACGGGCTCGGAAAGAACAAAAGTGAGTAACATATAAAATGTAAAGACAATGAAGAAGTTTAACGCATTCTTTTTTAGCTATTACTTTTACTTTGCAAATAATTGTAAAGCGGGAAGTTGCGTGTAAATTTCAACTTAGGATATTAGATTCTTGAAATCATCGAAACGGTCCCGCTCTTATTGAGTAGGACCGTTTTTCGTAACATTAGACAAGATAAAAGAAACATGAAGAGAATAGCAATTCAAGGAGAGCTGGGATCTTTCCACGACATTACCGCCCACCAGTATTTCGAGGGCGAACAGATTGAAATCATCTGTTGTGCTACCTTCGAAGAGGTGTTCGAAAACATCAAGCGCGACCCTACTGTAGTAGGCATCTGCGCCATAGAAAACACCATTGCGGGCAGCCTGCTCCACAATTACGAACTGCTCCGGCAGAGCGGAACCACCGTGGTAGGCGAACACAAGCTCCACATAGAGCACAGCATCTGCTGTCTGCCAGAAGACGACTGGAGCACCCTGCAGGAGGTTCACTCCCATCCGGTAGCCCTCATGCAGTGCGGCAAGTTCCTAGCCAATCATCCCGACCTCAAGGCGGTGGAGGCAGAAGATACCGCAGGCTCGGCAGCCTACATTGCCCAGCACAAGGTAAGGGGATGGGCAGCCATCTGCTCTTCTTACGCCGCCCACATGTACGGCATGAAGGTGCTGCAGGAAGACATCCACGACAATCCGCACAACTACACCCGATTCCTCGTGGTCTGCAATCCGCAGAAGGCAGCCCTGCTCCGTCCCATCGAAAAGGCCAACAAGGCGAGCATCGTCTTCAGTCTGGCTCACGATAAGGGATCGCTCTCCAAGGTGCTCACCATCCTGAGTTTCTACGACATCAATCTCACCAAGATCCAGTCGCTGCCAAACATCGGACATGAGTGGGAATACCTCTTCTACGTAGACCTCACTTTCGACAACCTGACCCGATACCGCCAGAGCATCGACGCCATTACGCCGCTCGTGAAGAAAATAAAGGTGTTGGGAGAATATGAGGAGAAGGAATAGTTGATAGTTAACAGTTAATAGTAAAAAATAAGAATTATGATACAACCAGCCAATAGAGTAACGGAAATACAGGAATACTACTTCAGCCGCAAGCTGAAGGAAGTGGCTAAGCTTAATGCCGAGGGCAAAGACATCATCAGTCTGGCCATCGGAAGTCCAGACATGCCGCCTTCTAAGCAGACCATTGATAAGCTCTGCGAGGTAGCCAACAATCCAAACGCACACGGATATCAGCCTACGGTGGGCATACCAGAGTTGCGCAAAGCAATGGCTGGTTTCTACAAGCGCTGGTATGATGTAGACCTCGACTGGGCTACCGAAATCCAGCCCCTCATAGGTAGCAAGGAAGGCATCCTGCACGTAACGCTCGCCTTCTGCAACCCTGGCGACGAGGTGCTCATCCCGAACCCGGGATACCCTACCTACACCGCCATCAACAAGATTCTGGGTACCAGGATTACCTATTACGACCTGAGAGAGGATAACGGATGGCAGCCCGATTTCGATGCCCTGGAGAAGATGGACCTGAGCCACGTAAAGCTGATGTGGACCAACTATCCTAACATGCCGACTGGCGGTGTGGCGAAGCGCGAAACCTACGAAAAGCTGGTGGCATTCGCCCAGAAGCACAACATCGTGGTGGTAAACGACAACCCATATTCGCTCATCCTCAACGAGCACCCAATGAGCATCATGCAGGTGCCGGGAGCCAAGGACTGCTGCATCGAGTTCAATTCTCTGAGCAAGAGCCACAACATGCCGGGCTGGCGTGTGGCGATGATTTCGAGCAACAAGACCTTCATCTCATGGATTCTGAAGGTGAAGAGCAACATCGACAACGGAAGCTTCCGAGGCATTCAGCTGGCAGCTGCCGAAGCGATGCTTAACAACACGGATGAATGGCACCGCGAGAACAACATCCAGAACTACCGCCGCCGCCGCGACATTGCCGAGGAGATTATGAAGGTGCTCGACTGCCAGTTTGACCCTAACCAGGTGGGCATGTTCCTTTGGGGCAAGATACCTGAGAAATATGCCGATGTAGAAGACCTGACAGAGAAGATTCTTCATGAGGCTCGCGTCTTCCTCACCCCAGGCTTCATCTTCGGAACCAACGGCAAGCGTTACATCCGTATCAGCCTCTGTGCCAAGGATGAGAAGATGAAAGAGGCCCTGGAGAGAATCAAGAAGGTTTTTGAAAAGTAAAAGGCCTTTGAAAGGTAAAAGGGTAAAAAGGTAAAAAGGTAAAAAGAGCCTTAACCCCTTTGAAAGGTAAAAAGAGCCTTAACTCCTTTCCGCCTCCGTTCCCAGCGATTCCATCGCTGGTCCCCCCGGGCTTTAATCTTAATGATAAAAAAGAAAAAAGTAAAAAATAAAAATATACGACTATGGAATTAGAATTAGAACCATTGAATTTTCCTAGTGATCAGGAACGCCCTTGCATCATTGCCGGCCCTTGCTCGGCAGAGACAGAAGAGCAAGTGATGACTACCGCTAAGCAGTTGGCTGCCAAAGGTTGCCACATGTTCCGCGCAGGTGTGTGGAAGCCACGCACCAAACCGGGAGGCTTCGAGGGTAACGGCGAGAAGGCCTTGCCTTGGATGAAGCAGGTGAAGGAAGAAACAGGCATGCTGACAGCTACTGAGGTGGCTACCCCAGAGCATGTAGAGCTTGCGCTGAAATATGGAATCGACATTCTGTGGGTAGGCGCACGTACTTCTGCCAACCCATTCGCCATGCAGGCACTTGCCGACAGTCTTCAGGGCGTAGACGTGCCTGTGCTCGTTAAGAACCCGGTAAACCCAGACCTCGAGCTCTGGATCGGCGCCCTGCAGCGCATCAACCAGGCAGGCATCAAGAAGCTCGGTGCCATCCACCGCGGATTCTCCAGCTTCGACAAGAAGATTTACCGCAACCTCCCTATGTGGCAGATTCCTATTGAGTTGCACCGCCGCATACCACAGTTGCCAATCATCTGCGACCCTAGCCACATCGGTGGCCGCCGCGACCTCATCGCCCCTCTCTGCCAGCAGGCAATGGACTTAGGTTTCGACGGACTCATTGTTGAGAGCCACTGCAGCCCAGACGAAGCATGGAGCGATGCCAAGCAGCAGGTTACCCCAGATGTGCTGGATTACATCCTCAGCCTCCTCGTAGTGCGCGATGAGCATTATTCTACAGAGGGTCTGCACCAGCTGCGCGGTCAGATTGACGAGTGCGACAACCAGCTGATGGATCTCCTGGCTAAGCGTATGCGCATTTGCCGCGAGATTGGTACCTACAAGAAGGAGCACAACATGACCATCGTTCAGACCAGCCGTTACAACGAGATTCTCGACAAGCGTGGTGCCCAGGCAGCCCTCTGCGGCATGAGCCCTGAGTTTGCCGCTCAGATTTTCGAGCACATCCATGAGGAGAGTGTCCGCCAGCAGTTGGAAATCCTGAACCAGAAGTAAAGGATACTGGCTATGAGAATATTAATTATGGGAGCAGGTAAGATGGGAAGTTTCTTCATCGACCTGCTCAGTTTCGACCACGAGGTGGCGGTTTACGAGAAGGATGCCAAGCGACTGCGCTTCACCTACAACTGTTACCGCTTCACCAAGATGGAAGAGATAGAGATGTTCCGCCCCGAACTGGTTATCAATGCGGTGACGGTAAAATATACGCTGCCAGCCTTCGAAGAGGTGTTGCCACATCTCTCTCACGACTGCATCATCAGCGACATAGCTTCGGTAAAGACCGGACTGCAGGAGTTTTACGAGAAGAGCGGTTTCCGCTTCGTGAGCACGCACCCTATGTTCGGTCCAACCTTTGCCAATCTGAACCAGCTTTCAGAGGAGAATGCAGTCATCATCAAGGAGGGTGACTACATGGGCAAGATCTTCTTCAAGGACCTCTACCAGAAGTTGGGGTTGAGTCTGCATGAGTATACATTTGATGAGCACGACCAGACGGTGGCTTACTCGCTGAGTATTCCTTTCGTGAGCACCTTTGCCTTTGCGGCAGTGATGAAGCACCAGGATGCTCCGGGCACCACCTTCAAGCGCCACATGCAGATAGCCAAGGGCGTGCTCAACGAAGATGATTACCTGCTGCAGGAAATCCTCTTCAACCCATACACATCGGGTCAGGTGGCACAGATCAGAGAGGAGCTTGCTGAGCTCATCGACATCATCGACCACAAGGATGCGAAGCGTATGAAACTCTTCCTCACCAAGATACGTAATCATGTGAAGGAAGATATTGAGATTAAAGAAAAATAAAAATGTTGATTTGAGGGGGAGCTCTTATTATTATGTTTCCCCCGTCATTGGTTTGTAAGTTTTGCATGTGAATGTAGAACTTTTTAAGTTGTTTAAAGGCCTTGCATGTGAATGTAGGGTCTTTTTTTATGTGTTGCCGGAAGCGGAAAAGCTTAATGACCTTAATGACCAATGACCTTAATGACCACCCCCGGTAAGGCGCCAGCAGGTAGATAATAAGGAAAAAAGGGGGCAAAATGAAAATATGTAAGGAGATAGGGACGATTTCTGAAATATTATTTGTACCTTTGCACCCACAAATCAAAGGATAGATTGTAGAATCAGTAAAAAAGATTGTAGAATCAATAACCAGATTGTAGAATCAGTAAAAAGAAGAGCAGTTCTATTATGAGCGAACAGAAAGAAACAAAGAATATGAAGAATGCTGCAGAGGCGCAGGCCCCTGAGCAGAATACAACAGAAACAGCAGCTAAGCAGAATGATGATGCTAAGCAGGCTGATACAACAGAACAGCAGGCGGATGCTGCTGCCTTCCAGGTAGTGAACGAGGGTTTTTCTACCCGCGAGGCCATTGAGGAGGCTAAACGCTGCCTCCACTGCAAGATTCCGCAGTGCAAGAAGGGATGCCCGATAGGCAACGACATTCCAGATTTCGTACACGAACTCTCTATGGGTAACATGGGTGCGGCGATGAGCATCATCAATGCCAAGAGCAACCTGCCGGCCATCTGTGGCCGTGTATGCCCTCATGAGAAACAGTGTCAGGGCAACTGCGTGCTCGGAAAGAAAGGAAAACCGGTACAGATCGGCAAACTGGAGCAGTTTATTGCCGATTTTGATACCAAGATGAACCTTTCGCGCGAGATGTTGCCACAGAAAACACGTGGCCGCGTGGCAGTCATCGGTTCGGGTCCAGCGGGTTTGACCGTAGCCGGCGATCTGGCGCGTCAGGGGTTCAACGTCACCATTTTCGAGGGCCAGGCTGAGCCGGGAGGCGTGTTGATGTACGGTATTCCTGAGTATCGCTTGCCTAAGTCGGTAGTACGCGATGAGGTGGCTAAGATTGCTGCCCTCGGCGTGCAGTTTATCACCAACTGCATGGTGGGCGAGAATAATGTAACCATCGACAGTCTGTTCCGTGCAGGCTACGACGCCATCTTTATGGGCACAGGTACAAACGTGCCTCAGAACATGGACTCTACACCGGGCTCAAAGCTCCACGGTGTGAGCCAGAGTACATACTTTCTGCATAACGTGAATGCCTATAACGAAGGCGCTTTGACCCGCGACATGGTTCCGCTGCGCGACGGCGAGAAGGTGGGTGTCATTGGCGGCGGAAACGTGGCCATGGATGCTGCCCGTACTGCTATCCGTCTGGGTGCCGATGTAACCGTGCTGTACCGTAAAACCCAGGAAGAGATGCCTGCCATCCAGAGCGAATATGAAGATGCTGTGAAGGAAGGCGTGAAATTTGAGTGGAAAACTACCGTCGAGGCCTTTCTGAAGGGCAAAAACGGCCGTCTGGGAAGCTGTGTGCTGAACACTCCTGAGGGTGAAAGGGTAGAAAAATTCGACAGAATCTATCTCGCCATCGGTTCAAGACCTGCCAACCGTATCGTTTCTACCACTGCCGGAATCGAGGTGGATGAGAAGGGATATGTAAAAGTTGTTGAACGTCCGTTCGGTATGACCACCCGTCGCGGTGTGTTTGCCGGAGGTGATGTGGTACACCGTCCGCAGACTGTAGTTTTGGCGATGAAGGCTGCCAAGGAGGTGGCTCAGGGCATCGCCCAATATGTAGATGCCATCAAGCTTCTCGAAGAGGCTAAGCGTATCGAGAAAAATGGTATTACTGATGTTGAATAACAAGCGTGTTATTAGATAATTATGCACTTCTTCAAGTGCTCTCTTATGGGCCGTGAGGCCCGGTTTTTTTTGTTTTCATAGTAGACTTTTAGTCTACGCAAAAGACAGGGTCGGAGAGTGGAGTTTTCTTCATTTCTCCGACCCTCGATTTTTACTACGCCATAAAAAAAGTTTTCTCTCGGGACAGAAAAAAAAATTAGGTGGCGTGCGCAGAAATATTTAAGATTATTTTACTTTTAGAGTTTTCTCTTTCCCTGACAGTTTTCTGTGAAATATATTCATCATTCCTTCTTCCTGGTGGTCATGTGGTCATTAAGGTCATTAGTCATTAAGGTCATTAAGCTTTTGAAATATGGGGGCAAAAATAGAGACAATAATAAAAATATATAATTATATATTTTTATTATTGTCCTAAAAAAATACTCCCCGTTGGCAAGTCCTTAATGACCTTAATGACTAATGACCTTAATGACCACTTTTTCCTGAGAGGGAGGTAGTCAGCCCCCAACCAGGTGTACCTAAAGAGCCATGCATCAGGAACATGGAAGAAGTCAGAAACGTTATAGGATTTTAATTTTCTGCCATCTCCCCTTAAATCTGCTTAAACTTCCTGCTGCCTTATCCGCTGTATGGATTTTTTTCTCTATATTTGCCAGCAGAAAAACGATGGAGTTTGGGTTAGAAACGAAACAGAAAAAATCAGAAACGAAGTGATTATGAAGCAAAGAAGAAGAAAATACATACAGCTGCTCACGGCTCTGCTGCTCCTGCTCATCGGTCAGGAGGCTCGTGCCCAGAAGACATGCGTCATTGCATCGGCCGAGAACCATGTGCCTATCCGCGAAGCGCTCATCCATACCAACAACAACCACTGGGCGCGCACCGACTACCGCGGCTACTGGAGCATGCGCTACCAGTTTGATTCGGCTACCGTCTCCAAGCCCGGTTTTATCAAGGCAACCATCCGCTACCGGGAATTGCCCGATACGGTGTTCCTGCTGCCCGAATCAAAACAGATTGGCGAGGTGACCGTTTGGGGTAAGAACCAGGAAAGTGCCGGCAAGATGAAGGGCCAGGCAAGTCTGGAGGCTGCGGAGGCAGGCAGACTTGCCGCGCTGGGACATACCCGCCTGGCAGGATTCGACCTGGGTAACATGATGGACAGTCAGGGGCGCCGCGACCAGAAACATCTGAAGGAGGCTAAAAAGATATTCTCGAAGATGGAACACGGCGATCCGCTCATCAATGCCTACGAAAAGGCGACGGGTAAAAAATATTTACTGAAGAATCCGGTCGATGCAGCTGATGAGAAACCTGCCGAAAAACAACCCCTTAAGGGAGATGAAAAGGCAAATGTCCCAAAGGAAGAGTAGGGAAAGGGGTGAAAAATCAAAAAAAATGGAAGAATTCGGAAAATAATTGCCGAAAAACTTGCCCATGTCAGATTTATTTTGTATCTTTGCACCCAAAAATCATAAAAACGAAAAATTAGGCATGTTTGAAAATTTATCAGATAGACTGGAACGCTCGTTCAAAATCTTGAAGGGCGAAGGAAAAATTACAGAAATCAACGTGGCGGAAACCATGAAGGATGTGCGCCGTGCACTCCTCGACGCCGACGTAAACTATAAAGTGGCTAAGGAATTCACCAACAAGGTGAAGGAGAAAGCACTCGGCATGAACGTGCTCACAGCCGTTAAGCCGGGACAGTTGCTGATTAAGCTGGTTCACGATGAGCTGGCAGAACTCATGGGTGGCGAAGAAGCCCCACTGAAGCTCGAAGGCCATCCGGCCATCATCCTCATGAGCGGTCTGCAGGGTTCGGGTAAGACTACCTTCAGCGGCAAGCTTGCCAATATGCTCAAAACCAAGCGCGGCAAGAAACCATTGCTCGTAGCCTGCGACGTTTACCGTCCGGCAGCTATCCAGCAGCTCCATGTAGTGGGTGAGCAGGTAGGTGTTCCGGTTTACAGCGAGCCAGAGAACAAGGATGTGCTCAGCATCGCCGACCACGCCATCCAGCAGGCTAAGACCAACGGCAACGATGTGGTAATCGTCGATACAGCCGGACGTCTCGCCATTGACGAGCAGATGATGAACGAGATCAGCAATCTCAAGAATCATCTCCGTCCAGACGAAACCCTCTTCGTGGTTGACTCCATGACCGGTCAGGATGCCGTAAACACAGCCAAGGAATTCAACGACCGCCTCGACTTCAACGGTGTTGTTCTCACCAAGCTCGACGGTGATACCCGCGGTGGTGCTGCCCTCAGTATCCGTACCGTGGTAACCAAGCCAATCAAGTTTATAGGTACCGGCGAGAAGATGGACGCCATTGACGTGTTCCACCCAGCTCGTATGGCAGACCGAATCCTCGGCATGGGTGACGTGGTATCCCTCGTAGAGCGCGCACAGGAGCAGTTCGACCTGGAAGAGGCCAAGAAACTGGAGAAGAAGATCAGAAAGAACCAGTTCGACTTCAACGATTTCTACAACCAGATTCAGCAGATCAAGAAGATGGGTAACATCAAGGATCTGGCAGCGATGATTCCGGGCGTGGGCAAGGCAATCCGCGACGTAGATATCCCAGAGGATGCATTCAAGGGCGTAGAGGCCATCATCCAGAGTATGACTCCTAAGGAGCGCACCAATCCGGCCATCCTCAACACGTCACGCCGCCAGCGCATCGCTAAGGGTTCGGGTACCAACATCCAGGAGGTGAACAAACTCATTAAGCAGTTTGACCAGACCCGCAAGATGATGCAGATGATGACCGGCAACAAAATGGCGCAGATGATGAGCCGCATGAAGGGTATGCCTGGCATGCCTAAGATGCCGGGAATGTAAATCAGTTGATAGTTAATAGTTTATAGCGGCTTTGCCGTATAGCAAACTTGCGATAGGCAAGAATGCCCATAAAGCCAGAATGACCTATAAACTATAAATTATAAATTATAAACTAAAGGAAAAATGATGTTAATCGACGGAAAGGCGACGGCAGCCGCCATCAAGGAACAGATAGCCCAGGAGGTGGCACAGATTGTTGCCGACGGAGGCAAGCAGCCACACCTGGTAGCCGTGCTCGTAGGGCACGACGGAGGCAGCGAAACCTATGTGAAAAACAAGGTGCTGGCCTGCGAGAAGTGTGGATTCAAGTCGACCCTCATCCGTTATGAGGAGGATGTTACCGAAGAAGAGCTCCTGCAGTGCGTAGACAAGTTGAACCAGGATGATGATGTTGACGGATTCATCGTTCAGCTTCCTCTTCCTAAGCACATCGATGAGCAGAAGGTGACCATGGCAATAGATTACCGCAAGGATGTAGACGGATTCCACCCAGTAAACGTGGGCAGAATGTCGCTCGGCATGCCTTGTTTCATCTCTGCCACTCCGCTCGGTATCCTCACCCTGCTGCAGCATTACAATATTGAGACCAGTGGTAAGAAATGCGTCATTCTGGGCAGAAGCAACATCGTAGGCAAGCCAATGGCTCAGCTGATGATGCAGAAGCAGTATGGCGATGCTACCGTCACCGTATGCCACTCCCATTCCAAGAATTTGAAGAAAGAGTGTCAGGAGGCAGATATCATCATCGCAGCCATAGGCCGTCCTGATTTCGTGACAGCCGATATGGTGAAGCCGGGAGCCGTAGTCATTGATGTGGGTACCACCCGCGTGCCTGATGCTACGAAGAAAAGTGGTTTCCGCCTGAACGGTGATGTGAAATTCGACGAGGTGGCAGAGAAGTGCTCCTTCATCACTCCTGTTCCGGGAGGCGTTGGTCCGATGACCATCTGTTCGCTGATGAAGAATACGCTGGCTGCCGGCAAGAAGGAATATTACAGCTAGAAAGAAGATAATTATTTCAGAAAGAAGCAGTGCTTAAGTCACTGCATACTTGATTTTTTATAACTCTCTAATTTGTGGGGCAGGGTGCAGTGATGCACTCTGCCTTTTTATCAAGCCGAGAGAAATAGTGTAAAATGAACAAACAATATTAATCTAAAAATATAGAAACATGATAAAACTAAAGTACATATTTACATCAGCGCTGCTCGTGGCAGCTGCCAGTGCCAGTCAGGCAGTCAGCAGTCAGCAGATGCAGAAGCAAATAGACAAGGATGCCCCTGCATACACCATACAGGGCAAGGACTCCATCTGCCAGATATTCATCTATTCGCCAGCACCCAACCAGGGCTTGCATCTGGCTTATTTCACCGACGATGAGCGTTGGGTGGATGTAGGACAGCTCTGCGCCAGCGACTACGGTCCGTGGGGAGCTGAAAAGAAGATGTATAACCCCTTCGTGGTAAAAGCTAACGACGGCACATGGCGCGCACTTTGGAGCGTGAACCAGCATGCACCGCAGTTTGCCGTAGCCTATTCTGAAGACCTCATCACCTGGCGCCCGCAGGATTATCCCATCATCCGCGAAAAGGGCGTGAAGGATGTGGCTGCCTATCAGATGGATGACGGCAACTTCGACATCTATCTCAAGACATCCAAAGGCAAACGATACGTACAGGCAAGCAACGATTTCCGTACCTTCAAGGAAGATACTCTGGAGGCTTCAGCTGATGAGATACTCTGGCAGCGCGACACCGCAACCATAGGCGGAAAACTCTTCCAGGGCTGCGATTTCGAGGTGCCGGCCGTACATCTCAACTACATCCGTTCCTGGTTCCACGCCCTCTCTGAAGAGGCAAAACTCAACGCCCAGCCGATACCGAAGACCGATGCCGACCTCGCAGCTTATGCCAAGGACAACCACATCGACCTGCCGAAAGATTCGGAAATCCCTGCCAACCTCAGCATCAATCCACAGAAATCCCACCGCATCTCCAACAAGCTGATGGGTATCTTCTTCGAAGACATCAGCCGCGCTGCCGACGGAGGACTCTCTGCAGAAATGTTGCAGAACGGTGACTTTGAGTATAACAAGGAAGACCACCGCCACCAGTGGAATGCCACCACGGCATGGGTGGGGGTAGAGAAAGAGGGCATCGCCACCGAAAACGGGGTGAGCCAGAACAATGCCCATTATGCCGTTCTGGGCGCTACACCTATTTATAATATAGGTTGGGACGGCATCGCCATACGTCGCGGAGCTGCCGTTGAGGGCAAGGAGGGTAAGCATCAGCCAGCCATTTACGAGGTGAGCCTGCATGCCCGCTGCATCGATGCCAAGAAGAAAGACCTCACCCTGGCGCTCGTAAACCAGGAGGGATTGCCTGTATGCCAGACCAAGATCAAGGTGCAGGGCGCAGACTGGAAGGAATATAAGGCGCAGCTCATCGTGACCGATAAATATGAGGGCGAACTCGCCAGCGAAGCCACCACCAAGGAGGGCAAACTGGGCAAGAACATCCGGTTTGCCATCTTGCCTAAGGGCGAGCAGAAAGTGGCGGTAGATTTGGTAAGTCTCAAACCACAAGATACTTACAAGGGTCATGGACTGCGTAAAGACCTTGCCGAGGCCATTGCCGACCTGAAGCCTCGCTTCGTGCGCTTCCCGGGCGGCTGCATGCTCCACGGTCAGGGGCTCAAGAACATTTACCACTGGAAGGAGAGCGTGGGTCCGCAGAAAGATCGCAAGCCAGCCTACAACATCTGGGGGTACCATCAGACCCGCCAGCTGGGTTTCTATGAGTATTTCCAGTGGTGCGAGGATATGGGAGCCGAGCCGCTGCCTGTATTGGCGGCAGGTGTTCCTTGTCAGAACTCTGTGGCAGATGAGCGCGGAGTGGCTGGTCAGCAGGGCGGAATCCCGATGAGCGAGATGCCGCAGTATATTCAGGACGTGCTAGACCTGGTAGAATGGGCGAATGGCGATCCTGCCACCTCTAAGTGGGCTAAGATGAGAGCCGATGCGGGTCATCCGGCTCCGTTCAACCTCAAGATGATAGGCATCGGCAACGAAGACCTCATCTCTACCGATTTCGAGCAGCGCTACCTGATGATCTGCAAGGCAGTGAAGCAGAAGTATCCTCAGCTCGAGGTGGTAGGTACCGTAGGTCCGTTCCACTTCCCGTCTTCCGATTATATTGAGGGTTGGAAGATTGCCCGCGAAAACAAGCGCTGGATTGATGCCGTAGACGAGCATTATTATGAGCAGCCGGGCTGGTTCCTGAACCATCAGGATTATTACGACCATTACGACCGCAAGGCTCCTAAGGTTTATCTGGGCGAATATGCATCTCGCGGTGCCAATGCGGTAGACAATGCGCTGGCTGAGGGCATCCACCTCTGCAATGTGGAGCGCAACGGCGATGTGGTAGAAATGACATCCTATGCTCCTCTCTTGTGTAAGGACGGATACAGCAACTGGCAGCCGGACATGATTTACTTTGATAATAATAATGTACGCGCGAGCGAGAGCTACAAGATGCAGAAGATGTTCGGTCAGCATGCCGGTGACCTCTACATCTCATCCGTGCTCAGTCTGCCGGATGCGCTGAAGAAATATGTGGGCACCAGTGTGGTGAAGGATTCTAAATCGGGCAAAACCTGGCTTAAAGTGGTGAATGCCTTGCCTCGCACGCTGAAACTCTCGGTTTCTGGCTTGGGCAACAAGCAGGTAACCATCGCAGGCAGAAGCGCTCAGGTTTTCGAACTTTAGCTTTCTTTAGAAGATGTTTTCTGATAGAAACGGATAGAACCAATAATGGCTCAGATTATTCATTTTGAGTAAAATAGAATGGAGAAATAGGATATTAAAATGTTCTTTTTCTCCATTTTTTATGTTTTACAGCATAAAATATGGCCAAAAATTTGGTAGTTAATAATTTTTTTTATTATTTTGCACCCTGAAAATGAAGTTTTAAGTAATTTATATAAAATCAAATTTTAGAGAGAAAATGAAAAAGTTAGTATTAATGTTTGCTGCTGCCGTAATGGCAGTATCTGCATCTGCTCAGACTACACAGGAGAGCAAGTTCTTTGACAATTGGTATCTTGGTGTAAACGTTGGAGCTGCTACAAAGACTACTCACAATGCATGGTTCAAGAACGTAAATCCTTCAGTAGGTGTACGTCTCGGAAAGTGGTTTACTCCAGTTTGGGGTGCTGCTGTAGAGGCTGACCTCTATGCTCGTAACCGCAACCTGCCTTTTACACATAAGACTTTGGTTCGTGGTGCAAGCGGTAAGTTCATCGGTACTATCAATGCAACAAACCTCTTCTTGGGTTACAAGGGTGAGCCACGTAAATTCGAAATCATCCCATTGGCAGGCATTGGTGGTTACCACTCTTTCAACCTTCATAATGGCAACCTCAATGCCCTCACAGCTAACGCAGGTGTTGACTTCGCATTCAACCTTGGCGCAAACAAGGCTTGGCAGGTATATGTAGAGCCATCTATGAATTGGTTCCTTCACGACAACAAGAGTGCTTGCAATGGTTGCCAGTTTGATGTTAACAAGTCTGCTTTTCAGGTTAAGGTGGGTGTTAACTACAAGTTCAAGGGTTCTAACAACTCTCACAACTTCACTATCGTAACTCCACGCGACCAGAACGAGATTGATGGTTTGAATGGTCAGATCAACAACCTCCGCAACGACTTGAATAGCAAGGATTCTGAACTCGCAGCTAAGGACAAGCAGATCAAGGATCTCCAGAATGCGCTCAATGAGTGCCAGAAGGCTCCTAAGTATGTAAAGCCAGCTACTGCTACCAATTTGCAGCCAACAGTATTGTTTACTGTAGGTAAGTCAAAAGTAGAGCGTAGCCAGATGCCAAACATCGAGATGATTGCTCAGTATATGAAGAATCATCCAAATGCTAAGGTTGAAATTAAGGGTTATGCATCTCCAGAGGGTTCTAAGGAACTTAACCAGAAACTTTCTGAGGCTCGTGCCAATGCTGTAAAGAACATTCTCGTTAAGACTTACAAGATTAGCGCAAATCGTCTTCAGGCTAAGGGTATGGGTGCTACTGACAAGCTCTTCAAGCAGGTTGAGTTCAACCGTGTTGCTACATTCAATGATAACAATGCAGCTGAATAAAGAAATAAGTAGTTTCAGATATTTGGTCTTGTGACCAGGTCCTCCTAAACTTCGGTTTAGGAGGATTTTTTTTCTTCTTACCTTTCTTACATGTCTGGCCGCCTCGCTTTATACTTTTTCGTCAGGTTATCTTAATAAGATAAGAGTTCAGTGTGGTTAATAAGCTCTTTCTTGTTTTTTTGCACAAAATCAGCAGAAATGAGTATCTATCGTGATAAATTGTAAGCATTTTATTTGTTTTTCTAACAAAAAAACGAAGTTTTCTGAAATTTTATACGAAATTAGTTGGCTATTACATAAATTCTCTGTATCTTTGCAGGCAAATTATAACAAATGGGCTCGAAAGAGCCCTTTTAAGCAAGGAAATAAAAGAAAAAAAGATATGAAACATCCATTAAGAAGTAGCGTCTGCACTGAAGGCAGAAGAATGGCAGGTGCCCGAGCACTCTGGGTAGCTGCAGGTATGAAACACGAGCAGTTTGGTAAACCAATCATTGCTATCGTGAACAGCTTTACTCAGTTTGTGCCAGGTCATACCCATCTTCATGAAATCGGTCAGATCGTCAAGAAGGAAATCGAAGCTATGGGGTGCTACGCAGCCGAATTCAATACCATCGCCGTTGACGACGGTATCGCAATGGGACACGACGGAATGCTCTATTCCCTCCCAAGCCGTGACATCATTGCCGACTCTGTAGAATACATGGTCAATGCTCACAAAGCCGACGCCATGATCTGCATCTCAAACTGCGACAAGGTAACCCCAGGTATGCTCATGGCATCTATGCGACTGAACATTCCTACAGTGTTCTGCTCAGGTGGACCTATGGAAGCCGGACGCTGGAAGGGTGAGAACGCCGACTTGATTACAGCTATGATTAAGGGTGCTGATACAAGCGTTTCTGACGAGGAGATGACGCAGATTGAGCAGTGCGCCTGCCCAGGTTGCGGTAGCTGCTCAGGTATGTTTACCGCCAACTCAATGAACTCACTCACCGAGGCCATCGGTCTGAGCTTGCCAGGCAACGGAACCATTCTTGCTACCCACAAAAACCGCATCCAACTTTTTAAAGATGCAGCACGCCAGATAGTTAAGAACGCTTATGCATATTATGAGGACGGCGACGAGAGCGTATTGCCACGCAATATAGCTACCCGCGACGCATTCCTCAATGCCATGACCCTGGACATCGCCATGGGCGGAAGCACCAACACCGTGCTCCACTTGCTGGCAGTAGCTCAGGAAGCTGGCGCAGACTTCAAGATGGAAGACATCGACCAGTTGAGCCGCAAGGTGCCTTGCCTCTGCAAGTTGAGCCCTAACACCCAGAAATACAGTGTACAGGAGTGCAACCGCGCAGGTGGTATCCTCGGTATCCTGAACGAGCTGAATAAGGGCGGTCTGATCAACGGCGCCGTAAAGCGTGTTGACGGCAAAACACTCGATGAGCAGATGAAGAAATACGACATTACCGGCACAGAGATTGATGCCGAGGCTGACAGAATCTACCACTCAGCACCGGGCAGAAAGTTCTCTACCCAGATGGGTAGCCAGGACGCTCAGTGGGAGAGTCTTGACACCGATCGCGCCGAGGGTTGTATCCGCGACCTCGAGCATGCCTACACCAAGGATGGCGGACTGGCAGTGCTCTTCGGCAACATCGCCCAGAACGGTTGCGTAGTAAAGACAGCCGGCGTAGACCCAGTGCTCTGGCATTTTGAGGGTCCAGCCGTATGCTTTGATTCTCAGGAAGATGCATGCGAAGGCATCCTCGGTGGAAAGGTTAACTCAGGCGACTGCGTAGTCATCACCCACGAGGGTCCGAAGGGTGGCCCTGGCATGCAGGAGATGCTCTACCCAACCTCTTACATCAAGAGCCGTCACCTGGGCAAGGAATGTGCCCTCATCACCGACGGCCGTTTCTCAGGCGGTACATCAGGCTTGAGCATCGGTCACATCAGTCCTGAGGCTGCAGCAGGTGGTAACATCGGCAAGATTAAGGATGGCGACATCATCGTCATTGATATCCCTAGCCGCTCCATCAATGTGAAGCTCTCTGACGAGGAACTCGCAGCACGCCCACAGCAGCCGCTGAAGCGCAACCGCGTGGTTAGCAAGGCACTGCGCGCTTATGCCCAGAGCGTAAGTTCGGCAGATAAGGGCGGTGTGAGAATCATCGACTAATCTTCGAGAGTCTTTGAAAAGACAGTTTTTAGAGTCTTTGAGAAAAGAAAAGTTTTTGAATTATTCAGAATAATAACATATAAATGGCAAAAGAAGTAATAACAGGAGCCGAAGCTCTGATGCGCTCCCTGAAAAACGAGGATGTTAAAACCATCTTCGGATATCCGGGCGGCAGCATCATGCCAGTGTTTGATGCACTGTACGGTTACACGAGAGGTGAAAAGAAGATGTTTGACCACATCTTGGTACGTCACGAGCAGGCTGCTGCTCACGCTGCACAGGGTTATGCCCGAGTCAGCGGCGAAGTGGGCGTCGCTCTTGTCACTAGTGGTCCTGGAGCTACTAATACATTGACCGGCATCGCTGATGCCATGATGGATTCTACACCAATCGTAGTCATCGCCGGACAGGTAGGCGTAGGTGCCCTGGGTACCGATGCCTTCCAGGAGGTAGACCTCGTGGGTGTTACCCAGCCAATCTCCAAGTGGTCTTACCAGATACGCCGTGCCGAGGATGTGGCATGGGCTGTGAGCCGTGCTTTCTACATCGCCCGCAGCGGACGTCCGGGACCTGTGGTGCTCGACTTTACAAAGAATGCGCAGGTGGCTACATGCGAGTGGGAACCAGTGAAATGTGAGAAGGTTACATCTTACAACCCTTATCCTACGATAGATGAAAAGGCGGTGGCTGAAGCTGCCGAACTCATCAACAATGCCAAGAAACCATTCGCCCTCGTGGGGCATGGAGTAGAGCTTGGCGGTGCACATAATGAACTCATCGAATTCCTCGAGAAGGCAGATATCCCTGCCGGCAGAACCCTGCTCGGCCTTTCTGCCCTGCCTAGCAACCACCCGCTCAACATGGGTATGCTCGGCATGCATGGTTCTTATGCTACCAACATGAAGACCCAGGAGTGTGATGTGCTCATCGCCATCGGTATGCGTTTCAGCGACCGTATCACAGGCGTGCCTTCTAAGTATGCTCCTCAGGCAAAGATTATCCACCTGGACATTGACAAGGCTGAGATTGATAAGGTTATCAAGACCGATGTGGCTGTTGTGGGCGACTGCAAGCAGAGTCTGCCAGCCATTACCCGTCTGCTGAACAAGAATGTTCACCGCGAGTGGAGAGATTCCTTCGAGGAATACCGCCAGCAGGAACAGGAAAAGGTAATAGAGAAGGATATCCATCCTACAGAGGGACCGCTGCTCATGGGCGAGGTGACCAACGTGGTAACGGAAGCTACTCATAATGAGGCTGTTCTCGTAAACGACGTAGGTCAGAACCAGATGATCAGTAGCCGCTACTTCAAGTTTACCAAGAAGCTGAGCATCGTAACCAGTGGTGGTTTCGGAACCATGGGCTTCGGCCTTCCGGCAGCCATCGGTGCCACCTTCGGAGCTCCCGATCGCACCATCTGCTGTTTCTTCGGCGACGGCGGTTTCCAGATGAACATCCAGGAACTGGGCACCATCATGGAGCAGCAGGCACCGGTAAAGATGATTCTGCTGAACAACAACTATCTGGGCAACGTTCGCCAGTGGCAAGACCTGATGTTCGGCGGCCGTCACTCCTTCACCCACATGATGAATCCTCATTATGCAGAGATTGCCAAGGCCTACGGCATACCATACGATGTGGTAATAGACCGCAAGGACCTTCAGGCTAAGGTGGAGAAGATGATCAGCACCAAGGGTCCTTACCTGTTGGAGTGCGCCATCAAGGAGAATGAAGACATCGTTCCGATGACGCTGCCGGGCAAGAGTGTAGATGAGATGCAACTCGAGTTGAATTATTAAAAGCTTTCGGCTATATATAATAAGGTGTAAATTCCTTCATGAGGGAGCATCCTCCGAAAAGGAAAGACTCCGAAAAGTAACCGATTATTTTAAAATTTGGAAAAATGGAGAATAACAACGAAAAGAAATTATATACATTGCTTGTTTACTCAGAAAACATTGCCGGTATCCTGAATCAGATTACCGCCGTGTTTACTCGCAGACAGGTAAACATCGAGAGCTTGAATGTTTCGGCCAGCAGTATCAAGAATATACACAAGTATACCATCACGGTTTGGAGTGATGAAGAGCAGATTGAGAAAATCAACAAGGCAATAGAGAAGAAGATTGACGTGGTGAAGAGCGATTACTACTCCGACGACCAGATCTTCATCCATGAAGTGGCTCTCTTCAAGATTTCCACTCCGGTATTGCTCGAAAATCCAGAGGTTTCGCGCACCATCCGCAAGCATGATGCCCGCATGATGGAGGTGAATCCTACCTACAGCACCGTGCTTCTGGCAGGACTTACCGAAGACATCGCCGACCTCTTCCAGCAGCTCAACAGCTACAACTGCCTGCTTCAGTATACCCGAAGCGGCAGAATCGCTGTAACGAGAAGTTTTGACGAACCCATCTCTGATTATCTCAAGCAGAATTCAGAAGATTAGATTTCTTTCATATTTTGATGCCCTTTGTTCCCCTGGCTTCAAACTAGCGGAGCAGGGGGCTTTTTCGGTTTAAAACAACAAGACAAACAACAAGATAAAAGGACGAGACAGATATTATGGAACAGAAAATATTAGATAAGGTAGGGCGTTACGAATTCCTATCGGAGCCTTTCCACTGCGATTTCAGCAGCCACCTCTTTATGGGGCATCTCGGAAATCATCTGCTCAATGCTGCCGATTTTCACAGCAACGACCGCGGGTTCGGTATGAACTACCTCATGCCCCGACACAAGACATGGGTTCTCAGCCGACTGGCCATTGAGATGACAGAGATGCCGAAGTCTTACGACCGCTTTGTGGTAGAAACCTGGTGCGAGAGTGCCATGAAATATTTCACATCCCGAGATTTCAAAATCTGCGGCAAGACATCATCATCCGAAGAAGCCAAGGTTTACGGCTACGGCAAGAGCGTGTGGGCAATGATTGATACGGAAACCCGACAGCCTGTTGATATTTTTGAAATTCACGACGGACTCATCAAAGAATATATTGATTCGGAAAAACCTTGTCCTATCCAGGCAAGTTCGAGAGTGAAAATGGGCAAGGATGCCAAGCTGGTGAGAACCATTGACACCTATTATCATGATGTAGATGTTAACGGGCACATCAACTCGGTGAAATACATCGAACATATCCTCGACCTCTTTGATCTGGATTATTACAAAAATCACTTTTTGCAAAGATTTGAGATAGCTTATGTAGCAGAAAGTCACCAGGGAGACCAACTTCATTTCTATTTGGAAGAAACAAGTGAGGCAGAAAAAATGCAAGAATACTGCATAAAGATAACAAAAACCGACAAAAATGACGTAAATGAGGTGGAAGTTGTAAGAAGTAAGGCTAAATTTATTAAAAATTGAAAGAAAAATTTGGTGGTTTCATTTTATTTGCTTACCTTTGCACTCAGAAAATAAGAATAAACCCAGAGCCGCCTTCTTGGATAGGGGGTGGACGGATCAAACAGGCTCTCTTTGGATAAGAATACAGCTCGCATCCGTATGGACAAGTATAACCCGCGGCTCCACAAACGGCAAGCCGCACAAAAAAAATAAAAATTATGGCAGAAATGAATTTCGGTGGCGTAATGGAAACTGTTGTCACCAGTCATGAATTTTCATTGGAGAAAGCACGTGAAGTATTGAAGAACGAAACAATCGCAGTTATCGGTTATGGTATCCAGGGTCCTGGTCAGGCTTGTAACCTTCGCGATAATGGTTTCAACGTCATCGTCGGACAGCGTCAGGGTAAGACCTACGAGAAGTGTCTGAAGGATGGTTGGGTTCCTGGTAAGACATTGTTCTCTATCGAGGAAGCTGCTGAAAAGGGTACTATCATCTGTATGTTGCTTTCTGATGCCGGTCAGATTGCATGCTGGCCAAAGATTAAGCCACACCTCACAGCAGGTAAGACTTTGTATTATTCACATGGTTTCGCTATCAACTGGAGCGACCGCACAGGCGTTGTTCCACCAAAGGATATTGATGTAATCATGGTTGCTCCTAAGGGTTCTGGTACTTCTCTCCGCACTATGTTCTGCGAGGGTCGTGGTTTGAACTGCTCTTACGCTGTATATCAGGATGCATCTGGCAAGGCAGAGGAGAAGACTATTGCCTTCGGTATCGGTATCGGTGCCGGTTATTTGTTCAAGACAACATTCCAGCGTGAGGCTACTTCTGACCTCACAGGTGAGCGTGGCTCATTGATGGGTGCAATTGAGGGATTGTTGGAGGCACAGTATGACGTGCTCCGCGAGAATGGTCACTCACCATCTGAGGCTTTCAACGAGACTGTTGAGGAGCTCACACAGAGCCTTGGCCCTCTCTTCGGTGCTAAGGGTATGGATTGGATGTATGCTAACTGTTCAACAACAGCTCAGCGTGGTGCTCTTGACTGGGCTCCTCGTTTCCGTGAGGCTATCAAGCCTGTAATGGAGTGGTTGTACTACTCTGTAAAGACTGGTAACGAGGCTCAGATTTCTATCGACAAGAACTCTCAGGCTGATTACCGCGAGAAGTTGAACGCTGAACTCGAGGCTATGCGCAACAAGGAAATGTGGCAGGCTGGTGTTACAGTTCGTAAACTTCGCCCTGAGAATAACTAATTTTTTTCTCGTACATAATGTTGAAAAGGGAATGGCCCGAGAGGTGTCGTTCCCTTTTTTCTGTTTATAAGGGGCTTTAGTGATTTCATATGGGAGCGGGCTCATAAAGTATAACTTATGATACACCTTTCTGCTATTTCATTTATGGGTCATGAACGATTTTGTCTCCCTCGACATAAAACATATTCTCTGCAACCATTTCTTCAAGAACTGCAGCCATATCTTCTGAATCATATTTCAGTTGGTTTAGTTCTGTAATGTCATGTGGCTTTCCGTCTTTCAGCAAGTCTAGAATTTCTGATATAATAGTTTGCTTCTGGGGTATTTTGTGGTCTATGCAGACATCACATATCCCGCAGTCGTCCTTCATTTTCGTTTTTTCGCCAAAATAACTCAGAAGCTGGCGCGAACGGCAGATGCTGTCGTTCTTTGCATAACTGATAATGCTCTTGATGTGGGCAGTAAACTGTTTCTTGCGTACTTCCCATACCTCCTCAGGGATGATAACTCTGAAACCATCTTCCCTAGGACGCGTGTAGCTGATATAAGGTGTCTTGCGGCGGGGAATGAAGTCGATGATGTGGCGGGCACTCAGATTTTTCAGAATCATGTATACCTGCTGACGGTTTAGTTCGCTTACACGCTCTATCAGCGACTCATCAATGTAAACATAGTCGGTAAACAGACCGCCGTAATTACGCAGAAGCCCCGTAATAACAGACTCTTCCTTCTCCGAAACATTCTCTAGCAGATAGAGATCATTTCGGCTGATGTTAAATCTGATTCTTGCTTTTCCGTCAGGATTGTCCTCGTAGTGGATATAGCCTGAGCGCTCCAGAATGCGCAGAGCCGAGTCTACGCGAGTAGGGAAGTACTTGTAGGTGAAGCAGAACTTCTCTATCTCGAACATGAAAGTCTGTCCCATTCCGCTTCCAACTGCCACCTGGAAAAAGTAAGCAAGATGCTCGTAAACGTCTTTGATGAATTCTTTGTCTGGGAAGGTTTCGTCTATGCGTTTCATGAGTTTGTTTTCATCGCTCTGGTTGTAGAGCAGCACAGCATAAGCCTTTTCGCCGTCTCTTCCGCCTCGTCCCGCCTCTTGAAAATAGGCTTCCAGTGAGTCTGGACAATCTATATGAATTACCATTCTCACATCTGACTTGTCTATTCCCATGCCGAAAGCATTGGTTGCTACCATTACCCTTATCTCGTCATTTTGCCAGTTCTTCTGTCGGATATCCTTCACGTCGGAATCCAGTCCGGCATGGTAAAATGTAGCAGAAATACCTTGTTTGTTCAGAAGTTCTGCCATCTCCTTGGTTCGTTTTCGGCTTCTCGCGTAAATGATTGCTGAGCCTTGGGTACACTGTAGGATATGAACCATTTCGGTCAACTTGTCGTTGGTGGTGCGCACCACATAGGCAAGATTCTTGCGGGCAAAACTCATTTTAAATACGTTTTGCTTCTTGAAGTGAAGCTGGTTCTGTATATCTTCTACTACATCGGGAGTGGCCGTAGCCGTAAGAGCAAGGACTGGTACACCGGGCTTCATATCTCTTATTTTTGCAATTTCGAGATAAGACGGGCGGAAATCGTAACCCCACTGGCTGATACAGTGAGCTTCATCTACCGTGATGAAACTCACCGGAATGTGGCGCAGTTTAGTTTGGAACAATTCTGAAGAAAGACGTTCTGGTGAAACATACAGAAACTTGATTTCACCGAAAATACAATTTTCCAATATTCGGAGAATCTCTTGGCGCGACAATCCTGTGTAGATGGCTTCAGCCAGGATGTTGCGGGCTTTGAGATGCTGTACCTGATCCTTCATCAGCGCAATGAGTGGAGTTACCACAATGCAGACGCCCTTTTGGGCAAGGGCTGGAACCTGGAAGGTGATGGATTTACCGCCACCTGTAGGCATAAGACCGAGGGTATCCTCACCTCGGGCTATACTCTCGATGATGTCTCGTTGTATGCCGCGAAAGTCAGGATACCCCCAATATGTACGTAGTATTTCTTGATATTTATCTGCCATTTTTTGAAACTTTTGCCCTTGCAGATTTCGATGCTTTTGCGCGTCCAGACGGATTTGCTCTACAAATCCGTGTAATCCGAGTAATCAGTGCCTAATCCATGCATAGGGCTAAGTACCTCATCCTTCGTTTGGACGGATGTCTTCTATCTGAAGTTGAACTTGGTTTTTCTTAAAAATATTCTCTTCTATGGTGAAGGCTATGTCGAAACTTCGCTTACTCTTGATGTAGCGGGCAGCTGCACTCTGACCGAAAGCGATGCCGTTTAAGACCGTGCTCGATTTTGAGTCTACCAGTTCCAACTTGATGTGTTCCTGTTCTCTGCCCACCACCTTGCTGGTACCATAATCATATACCCGGTTGGTGCAGAAAATAGGTTTCTGGTTACATGGACCGAAAGGAGAGAAGCGCTTCAAGTCGGCCTGCAGATGCTTGGTAATGTCTTTAAAGTCAATTTCAGCATCTATGTTGAGCATCGGTTCTGTCTGTTGAGGCGAAATATGCTCTTCTACATAATGCTGGAACCTGTCTCTGAACTCTCTAACCTTATCCCACTTCAAGGTAAGTCCGGCAGCATAGGTATGACCACCGAAATTGAGCAGGAGGTCGCGGCAACTCTTGATGGCTGAGTAGATGTCAAATCCCGTTACGCTACGTGCTGAACCTGTAGCCATATCACCATCCCGGGTCAGAACAATGGTAGGGCGGAAGTAGATTTCGGTGAGTCGGGAAGCAACAATGCCAATGACTCCCTTTTTCCAGCCTTCATCATAGAGCACGATGCTGGAATTGTGTTTCATGCTTTCCAGACGCGATACGATGCCGTTGGCTTCTTCAGTCATCTGCTTGTCTATGTCTTTGCGCTGCTCATTGTACTCATTGATGTGTCTGGCCATGCGCAGGGCTGAGGAATAGTCTCTTTCTACCAGCAGATCTACGCTCAGCTTGCCGTTCTCCATTCTGCCTGAAGCATTGATGCGGGGACCAATCTTGAACACAATATCGCTCATAGAGAGTTCGCGTCCGTTCAGTCCGCAGATGTCGATGATGGATTTCAGACCGATACTTGGGTTGGTATTCAGCAACTTAAGCCCATGGAAGGCAAGTATTCTGTTCTCATCTACCACCGGCACAATGTCGGCAGCAATACTCACGGCGCAGAAGTCGAGCAGAGGAATGAGCCTGGAGAACGGAATGTTGTTGTTCTTGGCAAAAGCCTGCATAAACTTGAATCCTACACCGCATCCGCAGAGATGCTTGAATGGGAATGGATCGTCAGGACGCTTCGGATTGAGTATGGCCACAGCAGGTGGCATCACATCGTCAGGAACGTGATGGTCGCAGATGATGAAGTCTATTCCCAGACTCTTGGCATATTCTATCTCCTGAATAGCCTTGATTCCGCAGTCTAGAATAATAATCAGTTTTACACCAGTCTGATGAGCAAAATCTATTCCTTTCTTACTCACTCCGTAACCTTCGTCGTAGCGGTCGGGAATGTAGTAGTCGATGTTTGAATAGAATTGCTGCAAGAATTTGTACACCAGGGCAACGGCGGTGCATCCGTCTACGTCATAGTCTCCGTAAACAAGGATACGTTCCTTTCTACCCATAGCATCGTTCAGGCGGTCTACGGCAATATCCATGTCTTTCATCAGGAATGGATTGATGAGATCTGAGAGTTGTGGACGGAAGAACCGTTTGGCTGCAGACTCTGTCGTAATCTCGCGCTTGATGAGCAAATGGGCAAGAACTGGGCTCATATTTAGCTTGGCGCCTAATTCTTCAGCTGCTTTTTGCTGTTCAGGTGTTGGTGATTCGTAATTCCATTTAAAATGCATTTTAATTATTTTTTATTTCTGCCCCCAAAGTTACGAAAATAAAATGACAAAAGGAAATGTTTAGGGAGGAATTTTACTAAATTACCTAGAAATAAGTAAAAATAAGACTTGTTGGCAACCCAAAATAAGTGAATAAGAGATTTTCTTGGCAACAAAAAAGGCAGCAAACTCATCGGTTTGCTGCCCCTTGAATATTTTTGTTTAGGAGAATGTCCATAGAAAACCTATAGACTGTTAACTATAACTTTTAACTATTAAAACTCTCCTAGATTCCGAGCTTCTTGCGGATGTCCTTAGGAAGGGCGTTCTTGTTAACCATGAAGTCCATAGTCTTGTAGGCTACGAAAGCCTTGGTCATGTACCAGGTTCCCTTGTAGTCACCATACTCGCCCCAAGAGTTCTTAACCATGTAGTACTCCTTGCCGTTCTGATCCTTAGCGATACCGTAGATGTGCATACCGTGGTCATCAGTTGTCTCCCAATTGTCGAATGCTTCCTGACGCATAGCCTGTGTAGGAACAATCTCAGGAGCATTTACGCCGAGAGAATCAAACTTCTCCTTCTTCTCGTCCTTAGAGAGCTTGAACCAATGGTCAGCATCTGTACCGGCCATAGAGCGAACCTTCTTTACGTCGTAAGCGATACCGAGACCCTTGCGAGTGAAACCGTCTTCTGTTACGTCACCACCCCAAGCTACTGTGTAACCGTTGTTTACAGCGTTGTCGATGATCTTGCAGATGTCTTCCATAGGAACGTTGTAACTCAAAGGCCAGCGCCAGTTATCCTGTACCTCAACAGCAAACTTGCTCCACATTGGGTGGTGGGTGTAGCTGGTAATGGTTACATAATCATCAAGATTCAAACCGAGGCTCTGGCAGAAACTCTGTGGAGTATACTGCTTGCCCTCGTATGTAAACTTCTCAGGAGCCTTACCGATGTAAGAGTCGATGATGCCCTGAAGACCGCTCTTCCAGGCTGGAGAAAGCTTCTTAGCTGTGCTCTTTGCTACTGCCTCTACGTATGGAGTCATTACGTTGAAGAACTCACCGAAGTTAGCCAAAGAGTCACCTGTCAATGAACCTGGTGCAGGCATGGCAGACTCAGGTACAATACCATAGTGCTGCAAAGCATAGAGTACATCGTAGGCGCTACCACCCTCAGAGAAGCTCACGTCGCCGTGCATTCTTACTGCCACTGTGGCGCGGTCCATATAAGTCTTGTTGGCTACGAACATTTCGCTGAGGTCGTAGGTCTTACCTGTCTTCTTCAAGATTTCGCTCTCGAAGTAGCTGAGGGTAGAGTAAGCCCAGCACGTACCACTGCGGTTCTGGTCCTTGATGCTAGTGATAGGATTCTGCTTTACTACAGTAAATACAGGTTTGTTCTTTGCTACTTCTGCAGAGTCTGCAGCTTTCTTCGCATTTGCTCCTGTGGCTACCAAAGCCATCAAGGCTGCAACAATCATAGTTTTCTTCATGAATTCTTTTCTCTTTATATTAATGTTCTTGTTATATCTTCTCTCTGATTCCTTTTTCTGAAATGATTTCTCTTTCAGGAATTTTATTCCTTGTTGGCTGCCATGAACTCCTCAACATCTTTTGGATGATAAGGTATGCGGTCTTTGCCCAGGAATCTGCAACCATCTTTGGTGATGAGTACATCGTCCTCAATTCGGATACCACCGAAATCTTTATAGGTCTCAATCTTGTCGAAGTTGAGGAATTCTGCACAGTGACCGGATGCCTTCCAGTCGTCGATGAGGGCAGGGATGAAGTAAACTCCCGGCTCGTCGGTTACCACGAAACCTTCCTGCAGACGGCGACCCATACGCAGGCAGTTGGTACCGAATTGCTCCAGATTAGGGCGTACCTCTTCGTCGAAACCAACGTTAATCTGGTCGAGGTTTTCCATGTCGTGAACATCCATTCCCATCATGTGGCCCAAACCATGAGGCAGGAACATGGCGTGTGCTCCAGCCTTTACAGCCTCTTCTGTATCACCCTTTGCAAGTCCGAGTTCCTTCATGCGGTCGAAGAGCAGGCGGCAAACAGAGAAGTGTACGTCAGCCCATTTTACGCCTGGCTTGGCTACATCCAGTGCATGGTCGTGGCATTCTTCTACAATAGAGTAGATTTCCAACTGGCGCTGGCTGAACTTTCCGCTTACCGGCATGGTGCGGGTGTTGTCTGAACAGTAGTTGTTCATAGTTTCTGCACCTGCATCACAGAGTGCCAGTCTGCCTTCTTCCAGTACATTCATAGATGGATAACCATGCTGAATTTCACCGTGCTGACTGAAGATGGTTGGGAAACTGACCATGGCTCCGTAAGAGTGGGCAATGCCGCTTACCTGACCTGCAACATATTTTTCTGTCACACCCGGACGTACGAGCTTCATCGCTGTGGTATGCATCTTGTATCCGATGACAGCAGCACGCTCCAATTCCTCGATTTCTTCCTGGGTCTTAGTTGAACGCATCTTCACAACAGCCTTGATGAGGTCCATGCTGGCCTCTTCTTTCTGCTGGTTAGGATGGATGCCCAGAAGGTCGAATACCTGCAGCTTGATGTCGTAGCGGTAAGGTGGCAGGAAATGAATCTTGCGCTTCTTCGACATGGCGTCGTTGCAGATAGTCTTGAGCGTTTTCATAGGTGCTGAGTTGTGAACGCCTACCTGCGCTGCAAGATCGTGAACACTGTCAACGCTTCCGTACCATACGATGTCTACGAGGTCGATGTCGTCGCCAATCAGGGTTTCAATATCGTTGTCTATATCTATCACACCTACCAGACCGTCGCGCTGCAATCCGAAATAATAGAGGAATGTCGAGTCCTGACGGAAAGGGTAATATCCGTTATTAGGGAAATTACATGGTGAATTGTTGTTTCCGAAAAGTATAATTACGCCGCTTTTCACAAGCTTCTTCAACTCCTGTCTGCGGCTGATGTAAGTCTCTTTGCTGAACATATTTTTAGTATTTTACATTATTTTGCTTGCAAAGTTAGCAATTATTTCCCAAAAAATACGTATCTTTGCAAGCAAAATTGAATAAAACGCGTAAATTTATAAATAATTAATATAAAAACGGCTTTTTGCTAGACAAAATGTAAGAAAATTGTCTATGCTGCGAGCAAAATATAATTATTTTCAGAATTTTAAAAGCAGAGAGTGTGTTATGAAATTGAATTTGAAAACAACAGGTTTGGTTCTTGAGGGAGGAGGCATGCGAGGGGTCTTCACCAGTGGGGTACTGGATGCCTTCATGAAGCATGATGTTCATTTCCCTTATACGGTGGCTGTATCGGCTGGGGCATGTAATGGCATGTCGTATATGAGCCGCCAACCTCGGCGTGCCCGTATCTCTAACATCGATTATCTGGCCCGATACCAGTATATCGGTATTCGCCATCTGGTGACTCAGGGGTGTATCTTCGACCGCAAATTGCTCTACGATAAGTTTCCGAACCAGCTCTTGCCTTTCGATTTTGATACCTATTTTAAGTATGCCGATGGTTTCGAGATGGTTACTACCAATTGTCTTACGGGCAAGGCTATGTATCTTTCCGAGAATCATGACAGGCAGCGTGCACTGGATGTTGTGCGTGCTTCCAGCAGTTTGCCATATGTGAGCAAGATTGTGGAAGTGGATGGCATTCCTATGTTGGATGGTGGTATTGCGGACAGTATTCCGGTACAGCACGCCATTGACATGGGGTGGCAACACAATGTGGTTGTCCTGACTCGCAACAAAGGATGGCGTGATATGGGCAAAGACCGTAAGATACCTTATTTATATAAGAACTATCCTCGCCTGCGTGTGGCTCTGAGTCACCGTCATCGGGCTTATAACGAACAGATCCAGCTTGTAGATGATCTGGAGGCTGCGGGTAAGATTACCTGTATCCGTCCAATCCGTCCGTTGGAAGTTGGCAGAATAGAGAAGAATACCGATAAACTGGAACGCCTCTACGAAGAAGGTTTCATGCTGGGTGAGGCTTTCTGCGAAAAATGCGTAGAAAAAGAATAATATTAATAAGGTGTAGTTGATAAATAAGGTGTAGAGTTTTAGTATATGGCTTGAGAATGAGTAGAACGGTGATTTTTAGGAACGGATTACACCGTGCCTAAAAATCATCGTTCTGGGTATGATAGTAATCAGCAATGATTTCTTCTTATTTCAGCAGGTCAGGGCGCAGGCGCTTGGTTCTTTCCATGGCCTGGTCGAATTCCCACTGGCGAATCTTGGCTTCGTTGCCACTGAGCAGAATCTCCGGAACCTTCCATCCCTTGTAGTCGGCAGGACGGGTGTAGATAGGGGCGGCAAGAATGTCGTCCTGGAAACAGTCGGAAAGTGCGCTCTGTTCGTCGCTGATAACACCCGGAACCAGTCGGATGACGGCATCTGAGATGATGGCTGCAGCAAGTTCGCCACCCGTCAGCACATAATCACCTACACTGATTTCGCGGGTAATGAGATGGTCGCGCACACGCTGGTCAATACCCTTGTAGTGACCGCAGAGGATGATGAGGTTACCCTGCATCGACATTTCGTTGGCTATCTTCTGGTTGAAAGTTTCACCATCTGGCGAAACGTAAATCACGTCATCATACTCGTGCTCTGCCTTCAGCGCAGCTATGCAGCGGTCTATTGGTTCACATTGCATCACCATGCCGGCACTTCCGCCGTATGGATAGTCGTCCACACGTTTCCATTTATCTAATGTGTAGTCACGCAGGTTGTGCAGATGAATCTCCGCTAGCCCCTTCTTCTGCGCACGTGCCAGAATGGACTCATTGAAGAATCCCTCCAGCATCTCTGGTAATACTGTAATAATGTCTATTCTCATAACATCTGCAAAAATAATAAATAATGCGGAGAGCACCAAAAATTTTTGCTTTTTCTTTCATTTTTACTTCTCTTTTCTTCACTTTCCTTTCTTTTTTCTCTGTTTTCCTGCCTTTCCGTAGCCATTCTTGTCTTTTCATATCATAATCCTGCTTTTCTGGAGAAAGAGAGTGATTAACGTATAAATATGCAACAAAATTATCAAAAAAACAGAAAAATCATATCAAAATGATAAATTTTCGATAAAACATGCTACTATTTGTAGAAAAAGTTGTATTTTTGCAAACAGAATTGCTCGAAAGAGTGTATAATTAATTAAAATTGTGAACAAGATGATATTGGACATTGAAATGCTGAGAAGCTTTTACGCTTCGTATTCGGAAAGTGTAGCCCAGGCTAAGGCTACGGTGAAACGACCTCTTACTTATGCCGAGAAGGTGCTCTTTGCGCATCTTTTCGACCCTACACAGTTGCGACCATATAAAAGAGGTATAGAATATGTTGACTTCCGTCCTAATCGCGTGGCGATGCAGGATGCGACTGCGCAAATGGCACTCTTGCAGTTCATGAATGCGGGTAAGGACAAGGTGGCCGTACCTGCTTCCGTACATTGTGATCACTTGATTCGTGCCGATGTGGGCGCAACACAAGATCTTCCTGAGGCTTGCAAGACCAATAAGGAGGTATATGACTTCCTGAAATCTGTTTCTCAGAAATATCATATCGGATTCTGGGGACCTGGTGCCGGAATCATCCATCAGGTAGTGCTCGAAAACTATGCATTCCCTGGAGGTATGATGGTGGGTACTGATTCTCATACTCCTAATGCCGGCGGTCTCGGCATGGTGGCAGTAGGTGTAGGTGGTGCTGATGCCGTAGATGTGTTGACCGGTCAGCCTTGGGAACTCAAGATGCCACGTCTCATTGGTGTGCATCTCACAGGTAAACTCTCTGGCTGGGCCACTCCTAAGGATGTGATTCTCGAAATCCTCGGCATCCTTACCGTAAAGGGCGGAACCAATGCCATCCTCGAATACTTCGGCGAGGGATTGGACAGCATCTCGACTACCGGCAAGGCTACCATCTGTAACATGGGAGCCGAATTGGGTGCCACATGCTCTATCTTCCCATTCGACCAGAATGCCAGCGAGTATCTCCGCAAGACAGGCCGTGAAGAAATTGCATCTCTCGCACAGATGAATGCAGCCGAACTCCGTGCTGATGATGAGGTGTTGGCAGATCCGTCTGCTTTCTACGACCAGATTGTTGAAATCGACCTTTCTAAGGTTGAACCTCATCTTAACGGTCCGTTTACTCCAGATGCAGCCACACCAATCTCTCACATGAAGGCAAAAGGGCCTGCCAACGATTATCCGATGGTAGTAGAAGTCGGATTGGTAGGTAGCTGTACCAACTCTTCTTATCAGGACTTGGCCCGTGCTGCCAGCATTGCCCGTCAGGCTTATGAGAAAGGTATTGAGGTGAAGGGACAGCTTATCATCAACCCGGGTTCAGAGCAGATTCGCTATACAGCCGAGCGTGATGGTATCCTCGATGATTTCAAGAAGATTGGAGCCCTCATCATGACCAATGCCTGCGGTCCTTGCATCGGACAGTGGAAGCGTCATACCGATGATAATTCGCGCAAGAATGCCATCGTCACTTCTTTCAACCGAAACTTCCGCCGCCGTGCTGATGGTAACCCTAATACGTTTGCCTTCATCGGCAGTCCAGAGCTCACCGTGGCTCTCACCATTGCGGGCCGTCTCGACTTCAATCCGGCTACCGATACCTTGTTGGATAAGGAGGGCAACAGCGTGATGCTCGATGCGCCTACAGGTTTCACCTTCCCACCTAAGGGTTTTGCCGTAGAGGATAAGGGATTCATTGCCCCAAGCGAAGAAAATGCCAATGTAGAGGTTGTTATTGCGCCTGACAGCAACCGACTCCAGAAACTTGCTCCGTTTGCTCCATGGGATGGAAAAGACCTGACAGATATGCCGCTTCTTATCAAAACCGAGGGCAAATGTACCACCGACCACATCTCTATGGCGGGTCCTTGGCTGAAGTTCCGTGGACATTTGCAGAACATCTCCGACAACCTTTTAATGGGTGCCGTTAATGCCTTTAACGGTGAGAGTAATAAGGTGAAGAACCAGTTGGATGGTGCTTATGTCGAGGTTTCTACCGCTGCCAAGGCTTACAAGGCAAAAGGCATCAGCAGCATCGTGGTGGCAGAGGATAACTATGGTGAAGGTTCTTCCCGTGAGCATGCAGCTATGGAGCCTCGTTTCCTCAACGTGAAGGTGATTCTCGCCAAGAGTTTCGCCCGCATCCACGAAACCAACCTGAAGAAGCAGGGTATGCTTGCCCTCACATTCTGCAACAAGGATGATTATAATAAGGTGCAGGAGGACGACCGCATCTCTTTGACAGGTTTGAAGGAGTTTGCGCCAGGTTCTAAACTCACCGTCACCCTGAAGCACAAGGATGGTTCTGAGGATAGTTTCGAGGTTGAGCATACTTATAATGATACACAGATTGCATGGTTTAAGGCTGGTTCTGCATTGAACTTTGCTGCAAAGAAATAATAGTTGTAGCCATGCAGCTAAAATAGTAACAGTTATGAATAAAGAATATTTAATATATAAATTAAGCGATGAGGTAAAAAACTCATGCAAGATTGATAAGGATGCATTCAAGAAGTTCAATGTGAAGCGTGGACTTCGTAATGAGGATGGCTCTGGTGTGTTGGTCGGACTGACCAATATCGGTAATGTAGTGGGTTATGAGCGCGATGCAGAAGGTAAGTTGACTCCTACAGAAGGTAAACTTTATTATCGTGGTTATGAACTTGATGATCTGGTAACTCCTCTCTTGAAGGAGAAGCGTTTCGGATTCGAGGAAGTAGCCTTCCTGCTGCTCTCGGGCCAGTTGCCTGATAAGGAGGAATTGGATGCTTTCAAGGAACTTCTGAACGATAATATGCCGCTTGATCATCGTACGATTACCCATATCATCGAGCTGGAAGGCAGCAACATCATGAACATCCTGGCCCGTTGTGTGCTCGAAATGTACACCTTCGATCCGAATCCGGATGACATCAGCCGTGACAATCTGATGCGCCAGAGTATTGAATTGATTGCCAAGTTCCCAACCATCATTGCTTATGCATACAATATCTACCGTCACTCTGTTCAGGGTAGAAGTCTACATATTCGTCATCCTCGTGAGAATCTATCTATTGCAGAGAACTTTCTTTATATGATGAAGCATGAAAACTATTCCGAACTGGATGCCCGTATGCTCGACCTTCTCCTGATTATCCAGGCAGAACATGGTGGTGGTAACAACTCAACCTTTACAGTACGTGTAACATCTTCTACCCGTACAGATACTTACAGTTCTATTGCTGCTGGTATCGGTAGTTTAAAGGGTCCTTTGCATGGTGGTGCCAATATCAAGGTTATCAATATGTTCCACCACTTGAAAGAAGCTATCAAGGATTGGGGTAATGTAACTGAACTTGATACTTACCTTAAGCGAATGCTCAACAAAGAGGCTTATGACAAGACAGGTCTCATTTATGGTATCGGTCATGCGGTCTATACTTTGAGTGACCCACGTGCCGTTGAACTGAAGCGACTGGCAGGTGAACTTGCCAAGGAAAAGGGTAGAGAAGACGAGTATAATTTCCTGAAGTTGATAGAGCAGGAAGGTATCAAATGTCTGCAGGAACACCGTGGAGGCAGCAAGCCAGCGTGTGCAAATCTTGATTTCTACAGTGGCTTTATCTATGAAATGATTGGTTTGCCACAGGAAATCTATACACCTATTTTCGCCATGGCACGTATCGTGGGCTGGACAGCCCATCGTATTGAAGAACTCAATTTCGAAGGCCGTCGTATTATCCGTCCTGCATATAAGAATATTCTTGGCGAACTGGAGTATAAGCCACTGAATGAGAGATAAAATTCCTCTTTGTTATTATACAAGAAAGGCAATGCCCGTCGTTGGGTGTTGCCTTTTCCAGTCTATATACAAGCAGGCTATTGTCAAGTGATTCAGTGAAGTTTTTGTTTTGAACATTAGAACTAATATACGTTAAATATTCAAAGTAGTATGTTGTAATTTTGGAGAAATGAATAATTATTCTTATCTTTGTAGCCGAAAAGTATAAAGAAAAGTATAAGTATTGAAGTTTTAACCGTCTAGTTTTAATACAAAACAGTAAATGGATTGCATGGAAAAAGAATTTGAAGATTACTGGAATAAGCACCAGAAAAGATTAATCTTGAATGCTCCAAAAGCATTACGCGATGAATATTTCGAATCAACCAAGCTTGACAGCCCGATAGATTGGGTCTGTTTTATCCTGCCTGTGGCTTTGGGCATTGGCCTCCAGCCAATTTTGAATATTCAGAGTGAGATTCTCTCTTGGGCAGTAGTATTGCTTATTGTGGTAGTTTGTTTTGCTGTGATGCAGCTGGTTAAGCCTATGTTGCAGAAAAAGAAATCTACCATACAAGTGGTCAAGAGCATTAAAGCTTTTTATTATGAAGTATACAAGAAAAATGGTTTAAAGAAATTAGAGCCTTGGAATTAGATTCCAAGGCTTTTTTGTTTGTTGAAACCATTATATAATCATGAAATCACTCATCACATCATCCGATATGTAAAGACCTTCCCGAGTGAGGGAGAGCTTGCCGTTCTTTATTTTCATCAGCCCCCGGCTGATATGCGACTGGGCTTCCTGGAGCAGTCTGTCTGCCAGTTCTTTTCCGAATTCCTGCTCCATCTTCATGAGGTTTATTCCGTCGCTTGTTCGCAAGGCGGTTGTTATCAGATCGTTGTATCGGGTGAAAATATCTAGCTGTTCACTCTCAGAAGGCAGAATGCCATCGCCGATGCTTCGAATATAAGTCTGGATATTTTCGATATTCCAGCTGCGCTGCTTCCTATTGTAGGAGTGGGCGGCTGCTCCTATTCCGATATATGGTACCTCGTGCCAGTAACTGCTGTTGTGACGTGAACGGAAGCCCGGACGGGCAAAATTGCTGATTTCATAATGTTCGTAGCCTGCTCCAGTAAGCTGGTCTATCAGGGCTTCATACATCTTGCGACTGGTTTCTTCATCTATTTCGCTAATCTTTCCCTGTTTCAGCATATGGTAGAGGGGAGTTCCCTCTTCGTACATCAGACTGTAAGCAGATATGTGTTCCACATCCAGCTGTATGGCGTGCCTGATATCGCTCATCCATTGGGAAAGAGATTCTTCGGGGAATCCGAACATCAGGTCGATACTGATATTGCGGATGCCGATGTTGCGGAGTCGGTCGACGGCTTCTTCTACCTCTCCGGCATTATGACGGCGATGCAGAAAGCGTAAACGCTCGTTACAGAAGGTCTGTGCCCCCATGCTGATGCGGTTGATGGGGAGTTTCTTCAGCGTTTCACAGAAATCGCCGGTTACATCGTCCGGATTGCATTCCATCGTGATCTCCATATTCTCTGCCAGCGTATAGTTTTTTCTGATAGCAGAGAAAATCTGGTTGAGTTGGGAGCCGTTGAGCTGACTCGGGGTTCCACCGCCCAGATAGATGGTTTCGATAGTTTCATTGCTTCCGAGAGCGGCTTTTGCCGGGCGCATCTGCATCTCCCGGCAGAGAGCATCAGTGTAATCATCCCTTAACTTGAGGGAGGTGGTACTGTAAAAACCGCAGTAGATGCACCGGCTTTCACAAAAGGGGATATGTATGTATAGTCCTGCCATATTTCTGAACTTCTTTTTCTATATATAATAAGGTGTAAAGACAAAAACATGTCTAAACAAAGTGCAAAAGTACTAATATGTTTTAAAAAACAGAAGTTTTTTGCCCAAAACTTTTGGCAAAGTGCGATTTTTTTTGTACTTTAGTAGCATGAAACAGAAAAACCGGTGGTTTGACTGTGGATTTCAACTAGCAAATTTAAGTATAACCCTTAAAAATCTATAAGCGTCATGAGAGTTTATCAGACAAATGAGATTAAAAACATTGCGCTGTTGGGCAGTGCGGGTAGCGGCAAGACTACACTTGCCGAGAGTATGTTATTTGAAGCAGGCGTTATCAAGCGTAAAGGCTCTGTAGAAGCGAAAAATACGGTGAGCGACTACTTCCCAGTTGAGTTGGAATACGGCTACTCTGTGTTCCCTACAGTTTTTCATGTAGAGTGGAACAACAAGAAGCTTAACATTATAGATTGCCCAGGTAGCGATGATTTCGTGGGAGGCGCCATTACATCTCTCAATGTTACCGATCAGGCAGTTATCCTTATTAATGGTCAGTATGGTCCAGAAGTAGGTACACAGAACAACTTCCGTTATACAGAGAAGTTGGGCAAACCTGTCATCTTCCTGGTAAACCAGCTCGACTCAGACAAGTGCGACTTTGATAATATCATAGCCACCATGAAGGACATTTACGGTTCTAAGTGTGTGCAGATACAATATCCTATCGAGACCGGTTCAGGCTTCAATGCTCTCATTGACGTCTTATTGATGAAAAAATATTCCTGGAAGCCTGAGGGCGGTGCTCCTATTATTGAAGATATTCCAGAAGAAGAAATGGAGAAAGCCATGGAACTTCATACGGCTCTTGTTGAGGCTGCAGCCGAGAACGATGAGGGACTGATGGAGAAGTTCTTCGAGAGCGAGAGTCTGACAGAAGATGAACTTCGCGAGGGCATCCGCAAGGGATTGGTTAGCCGTAGCATCTTCCCTGTGTTCTGCGTTTGTGCAGGTAAGTCGATGGGCGTTCACCGCCTGATGGAGTTCCTGGGCAATGTGGTTCCTTTCGTAAGCGAGATGCCGAAACTGCATAATACACGTGGTGAGGAAATTACGCCAGACAGCAATGGTCCTGAGAGTGTTTACTTCTTCAAGACTGGTATGGAACCTCATATCGGTGAGGTAAGCTACTTCAAGGTGATGAGCGGCTCTATCAAGAATGGTGACGACCTGACTAATGCAGATCGTGGCTCCAAGGAGCGTATCGGACAGATTTATGCCTGTGCGGGTGCCAACCGTGTGCCTGTAGAGCAGTTGAATGCCGGTGATATTGGCTGTACCGTGAAGATGAAGGACGTGAAGACTGGCAATACCCTTAATGGTAAGGGGGCTGAGTGGCGTTTCGACTTCATTAAATATCCTAACCCTAAGTATTCACGTGCTATCAAGGCTGCCAATGTTCAGGATACAGAGAAACTGATGGCTGCACTCCTGAAGATGCGCCAGGAAGACCCTACTTGGATTGTTGATCAGAGCAAGGAATTGCGCCAGGTAATCGTAAGAGGTCAGGGTGAGTTCCATCTCCGCACGCTGAAGTGGCGTCTGGAAAACAACGAGAAACTCAATGTAACTTTCGAAGAGCCACGTATTCCTTATCGTGAGACTATTACCAAGAAGGCTCGTGCTGACTACCGCCATAAGAAACAGAGTGGTGGCTCTGGTCAGTTTGGTGAGGTGCATCTCATTGTTGAACCATACGCAGAAGGTATGCCTGATCCTACGTCATTTACCTTCAACGGTCAGGAGTTCAAGATGAATATCAAGAGCCGTGAAGAGGTTAGTTTGCCATGGGGTGGTAAACTGGTATTCCTCAACTCTGTGGTTGGTGGTGCCATTGATGCCCGCTTCATGCCAGCTATTCTGAAGGGTGTTATGGACTGTATGGAACATGGTCCGTTGACGGGCAGTTATGCACGTGATGTACGTGTCATCGTTTATGATGGTAAGATGCACCCAGTAGATAGTAATGAACTTTCGTTCATGCTTGCTGCCCGCCATGCGTTCAGCGATGCCTTCAAACAGGCTGGTCCGAAGATTCTGGAGCCTATCTATGATCTTGAGGTTTATGTGCCTGCTGATTTCATGGGTGATGTGATGAGTGATCTCCAGGGACGTCGTGCTCTCATTATGGGTATGGACAGCGAGGCTGGTTACCAGAAGTTGAGTGCCAAGATTCCTCTGAAGGAACTTGCCAGCTATTCCATCTCTCTGAGTTCATTGACAGGTGGACGTGCTTCATTCACTACCAAGTTTGCCAGCTACGAGTTGGTTCCTTCCGACATTCAGAGTAAGCTGATTGCGGATCATGAGGCAGAATTGGAGAAGGATGCTGAATAGCAATTGTTAGGTTAGAGAAAAATCTCTCTTATATAAATTAAAATTTTATGTTGATATGACCAATATGGGGAAGTGTGCATGTGATATGTATACTTCCTCTCTTTTTTTTATGGAAAATGAAAATATAGTTTTATATACGAAACTAAAAATACAGAAAAATGTTAAAAACTAGAAAGAGTAAATAATTAATTAACGATTTTAAGTTAACTGATTAAGAAATTTCTTATCTTTGCCCCCATGAAGAAGAAAACGATTTGGACCATAGCCATTATCATGGGCTTTTCGTTCCTTGCGCTGCTGTACTTGCAGCTCAGTTACATCCAGGAGATGGTAAATATGAAGAAGGAACAGTTTGACGAGTCGGTCAACAGAGCCCTGTATCAAGCTTCAAGAAATTTGGAGCTTAATGAAACTCTGCGCTATCTCGAAAAGAATGTCAACGAGACAGAACGTAAGGCCAATAAAGATAAGAACAAGGGAACGGCAGTTTATTCAACTTTCGAGCTGAAGACAAATGCCACACATCCTGGCAATATGCCGAAGGCGATGATACTGCGTAGCGATAAGAATTCGCTGACAGAAACACAGAAGTCGCTTCAGGAAATCGTGAAGAACCGCTATGTCTATCAGAAAGCGTTGCTGGATGAGGTGGTATATTCTATCCTTTATTCGGCATCAGACAAGCCGCTGAAGGAGAGAATCAACTTCAAGCAGCTCGATCAGGACCTCAAGGCTGAGATGATGAATAATGGTATCAACATACCTTATCATTTCACCGTGACTACCCAGGATGGACGAGAGGTTTACCGCTGTCCTGACTATACGGACGAGGGTGAGGAGTACAGCTACTCACAGGTGCTCTTCCGCAACGACCCACAGTCGAAGATGGGTGTGGTAAGGGTACATTTTCCGGATATGAACAGCTATATCTTCTCCAGTGTGCGCTTTATGATTCCTAGTGTCATCTTTACGCTGGTACTGCTGGTTACCTTCATCTTTACCATTGTGGTTATCTTCAGACAAAAGAGATATACTGAGATAAAGAACGACTTCATCAATAATATGACCCACGAACTGAAGACGCCGATAGCCAGTATCAGTCTGGCAGCGCAGATGCTCAATGATACCTCGGTAGCAAAGAGCGAACAGATGCAGAAACATCTGGGTAACGTGATCAACGATGAATCGAAGCGCCTGCGCTTCCTGGTAGAAAAGGTATTGCAGATGAGTATGTTCGACCGCAAGAAGGCGGTGTTCAAGAAGAAAGAACTCGATCTGAACGAGATGGTTGAGAATATTGCCAATTCCTTCTCGCTCCGCGTTGAGCATACAGGTGGTAAGGTCTATACCGATATCGAAGCCATCGATTCGGGACTATATGTTGACGAGGTGCATTTCCAGAATGTCATCTTCAATCTGATGGACAATGCTGTGAAATATCGCAAGCCAGACGAGCCGCTTAACATTACGATGAAGACCTGGAATGATGAAGAACATCTGTATCTCTCGATTACGGATACCGGTCTGGGTATGAAGAAGGAGAATCTGAAGAAGATATTCGACAAGTTCTACCGCGTACATACGGGCAATGTCCATGATGTGAAGGGATTCGGACTGGGATTGGCTTATGTCAAGAAGATAGTAGATCTTCATGATGGTGAAATTAAGGTAGATAGCGAATTGGGAAAGGGCACAACCTTTACCATCAAGTTGCCGGTGATTCACAGTTAAGACTTAAAGAAACAGAATAAAGAATTAAAAGAATATTAATAATTTTAAAGAATAAAGATATGGAAGAGAAAATTAAAATCTTGCTTTGCGAGGACGATGAAAATTTAGGTATGTTGCTTCGCGAATATTTGCAGGCAAAGGGATTTACCACAGTTCTGTGCCCTGATGGCGAGGTAGGTTATAAGGAATTCAATAAGAATAAGTTTGATATTGCAGTACTCGACGTGATGATGCCAAAGAAGGACGGCTTTACCCTGGCACAGGAAATTCGTCAGACCAATGCCGACCTCCCAATCATCTTCCTTACTGCCAAGACATTGAAGGAAGATATCCTTGAAGGTTTCAAGATTGGTGCTGATGATTATATCACCAAGCCATTCTCTATGGAAGAATTGGTATTCCGTGTAGAGGCTATTCTCCGCCGCGTACGTGGCAAGAAGAGCAAGGAGTCTACCATGTATCACATCGGTGACTTTACCTTCGATACACAGAAGCAGCTTCTTACCATTGGTGAAAAGCAGACCAAGCTTACCACCAAGGAGAATGAACTTCTTGCTTTGCTCTGTGCTCACTCTAATGAAATTCTGCAGCGCGATTTTGCTCTGAAGACCATCTGGATTGATGACAATTACTTCAATGCACGCTCAATGGATGTTTATATCACCAAACTCCGTAAGCATTTGAAGGACGATCCTCAGATTGAAATCATCAATATCCATGGTAAGGGATACAAACTGATAGTTCCTAACGAAGATTAAATGATTCTGTAATTGGGAAAAGATTCCCAAAGATATAAAAAGGATAAGTCGATGACCGGCTTATCCTTTTTTTAATGAATATACAAATCCGGCTATTCCCGCCAGAATGAAAAAGAGGCCAGCGAAGAGTACGCTGTTTCCCTGAATGGAAAACGCAAAGCTGGCCACCATCAGCAGGACGCCTAAAACGATGAAAGCCATGCCCATAGATGGTAGGGTATGGAGCAGAGTAATCAGTTTCTTGTTCATTTTTGCCATATTCTTTACAATTTAGAGGTTGTTTTTATACTATTAACAATTATTTTGTGCAAAAGTACGAAAAATATTTGGTTAATTCAAGAAAAAGTCGTAATTTTGCACCGCAATTCGTGAAAAGGCTGTGTTTCCGCACACATTTTCCGGTTTGCATGAGAATTTTTATATTAATATTTAATCATTTAAAGTAGTATGAATCAATACGAAACCGTTTTCATTTTGACTCCCGTTTTGTCTGATGAACAGATGAAGGAAACGGTCGCTAAGTTCGAGAAGGTACTCACCGATAATGGTGCTGAGATTCTGAACAAAGAGGCTTGGGGTTTGAAGAAGTTGGCTTACAACATCGAGAAGAAGACATCAGGCTTCTACAGCTTGGTTGAGTTCAAGGCTGAGCCAACTGTTATCGCTAAGCTCGAAACAGCTTATCGCCGCGACGAGAAAGTAATTCGTTACATGACTGTTAAACTTGACAAGTATGCTGCCGCTTACGCAGAGAAGCGTCGTGCAAAGCTTGGTAAAAAAGAGGAGGCTTAATCATGGCAGATCAGAAATCAGAAATCCGTTATTTGACTGCTCCTTCTATCGACACAAAGAAGAAGAAGTATTGCCGTTTCAAGAAGAGCGGTATTAAGTACATCGACTACAAGGATCCAGAGTTCTTGAAGAAGTTCTTGAACGAGCAGGGTAAAATCCTTCCACGTCGTATCACAGGTACATCTTTGAAGTATCAGCGCCGTGTAGCACAGGCTGTAAAGCGTGCTCGCCAGATCGCTTTGCTTCCTTACGTAACCGATTTGATGAAGTAATTTAAGGAGGATAAAGAAGAATGGAAATTATTTTGAAGCAAGATATTATCGGTCTTGGATATAAGAACGATATCGTAAATGTAAAGAGTGGTTATGGTCGTAACTTCCTTATCCCTACAGGTAAGGCTGTTATCGCATCTCCATCTGCTAAGAAGCAGTTGGCTGAGGATTTGAAGCAGCAGGCTCACAAGCTTGAGGCTATCAAGGCTGAGGCTGTTAAGAAGGGCGAGGCTCTCGAGGGCATTGTTCTTACTATTGCTGCTAAGGTGAGCGCTACTGGTCAGCTCTATGGCTCAGTTAACGCTGCAACTGTTGCTGAGGAACTCGCTAAGAAGGGCATCGAGGTTGATCGCAAGATCATCACTATGAAGGATGCTAAGAAGGTTGGTGAGTACGAGGCTACTGTACACTACCACAAGGAGGTTGAGGTTAAGGTTCCAGTTAACGTTGTTGCTGAGAATGCTCCTGTTGCAGCTCCTGCTGCTGAGGAGGCTCCTGCTGAGGCTGCAGCTGAGGAAGAGGCTCCAGCAGCTGAATAATCTTGGCTCAATCAATTTGTATGAAGTACGATATTTTTCGCACTGTAAAGCAAATTAATATAAAGATCCCTTTTGCCGAAAGGCATTAGGGATTTTTTTTATGCCTGTTCCGCATTCAGAATGGAAAGTTTTTACCATTCTTGTAGTAATTTAGAATATATAACTTTATTTTTTAATATTCTCTGCTGATTCTCAGAATTTTATTGTACCTTTGCAGTCGAATTCAGAGAATTCATATTTATTACAGAATATTATTTATAAACTAAAAAATATAAGGATAAAATGAAAGCATTTGTTTTCCCTGGACAGGGTTCTCAGTTCGTAGGTATGGGTAAGGATCTCTACGATAACAACGCATTGGCAAAAGAACTTTTTGATAAGGCCGACGAGATTCTCGGCTTCAAGATTACTGATATCATGTTCGCCGGAACCGACGATCAGTTGAAGGAAACCAAGGTTACCCAGCCTGCTGTATTCCTTCATTCTGTTATCTCTGCTCTTTGCCTGGGTGAGGAGTTCAAGCCAGCTATGGTTGCAGGTCACTCTCTCGGTGAGTTCTCTGCATTGGTTGCTGCCGGTGCTATGGCTTTCGAGGATGGTTTGAAACTTGTTGCTGCCCGTGCCAACGCTATGCAGAAGGCTTGCGAGGCTAACCCTGGTACTATGGCTGCCATCATCGGTTTGCCAGATGAGAAGGTTGAGGAAATCTGCGCTGAGGTAAGCACAGAAGGCAACGTGGTAGTTGCTGCTAACTACAACTGCCCTGGTCAGCTCGTTATCTCTGGTAACGTAGATGCTATCAATGCAGCTTGCGAGAAACTGAAGGCTGCTGGTGCTAAGCGTGCATTGCCTTTGAAGGTTGGTGGTGCTTTCCACTCTCCATTGATGCAGCCAGCTAAGGATGAACTTCAGGCTGCTATCGAGAAGACTACATTCTCAGCTCCTAAGTGCCCGGTTTACCAGAATGTAGACGGTAAGCCTCATACTGATCCAGCTGAGATTCAGCAGAACCTCATCGCACAGCTTACAAGCTCTGTACGTTGGACTTCATCTGTACAGGCTATGATTGCTGATGGTGCTGATGACTTCACAGAGTGTGGTCCTGGCAAGGCATTGCAGGGCATGATTGGCCGCATCGACAAGAATGTTGCCGCTCATGGTATTGCTTAATCAACAATGACACTATTCAACGTTTTATCTTTTCAGCAAAGGCGTTGTTGGAAAGGTAAAACGTTTCATTTTTTTTTCGTAAAGCCGCTAAATGAAGGAAAAAGTTATTATATACCAGGTTCTCCCACGACTCTTCGGAAACCAGAATACAACCTGTAAGGAAAATGGTACCATCGAAGAGAATGGTTGCGGAAAGCTGAATAATTTCTCAGATGAAGTTTTGGCTCGCATCCACGATATGGGATTTACACATATTTGGTATACGGGTGTGATTCGTCATGCCACTCAGACAAACTACTCTTCTTATGGAATTCCTACTCAGCATGCAGAGGTAGTGAAGGGAAAAGCAGGTTCGCCATATGCTATTACCGACTACTATGATATCGATCCAGACTTGGCTGTGAATGTCAGTATGAGAATGAAAGAGTGGGAGCAGCTGATAGAGCGTACTCACAAGGCTGGTATGAAAGTAATCATGGATTTCGTTCCGAACCATGTAGCCCGAGAGTATCATTCCATTTGCAAACCAACAGGTGTACGGGATTTGGGAGAAGATGATGATCCGAACATGCACTTCTCTACTAGGAATAATTTCTATTATGCATGGGGCGATTTGGATTTGAATGAAATCCGTCGTTCCAAACCAGAGTTCAAGGCTTTTTCTGCGAAAGATGCCAAGATTTATGAACCCTATACCGAGAGTCCAGCCAAAGCTACAGGAAACGATCGGTTTGATAACCATCCTGGCTGTAACGACTGGTATGAGACCGTGAAACTCAATTACGGTGTAGATTACTGTGATGCAGGAGGCAGAAGCTATCATTATGAACCAGTGCCAAACACATGGGGTAAGATGACAGGTATCCTCCTCTTCTGGGCAAGCAAGGGTGTAGATGGCTTCCGCTGTGATATGGCAGAAATGGTGCCAACGGCCTTCTGGGCATACGCTACAGGAATATTGAAGGCGAAGTATCCTCATATCGTCGTTATCGGTGAGGTTTACGATCCTAACCAGTACCGCAACTTTGTAAAGGCTGGTTTCGATTATCTTTATGACAAAGTAGGAATGTATGATTGCCTGCGTGGCGTGGTTCGTGGTGAGCGTCCGGCAGCCAGTATCACTCACGAGTGGCAGGTAGTGGATGATATCCGCGATCACATGCTCTATTTCCTTGAGAATCATGATGAGCAGCGCATCGCCAGCGATTTCTTCTGTGGCTCAGCCATGAAGGCGATTCCTGCTGCAGCCATGAGTCTCTTCTTCCAGAAGAATCCTTTCATGCTTTACAGCGGTCAGGAATTCGGCGAGAAGGGAATGGATAAGGAAGGATTCAGCGGCACGGATGGCCGTACCACGATATTCGACTATTGGAGTCCGGAAACTCTGGCGCATGCCTATCAGGATTCATCTGACTCGGCATTGAGTCAGGAGCAGAAATATCTGGCAGCCACTTATCGCCAGCTTCTTCGCTTCGCCAATGAAGAGAAAGCCATCCGCGAGGGTGAGACCTTCGATTTGATGTATGTGAATCCGGGTTCTGAGAATTTCGATCCCCGTACCAATTTCGCCTTCCTTCGCAAGAAGGATGATGAAGCCATGCTCATCGTACTTAACTTTGCTCAGGAGGCGCGCCAGTTGCAGGTTTGCATCCCTGGTCATGCTTTCGATTTCTTCCATATTGCTGAAGAGGAGGTGCTGGTAACAGAACTGTTCTCGGGTGGTAAGAAGAAGGTTGAATTGAAGAAGGATGGCGTGTTCCCGATATCAATGGATGCTAACGGAGTAAGAATCTATAAATTCAATGTCAAGATGGAGGAAAGTGATATCATATTGAATGAGCATCATAAGGAGGAGTTCCCTCCTGCTCATACGGCTGAGCATCTGCTCAATCAGTTGATGGTTCGCATGTTTGGCTGCGATCGCAGCAAGAATGCTCATATTGAGCGAAAGAAGAGTAAGATGACCTTCGTAGTCGATCACAAGCCTACCCGTCAGGAGGAAAAGGCGATTGAGACGGAGATGAATCGCCTGATAGAGCTTGATATGCCTGTTACTTACGAGTTTGTGGATCGTGACCACATTCCGGCTAACGTCAAGTTAGACCGTCTGCCGGATGATGCGAGCGAGACCTTGCGTCTGGTTCGTATCGGTGATTATGATGTTTGTCCATGTATCGGCAAGCATGTCCGTTCTACAGCCCAGATTGGCAAGTTCGTATTGCTTGGTACCAATTGGGATGAGCATGCGCATTCTTTGCGTATCCGCTTCAAGATTGTTCAGTAAATAAAATAAGCAGCAATGGAGTAGTAGCCATTGCTGCTTTTTTCTTTTATAATTACTGCTTTCTTCTTTCCTTTTCTTTCGTGCACATAAAAGTTTTTTCTCGAAAAAAGTATCAAAGTCTCATTATTTGTGGCTAAAACCGATGTATATGATTGATATGTAATGGTTTATAAAAATGAGACTTTTTTGTTTATTTTACAAAGAAGTATCATAGAAGTATCATAAATTCAATAGAAGTATCATAAAATTCAGGTAAGTTGCTTGCAAAAAAGCCTTTTTTGAGGATTTATGTCTAGAAATACAGGCACAAAATCTAAGAAATGTCTAGTATTTCAGTTTTATAGAATTGATAATGTCTACTATTTCCGTTTTATAAAATTGATAGTGTCTACCTTTCTAGTTTATAAAGTATGCCAATATTAACTAGGAATAAGATGGAAAACACAGACAACTGTAGTTAGGAATAAGCACATAGGTTGGTCTCTTAGTGCCCGTCACACGGGCACTAAGGGATCAAGTGACGGGTATCGATAGACCAAGTGTTGGGTACTCATTGCCCGTACTGCGGGCATTGAATGCCCATTTCATGGGGTAATTTTGGGGCACTATTTTGAGCAAGCAAATTGTAGTTTTTCTATATTTAGTTGACTATAATTTCGTGTTTTTTATGATGCATCATGGTGATTTAATGATACTTCTATGGAATTCATGATACTTCTATGATACTTCTTTGTAAATATATTTGGAAGTATCATTTTGTAATTCATTATGTATCAGTGATATATTTGCAAATAATGATACTTTGAGACTTTTTTCAAGAAAAAACATTTATGTGCGAGAATAAAGGAATGGGTGAATCTGCGTCATTTGTATGCGGCTCTCACCCAAAAAGAGGTTGCCGAGTTTACAGGGCTTGGCTTGACCACCATCCTCAAGTTTGAGAATGGTACAGCGGGCAATCTTTCGCTTTCCACTTTTCTTCTCTTGCTGAAGGTGGTGGGTCAGATTGATGCCATAAACGGTGTGCTTCCCGAACTTCCTCCATCTCCTTATCTGATGAGAAAGGATGAGAAGAAGGCACAGAGAATTCGTCATACTAAATAATAACTGGTTATGGTAAATATGTTGGGAATAACAGCCGTCTCTTTGACGATAGCTTTACCATGAGCTTTATTAATTATGGGAATAAAATCATTCATTGTGCAATGTACTTTTTGTATATCAGCTATATCAACGAATCAACAAACTTTGCTGAAAGCCTAAGTGGTAGTGGCGATACTAAGGATTGGGGACATGAGAAGGATGAAGATAAGATAGAATGGATAAGACGATGTTTGCGACAGGCAACGAAGATGGTGAAGCCAATGAAGAGGAAAGGCTTGAGTAGATAAAATATTAAGGGAGGAGCGCATTCTAACACGCCCCTCCCTAATTATTTTACAACTCGCAATAATCTTGCGAATCACTATTCTTAGTAACGACATGAATAGTGAGACGAGTGTGAACTATGCGAGTTGTGATAACTGTGTAAAGAATTAGAACTGTGCGAATAGTGACCCGTAAGAGATTTTATATAGGTTTCTCACATCTAATCGAAAACGCGAATAATGTTACCAAACAAAATACACATCACTTCTTCTTTTACAATAAGCAACAGCCACATCACGTGCCGCTTTTATTCTAGTTTTTTCAAGATCTGTCTCACGTTGTGATTGTCTTTCGATGAGTTCAACTGCCCGCCGAGCTTCTGCATCTTTAGTTTGCTTGATTTGCGTGCATAGTTGTTTGGCTTCAGTAGCACAAGAGCTTGTCATATCTATTTGTTGTAGATATTCGACTGCCGCATCAAAATTACCATTAGAGAATTCTGCCCGAGCTTTCTGAATGACATTATTGCATTCCTGCGTTTGGTATTGACGATAAATTGTAGTTATCTCGTTATTGACTTTTGTGTAACCAGAGATTGTCGCTGGACAAGAAAACAACAGAGCCAGTCCTTCACCATATTGTTGAATATTGGCGAAAGTGCGAGCACGTGATATAACAGAATTAAGATTATGCTGATAGTAATCTATGATTTTGTCTTTTGCCTTATTTACAAAGTCTGTTAGACGTTTGTCTTGGGCGGACAATTTAGAAATGGCATTTTTTATTGCGTCATCATCAGAGAATCCTTCTCCACGTACTGTAACGACACAACTTGCAAAAGTTGTACTTGTGGCAAGATTGGTACAGACAAAATTGAATTGTATGTCGCTTGTATGTATATTCCTCATACCGCCTTCAACAACTTGTTTATTAACGAAACTAATCTCTGGCTTTATGGCAATGGTACTTACTTCGGCTGTTTCAACTCCACTTTCTGTCATGGCTGGCAAGAACTTGCTCCTTAGCATCTTTGCAGTATTATCACTTAATTGACAATTACCAACAGAAAGTGCAAAAGCTATTTCTATTCCTTGTGCGAAAATAGTTGCATAAGAGGTCAGCAAGATTATCATTGTAAGCAATACTTTTCTCATAATCCACCCTCCTGTTATTTAATGGTTACAATCAGCATATTGTTGCTTGTAGTTCTCTCAATCTTGATTCCAAGATTCTTGAAAAATGTCAGCAGCTTCAATCCAAACTTATTGATATTATATGTTCTTCCGTTCTCGTCTTTTAGCGGTATGCGAATATCGTCGAAGAGCATCTGCTTGTCGGTTGTTCCCTGGATATGGTAATTGCCTTTATAAGCATTTTCTTCTACCCACATTTCTAATGCATCGGACAAAGCAAGACCGTCAGCGCCAACCTCTTGCGACATAGAGCGAGATGATGTCTCGTCAATGCCGACTGTTACCGCTATGGATTGTCCGTTTTCAGCTATGTCCATCAGTTTTTCCTGCATGGTGTTCAAGAATTTGTCCATCCCTATCTCAACAGCTCTTGATGTAAGTTTACCATAGTCATCGGTGTAAAACTTACCACTTTCGCACACAGCATTGGAAAGCGAATTTGCAGTAGATGTTTCATAACCAGACAGGATTACTTTCATGGCATTGCCGGAAGGAGATTCCAACAGGCTTATTTCCGCTTCGACATAAACATCTGCACCAGACTGTTGTATAATCATATTCTTGACATCCTGTTGTTGGGTATTGCCTAATGCGGTTGCTTTTGACAAGGCTTTTAACTTGGCAAAAAAATCAACTGTTGTATACCCCCTTTGGTCGAATGCTTCCTTTATCTTGGTCAAGGCAATACGCTTATTCACGTCATTCTCCAAAACGGTACGTATGTCTTCACCTTGCGTTGTATATGGTATGACCATAATCTTTGGTCGTGCCGTAGGTAAAGGAGTAACTTGAGACTCTATGCTTTGTGCCCATGTGCAGCAGAACGCACACAGCCCCAATAGTATTGTTACAATTTTTTTCATACTCATTTCTTGATAATTAGGTTACAACGAATTAAATTGTGAGAAGCTTTACTATTTTCAATAGCAGTGATGATTTTGCTTGACACGCTGCATTCGGCGAATGACTCTCCTGATAGTTTTGTCACCTTGGCCTTCCCGAGTTCTGACGGATACGGTTTGCCCTCAAGCATCTCTACTGATTCTATCGTAAACATATCGCCGACCTTGATTCCGGCTTCCTTGCCAACATTGAGAAGTATCGTGCTTTTACCTATCGTCTTCAAGACTTTTCCTTTGACAGGAAAATTGATACGGAAATATTCGTAGATATCGGACTGTAAGCTTTGCATGGCTACAGTAACGGCACTCTCTGGCGACAGCATTTCCTTACTGCATTTTCCATCAAAACTCTGCGCCTCATTGCTTACGCCTGTCTCTACGTCAACAACTTTCAACTGAAATGCTACACTCGCTTTATAGCCACGTGTGCTTCCGTCACCGTTCTTCATGCGATAAACTGGAATCTTGACAATATGACCTGTTACCAATTGCTCGGCAGCAACAGCCGCACCTTGTTCTGCAAGATTATGGCTGTCGAGAAAAGCCTCGCTCTTCTGTAGTTCAAGCTCATCCATTACTTTATCGCGACTTGTTCTGTCAACAACAACAAAACGGTGAGTGTTAGTCAACATTTCCACAACTTTCTCTGTTATAAGTCCTGTGTACGGACTCTCTTCATCGCAGGTAAACTGAGTTACGCCTATGACAGGGCGGTCATCGGCTGCTAAGGAAACTTGCGTATACCCACAAAGGATACACGCAAGTATGACCGCATATAAAATACGAAAATTTCCCATTACAGATTCTTTGCAGTTTTTGCTGTTTCAATCATCTGCTTGATGGCAGCGACCTTTGCCTTTGATTCTTCAAGCAAGACTGGGTAAGCATCTTTTGTAAAGGCGAGAGCTGATGCTATCTTAGCTACTTTCATTGGATTTTTGTTAGTAGAAGATGCCTTGGTTGCAGCTTCTGCACCTTTCCCCGCCTCAGCGATAGAAACACCTTCTGCAGTTAGAGTTGTGCCTAATGCGACAAGTTCCTCTACGGTAGGCTTCTTGATGGTTACGTCTGTAACACCATCCTTTGTTTCGCCAATCTGACGATAATAAAGGTCTTGAAGTAAAGCTGATGATGCTGCGGAACTGATGGCTGCATTGTAAACTCCCTGTACATAGGAGTCAACATCTGCAATTCCTGTTTGCTTTGGCTGTTTAGAGCAAAGTTTCTCCAATTTTGCACAACGGTCAATACTAGCCTTAATGTCCTCTTTGGACTGACCGAAACAGAAAGATACCGACATTGCGAGCAATGCTGCGGTAACGAATAAAAATCTTTTCATCTTGTATTATTATTAAGATGGCTGCCTGGCTACCACAGCAGGGTTATTTTTTTATTGGTGGATATACAAAATAAAAAACGTGGAGCCAGTCTGTCACTCGTTCCACGATTCGTAGGCCTTCGCATTGCCCTGTCAGTCCGAAACGAGCAACGCCGATACAACGTCAAATCTCATGCAACAATCAAAATGATAAGAAATCGCGCGTAAATACCAATATATACAGCATATAGCAAGTATTTAATAAAGTATGTATTTTGTTATTTGTTTGTTACTTTGCCATTTGATTTTATTATTTATCATAGTTAATGGTTCGTAATTGGTTCTTGTTTTGGGTAACAAATCCAATTATTTTTCGTATCTTTGCACCGTGAGTAACAAAT
>ERZ773114.34-NODE-34-length-130813-cov-7.894829_pt1 | contig 130813 bp, 148 predicted proteins | sample MGYA00580564_ERZ773114 | MGnify/ENA primary metagenome ERZ773114 (study PRJEB29015, sample SAMEA2737836) | human gut metagenome | biome: human gut; feature: human-associated habitat; material: faeces | place: China | collected 2012 ... | reverse complement strand
ACTGCATAACCTTTACAGGTCTGTCAACTGCATGTGTAATACTCTTGTTTAATCTTTGCATCATTAATCTCCTTTTTATTTAGGGCAATACCCTTTTTTTACTTAAAACAAGTTGAGATAAGTACCTTTCGGTACCATGTCATAAAATAAACATATGACATCTTGTAAGTTTGTAAGTGCATTATGTAAGTGCTTACATTCCTTAAAATAACCTTATTGGCTACCAAAGTCAATATATTTTTACATAAAAATTAAAAATTTAACAATGCACTTGTTTTTATTATCATACCATTGTATAATGATTTTATCAATATGTAAGTGCTTACATTTACGTATTTTTATATTTTGGAGGACTAAATTAACCCTATGAATATTTATGACGTATCAAAAAAAGCAGGCGTTTCCATTGCCACTGTTTCAAGAGTATTAAATGGCAATCACAATGTCAGTGAAAAAACACGCAGCAAAGTTATTTCTGCAATGAAAGAACTTGATTATACGCCTAATATATTTGCAAGGGGACTTGGTCTTAACACAATGAAAACAATAGGAATAATGTGTACTGATTCTTCTGATACATATCTTGCCAATGCAGTTTATTATGTTGAGCAGAAGTTAAGAAGTTTTGGATATGATGCACTGCTCTGCTGTACAGGCAATGACTATATTAACAAAAAAAAATATATGTCACTTCTTTTAAGCAAACGCGTTGACGGAATTATTCTTATTGGTTCACAATTTGTAAATAACAGTCCCGGCTCGGATAACTCGTACATAATTGATGCTTCTTCTGAAATACCGATTATTCTTGTGAATGGTTATCTTGCCGGTGATAATATTTACTGTGTAATGTGCAATGACCATGATGCTGTATACAACGCTGCATCCGACATGATTAAAGCCGGCCACCGTGACTTTGTATACCTTTATACAAGCACCTCTTTCAGCGGAATGAACAAGCTTCGTGGATTTAAAGATGCAATGGACGAAGCAGGCATACATATTGATAAAGACAGATTTCATCTATGTACAAAAAGCATTTCAAAATCAAATGATTATTTATCTTTTATTTATGAAAAAAATGTACCATTTGATGCAATACTCACATCCGATGACTCACTTGCCGTCGGTGCTGTAAAATTTGCATATAAGCATGGTATTAAAGTACCTGATGAGCTGGAAATTGTCGGATATAACAATTCGGTACTTGCAAATTGCACCGAACCGGAGTTATCATCTATTGACAGTAAGGTTGAACAGTTATCTTCCAATGCTGTTGACCTTCTTATGGAGGTTTTAGGTGGAGGCAGTGTTTCTAATATTAATACTGTCACTGCTGATTTAATAAAACGCCAAACAACAAAATTTTAATTTTAGGAGGAAAGACCATGAAACAATTTATGGACAAAGACTTTTTACTCTCAACACCAACTGCACAGCATTTATTCCATGATTATGCAGACCAGATGCCAATCGTTGACTATCACTGCCACATCAACCCTAAAGAAATCGCTGAAGACAGAAAGTTTGAAAACATCACACAGGTATGGCTCGGCGGCGACCATTATAAATGGCGTCAGATGAGAACTAATGGTGTTGATGAAAAGTACATCACAGGCGATGCTTCTGACAGAGAAAAATTCCAGAAGTGGGCTGAAACTCTTGAAATGGCTATAGGTAATCCTCTCTACCATTGGAGTCACCTTGAATTACAGAGATATTTCGGTTACACAGGTATCTTAAACGGTGATACAGCTGAGGAAGTATGGAATCTTTGTAATGCTAAGCTTCAGGAAGATTCTATGTCAGTAAGAAACTTAATCAAACAGTCAAATGTTAAGTTAATCTGTACAACAGATGATCCTGTTGACTCACTTGAATGGCATAAGGTTCTTGCTGAAGACAAAACTTTTGATGTTAAAGTTCTTCCGGCATGGAGACCTGACAAGGCTATGAACCTTGAAAAGCCTGAATACCTCGACTATTTAAAGACATTATCAGATGTAAGCGGAATTGAAGTTAAGTCATTCGCTACATTAATTGATGCTTTAAAGAACAGAATGGAATTCTTCGCTTCTATGGGATGTTCAGTTTCTGACCACGCTCTTGAGTATGTAATGTACAAGCCATATACAGATGCTGAAATCGAAGCTATCTTCGCTAAGAGACTTTCTGGCGAACAGGTTACAGTTGAAGAAATGAACAAGTTCAAGACTGCATTCATGGTTTCTGTAGGTAAGGAGTACAACCGCCTTAACTGGGTAATGCAGCTTCACTATGGTACAATCCGTGATAACAACGTATTAAGATACAACCAGCTCGGTCCTGATACAGGATATGACTGCATCAACACTTATGACTGCTCAGCTGAAATGGCTCAGTTCTTAAATGCATTAAACAGCACAGACGAACTTCCAAAGACAATCATCTACTCTCTTAACCCTTCAGTAAACGCAGCTATCGGTACTGTTATTGGATGTTTCCAGGATTCTAAGGCAGTAGGTAAGATTCAGCAGGGTTCTGCATGGTGGTTCAATGACCATAAAGTTGGTATGACAAACCAGATGACAAGTCTTGCTAATTTAAGTCTTTTAGGCAACTTCATCGGTATGCTTACAGACTCAAGAAGCTTCCTTTCATATACAAGACATGAATATTTCAGAAGAATCATGTGTGAATTAATCGGCGGATGGGTTGAAAATGGCGAATATCCAAACGATGAAAAAGCATTAAAGAAGATTGTTGAAGGTATTTCATACAACAATGCTGTAAGATATTTCGGATTTGATTTATAAGATATATTTATAGCTATCTAAAATAAAAAACGGATTTTGAGTATCGGTGTTAAGCACACATCTCAAAATCCGTTTTTTTATTTTCTTTTTTATTTTCTTATATGAAGTTTTGTATTACCATCCAGCTTACTCGTAGTTTCCTGTCTTCCAAACCGACGATGTTTCTCATCTTCTCTTCCAATACTGTGCATGCGTCCTGCCATATCCGGTTTATTATGAGGTTTTTCTCCCAAATCAGGCGACCACATTGCCTGTCCGATATTCTTTGCAATCTTCATCATACATTCCGGACAGTAACGTCCGTATCTTATATCAGTTCCACATCTCTGACACTTAATATATACATCTGAGCCATCTGGTATCTCAACACGTCCCTGTTTTAAAAATCCATCAATAACATCAAGGCTTACGCCTGTTGCGTCAGCTATGACAATTGCAGGCTGTGGACCATTTGTATCAAGAAAATCTCTAACCTTTCCAAAATCTGTAGGCTCTTTTCTGCCACATCCAGGGCATTCATACATTTCTCCATATACATATTTCATATTGTTACCGCAAAAAGGGCATATTTTTGCTTTTTCAAACTTAACCTCTTTGCGTTTTTTCATCTTTTCCATACTATCTAAGTGCTTTGAATCCATCTTATCTATACCCTCTTTCCTGAATACATATTCTTAAATACTTTTCTTCTTTCATCCCTGTCAACATTATCAATTTCACGCTTACCTGAAAAATGGGTTACTCTATGCTTCTTCTCCCCTTTTAAAAGTAAAGTATTATTGCTTCTTCTAACATTTCCTGCCGGTGCATCTTCCTCCTGCGACAATGCCGCAACTATCTTACCCTTTTCTTTATCAGATATACCTTGTCTTCCATTAGCCATGTTCTGACGCTGTTTATCATTGATATATCTTGACAATTGATTATTTGTAACACTGAGCCTGCATCCATACAGATACTTCTGTTCATCTATTTTTACTTTTCTTACAATAATTCCCATAAGGCTGATATTATATTCCATGTCATTAAAAACAAGCCTTACAGGCATATTAAGAATAGACTCTATTTCTTTTTCTGAAAGGAATGAAAAACCGGTCTCACTCACATCCTTTACCAGCACTTTGGCAGCACTCTTATTGAGTCCAAGCTGTGCAATACCACCACAGCCAACATACAGTCTGAAAGCTTCTCTTCTGTTATTTTCAAACCCCTCGGCAAAAGCTGTAACTTTGTAATGTAATTTCTGATTATATGTAATCATTGTACATTTCACATTTTTGAATATAATAGGAGCTTTATTTTCTCTAATACACATCAGATTAACATGAATTGCACTATTATCCAATCCCAGAAGTTTGCCATTAATTCTTATCGCCTCTGTCACAAGAGCACCATCCTGAACTGTAACACTTACAGTAGGAAGTTCTATCGTCTGTCCATTCATGCTAATCTGCATAACTATAGCCGCTCCAGCCTGTATCTCAACTATTTTCATATGCACCACCAGCTATTATTCTATTCCCCTAAATTTATCTTATTATATATTACCATTTATTTAATAAAAATAAAAGTGTTTTATAAAAAAATGCATTCAATCATAATTTCTATGAAAGAATGCATTTTACATGTATATATTTGTACCCGCTCTATAATTATAATCCTCTCATCCCCTCCTGATATATCAACCTCATAAAAACGTTTCAAGATAATTGTGGACTATAACATTTATCTGGACTCTCCGTTCATAAGTTCCGTTTTTGCAAAAAACTGCTGCAACACACGAAGCAGATGAAGTGCAGATGTGAGAATTATTCCCAGCATAACACAGACTGAATATCTGAAAAATCCAGATGAAAACACTGCCAATGCGGCAACGTCAGCTAAGAAAATCAACACAATTAATATTTTCTTAAAATACTGTTTTTCATCGTATGTCAATCTGTAATTTACAGAATCAACCGGACCTAGAACCATCAGTTCAATTGAAGCTGCTGCTGTGATAAATGAAATAATCCACTTATTATCTATATATTGGGACAAATATGTAAATCCTGCTATAAGTCCGCATGATAGAATCAGGCATGTCCATATATTCTTTGTGTGATAACCTCCGCTGAATCTGCGGATTATCATAAATGGTATAATAAGAAGTACCGCTTCTTTTATCATGCCTATAAGACTGCCTATTAGCAAAGCCGCAACAATAGGACAAATAGTTATTAATACAGATTTCAATGCATACTCGTACAATCCCTTATCTTTTTGTTCTATGACATTTTCATCCGCAAGCCACTGTGATATTTTTCCCAATATTTTTTGCATAATTATCTTACCTTCTTAAATTTTTTAATTTCAGATGGCATCTCTGGCTGATATGCTATCCAGCTTGATGCTGTGTTGGCATCAATTTTTAAAACTGCCTCTAAAACAGTTTTAACAACTTTAACACTTTTTCTGCTGCTGTTTTTTCCTGTCATCGCATTGTCCTCCTTTCTATATTTCTGCACCATATAAGAATTTTAACTCATTAAAAAAAACATTTCAATAGGCTTGTAACGAACGGTATCTGATTTGCAACGAAAGGTATGAAATTTTACATTTATAAACTTCCTATAGTTATTTTTATTTTTAATAAATAGTATTTTGTGCTTTTTAGGTATTTTTTAGTTTTTATGAAATCATATATCAGCTGTGCACTTCATTAAAAAAAGCTGTGTACCAACTCCTTAGTACACAGCAAAAAAATTACTATTATTATATTTTTTATTCTTCATCTGAATCTGGCTCATCCCAATTATGATATACATTCTGTACATCATCTTCTTCATCGAGAAGTGCAAGAATACGACGCATTTTTTTCAAATCATCTTCTGATGTAAGCTCTACATATGTCTGAGGAATCATTGTAACTTCTGCTGAAGCAAATGTAATTCCGTCATTTGTAAGTGCTTCATTTACAGCATCAAAATCATCCGGTGCTGTTGTGATTTCATAGCAGTCATCTTCCTCGTTGAAATCTTCTGCACCTGCATCAAGTGCCATCATCATAAGCTCATCAGCATCCTTGTCACACTCTTCTTTTGCCACAATCATCTGTCCTTTCTTATCGAACATGAATGATACGCAGCCTGGTGTACCGACATTACCGCCGCCCTTTGTAAATGCATTACGGATATTTGAAGCTGCACGGTTACGGTTATCTGTAAGTGCTTCAACGATGATAGCTGTACCATTTGGACCATATCCTTCATATGTAACTGATTCATAATCTGTCATATCGCTGCTGGCAGCTTTTTTGATAGCTCTGTCGATTGTATCATTAGGCATATTTGAAGCTTTTGCCTTTGCAACAACCTGTCTTAATTTACTGTTGTTATTCACATCAGGGCCGCCTTCTTTTACAGCAACCATGATTTCTTTACCAAGTCTTGTAAAAATCTTTCCCTTTGCCGCATCATTAGCAGCCTTCTTATGTGCAATATTCGCAAATTTTGAATGTCCTGACATATAAATTATCTCCTTAAAACTTTTAATTTTGATTCAAAGCTTATCTTTTTATGTGATTTTCACACCAAATCCACCTTATCTTTAGATAAGCACTATTGTTTATTTTACCACCTGTGCTTGTCTAATACAAGTATAATGTTTTCAAATTTTCACATACTAAAAAGGATGCAACAATTTGTTTTAAATTGTTGCATCCCTGATTCAAGGGAGGTAAACATATGAGTACATCACAACCAATAAGAGACACGCAGGATTTAACAGCACTTAGGGAGTTTTATCTGAAAGATGAGCCAAACATGAGAAATTATGTTTTGATTTGTCTTGGGGTTAATTCGGCACTAAGGATAAGTGATTTATTGGAATTGAAGTGGAAGGATGTATACAATTTCAAGGATGAAAATTTCAAGAAACATCTTATTACTTACGAGAAAAAGACAGGCAAGGAAACATGGATTGCGATAAATGAAAATGCAAGAAATGGTTTGCAGGAATACATGAAGTTCCTGAAAAAGATTTCCGGTGAGGATTATATTTTTAAAGGAAAAAATAATGGTGGACATCTGAGCCGTTCCCAGGCATTCCGAATTATCAAGCATGCGGCGGGAGAACTTAATCTGGAAAATGGAATAAGCTGCCATTCTATGAGAAAAACATTTGGTTATTATGCGTGGAAATGCGGAACGCCGCCGGCAGTTCTTATGGATATATACAATCATTCATCATATGAGATAACGAAGCGTTATCTGGGAATAAAGCAGGATGATAAGGATTCAGTGTTTCTTAATGTGAACTTATAATATTTATTAAAAGAAAATAATAAATTAAATTAATATTTACACTAAAGTATTTAAAATGTTGGACGATATATGTTATGTAATCAAATAAGGGATGCAACATTTTAAAACAGTTTGTTGCATAGACAAGGAGGTTAATTTGTTAAAGCTCACAATCAAACCGGGTGAGTTTATCGACATTGGAAAAGACATCCGTGTCGTATATTCCGGCGGTTCCAACGGAAACATACATCTACTCATAGATGCTCCACGGGAACTTAATATTGTACGAAGCAAAGTACTGGCGAAAAACAGTGCCGCAAACGATGGCGAAAGTTCACGTTTCATATCGCCCTACTACGCTGAGTCAAATCTCTCACCGGAAACACTCACAAAAATCCGCCGTCTTATCAAAGAGGATAAAGACAACCGCAACAGATAATATTCGGTGTTGGCATGGTAACACTGTCTATTATATATCTGCCACATCATTTTGCATAGCACTTATGTAACAGGTGGCAGGGTTCAAATTCAGGGAACGGAGTCCCTGAAAATAAAATTTTATTAAACACGGAGGTACACACTATGGTAGTACAACACAATTTATCAGCAATGAATGCTAACAGAATGCTTAATGTAACAACATCAGCACAGTCAAAGTCAACAGAGAAGTTATCTTCTGGTTATAAAATTAACCGTGCAGCAGATGACGCAGCTGGTCTTTCTATTTCAGAAAAGATGAGAAAGCAGATTAAGGGTCTTACACAGGCTTCTTCTAACGCTCAGGATGGTGTTTCTGCTGTTCAGACAGCTGAAGGTGCTTTAACAGAAGTTCACTCAATGCTTCAGAGAATGAACGAACTTGCAGTTCAGTCTTCTAACGGTACGAACTCACAGACAGACCGTAAGGCTATTCAGGACGAAATCGACCAGCTTACATCTGAAATCGACAGAGTTTCTGAGACAACAAAGTTCAATGAAACATATCTTTTAAAGGGTGATGCTACAAAGACAGATACAGCTTATTTCATGGAATCAAAATATAATTGTGCAGATGAAATATATGTAGAAGGCTCAAAGACAAAAATCGCTGATTCGGATGAATTAGCAAAAGCTATTAAAGATGGCAAAAAGATCTATAAAAAGGCATATGATCAGACTAATAATGAACAGACTGCTGCTAATATTGCCGTTAAAGGTGTAGATTATGCGTATGTAACTAAATTATATGATAAAAATGGTAAAGAGGTATCTGCCCAGAATATTCAGGATTCAAAAAATGCAGATGGTACTGCTGCAACAAACTATTATACAAGTAGTGCCGGTGCAGCTGGTGCCGCTGCACCAGCAACTAACATGGAAATAACTGCTGCTAATGCCAAAAATTTCACAAAAGGTTATGAAGTTAATGGTTCTATCTCCTTCAGCCTTCATGTTGGTGCTGACTCTGCAGAAGACAATAAGATTGTAGTTAATATTGACTCTATGAGTGCAAAAGGAATTGGTGTTTATGGTCTTAAAGTAGATACAGAAGATGATGCTACAGCTGCTATTGACCGTATCGCAGAAGCTGTTCAGAAGGTATCTTCACAGCGTTCAACACTCGGTGCCGCACAGAACAGACTTGAGCATACAATTGCTAACTTAGACAATGTTGTTGAGAATACAACCTCTGCTGAATCTCGTATCCGTGATACAGATATGGCTCAGGAAATGGTTAATTACAGCAAGAACAATATTCTTGCTCAGGCAGGTCAGTCTATGCTTGCACAGGCTAATCAGTCTAACCAGGGTGTTCTTTCACTTCTCCAGTAATCAGCATTATCTGATTAATACAGTTTAAGAATTTTTTCTTAAATTAATCCCCATACCGGACAATTCCATGCATGTCTGGTATGGGGATATTTTTATGCTTATTATTTCAATTTTTCATACTGAAGCTCAAGTTCTTTTATCTGGGTCTCAAGTTCTTTTATTCTTGCTTCTGCTTGTACTCTTCTTTTCTCTGCTTCTGCTTTCCATCTCTCCGCTTTCTTATTCGCAACCTCTAATTCAGCTTTATACCTGTCTGCCATAAGTTCTGCTGTATTATTATCCAATATTCTTAACGCTTCTGAAAACATGTTCAGCACCTCCTCGGGTCGTGTCAGATATTCATTTATTTTCTGGCGTATAGCATATAAATCCGGAAAAAACGACACAAGTCTGTTAATCTCATCTGGTGTTTCAGCACAAAAAAGTGAAAGATACTTTAACCTGTCAGTCCTCATTTTTTCTGTCAATCCAATTTCATACTGTGAGTCATCACAGTCAAAATCGACTGAATCTATACGCCCTTCTATAATGTCAGAATATCTGTATTTTTTGAACGTGTCAAGGCTAATTAAGTGATATTCCTGTAAAAGCTTCATTTTGATATTCGTGTTAAACTTTATCCTTCCAACATGAAAATATAACCTTTTGTCTATGTGGCTTTTAAGTGACTTACTGCTTTTCTCAAAAAATATAATAGTATGTACTTTCTTCATATTAGCATATGACCTTTTTTTTGATAATTTTTCCATATATTCATCATTTTCATTTTTCTTTGTCATACCCTGCAACATTCTGAACTGTCTTAAAACAAGGTCAGCCGAATAACATGTAATTCTTGCCGCCGGAAAGTCATACGGAACCTTTTGTATCTCAATATTAGTAATACTTCCGTCATCAAGTCTTACAACCATATCCATTATTACAAAAGAATTCAAAAATGCTGAATTTGCATTTGGAAATACTTCAATCACTGTTACATGCTGTCCAAGAATACAGCTTACAAGTTCAGAAAGCCTAGTCCTTTCTTCAATTGGATTAAATATCATTTTAAAAAATGGATCATATAAAAGCGGCAACGTCTTTTTACCGGCAAGAAAACCAACAAAATGTTCATACCACTCTTCATCAGACATAAGATACTCATACATTAATCTGCTAGATGAGTTATCTCTAAGAGACTGCAATGCCATTTCATAATTTGGCAAAGCGTCATGACTAACAACTTTAATGTTGTTATAAGAATTTGTTTCTTTTTGTTTATCTTTCAATAAAAACCATTTACATCGATGCTTTTTCCTTTCCTAATAATAAATATGCATACTCATAGTATATTTATATCATATATATTATGAGTATGCAAGCTATTTTATATTAATAATATTGTTTATTATTTAATTAAATTTTTTAACTTTGTAAATTCCAAATGCAACAAAAAGATATACTGCAAGATTCACAACTGATTTAAGGAGCAGTCCAGGTGCCGATGCAATTCCTGCCGCAGCACTTCCATATAAAATTCCGCCAAAGAAAACATATCCTGCAGTCATAAATAATAGTGTAACAACAGCACCTGCAATTCCTCTTATAGAAAATACCTTGCACCTCTGTACATTATTTTTGAAAAATGCACATGCAATAACCGGCATAATAGTCTTAATTAAAAGTGTAGGTAACGCCCATATTGCATAGCCTGTCAAAATATCCGCCATAGCTGAACCGATTCCTCCGGCTAATGCTCCGACAACCGGTCCAAAAAAATAAGCACTGATTAAAATAACACTGTCACCAAGATGTGCATATCCAAGTGGTATTGGAATCTGAACCACCATTGTTGCAACACATGTCAATGCCATTAATACAGCTGTAACACACATCTGAGCAACATTAATATGCAATCCTTCTTTTCCATTTTTCACTTCTGTCTGTTGTAATTCCATAATTCTCTCCTTGTCTTTAAATAAACTTTTATTGAGAATAACAGAATATGTGACATGTGTATATTGCCATTTTAAAACAATTTGATAATGCCAGTTTGACAATTTATTTTTTAATAAATTTTGATTTATACAAGCATATGATTTCATCATTCAAATCTTATTTTTATTTCATCTTCATCTTTTTCCCAAATTGCAAACATAAAATAATCGCTCCAATCATCATTTACATCATCTAACAGCCAATATTTTTTAAAATCGTCAGCCATATCGATAGGAATTAGCCATCCCATTAAATCTTCACCTGATATTCCCGGAAGATTTATATCTCTCCCATCTCCGGCATCTAAAAAAAAGATTTTATTTTCTTTCAATGCCTCCGCCTGAACAATTTTAAAAAATGCAACAAACTCTTTCGATTCTTGTGTTTTTAACCCCGTCATTATTAATATCTCCCTTTAAATTTATAGAAACCAACTTAATCTTTCCTTTATTATAACTTTTACTATAATTCAACAATCTTTATATCAACTATATAATCTACATGTATACCATAATCCACTTTACCTGCATACAATTCACAATATATCAATAGTCTTTATTAAAAAATCCGCTACTCAAAAAGTAACGGACTTAAAATTATTTATATTTTTCTATGAATTCTCTCATCAATTCAGAAATTGCAGCAGTCTGACTTACTTGTACTTTTCACTTGCCTTGTCTGTACTGACCGATTACCTTTCGGCATTTTTTATTCCCATCTTTTTAATAAAATAAATGATAAATTTTACAATTCCTATTGCAATAAAATATATTCCTAATTTAAACAACATAATATATGCATTGCCCCCTTTCATTTACGTTGCCACTCTGACAAACCATGTGGTCTTCGAACCTTTTATTTTTTTGACATTGCGTATCAACCTATACATGTATAAAAAAGCCGCAATCCCTCGGAACTGCGGCTTTTATGCATGTTTTTAAACTTTAACAATTAGAACTTGCCGTTGTCAGCTGCTTCCTCTACAGAAGCTTGTAAAGCCCATAAATTCGGGGTTTGTGTAGTAATTCTAACAAGTAGATAACAAGTACACAACTTACCAAAACGAACCACAACAAATCTAATAAGTCAAATCCGAAGCCTACGCAACTAAGATTACCACGATGTCAACTTAGATGCAAGTAGAAAACTGCGAGGATAAGACCGAACTTAAGCTACACATAAAACAAAAGAAAAACAGCAGAACTAACTCTACTGTCTTCATTATAAACTATCTTCTATTTTTCGTCAATCTTTTTCTTTCCTCCATAAGTCTTGTTTCTTCCTCAAGACCTTTATATACATACCCCGTCAATTGCCAAAGTTTAAAAGGACTGATATAAAAGTCATATTGCTTACTACCCTCTTTCTGATAACACATTCCTAAATCAACTAACCCTCGTTTCATAGCCTCCCGAAGAAATTGCTGGTCTTTTCCCATTATACTGGCTGCGATTGTAACTGGCACATTCCCCTCCTGAAACTCTGGAACTTGATATAACATAATAATACCTCCTGAAAAATATAATTTGTCTTTTGAAATAAGACACTTCTAATTTTTCAGCTCAGTCTAATACTCAAACCCAATACAAATTTTAGACGCAAAAAGTAACTCATGAAAAATGTCAAAGAAAAAAGCCAGTGATTACTCACCAGCTCTATTAATAAATTCAAGAACTATTCGTATAACAAACTTATCTAACAGTATCTCATCAGAATTGATATTGAAAGCAATACCATCTACAGCCTCCTTTACTGCTAAAGCCTCAAACAGTTCCTTAATAAAACAGACATAGCCTTGTATATCTGGACACAATTCAAACTTCTTCTTTGAAGTAAATAACATAACAAATCTCCTACCCCTAGAGTCGGTGACATAAGTTAAGTCACCCTGCTGCATCTCAAAAAAGCTTAGCCTACCCCTGAGATTGTCTGAATTTGCTTTAATACCTAATATCACTCCCTTTTCTATAGCATCGCAATCAGCTAACTCCTTTATTAAATTGAAAACTCCATTTCTACTCTTCGGATGTTTGCCAAGATACTCTACTTTTCTTTCAACTTGTCTATTGTCTAGCATATACTCAATAAATTTTTCTTTTAACTCTTCTGATATCATAAAAATCACTCCCAAAAACTATGTATTTATATAAGCTACCTATATATCTGCAATAGATAAAAGGTAGCTTTTTGTTTTAATACGCAACTTTCAATTATTTTCTCTAAAGATTTTATTATTTCTGATTAACTCATTCAAAGAGCTGGGTGTATAATTGTTTATGCAGGCTCCTGCATTCAACGCTCTATCAAATTGCTTCATATATTGATACGCTTCATCAGTTCTGTTACGAATATGACCATAGATGAGATATGAGCCATGATGAAAGTTGTTCCATTCAGCAATAGGATAATGTGACAGAATAATTCTGCTCTGACAGTCTGTTATTTCTAAGTAACTATCAACTGAAACAAAATAGCTCATAGCCTCAGCATCTTTCAGTAACTTCTTGTCATGATTGCCAATAACTAAATGCTTTTGTCCCTTTAACTGCTTTAGATACCAACTATATGGCTTTTCATTATGAAATGCAAAATCACCCCAAATATAGACTTGGTCATTCTTAGTAACTCTGCTATTCCATAACTGGATTAGTACAGCATCCATTTCTTCTACCCCTGAAAATGGTCGATGGTCAAAGTCAACAACAGCCTTATGTCCAAAATGTAAATCACTGATATATAAATTCACAGATTATCACCACCCTCTAATATTATCTTTATTGCTTCTGCAACTGACTCACCTATATCATCAGATAAAAGCTCTCGAAGAAAAGAATTACCCCTGATAGATAGTGATGGTTGCTCACTTAATACCTTCTCAAGCTCAATCTTTGTATAAGCTGAATCAACATCAAAGCTTTCCACATTACTATCTTGAAAAGTATCGTCCAATAATAGATAGTATCTCTCAAGAATACTATAAGACTCGCTCAAAGTCATTTTCATCACCAAACCTTTCCATTGCCTCCAACAGCTCATCATCTTCCAAGTTAAATAAATCCTTGTCACTTGCACAATCAATCAAAAGCTGTCCCAAACGCAGATCTGGATGCTCTCTCCATACTTCTTCAAGTTTTCTAATTACTGGTGAAATACGACTACGACTTCTTGTAACTACCCCTGAGCAATGCACATATAGCATACAACCATCAAACTCGAAGAAATAACAATCCTGTTTTAAATCTGACTCATATTTATTAACAGCATCATCAAAAATATCGAGGAAAGTCTGTAGTTTTTCATGTGTATTTTTATCATCTGTATAAAAACTTAAAATCTCCTCATCAACAAAATCATCACCCATTTTTACTTTGACTGTTTCCAGCTTAATATAGGTAACTCCCTCTTTTTCTAAGCCTTTTAAAAGCTCTGCCTTGAAATCTTTGTTGAAACAGGCACAAACACTACCCCTGTTTAAGTAGAAACAAGGAATATGGTAGCTTAACCACATATCATCACCATCTTTCTTTGCAGAATATCTGGAATTAAATCCTCAAATATAGGTAAGACTTCTTCCTTACCCAATACCTCGACAAACTCTTTATTTATCCAACCACCATAGATACAATAATCAACTATATCTCTTTCACTGCGGATAGTTTCATCAATATCAATAATTAGATAAAATGTCCTCTTTACATCATCTGCAACAGATGGCAGGTCATCAAAGAGAAGTCTAGTATCTGGGTTCTTTGTTGAATTGATTTTTGACAACCTGACTGACTCGTCTTTCATAAAGTCAATCAACATAATAGCAAGTCTTCTACTTCTCAGCTTTTCTTTTAAAAGTGTTTTTGCAAATATTTTCTTATCACAAATTACACCAGACTCAAACCACTCTCTGTAAGTTAAGATAATTTCACACCCCTCTGGATATTTCATGTCTATTAATCGAGCTATATCTGGCAGATCTCGTCTCCAGTCATATTCAAACTTCCTACAATAATTAAATAAATCCTTGCCGTAGTCAAAATTAACTGGTTCAAAATCCTTTATTGCAAATAAAAGATTGTACATATCATCCTCATCTACACATATTGCGAGTAGGATATCAATATCTAATTTCTTTAATGCATTAATAACTAAGCGGTCAAGATGCTTTGTATGCGTATAGATACCCCTTTGTGAATTGCTAATTAAAATAAGACCTTCCTGCTCACACCTATTGATATATGTGATAGGAAAAACTCTATTAATATCATTTCCATCACGAATCGCATATCTATCGCCTTCTATGAAACTGCAATTTCTCTTCTTAAGAAAAGCTATAGATGCCTCATCACGAAAAGGAAATTCTTCCTTTCCCACAAGCATTTCAAATCTAGCATACACATCTTCACATACATGGTATGTATCATCACTAAATACACCATATTGTCCCGGATGATAAAGAATAACTTTAAACATTAGAATCACCTTCCTTTATAAAATTACTAAACAAACCTTTTCCATTAAATACATCAGGAGAAAACAAGCCCTCTGGATGGTTTTCTTCAGTTACAAGAGTAACATTTATTCCATGCTTATAAACTACATTGTCTATGGTTACAGGTCTGCTGCCTATATTGTTTACAACCAATCTCTTGATTGAATCACTCATATGATATGTGTTTACTGAACCACCCACAAACGCATAATGCCTGAAGTCGACTACCCCTGACAAGCGATATAAATATGAGTCTGAAAACATACCCATGTGTATCTGACTACTTATGCGGTAAACTTTATCTTCATATTTAAAATGAACATTCAAAATACCACCTGCCCCTATTTCTATGAATAAATCTCCATTAAAGATTTCCTTCTCTAACCAAGTAACAAAAGAACTTTCTTTTTCATGGGCTAATTTTATTGCTTCATCTACAAAGCCTCGTGAAACCTTCAAACGCTCCAGATTATCTTTGGAAAATTCAGCAAACCTAGAAGTCCATCTAATATCCTCGAATGGACAAAGGTATTCACTGCCAGACATTGTATGGAAAATGAAAGCCTTATTAGGCTCATCGACCTCAACATTATCAATCATAGATGTAAGAATAGATGAGCAAGCTAAGAACCTATCATCATCCTTTACAGGGAATCCTCCCAACACAAAATTTTCTAACATTTCTTCAACATGCCATTTTGCTAACTTAGTCATGACTACCTCCTATGTTTGGAAAATAAACTATAGTATCCAAGCCAAGATTATCGTATGTAGCTCCCTCCAGCTTGAAATCTACATCATCAACATCATTGTCATCCAGATACTTTGTGAGCTTAATAATAAAGTCCATGAATGAGTCATTCTGTTGAACTATGACACCAAGACAAGTCCTGCCAAACATACCTCTGCCTGAATAATTTTCATATATTTCATATTGCTCGCTTTCATTAATAAAATTTTTTATTGCCTCCTCTACTGTCATTGCTGCACCTCCTAAACTAAATTTACAACTGTACCAGCAAGGGCATCCTCAACCTGTTTCTGCTGGATACCAATATATCTTTGTGTCGTAACCACACTGGAATGCTGGAGCAATACTCTCACCAGCTCTATGTTGTAATCATTTTCTACATAGACCTTAGTGGCAAATAATTTTCTTGCACTATGCGTACCATATTGTCTTAAAGGCAGTCCCATCTTGGTAAATACCTTATTCATATGACGTTCCACCTGTCTCTCAGAAATATCAAAGAGCTTGGCATCAGCTCCTATGTTGTTGGAAATAGCATAATCCTGAATAAAGCTGTACACCTCAATAGGAACTGTAAATGTACGCATTTTTCCAGTCTTCTGCTCTTTGATATCTAAGCGGTAGCGAGAACCATCCTTGATAAAGGAACACATTTTAAGTTTCAAAGTATCTCCAAGTCGTAAACCTAAGGTAGCTTGGAGAACCTCAACTGCTGCAATCCTCTCATTGGGTTTGATAAGTCTTTCATCAAGAATAAATCCTGAACGCAATAAGCTGATACTCTCACGATACTGCTCATCTGTAAGAGCAACACATCTCTTGTTCATAACAGGCAACTCCTTTCTTCTTATGATTTGCTGAAGTCGTATAAACACGCATAGGAGTGCGGATTAACTACCCCTGATAAAGGTACGATTGCACAAACACCGCATTTATCGCAAAGGTCGATTAATACATATTTTAAGACCTTGAAACCGACCTCGTATATTGCCTCGTGTGGGCTTTTTCTGCACTGCTTGGAACTACTCTCCACTGAGAAATACAAGCCCTGTGTGAGCCTTATACAAAATTCCGACAAAATTTAACCGTTATACGACCTCTTTGCGTGTGTTACTATAACTCTGAAAGAAAAGCTATTCCAGCCGCTAATCTGTACAAAAATGTAGCAGGGTATTTGTTAGTTGTGCTTCATAGCAAAAGAATCATATAGAAAAAAGACAAGTGCCAAGATATATACATATATAATAGGAAGAAACACGTTTTTTCTGAGTATAAAAAAGGAGTAGCTCCGAAGAACTACCCCTGAAAAAATCAGTTTATTACATTGACTTTAAAAATGAAATACAAATCACACAAACAACCAATGCAATTGTTGAAATAGATGCTGAACTTATTACATTAGACATATATAGTTTCTTATCCTCACGATGCTTAATCAAACCTATAGTAGCAAAAACTACCCCTGATAAGAAAAGAATAAATATAAGCACCGAAACAAACACTAAATAATTCAAGACCTTCATAACAAATACCTGCCTTTCTAAATCATCCTAATTTTCTCAAAATAAAATTAACCAAACCTGCTACCAATTTATAGAACTTACCAGTTATGAGTAATACTCCAAATATAAGACCTGTAATACAGATAAAGCATATATCCTTATGATTTACAGTTACATGGTCTTGCTTTTTACCCAAACTATAAGTAGCTTCTTTATCGTCTACTGCCACATGAAGTCTACCAAAAGTAAGTATACTTAAAACATCTATATCTATAATGCTATTTACTTTATCAAACCAATAAGCAAGATAAATTAAAAATATGTAAATTATGAAGAAAATACCTAACCACATAACTATTATTCTCATTCGAGTGATGAAGTTATCTTCCATCTTACTGTTTGTAACATTATTTTCCCAAGAAGATAAATTCTCTAAATCATTTTGACTTAGTTTGTCTCTAGTAGCTTTATCAAGATACTCTTGTTGTATATTAATCTCTGCTAACTTCATATAAGCTGATAACTCTTCTTCAGACCAATAACTCGACATTACAATTGCAATAGCTGTTGAATCATTTAAATCTGTATCACCATCTGAAGTTGTGCCTCCTGCTGGGGCATCTCCAACTACCCCTGTACAAGCCTCTATCATTTTAACTGCATTTTCGGCTGCCTGCTGACGTTCAGTAGCTGTAGAAGTTGCTGGCTTTTCATAATCTTTCATGAATATCTCTGCTGCTTCACTAGCTGTACTGGCTCCTTTCATTTTATCCCTTACATTTTTATAACCATCTGCCAACTCTGATGCCATAAAAGCTACCTGACCTGCCATATTAGGTATATGACATGTTTCTTGCTCCCAACTAGTTGTCTTTGATATTTTCCAATGCTTTACAACAACTTGTCCAAACTCTGGATGTGACTCAGCAAAAGAACTCAAGGCATTAGCTCGTTCAAAAGACCACTGAACAATACCATGTCCTACCCCTCCAATTTCTCCACCATCTTTATACTTATAGGTGCTGGGTTTTGTATTTCCATAGTCATATGACTTACCATCTTCAAAACTGGAATATGTTGCTTCATCTGTAGTCTTCTTGCCTCCGTACCCCTCAAGAGCAAAGATATTTCCACCTGACTCATGACTTACATTACCTATAATACCTGCTATAGCATTCGTAGATAAGTCTCCTGCTTTTAAAGTGGAAATCATAAGACTATAATCATGCACCTCTTTCTCTGAAGCCTCATGACCTAAAAAAGTTGTAAGCTCTGACTGAAAAATACTACTATCGTCACCTCCTCCTGTGATAGCATGGACTGGTGTAACTGTCACTACTAAAGCTGTGAAAACTGATAAGATACTTATAATTTTCTTCTTCATGTTAATCACCCTCTTCCTTAATCCTTCATATTTTTACGAACAGAATTAAAATCTGAAGCTCCATCTTTCATCAGACCTTCAAGTTTCTCTTCTGAGTAATCTAATAACCAAGCTGGATTACTTATCAAAAGATGATACATATAGTTAGGCTGAGTATTAGGTGCATCTTTCGGCTGATTTAACGCTCTCAAGACATAGGTCAAAGCATTTTTATCTAAGTCATTCAAATTTGCAGTGAAAACATCCGATGAATAAGTTGCTAAAAATCTAATAACTTTTAACACCTCATTTTTATCAAAACTGTTTGCTCTTACCCTTGTTCTCTCACTCCTACCCCTGATTTGCTCTCTAAATTCCAAAGGAAAAGCATCTGACATATCAAACTTAAATCGTGCGGTACGAATACACATAATACCTTTTCGTAGCGTTTCTACACTCGATAATTCATCAAGACCTTTAAGAATTGTCTCTTTATTAAAAACATGACGATAAACTTTGTTGGTCAATCTTGCTATAGATGACCTAACTGATGATTGATTTGTGTAATTCAAATGTTTCATAATTTCTTCAGAGTTACAATTATTCAGCTTCATTTTAATCAACTGTGCTTCTTTCTCCGACTGACCATAAGAACCATTTAACAAATACTCTTTAAACTCAGACATAAATTCATCAGCAACTGATTTAATAGAAATCACTTCCTCATCTGTAAGTTCTTTCTCATAAATTTCTCCTTTCTCATTCATGCACTTTACAGTCTTAGTTTCATCTAACAAATCATAACAACGATTAAAATTAGAAATAAAAGTAAATAGGTTATTATTGCTTGATGGCTTATTAGCTACCCCTGATGGATTGCTACAAGCTGGCTTCTGACCTTTTTCCATAAAAATCTCTCCTTTCCTTGCATCAGAAAATTTATTGTTTTTTATTTTGGGTAAAATTTAAAAACCCTACTTTTCAAGGTTTTCTGTGGCACAGTTTTCAAACCGCATCACTTTCGTGCGTCAGTTTGTTTTTGTTACAAGGAATATAATTTCGTCTTGAGTGGCTTGCGTCACATATTAGAAAGCTGAATTAAGACATCTAAAGATAAACTCATAAAGTATTGAACTACCCCTGATACAATCTGTGATTTTCAGCATTATGAAAATACCAGTGACTACACAGGTTATCACTGACATCAATATCAGTTTTCATATGGAAAATAAAAGATAACTACAACAAAATGTTGAGTTACAAAGATGTTTGATTATAAGAGAACAAAAGAAAAAGCACCCAAACTGGATGCTTCTTCTCATAAAACTTATTGCATTGTAAGGAAATATTACATGGCTACTTCCTGCAAACTTGCTTTTTCCAAATCAAACTCCACAATATTACAGTTAAGAATATCAAAAATATCAACTATAAAATCTTAAGGTAACTTGAAGTTTTAAGCACTACCCCTCCTAACCTACTATATTTCCAAGAGTTATAGTGTTATTACTTAAAGCAATATTCAATGACATTAATAATTCTTTCGGTAACTTTGTTTGCATATCATCACTTGAGCAATTAATTAAGACTGATGAAAAAATACCACTATTTACAATAGTTGAAATAGTTGTAATTAAAGTTTTATCGTAACTAAATAAGGATGCATCTTTATTATTGATACACTTATTAAACTCATCTTCTCCTAATACAGAACTACAAAGCTGTTTACCTACCTCATTTAAAGTGTATTTAATATTTACTACAGAATAAAAACCATTGCTTAACATTTTATCTATATTACTTTTAAAACGCTTACCTGCTGTAGCATTTGCAAGTTCGGCTGTAAGTTTTGAACAGCCACCTAAATGCACTGGATTTTTCTTACCATTAGAATCAAAGAAAAAGCTATTATATAATGAACCTTCTTTATTAAAGAAATCTAAAGTCAAATCAGACCTACTAAATAACAATACTCCTGTCTCCATATTTTTTATAGACAGTTCATTCATTAATTCAGTAAATCTATTATTTAAACCAAGCTTAGTCATACTTAACTTCTCTTCATTTAAACTTAAAATAGATTGCATATCTTCTGTAATATTATCTGGAAGTTTATCACAAAGAAAATATTCCCATAAAACATTACAAGGTAAAGATAATAAATTATCATATTTTCCCTCGCTTAGAAGATTAACTAGACAATCCGCTACTACCCCTTTATATCGAGTGATAAATTGTGTCAGAACTCTTCTATTGTACTTCTCCTGCTGAAGTTCATTATAAAATGCACTATCTAAACCAGTTACATCCTGTAAAGCACCAGACACTAAATCATCTACTGAAGTTATATAATTAGGAACTGAACCTGTCTGTAAGTTCCATAGATTTTCAAACTTGGTTTTAATGTCAGCCACAACCTCATCTGTATCATCTATACAAATAATAAATGTGCCTTTTGCAGAATATCTCTTTATAAAATCGATATAAAATCTGCGAAGTTCAGATGATGGAATCTTACCAGATACATCTCTTTTAAGTGTTCCCTCTTTAAGTAACTTAACTGTAGTTGCTGTTGAAATACCTGCAAGGTCTGAAAACTCTCTCTGTGTGTATAACTTCTCTGCCATAATAATACCTCCTTGACTTTTGACTTTTGCCGAAATAATTTAATAATTTTTTCAAACGATTTGTTTGATAAATAGAATAATTTGAGATTTTTTGCTAGTGGTGAAACATCATAATTGAAAAATATATAATTTTTTGCTTCTGTAATCTTAAGTCAGTTGAAAGATTGATAAATTTTTTCTTCTAAGTTACTTGCTCATTTGAAAACTTTGTAAATTTCTTCAATCAAGTTATTATATCAAAAGAAAAATATATGTTTTCACACAAATGAGCTAACTCCCCACTTGAGAGAAATAACAACTCAGAGAGAATTTATAATATTCATCTTTATATAAAACTTATTGAATATCAAACTTACTCCCCTATCTCACCCAAAATATACAATTACAAAGGCTAAAGCTATTACTACCCCTGAAGAATGAGGAAATTTTCTAAAGTCACCTGTAACTACACAAAAACAAACAGCACCTCACACACTTATCTCAATAAAAATGCAACAAAAAAGCCTTGTAAGCTGTTGCACCTACAAGACTTGGTCGTTCATTATTTAACTAATGATTTTACTGCAAAAATTGAAAATCGCTATCAATCATATTGGAACAGAAAGCCTCTTTCAAGACTCTCTTACCTGTTTATCTCTTCTCTTTATCTCTTCGAGCAAAATAATACAATTTAAATACTCTACTGAATCCTCACTTAGAGATTTTATGTAGTTATTCAAAAAAGGCAAACTTATTTGTAATAACTCCATCTCTGAAGCTTCATATATTTTATCTCTTATACCTAACATACTTCTTTACCTCCTGCATCTAACTCTCCTCTTTCTAAGTTCCTTATTAGCTGACTGGCTGCGGTTTGACTTAATTTATTTATATTATCAATGCTCAACTGATTTTTCTCGGCTAAAGCTTTGATTTTGTTTACCTGTTTCTTAGTAGCCTTCTTATACCTCATCAATGTCACCTACCTCTGTTGTGAAAACTGAATAGTCCTCATCTTCATAATCATATAGACTATCCTCTGCTTCATATATTGAATATTTATCTTCAGAACTCATAAACTTTGTTCCCTTATTAGATAAAGTAATATTCATATTCATAAATGCTATACCTATCATTCTATATAAGGAAAAATCTAAGCCGCCTCTAAGCCACTCATCGCTGTTAATAATCAAATCATCAAAAATAATATTTGCTACTGCCCGTAATACTTCATAAGCTTCTTTAGGGTCATTACTTGTTTCTACATAACCTGCAACAGTATCTGCAATATCTGTAACTATCTGCTTATAGGAATCAGCTTTAGGCTTTAAAGCCTCTAATTCACTTGTTAAATCATATATTCTTTGTTTATTCTGCAACTCACTCATTTTAATACCTTCCTCTCTAAATGTGTTATTATCTGATTTATAGGTAATTTTGCATTGATTACTATGTACTGTGGATTATCAGTTTCTATATCTTCTGTACTTAAAAGCACATAATAATGACCTTCAATACTACCCCTGACTTCATCAGACATTGTTTCACATAACTTTATCAATTTATTGATATCTACTTCACTTGTAACAAGGAAATTATTACTTTCATTTAAACCTCTGAAATTTTTTCCTACATCTTCTATACTGTAAAAATTAATAACTGCATTAAAATTATCAACCTTGTCCTTTACTTGCGAACAAAAATCACTTGTTTTAGGGCAAGCATCACTACCCCTGAAAGACTCTGCAAAGAATTCACTTACACTAGACTTTACATACTCTGTTTTAAAGGTACTGTCTGCTGTTATATTGCCACTCTCTTCATCGAATAATTTCTTCTCATAATCTGAATCATTCTTTATATTTGTATTGTATAAATGCATATAATAATGACCTAATTCATGCTCTAATGCGTTCTCCAAATACAAAGCATAAACTGTTATAGTCTTATTATTATAATCACACGCTCCTGACTGTATATAACCTGTTCCAAAGTCTAGTGGTTCATCAATAACAACTACTTTCCAATCATTACCAGTGAAATAAGCCTTACTTGTTTCTGAGAAAGTATTATCTAAAACATTTATAACTCTTTGATAATATCCATTATTGCAGGTCTCTATATTGTACTCTTTACTGGTATAACTACTTAACTCAAAAGGTATAGGAACTACCCCTGATATAGATTTTAAACTGCAACCTGATAATAAAGACAACACAATAATTATTGTAATAAATAATTGCTTTCTCACTGCCATAACACCTACCTTTCCTTTTATACCTTGCAAAATTCAAATTACATTTCCTTGCTCCATAAAGACTAGGTTAAGCAAATAACCTTGAAATTTTTACACACTTCTTTTTTATTTATTGAAGCAAATAACATATTTAAAAACTTCTTATTTTTGAATCTAAAAACCTTTTCAAAAACTGTAGGACACCGAGCAACTGCCCGATGCCCTGTTATATCAATACCAATGATTTAATGCTGCCATTTGAATCATACTTTCCAGCAAATCATAAATTTTGATGATATAGGTTTTTGTAACCTTTGTATCAGCAGGAGCTTCATTATCGGTTGACTTCTTATCCTTTGAAATATAAGAAACCTTTACCTTGTCACCTAAATAACTGAATTGCTCAACTGCCTTATCAAATACATCTGTATCACCAAGATAAAACATTTCTTTATTGCTATATGAGTCAAGAACTGCTTCTACCCCTGATTGGATTTCAGAATCACTTACATCATCATATACTGTGATAACTAAGCCTGACTCTCCATAAGCTTGCGTAGACTCTATACCCTGTAAAGAAGCTTCATTATAAAATTCAAACAAGATACTATCTGCTGCAACAAGAGTATCCTTATCATTTATAGCTAAAGCACAACAAAAATTGTAATCTTGTGCCTCAGTAACTGGTGTGTATGATATCTCCCCATCAAGTTTCTCATATGTTCTTTGAGTTGAATTATACTGTTCCGTCAAGCTATCCAATAAATAAACTTTACCATCTGGAACAGCATCTATATTTAAAGGAGATACAGAATCAGCATTTGGGTAAAGCATATCTCCCCAATATCTATCTGTCATATAGCCTAGATACTGAACATCATAGCCTTGATTATAGATACTATGTACTGTAGAAGTTTCTATTTTCGACACATCAATATCTGGAACTGCATTCTTGTAATACCAGTAGATTGTTTCATCCCTCGGCTCTTCTACTTTGGTAACTTCTGTAGAAATATTAGGGTCTATTTCCTCATAATCTGGAGCTACTGGAGTAGGCTCTTGATGAACTACCCCTGAAAATAGCATATACAGAAGAATTAAAATGAAAACTACAATACCTGTAATAAGAACTTCCTTCCAAACTTTGAGTTTCTTTGTAAGTTTGGTAATAAGTTCATTTGTATCTTCTGTCCTCTCGTTGATTTCAATAATACCTGCGATATTATCCCCATGCATTTGTTCCTCTTCGATAAGCCTTGATGCCTGTCCAAGTCTTTCTACATTCTTTTTCATATCCTTATCCATAATCAGCCCTCCTTACAATATAAAACGACCAATGAATAATCCTGCACAAGCTAACCAAACAATAATACTAGCTATCTTAGTATGCTTGATTTTCTTATTTAGTTTATCAACTGTAGCATCCAAATCCTCAGCTTCTGCTGCTACACCAGCTACTTCTACAGTTGTGCCTACCTGTTCATCAATATGCTCTCCAGTGCCTACCCCTTTGAAAGCCTGTTCTACACCCTCATTGACTGCTTCTGTGCTAACAGCTTTGCTTGCCATTTCCTTTTCTGTCATAGTTACTACCTACCTTCCTGTTAAAATTGTGAATATTATTACTGCTATAACAACAAACACCATAAAATTTTCAAATATTGCTTGGAGAACCAATGTCCTCCAAGCCTTATATTCTTCATCAATACCTCTTTGACCTTTGAAGTGCAGATAATCATTCCTAAGCCTTTTCAAGGCTTTTACCAAAATAAAGTGAAACACTGCCGAAAGAAGAAGTATTATCCATAGGACTAACATTTACTACCCCTGAAGAATGAGATTTAAATCTTCATAGGCATCCTCTGCTTTTTTGATATTCTTAATATAAGCTACCAGTAAATCAAACACCCTAGCCTCTTTTGCGAAGTTCTTGTCTCCTGCTTTGCGATATAATTTACCAAGCTCCTCAATGTTCTGCATACAAGTTAATGCTAATTCATTTAACTGAACATTTTGCATCATATCTTCACAACCATTGAATGGTAACTCCCAAGCAGGCTCACCTTCCTCATCAAGTAAATCATCGATTTTTCTATCCTCTGGTTCCTTGACTCCCTGTGAAATCCTATGTAGTGAAGCCTTGATAGGGTCTACCCCTGATTGACTGAATATATCATTTGTTTCAGTTTCAAAAACTACTTCATTGGCTATACAAGTAAGAACATCATTAGGTGCTTGCATAAGAAAAGCTACAACACCATCTGTATCATCTTTTAACCAATACTCAAAATCATCATCAGAACCCAAAATATGATTTACTCTATATATAGCTTCTAACTTGTTTCTGTTTTCATTTACAAATAACTGCTTGTCTAAAGGCATATCATTAAAGATATTTACACCCAAACTGTTATCTGGATTAGGAAATTCATCTGTTTTACTCATGCTCTCCTCCTTAATTTGTTTTAACTCTACCTGTGCATCTTCTGACTGTAACCATTTCTGATAATCTGCTTCGAACAAAAGACCTGAAAGACTGTAATAATCTTTATAAATGTCTCGAAGTTTCTTATCGACTTCAGAACTACCCCTGATAGCTTCTGAAATTTGAATTAAATTACTTATAATTTCATCAGCCTCTGGTGTTGTGATCCACTGCTCAAAACCTTCTTCGCTACCTGATTTTTCTTTATAAATCTGTAGTAATTTTTCCTTGTGACTTTCGATAAAATCCTGTTTACTCATTGCTTTCTGCTCCTTCCTCACTATTAATATCAAAACCTTTGTCTTTTGTTGTATCTATGGTATTTATTTTATTGATATCGCTACCCCAGTCTTTGAATAAATCCTCTACCAACTTATTACTACTTGTATCCTTGCCCTGAAGTAAATCACTTATTATTTCCCCTGCATCCTTAGCTACAATAGAAATTCGCATCCTTATCTGCTTAGTACCAAAAATGATAAGAAAGATAAGGATAAGAACTACCCCTTTGATACAGAAACCTATCTTCTCCTTTAAATCCCTACGCTTTCTACGCTTTTCATATTTACCTAATCTGTACGAAACCTCGTCTTGGAGTACCTCACTTATCTCAAGTTTTACCTTGTCATTTTCAGCCCTAACAGCTTCAGCTACAGCTTTCTTTGTAGTCTCGTGTAATATTGGATTTACTTTCTTTGAAAATTCTTCCTCACGATAGGCTTCTTCCTCATGTGCTGCACTCAAGTCCTCATATACTTCTGGGACAGATGAAAGTGGTCTCTTTACTGGCACAGGTAATTCATCTTCTGCAATAGAGTCAACTGACTCATCGATTTCTACCCCTGAACACTTCCACATGTCTTTCATATCCTCAGCGACATCTTCTTCAACAGCATCGAAACCCTCATCAATTTCCTCTACTACAGGCTTTGGTTTTGGCTCTTCGCCTTTTTCTGTTCGCATCTGCTCTACATATTCATGAAACGTGCCATCTTCAATGGCTTGCTTTACTGTATCTATTGTTACTTTAGCTCGTCTCATATCATATTCTGGGTGGCTTTCTTTGTAGGCTCGCTTATCCTCATACATAACTTGGTCTGCCTCTTCTAAGAGAGCCTTTAAATCTACCCCTGAAGAAGTGTAAGCAAACCCAACTGCTGCACTTACCGGCAACTCAGGCTTTTCTTTGTTTAACTCAACCAATTCATCTTTGAATGCTTTAATTTGAGCATCGCAATCATCATTCGACTGAGCTACATCTGGAATATATACCAAAAACTCATCACCGCCTGAGCGATAAAAATGATTACCCCAAACTTTCATACCTGCTTTTGCTACAACTGAAAGTAAGAAGTCACCAGCTTCATGGGAAAAAGTGTCATTGATATACTTCAAATTATTAGCATCCACACTAAACAAAGTAGCTACCCCTGAATAAGACTTTATATCTTCCTCATATTTAGCTCGATTATTACAACCTAAAACTGAATCTGTATATAGCTTCTTTTTCAATTCTTCTACTTCATCGACTACCCCTGAATCACTTGCATTTACCTCTACAGCTTTTGCTCTATTGCTAGGGTCTTTAACCTTTAATGCCATCTCTATCAAACCTCCTTTCTACTCTTGCGTTTAAAATCAATTACCTGTTGAAGCGAATATCTTCTATGACCACTTGCAAGCACTCTTTCTGGAACTAAGGTTCCTTTATTGTGCCAATTCCTTAATGTCTGTCCTCGAACACCTAAGAGTGTTGCAACTACCCCTGAAGAAATATAACCACCAGAGTCTTGTATTAAAGTTACAGACTCTTCAGAAATACCGAGTAAATCGGCTATTTGCTTTTTATCTAAATTGTTACTACACATACAATCCTCCTCCTTTCTGTGAAATATATTTTGTTATTTTGCATTTGGAAAAAATATTGCGAATTGCTGGAATCTTGCGTATATAGTACAGTAAAAATACAGCTATGTTAGATTTGTTGATTAAGACTAAATGAAGATAGATTTACCTAAAGAAAAAGAGGTAGACTTGCTACCCCTGCATTGATAGCATTTACCAATTGCTGTATAGTAACTGTACGCTTTTCACCACGCTCTGATATAACATCATAGCCTATGGTCTTTTTTGATTGACCTACAACACATATTACTTTCCATCTTACCAAAATTACCACCTACCTATAGAAAACAGGAGTAGTTCCTTGAAGAACTACCCTTGAATGAATACTATAATTAATTTGTTTCTAAACCTTGAGCTCTACAACCTAACAAATCCAAAGTATAAATGATACAGTTTTCCTGCATCATAGGTGGTGTGTCGGGTCTATGACCTTTAAAAGTTATACCTAAACTTTCTGCATAATCTACAACCTTCTGAAAGGCTGCATCTTTCTCCTCTCTTGTGGAATCTGGAGTAACCTTATCACTATCTGCCTTCTTCTTGCCTGTAATATCAAAACCTGCCCATCTGTCTTCTACCATTTTTTTAAACCTCCTTTTTTTGCTTTAATAAATCACACTTATTATACAAGACCTGCATCACCGACTGAATCTACAATAAAACTCAGCAAGTCTATTATGGTTAAATAGTTAAATTTTTCTATCCAACCTAAGTGAATTGTAATATCTTACTGCATAACCTCTTAACGCATATGCAAAATCCAACTCACTTAACTGTTTGTTGAAATCCTCTCTACTTAACTTAGAAGAAAGCTTTACTACCCCTGATACATTATCCTCAAGAACCACATTATCACTATCGGCACTAACACTAATAATCATACCAACTACCTCCTTACAGATAATTCTGCAACTACTTCTTTTGTGATATTTGTTAAAATAGTTCCTCCTGTACTGTCTACCGCACCAAACATTAGACGCTTCTTTGTAAGCTCAGGATTTTTCCTGCATATACCCACTATCTTTGAAAAAAGTAAAGCTCTATCAGTACTTATCCAATATAAATCGCCAGCTTTGACGAAATAAAACTCAAAATAATCAATGTTATTTTTCATTTCGCATAGAGCCTGCATCAGGTCATCGAAATATATCTTCAGAAAATTATTATTCTCCTGCAATGCATACTCAAACTTTGCACACATAGAAAAATAAGGTGCTCTCTGAATTTTTCCGATGAAAGTAATTTCCCCTTTATTCCACTTTGCATTTTCTACCTGATTAGACATAACTAAACTAGAGAAAGTGCTATTTGACTTGTTTAGCATTATCTCTGAATACCCATTACTCTTATCGAGTATCTCTACTGCTACAACATTTTCTCCTGTCTTATCCATGAAAATTTTATTAATGACTACCATAATATCAAAACCTCCTAATTTGAAATCCTATTTGTTTGCTGTCATGAAAGTTTATATTGATATTTGTAGCCTTAAAATAAAACTTGGAAAACTTTAAAAACTTGGAAAGAGAAAATAACTCTAATGATATCTACCCCTGAAAGAAGAAAAAATTGGGAAAGACTTATTTTAATAAAAACTACACTGACTTACATAGTTAAAATCACCTAAAAGACCTGTATTTTATAGACCTACCAAAAGCTGATAGTAATCGTGCTTTCACGCTTCAGAATTCAAGATTACTTTTGAAACATCGAAAAAGACTTGTATATAGAAAAATTAACTGCAAGAAAAAAGACAGGTCTCATTGTAAGACCTGCCTCCTTGTTTCTATAAACGTATACGCTCACAAATTTTCCTGAAATCTTTTTCAAAAACCTGATTGTATGCTGCTAATCTTGCATCCTTTTCAGTCATATAGTTCCTGATAAGAGAAATACAGGCAAAACAATCTGGAATTCTTGTCACTGAAGTAATTGTATCCTGCACTTTCAAACCAAATCTTGTAATATCTGAACGAGCACTCACAACATTCAATGTAGTGCATCTACCTGTTACAATAGCCTCTTTTCCATAAAGCCTATCGACTACAATAACAACATCCTGTGGCTTTGAAAGTAATTCCTTCATTACCTCTTTCTTAGGACTATTTGTTACGATAATTTCATTATCATACAAGCTCATCATTGACTTTGTAGTTTCGTCAATGCTTGTAAACTCTTCGTAACGCTTTCCTGTGCAGTACCCCTTTTGTATGCAGAAAATAACCTTTATTCGCTTATTTAATGCATAATGCAAGTAATGAGCAAAACCCACTACAAAACTTGTAAGGTATCGTGTAGGTGAGTACTCCTTGAGAACCAATACCCTTGAGTTTCCTATGTATTTGTATGGGGAGAAAAACAAAACACTATTACCAAAAGCAGGTCTATTCGCAGTTGAGTTTGCTGTTACATGCTCAAGCTGTTCTAACTGCTTTTCAATAGCTTTCTTCTGTTCATTCATATTCCTAATAATAGCACTTGCCTTCTCAAAAACTTCAAGAGCAGAATTACCCATTGTTTGTAACTCTAACTCCTGCTGCCGAAATACATTCGTCAAATCTGCAATAGCAGAATTTGTTTGCTCCAAAAACATAGGTGTCTGGACAAGCTTATCTCCTGCGACATACCCCTTCATAAAAGTGGATATGATATTTAATGCTGGAGTTGCTACTGCTTCGAAAGCGGAAGTATTATTACTGGCTTCCTGTCTTTCTTCTTCAATATCGGAGATTAGAACCTGCAACTCCTCCTCGTCATCAAAGTAAAACTCATCTTCATAGTAATAACCATCTACCCCTTTGATTACCATTTGTAATACAGCAGATGGGTTACTGCTAATATACAGAAAAAGGTCTACACCTTTTTTCTTCAAATCTCCGATGAAAACACCAGCATCAAAATCACTTTCGATACAACTCTGTATAATAAGAGTTGTAACTCCTGTGAAATCAATAACCCTCTTTAATGAGTCTGTTACTACAAACTCACTAAATCTATCCTCTAACACCTTCGATACGATTACTTTCATTTATTATCACTCCTTCCAACATTAAGGGGAGAGTCTAGAATCTCTCCCCTCTGCCTCCTTTCTATAATCAAGTAGGGTGCGACTACTTAATTATCGAATGCCTCTCTCAAGGCTTTAAGAACCTGCTTGTCTAAATCCTCGAAAGAATCGACAAAATCTAATGCTTGTCGATATTCAAGGGCTGAGTGATAGGTTCTCTTCTCACTCAATGCACAGAAAATATCCGCTACTGTTATGATTTCTTCTAGTAAAGTTTTTGTGGGATACCCCTCTGGATATCCCTTACTGTTTTTCTTCACATGGTGCTTTAAAACCATGTTACAAACAGTATCATCTACCCCTGCTTGCTTACAAAAATTGTAACCATCTACAGGATGTTTCTTTATCACCTCAAATTCCTCATCAGTAAGACTACCTGGCTTATAAAGAATAGTAACTGGCGTTTTTATTTTTCCAATATCGTGTAGCAAGCCAGCTACACATATCTTATATACTAACTCATCAGATAAATTCATTGTTATACCTAACTGAGTAGCTAACTTTGAAACTCTTATTGAGTGGGTGTAAAGCATATCATCCAAAAAGAGCTTATCAACTACCCCTGATAAAGAACTTATAGACAATACCTCTCGGATTGCCTTAGCCGTATAATCATTTACTTTCTTTTCATCTCTCAACTGCACTGCAATCACCACCTTAATAAGGTAAAGGAATTGAATTCCCGATTACAGCGAAGTCTACAAAGTCAAACTTATTTGAAATTTTTTGATACTTATTAAATAATGCCTGTACATCAATAGGTAACTTATTGACTACCACAGGATTATTGTTGTACAAAATCAAAGAAAATAGTTCGTACAACATATTAAGTAAATTCATGGGCTGTTTCTGTAAGTACCCCTGAGCTACAAGAAATCCATAAGGTGTTGGTGTCTTAGGATACCAAACCTTATTAAAAGGCAGATATAACTTCTGACCTTTATAATCTACCTCCAGATAATTGTCTGTCAAAATCAAATCTTTATTGGCTGGTCTAATAATCTGTGTTGGTTTTACACCAAACTGCTCTGTTAGTGTAATAACTGCCTGTCCATCTTTTCTTACATGAATGTTCCAAAAACTCATATCTTCTTCAGCTCCTTCTTCTTCATTTCTAAAATTACTTCGCCTGTATCAATGATTATTGTTTTGCCTTTAACGGCTTTGACTACCCCTGTACACGTTTCTGTGCCAAAGTGCCACTTCACATCGTCTCCTACTTTCAACTTTCCAAATATCACAACTCCACCACTTCCTCTCGCTTTGCATAGCACCTATCAGCATTTAACTGGATAGTCAAATAATCTGTATCTGGTTCAAAGCTTTTATCATCTGGAAGATATGGTGCATCTTCATCAGCGATAATACTAAAGTCATTAATATCAATGACTACTCCAGTTTTATCCTTATAGCTAACTGTTTTTCCTACGATATCTGGGACTTCTTTCTCTGACTTAATGGTGATAAACACCATAACAGTCATAACCTCAGTAACTACCCCTGAGTAAAGTTTGTTATTTACAATAACCTTTACTTCCTCACCAATATCAAAAACATATTTGCTATCTTTGATATTGACTTGTAACTCTTTACTTGTCTGAGTTGCTACATCCACCTTCTCTGCTGTAAAATCTGTAACTAAAACTCCTAACATAATTCAGCTACCTCCTTCGGAATATATACAATTTCATCATCTGTCTGATGGGTTACATATACTTCTCCAGCTACATCAAGCACTACCCCTTTACAGATGGCATCACCATTTTCGTATGAGATAACTCTTCCGATTACCTCATCAGCTTTCTTACTGCCTAAAACAGCAATAGCAACCTCATTACCTTTAGTGGTTACTACCCCTGAATAAGTTTTACCTCCTGTTGTTATTTCAACTGGATCTTTCTCTTCAAATAAGTACTCTATGCCTTTTATAGGCTCAAGTGTGACTATTTCGTCATGCTCCCATTTGAAGATAGCTACCTGTCCATTTACGACACAATAACTCATATTACTACCTACCTTTCCTAATTTTGAACATACTTTGTGCTGCTCGGAAAATATATTTTTATATGGTGGATGTAAGGTACAACATTGCGAATTACTTGATTATTGCTAATTGTAGTATTCTGAGAAATTGTTCGAGTGCTAACTCTGTTTTGCTCGTAGACATTTCTTAAGTAAACCAACTAAAAAATATGTTCATTTGCTAACTTCATTTTGCTCGTAAACATATCTCAGTAATAAGAACTCAAACGGTATGTTCATATGCTAACTCAGCTTTGCTTGTGAACATTTCTTGATATCGGTTACTCTCTAAAAATGTTTGTTTGCTAACTTGATTTTGCTTGTGAACATAACTGGATATCAATTACTGCCTGAAAATGTTTGTGTGCTGACTCTGTTTTGCTCGTGAACATTTCTAAGGTGCTATGACTTAGCGACATCTTTGCAAGCAAACTTACTACCCCTGAAACACTCAAAATTTTCAAATAAAACTAAAGCAAATATACTACACATATACCTGCCAGAAATCATATATTATTTTTAATGTTAAAATGATTGGGGACTATAAAATATGGACTACCTCTTATAGTTAGATAAACACTTACATTGCCATAGTGCTTAGAAAAGCTGATTACTGTACACTCATTGATTAAGACTTAGAATTGAAACTATTAACTGGAAGTTTTGAATTTTATATCACTGTTCCTCTACAGACTGGAGTTCTTTGTTGCGTGGGTTTTGATTATTTTGTGAGAAAATGCTTCGGGAGAAAATCTTAAACTACCCCTATTTAACTCTATGCAACACATTTTTACTCTCCTCTTTGTAGTTTTTCTGTGTATATTAAAAAAGCCAGCTATTTAATTAGCTGACTTCTCACTGTATAACTGATTGAAGATGTCTGCAAAGTAAGCATAAGTCTTAGGTGCTACCCCTGAAACCTGCTCATTCGCTACTCTTACAGTCTGGAATGCTTGACACCAATATTCTGTTTCATCTTCTAGCCAATAATTTACATCGGCTTCTCCATAAAACTCAGTTATTAATGTTCTACCTTCTTCCTCATAAAGGTTATCGAAACTACTATCATAAGGATGCTGCATGAGATACATATGCCCAAACTCATGCCAAAGAGCCTGAAATACATACCCCTCTTTGATTAAGACAACTTTTTCAGATGGGATTGTTCTACCAATCACCTTGTTGTCTATATCACTTGTTATCACTACTTTCCAGTTATTATCAGTGAAATAACTTAACAACTCTGATGGTAAAGCCTCCACATAACTCTCTGCTAAAGTTATCTCATCATCGGAAACAGCTCCATCTGCATATATGTAGCTGTCTACTTTCTCACAATTATAAGATGTGGGAATAGAAAACTTAACTACCCCTATTAAAAGAAATAATACTGCTACTCCATAACTTATTTTCCAGAACTTCATTTATTATCAATCTCCCTTCTATAGAAAAGAGGTAGCTCAACAACTAGATGGCTACCCCTGATTATAACTAGAATATTCAGTTGACTACTTTGTATCGATATCGAAGCCCTGTCCATTATCTGTAGCTCCTGTGCTTCCCCACTCAGGCAGTAAACTCTGTCCTGAACCAGCTACCTTAGCCCACTGACCGTTGATACCTTTAACTATGGCATTATATCCTGTTTTTAAGATACCTCCATCATTAAACACCAACTGCCATGCTATGAAGATGACAACTAACAAACCAATCAACATAAATACTTTTTTGACTGTCTTATTCATAAGACATACCTCCTTTTAAAAATAATAATAATTAAACATTAACTAGAAAACTTAACTAGGTATTTACTCCTTTCCAAAATTTAATTCAAGGCAGATTTCCTCCGCTTTACAAAATATATTTTGAAATTTTATTTTTGGAGTGAGAACTTTAATAACTTTGAAAACTAAAGAGCACCTACCCCTGAAAGTAAGAAGTAATAGCCTTTTTAGGAATATTATGTTCTGCGATAGACCTTAGTTTATTGACTACCCCTGCATCAGCACAATAGATAAGATTTCTCCTACAACAAGCAGTCTCGACAGCATGAGCTGAATTAAGTGGCATTACCATTAAATCTCCTGTTTCTATCATAATAACTAAATTGTTATCAACGACACTAGCATCTTTAATCATAGTTGTCTCCTTTAGTTTCTAAAGCCACTTTTATACAAAGACAAAATCTCTGTCTTGGAATATATTTCCCCTCGATTAGTAGGACAAGAATAAATTGGGTGAATAAGCTTCTTATCTCTCCAATTGTAAATTGTGGTTATTGACTTTCCAAACAATGCTGCTACCTCCTTTGCAGTCATTGTCTGACCTACATCACTAAATTCCTCATTATTTTTTGTGAAATCTAACATATGAACACTTCCGTTAACTAAAACTTACATTAAATTATAAATAACAAAAAAGTTTTATACTTCCTTCATCAACCTACTCTCTTTTGCTAAAAGCTACTTGAGTTTTCTTAGTAGTCTAAAGGCTTAAATTCGGTGTAACGGACACCTACATATCGCATATAACTTTCTGTGCTATTTATGCAATTTTAATTAACTTCTCCTTTCCATAAATTTTTAAATTAATTGCTGCATTTAAATCTCTATCCGTAACTAAACCACACTCATGACAGATATAAGTTCTCTCTTTTAAAGATAAAAACTTTTTCTTATGCCCACAACAACTACATGTTTTTGATGATGGGTAAAATCTATTAGCTACTACAAGCCTGACTCCGTACCCCTGACACTTATAAGAAATGTACTGTCTGAATTTATAAAACTCTTGTTGCTGGATAGCTTTACTCAAATGCTTATTTTTCATCATGCCTTTTACGTTTAAATCCTCGATAACAATACAAGCTGGCTTGGTTTTTACCAAATCATATGTTACCTGATGTATATAGGTATTTCTTATATTTTTAAGCTTTCTATCAATAAGTCTTATTTCTTGCTCAAGTTTTATAATATTGTTTGTTTTTACAAAGTTTGAATCCTCCTTATTCATTTGATACTTTCTTGAGAGCTTTCTCTGTAGATGACGTTTTCGTTTCTCTAACTGCTTTACTCTTTTAGACTTATTTATATTTTTATAAATGACTCCACCAGAAGTAACTGCTAAAGACTTAATGCCTAAATCTACCCCTGTAATGTTTTTATTTTCCTGATTGATAGTTAAATCTGCATCTGGAATCTCATATGAAAAACTAAAGTACCAAAACTTACCATCAAAAGATACTCTTGGATTTAACATCTTATCAGGAATCCAATGCTCTCGTATTTGTACTGGCTCCCTAATCTTAGAAAACTTAAGATGTTTAGAATCCTCAAATCTGCAATGAGTTAAATCTGCCTTTAATCCAAAACTCTCTTTACATTTTCCTTTCTTCTTGAACCTAGGAAAACCTTTATTACCTCGTTTATAGAAGTTATTAAAAGCACTTGCCACATCTTGAGCTGCAACTCTAACTACCCCTGATGAAATCTCCTTTAACCAAGAATACTTCTCATCGTACTTTAAAGACTCTGCATACTTAATAAGGTTAAGTTTTTTAAGAGAAATACCATCTTCTTGATAAGCTCTTATACACTCAGCTAAACAAGTGTTATATATGAAACGTGATGCTCCACTATATTTTTTAAATTGCTGAACTTGCTCATCTGTAAGAAATAATCTAATCTTCTCACCAACAATCAATAACACCACCTACCTTTTCTATAGAAACACCTAATTGAAAAACATAATTTTTGCTGTCAGAAGAATATAAATTGAGATTGAGAAAATAGAGTGAGAACTTTAATAACTTTGAAAACTAAAGAGAAAGAACTTCTGCATGAGAAACTACCCCTGAAACAATAAAAACCTCAAATAACACCTCAAATTTTCAGTGAAAAACTTAAGCTATCACACTTCACAAAACTACAGAGAAAATCATATAAAAATTTCAATCTGTACTACACTGACAACTGCTCGTGGATGCAGTCCCTTTATAGTTTAGAAAAAGAATTAGACATACTTGCAGGTACAAACTTTCAAGAAACCTCTTATCCGTGATAAAGACTTTATAACAAGCTAGTTAACTTATACTTTCAGAAAAACATTTTATTTTGAATAAGACCTACATCCAAACAGATAATAAATTATAGGTTTAGAGGTCGTAAAAAGATAGAAAATGACGTAACTTCGCTAAAGCCGATTTGTGCCACTTTTAATAGCAGGTGGCACAGTTACAAGGCAACACGATTTTAAGGGCTGTATGGGGCAAAAATGAAAGCCAGAAACCGATAAAAAGTACCCCTGATACTGTCAGATATGCAGACATAAGAAAAGACCAGTAAATCCGAAGAATCACTGGTCTGACTATGCTCATAATATTCAATTAAGCTGTTTTGCGTCTCTTTACAAATACGATTACTCCCATAGCTGCAACTGCAATCACAACATAAATTGCGATTGGTGTCATATCGCCAGTCTTTGGTGATGTAGCTGTTGTATTTGCAGATGATGTGTTATTATCTGTTGATACAGTAGTATTTCCAGATGATGTATTGTTATCTGATGCAGAAGCATTTCCATTATTAGAAGTATTTCCATTATCAGATGAACCACCATTATTAGAGTTATTTCCATCATCAGTCTTTGTATCATCGTTGCTTGGTAACTTTGGCTCTGTCTTTGTTACAACATAGCTTGAACAATGGTCTTGCTTTACAGTCATATAACCATCAGCATCTACAACTACAGCCTGTACCTCTGCAAAAGTATTGTCAGCATTCATAAGTGAATAATAAAGTGTCTGACCTGCATACTCTGTTCCTGCATAAAAGCGGATGTTTGCTGTTGCTGGTAACTTGCCTGAGTAGTTGAAGTTAATCTGTGATACAAAGTTATCCTTTGTAATATATGATGGCATTGTATCTGCATAAGCACTGTTGATTGATGTAGAAAAATCATATTCTGTCTTTCCATCTACACTTGACATAGTTCCTTTTGCAAATGTGAATGTTACATTGTTATTTGACTTGATAATAACATCTTTAGTAGCATTCTCAGCTAAGATTGTAGCAAATGTATCGGCAGAAATAGTCTGTGAATCTCCTAAATCAACTGTGTAGTTATCCTCGCTTGGAGATGGAGCTGGAGTCTCATCTTCAAAGTTTAATACTGTTGATACACCTTCTGGGAGGAACCAATAATCTACATAAGAACTGACTCTGTTTTCCAACGTGTAATATTTATTCCAATCAGCATCTGATATATTTGCACCATATGTATCTGTATTGTCGTCTCCCCATGTTTCAAGTCCACTAGCCACTTGAAGATTTCCTAAATCATCTGTTGTATAATATACTCTAATGATATATGCATCGTCAGCCATAACACCATTATAACCAATTTCTCTAGAACCCATATTCTGGTTTATACAGCCTGAATTTGAATCTTCTGACCAATATTCCTTTGGAAGAATATTGAATCTTTTTCCAGTAACCTTTCCAAATTCTGAAGTGCCGTCATATATAATTGCAGGTCCACTTTTACTACCCTTCCAGCCTAATGCACCATTTATCTTTGTCTTTAATGAGCCATCTTCATTTTTCTCTATTACAAGATTGCCATTATCATCTCTTGATAAAACTGGAACTAATACAAATGAGTCATATGCCTTCCAATATGGGATACTGCTATTTTCCCAGTCAACATATGCTGTTGTATTACTACCGCATACGACAACATCTCCTCCAAAATATTCATATCCCAACTGATTAGCAATTGCTTCCCTATCAGCTTTTGAAAGCGACTTTTCTTCATAATCCCCATCAACATGAATACTTATAGCTGACTTGTCCGTTACATCAGCAGCTTTTACACTTGGTGTATTTCCAACTGAAAATACAGTTACTGCTGCCATAGCCAGAGCAACTGCTGTGGCTGTAAACTTTTTCTTTCTCATAAAACATATCTCTCCTTCTTTTGAATATTGTTGTAAAAGTATGTATTTTACATATTTTTGCTACGCACTCACTATATAGTGAGTATCTATATAGTGAGTTCTTGTATCAGCACTTATTATATACAATCTAGGGTAAAAAGTAAAGGAGAATTTTCATGTACAACTACGGAACTTTACACCTACGCATAAATGAAATCCTTGCAGAAAAAGGTATCTCCAAAAATAAAGTCTGTAAAGATTTGGATATTCCTCGCAGTAACTTCAACAGATACTGCCGAGATGAATTCCAGAGAATGGACACAAACCTAATCTGTAAGTTATGCGATTATCTTGATGTAGATATATCAGCTCTTATAGAATACAAAAAGCCTGATAGAACTACCCCTGAATAGATTGTATAAGTAAAGCGACTGAATCAACCAGTCGCTTATTTTGTGCTTTAGATTATTACTTTGAATTTATCCTGCTCTATAATAATAGCAATACTACCTGAAGCTGGTGGTAGCCATACCCCATGTAGTTGTAGAGCATCGTCTACATATTCCACTTTAAATTTGCTACCTGCAGGTTTTGGACTATACTTATCAGCTATAGGCTCTGTAAGCTCTACGATAGTTCCTTTAGGATATCTTGCAGAGTAAACTTCTTTCTTATTGATTGGGTATGACATATTACTTTGCCTCCTCGTAGTCTATCATTTTATCTGGCATCAGAGGTATCAAATGGCTCTCAATAACAGGAATATCTTCCTCTCTTATTGATGTGAATTCGCCTTCACTGTTATGCCTTACGCACATGATGTTCCCAACCAACATATCAAGAACAACACCAGCATCACTAACCAAGAATCTGTTGATTGGGAAATTCCTAAGTTTTCCTTCATCATTGCAGATTACATCAATATCATCATTGATACTGACTACAGTAATCAAACCATGTGGCTCATCAAAATTTACATATCTCTGCTCTGCTTCTAAGGTGTTATCAACCTCGGCAAGATAGCCTTTGTAAACTACCCCTGACAGCTTATTCACTCTCAGCAAATATGCCTGTATTTTCTCCTGCTTCATCTGCAACCTCCTCAGTATCATCGCCTTCTATGTCCATATTTTCTGAATTCACAGTTTCAACCTCCACAGCATCTTCCGTAGGCTCATTCATAGAACTACCCATAGCTGGCGAGTCCTCATCAGCACTTGCTGTATCATCGTCAACCTCAGAGTTTTCAGAGTCCTCTGTATCCAAAGACCATGCATCCTCACTTTCAAAAGGCTTGCCTACACCGTCAATGTTCCATCCAAAATAGTTGCACATAGCTATGAACATAACCTTGAGTCTCTGATTTACATTTACAATCTTAATATTGCCAGAACCACTTGCATCCTCATAGGCAGGATACAGAGCGTTGGCAAAATCATTGATAAATGCTTTGAAAAGCTCAGGCTTTACATTGTTTTCAAGAGCTATCTTTGACATCACGATTACAATAGGAACATTGTTCTTACGCAGGAATTTATTCTTGTTTTCAAATGAAGAATCAAGGTAATCTACGATTTCCATAATCATCTGCTGTTTTTCTTCATTGTAACTGTTCCTGATGCTCTCGGCATATGAAAGCATAGATGCTGCGGAGATATTTTTAAACTCTCTCTGCTCGTGTCGCTGATCAAGTAATGCCATGCCCTGCATCAACATCAGCAAATCATCTTCTTTGAGAGCCTGTTTCTCTGTAATATTAATAGCCTGTGTAAAGAAGTTGCCTGAAAGCAGAGTGTTTACAAACTCCATCAGCTCATTACCTAACTTAGCTTTACCTTTCTGCATTGCTGAAAGTGCTACCCCACTATTGATGTTGAAATACAGCTTTTCAGCTTCTTCCATCGTATAATTCTCAATAGCCTGTACTGTAAATCTGTAGTTTTTGATAATATCCTGAAGTTCCTCTTCAAGCTCTGAATATTTCTTACCGGCAATATCATATGTAAAGCCATCAACTTCTACAGGCTCTGTAGCTCCATGAAGCTCCAATTCGTCATTTAAGAATGGGAACAAAGTTGTGATAAGTCTCTGCTGTCCCCTCAAGTACCTGATAGCCAAAGATATCCTTGCCCTTAGAATCCTCGCCTCTCTTGTCTTTTAACAGAACAATCGGTGGAATATAGGAATCTGCGAGCATGCTCCACACAAGATTTGACTTAAGAATAGGACTCCACATACCACTATGTCTCTGAAAAGGCAAGGTGCATTGAAGCACCTTGTCATCAGACTCATACCATTTCTTCATTGTATTTACAGATACTGGCAGACTTGACCTATTCATCGTAGCCACCTACCTTTGCCTCCAAATATTCAGCCTCAAGTTCTTCTCTGTTCATATCTGCAAGAGTCCTCATTGGAATATCCTCAAGCTCATAGATGGTTGCTCTTAATATTTCATCAGGCATATCCTTGATATCGTCAAGGTCATCATAATCATCCAGCTCAGGGTGTGCTGCTATATTAACTGGTGGAACGACAGTATTTGTATTGCAACTGAACACATCATTAGGTGCACAAAACTGTATGAGTGAACCTTCGCTAAGATAAGGTCTGCTCTTACCTTCATCAAACTTATACTTTTCTACAGGCATAAGCATTGGCTGGAAAGTGAAGCTAGAGAAATCATAATAACCATCAGCCAATAACTGCTTCATGATTTCCTTGACCTTAGCTGTAGTCAGATTTCCAACCGTGAATTCATGCACTGAAAAAACGCTGAAGTCATTTGTATTTACATAAAAGTGCAATCCACTTACAGCTTGATTGCCATCTCTTGCAATCTGTACCAATCGCACATTTGCCCCATTGAAAGGCACTCTTTTCTCAACAATCTCTTCAACCTTGCTTATTTCAAATAAGCCTCCATTAACTAAAACCTTAACCATAATAAATCCTCCATTTCGTGAGTTTAATTTTTTTCGTGTGTTATCTATCACTCTGTTTGAAGTGAATTGCAAGTTGTTTTTGAAATTTTTCCACAGAAAAATTTATGGGATACCCCAAGATTGGCTATTTTACAGGGAATTCCTCTGGGTTTGCCCTAGCCCACTCTCCCAGACGATTGACTTCATTCAATACTTCAGACCAATCATCCGCATACAACATTTGAATAGTAGACCAAAGGATTTGTAACAGCTTTCTCTTATCCTTAGCAGGAAACTCTCTCTTAGGCTGAAGCACAATGAGTTTTGTAATATCTAACTGCAATGAAGCATGGTCATAATCATACAGACTAATTAAAAACGTTATGAGAACATTCTCTCTATTCCTAGCTATTTTTTTATTTGTTTCTTCCCGATAGTCATCAAGAATATCTGTTATATCAGCATCAAACCCCTCCTGTTTCCAACGCTCCCTCGCCCTATCAAAATAGATGTCTCTGGCTCTATCAATTAAACCCATTTTACTCAGCTCCTTGTATCGGCAAATGAATAACTACCCCTGCAATAGTCAGCATTGAATAGTACACTCGAAAGAACTTTGCAGACTCATCTGGTGGAACGACCAAATCGTCACAAGTGCTGCATATGACTGCGTCATTCATACCCTCAGCACGATAATATTTTGCTACCTTTAGGATTTCATCGTAATGCCTTGAGGTATTCAATACTCTCCAGTCCCTCACGCACTGGTTTTTATCTCTTGTATTTGGGATAAGTAATACAAAAGAATTTGGGTGTTTTTCAGTTATAGTATTTAGTAACATAACAATTTTTCTCCTTTCCATAGGTTTATAGTGGCTGTTATGTTACCTCTAAAACTCAATTCTGCCAAGATTGTCTAAATAATTTCTAAAAGTTTCTCACCTACCCCTGAAAGCATGAAAAAAGAGCCAACCGACTGGCTGACTCTTTCTATAAATCTTATGAACTACCCCTGAAGCACTTACTCTGTAGGGTGGTCTACAAAGAAAGCATTCTTATCAAACAAAATCCAATTATCACTTTCATCTAATACATGAATATTAGCATTCCAAAGTGACTCATTATCATATCTACCGTCTTTACCATTATAGTTACTAGTTAGAATAGCTTCTTCAAACTCAGTAGCTGAACCTGCATAATAAACATCAGCTAAATTTGGAAGTTTATTATTTGTCCAATATCTACTAATCTTTTTAACTGCTGGCATATAAATTGTTGTAATCTTTGTATTTTCGTTATCACCATTCTTTAAACCACATTCAATAGTCAAACCTTTTGATGTATTTGCTATAGCTGCTGGGAAAATAACTGTATCTATGTAGTTTGTCTTTGTACCAAGTATTCCTCCTACATTCTTTGTTATAAAATCACCACTTTCAGTAGAACCTAATGCCTTAGTGCTTGGAATTACTAATGTTGTATTTGATGAATCAGCTAACCAGTTTGTTGTAGTATCATCATCATCATTCATATAAACATCACCATTTCCTGATAATAACTTGAACATATCTGTATTCCAATCATAAGCATTGCCTTTGATGGATACCCCTGCACCTGTATCGTAATATACAGATTTACTCAAATCCTTAGAAACTTTAATAGTGAAATTTACCTCACCTTTATATGTACCTACCTGAATACCATTTGTTTCTTTGACTTCACAGGTAAGAGGTTCTTTCTTTGACTGTTCATGGTCAGCTACCCCTGCATAAAGTTCCTCACTAGACCAATAACCTGTATAAGTGTCATCGACAAATTCAACAGTACCAGTCAACTGAGAAGCTCTTGCTACATCCTGATTGGTATACTTTACAGTTGCAGGAGAAGAAATCTCTAACTGTAATTTGCTACCTAACTGTCCATAAGCATACACTGTATCACTTGAACTAAATTTCTGGGTAGCACTATCGTAACTCAAATTTAATGTTGCTGGTACTGATACAATTACACCACCTAACTGAGAAGATGTAGTTGTAAAGGTAACATTTGTTTGTGCTGAACTTGTATCTCCTTCTTCTGAAAGACCTTCAGCATATGCAGGTATTGTTGAACCCGCTAACATCATTACTGCCATCATACTGGCTAAAAGCTGTTTCTTTTTCATTAAAAAGACCTCCTTAAAAATGATTTTTCGCAGATTTATTCTGCTTTACAGAGTGTAAAATGATATTTACACTTTTCAGTTAAGACTAAAATAACTTTGAAAACTAAAAAGAGGTAGCTCTGCTTAAGAAACTACCCCTGAAACAAACCTTATTTACTGAACTTCTACAGTTATTGTCTGACTTCCTCCATTTGTCTGCTCCAAACTATCATAGAAGTAAGCCTTTGTAAGAACTTTTACCTTGTGGCTACCTTTATCAAGTTTGCTGTAAACATCAACTGGAAGAACTACATCTTCATCAGCTTTTGCTTCTACCAAATCACTTTGATAAAAATATGTATCACTACCATCAGCATATAACTCAAACTGAAGATAGAACTTATCTACATTTGTTTTTGAATTAGCAAGATACAAATATGGGTTATCCTTGTTTACAGTTGTATTCATTACTACAAATACATCTACATGGTCATTATTAACTGCTTCTGTATCTCTATCCTTGAAATCAGTTGTTTCTGTTTTTGCTCCCTTACGGAAATTGACTCCTACCCCTGAAGAACAACCTCTCAGCAGTAAAATGATTATGACGATAATCAATCCAAGGATTACGCCATTTCTAATTCTTACCTTTCTTCTTAATCTTTTCTTCTGCTTTTCTGACTGCTTATCAAGTTTCTCAAAAGCATCTACCTGCTTCTGAGTATCCTTGTTAGTGTCATCAATAACTAACTGGTCAATATCCTTGTTTTCTGTTGCTGTCTCATTTACATTTTTGTTTTCTTCCATGCTGCATTGCTCCTTTTCATTTACTCTGTTCTATTTCTACATCTACAGTTATTGCTCCTGAATAGTGTCCTGTATGTATATCACTTAAATCTGAAACTGTGACACCTAACTCCTTTTGAACTACCCCTGACATACACTCATCGCTAGTCCAATACTCCACATTTCCATCTTCTCCAAAAGATACAGTACCTGTAAGCTTACTATCATCATTCGTAAACTTTATTGTATCTGGTGCAGTAATTTTAATTCTTAAATCACTGTCCAAATACCCTGAAACTTTTACATAATCCTGTCCTGAGTAAGCATTGGACTCCTTATCATAGGACAGAGGTATATCGTTAGGTATAGATACAATCAACCCTCCGAAATCATCAGCAGATACATCAAAAGAACTGCTAATCTCCTGTGAGCCTGTATCTCCTGCCTTACTATAATCAGCATACACAGGAACTACACTGGTTATCAAAGCTGTTACTACCGCTAAAGTAGCTAAATACTTTCTTCTCATAATACTCTCTCCTTTCGCTAATTTTTTTTGTTATACAAGTTAATGCAGGATTTGCGTTTTCAAGTAAAAACTTATAAAACTTTAATTACTTGAAAACTACCCCTGACATGAGAAAAAGCCATGTAAACTACATGACTTTTCCCCTACAGTGGTAAAATATATTTTAAGAAAAGAGAACAATAGCAATACTACAGCTCTGTTTCCTACTCAAGATGACCTAGAACTTAGTTACAAATAATGTATGAGTTACCTCTGACTTTGAATACACTACAGGTAGAGTCACTGAAACAACTAACTACCCCTGATAAATGCAGTACTTTTCCATCAGCCTGTGTAATTTTCAAGTTTAGCTTATTTTGATTATTCACACTTAGCGAGTAATTTTTTACCTCGCTATTTTCAGTTTTAACTTGATTGCCATTTTCATCGACCACCATTAATCTACACACTTCTTAAATACACTCCTATCTACAATTACTGAAATATCATGTTTCCACGAATTTCAAGAGTTGTAAAGAAATGAGATAAAGTAACTGATGTCTGGATGCCATTTCTGTCTGAATTAACTCTGGTTCATCTTTATACTTCTCTGCATCATAATCATTTACTTTATTAATTATGTCTGTAAGTATTTTTATATGTTCCTCATTCTTGAGGGAGAACCTAACTACCCCTGATTTACATAGCTCATAAAACCAAAGAACTTGACGAGTAGCTAAATCACTACACTCAATTAACTCTTTAATATCTGTCATACTATCATATCCTTTCTGATAAATTTGTAACCCCAGAGCCTAGACTCTGAGGTTTAAATGCTACCCCTGAATTACAACATATAATATCTCGCATCTTCTGGTCTTCTTCTAATCCAGTAACTGCGGTTATAATCAATAAGGTCTTCCCATGAAAAAGAACCTAACATTTTCTGAAGAATCAAAGCATACCAAGTATATTCGAAATTCATCAGTGGGTTAAAAGCAAACTCTCTGAAGTAGTGTCTTTCAAACTTGTTAATCATTGTGTAACACTCGCCTAAAGTGTTATAACTTGGGCTATAAAGATAATCGCCTTTAGACAAATGCTTAATTGTAAATCCTAACTGTACAAGACGAATTCTTTCTTCTGCTGTAGTGTTAGGGTCTTTCATATAAAATGATTTATTTCTCTTATCCACATTACAGTACCTCAATACGTTTTTCATGTTCTCCTGCGGTGTACATGGTCTTAATAATTCTCTGATATTAACTGACTTATGATTACAAACATGGTCAACAGCCTTTGCATGAGGTAATACAAAATCATGTACTCTCACATTGGCTGCACCATATTGGATTGACATCTTTTTATCGTGATGACAAACCTCCGCTCTGAAAACGTACCCCTTATTGACTACTAATTCATTGTAAATATCGTAATCAATAAAATTGAAAGTATGATACCCCTTATCATTGTTGATAATTTCAATAAACACATAAGGGATACCTTCTCTTATGTAATCAATATTCACGATTGACTTTTTACCTCGTGAATATCTTACAATCCTCTTTGCTCCGTTAGCCATCAGAATACTTCCGATTACCTGAATACGCTGTACATCATCCATATTTTCAAACTGCATTAACTGATTTAAACTCATTACTTTGTCCTCCTGATTTCAAAAAATTTCAAATATATTTTTCCCGTTACACAAGATATATTTTGAAATCAGTTTTACGAAATAGAATCTTCTATAATGAACAATATCAATGCTGTCTAATGAACTGAATGACTCCCAATAAAATTTTCATAGTATATTAGTTTGGGCTATGTGGACTAAACGCTCAGAAAAATAACTTAAAGAAATCTACCCCTGAAAGATGAAAACATACTTGGTTCAATTATTCCTTGACTTCTTGTTGGGTAAGGCTACCAGTTTTTATAGATGCCTCAAAACCTTCCACTTGCTCATAGGTAAAATCATTTTCATCTATAATGCCTGACTGAGCCACCAACATTCGACCAAAGCTAATTATCTCTCTATCAGTCATAGGACTATCAAACCTATAAATATGTCCTTTACAAGGACTGCCAAATATATACTTTACGAACATATTACTCACCCCAATCATCAGCTTCGCTATCACTTGCATAAACTTCCTGTTTTGTAGGTAATATCTGCTCTCGTCTGTCAGCTTTCTTTTGTAGCTCATTCATTTTATCAATGTAAAAGTTGACATCTGCTGATGTATCTGGTGTTTCTACAGGCTTTGAAACCTGTGTGGTATCTACCCCTGAAACAAGACTTAATATAGAATCAATATCAGCTATTTCATCTCCATCTTTATCATATTTGGCTACAGGCTTTTCTGGTGTTCTTGTGATACCTAACTTTGTCAACTCTTCATCTACATGCTTCATATGTTCTTCTGCTGCTTGATTGGCTTCTGCCTGTACCTTGTTATGAAATTCATCTATCTTTCGTTGCTTTGCTTCTTCTGTTAATCTCTTCTCTTCTAAAGCTTTCTGCATCTCTTTGTAAGAGCAATGATACAGTAGAATGAAACTGGAAATTTGCCTATTATCTTCATCTGGCGTTTCAATTACTACCCCTGAATAAGTCTTTACTAGATTATTTACATAATCCTCAGCTCCTTGTAAGCCATTCTTATCTACTTGGCTTTTTAATTCTCTAATAACTCTTTCTACCTTTGTACGACTGAAATCCTGAGTTTCTATAATTTCCTGCTTTGTTTTACCATAAGCAATTAACTTGATTATCATGGTCTTATCTCTATCAGCTTGTGCAACTCTTACATTGTTAGCAATACTAAGATTTTTCTTAGATGCATCTATATGGTTTTCCTTTGTATCTTCCGACTGAAGAACTACCCCTGATTTATTGAGTTCTTCCTGATACTCCTGACGAATTTTATCTCCATATAACTTATTAGCTTCTTCATAGGTTATCTGTGATACAACTGGTTCCTGTTCTACCTGTAATGCCTCCTGCTGCTCTTGCTTGGCTTTTAACTTGGCTTCTCTCTTGGCTTTTAATTCCTTTCTATAATTGGCACGAATCTTCTCGCCATAAGCTTCGTTTGCCTCATCAAAAGTCATAAATGTAAAACTTCTACCTACCCCTGAGTTAGCCTTTGCAAGCAAATTTTCCAAAGTACTAAGACCTATAACTAATGCTGCATCATCTTTAGTTGTATATACATTCTTAATGATTTTTCCATTATCATCTCTGTATTCTCCTACAATAACATTGTCAAAAATTTCATTATCTACAAAACTCATATTTGCTACCTCACTTTCAAATTTTTAAAATGCCAAACCTTTTGCTATTTGACAATATAATTTGATATGCAATATGTGAAAAATTAACTTGAAAAATGTTCGTGTGCTAACTTAGATTTGCTCGTGAACATAACTTAATATCTATTGCTACTCAAAGTATGTTTACCAGCTAACTGTGTTTTGCTCATGAACATAACTTAATATCTAATACTCCTTAAATATTGTTCATCAGCTAACTTAGATTTGCTTGTGAACATAACTCCTAAAAATAAGTATTCTATATAGTAATATCTGACTTATAACTACCCCTGAAATACTCAAAAATACCAGAAAAACACCATTGAACTTATTGCTCAAACAAGACTTTACTAAATCACTTTTACCTTGAAGTTTTGGGAAAATATGCTGCCTAAAATTGGTTTCTACATAAAAAATAAGAGAGAATACTATGTTTCCTAGTAATCTCTCTTATTATCTGACTGGTGTATTTTCTGGAGTAGCTATTATAGTTGGTGTTGATTTTCATTGAATTTTTCGTATATCATAAAATCACAGTTTTAACTACCCCTGACATAGAAAGAACCAGCTCCTCATTGGAACTGGTTACTTTTACAGACTATCTACAACTTTACATACTGTTTTTCAAGAGCGTCTATCTTTTCTTTAATACTAAATGGTGCAAACTTTATTCTTTCATGTAATGCCTCACAACCTAATGGAAGTTTTAGCTCTTTACCATTATCATATATAAGATAAACACTTGGCATCTCTGGCATTACCATGTAATCTCCTAAACTGCGTGGTTCTTTTACTTCTACTAACATATTGAAACTCCTTTCTCAGTGAACTACTGTTAACAAAATCTGCTAAAATATACTAAATATCTAATATACTTATAGATTTTTCCTATCTTGATTGAATGCCTTGCCGAAGCTACTACATCAATCCTATCAAGGCTTGACTTCCCAGTAACAGTCTGGTAGGTTTTAAAGTCTTATACTGACTATATTTTCAATATTAATTAGCTACAATTTTATAATCTTTACAATCACGAATGTTTATTGATGCATTATAATCTCTATCGATTATGAGTCCACATTTAGGACATTTATATATTTCTTCTGACTTAAGCTGTCTATTTATATAACCACAACGACTACAGGTTTTGCTTGATGGGTAGAACCTATCAACTACCCCTATTTGTGTTGTCGTTGTATTTAGTGCCTTTTCAATTAACAACTGTCTAAGTCGATAAAAACACTGCTGTTGTATAGACCTACTTAAATGCTTATTTTTTAACATACCACTTACATTTAAGTCTTCTATCATAATTCGCTTAGGATGTAATGCAATTAACTCATTTGTGATTGTTTGATTATAGTTTTCTCTAATACAACTTAATTTTCTATCAATTAACCTGATTTGTCTTTCAGTTTTCTTGATATTCTTAGTTTTTATATACTTCTTACCATGCTTATTTAACTCATATTTTCTTGACACTTTCTTCTGAAGTCGCTTCTTTCGCTTCTCAAGATTTACTACTTTTCGTGAGTTATTTATATTTGGCTTTGTAATTCCATTCGAAGTATAAATAGTTTTACGAACACCTAAATCTACCCCTATTATTTCATCAGTTACCTCATCTGAAGTTAAATCAACCTCTACTCCAACTGACAAGAACCAGTACTTACCATCAAACTTTACTCTTGGATTATGCCAAGACATACAAGCCAACTCTTCATCAGTTTTAGTTTTAGTTAACCAATGACAATGCTTACACTTTACTATCCCTATTGAACTAATTTGTACTTTATTTTCAAAGACTTTTAATCTATCATTACGAGTACCAAAAGATAACTGTTTGCCTATCTTCTTATATCTTGGATACTTAGCACCATGCTTCATTCGATTTAAAGCTGTTCTGAAATCTGTAACTGCTGTCTTTAAAACAAAACTATCAACAGATGCAAACTCTGGATGCTCTTCCTTGAAAGCTGGTAACATATTTATTAAATCAAACTTAGAATAAAAAATACCTTCAGAATCATAAAGCTCATTATTCCAATCAATAGCCTGATTATACATAAGGTCAGCATAATATGAAAAATCATAAAATTTCTGACGTTGCTCTTTTGTTGGAATCAATAAGATTTTTACGTTTCTAAGCTCCATGTATAATCACCATCTTTCAAAGTTATAAAGTATAATTTGAGATGTGGTTACCAAAGAAAGCATTAAAAATATGATAAATCTAAAGGTATTTTTTACATTAAATTTGTTATTTTTTATGGTTACCAAAAGGCATAAACTAAAAAGTTAAAATCTAAATAAATCTACTAGAATATGATAAGACTTTTAGGTTAATTATAGATATTATTAGATTAACTATAACTGTTTACTACCCCTGACACAACTTATTTACATCACTTTCCAAGTATAACCTCTTACCATTTAAAGGCAGTCTCCTACAGGGTTTTAAAATATCCTGCTTTTCTAACTCATTTAACGTTGTTACACTTATTGATAGTTTTCTACGAACATCTGTTGCTGTTAGAAAAGCCAAATTACTTTCAAAAGAATCATTACTACCCCTGCAACAGTCAACAATAAAATCATTAACTTGACCTTCTGAGTAATATCTCTTGACACCTACTCTCATAATTGGAACTAACAATCTCTCCTGCTCATACTTGTCTAAGGTTGAAATTGAGCAACCTATTAAATTACTTGCCTCTCTTGCACTTAATAAAGGTTTATTCATTAGCAAAGCCTCCTTTTTTGTTTCATACATAACATATTTTTATATGAGAGATATCACACACATACTCAAAATCCCAACCAACTTATAAAATGGAAAAAGAGCAAGGATATGAACTCCTTGCTCTTAAATGCTTAATATTATTTTTATTTTAAATATTGTCCTAACTTATAAATGAAATTCTTAAATGGATATACTTCATACTTAGCCTTTGGATATAAAGGACTTGGCTCAAACTCCTGCACTTCATAGTTTGTAATCATTATCTCTGCTTCTTCATGCTTGGCTACAAGGTCAGTAAAGAAATCCTTGCTGGAATCTCTTGAAATAGTTACTACCCAAAGTGGCTTACTATTTGCTAAGAAAATATCATTGAAATGAGTATATACTGTTTCCACAATTGCCTTATCTATAGATTTCATATCTGCTTTGCTTGCTTCACTTCCCTTAGTTCCACAAGCTCTACAAGAGAAAATAAACTTATTTCCTACCTCTGAAGTCGTATATAATTTTTCAATAAGCTCTAGCATATCCTGTGGCTTAAACATACCTACTTTATAATTTACAGTTGCTATATAAGGGCTATCCACATAAAACAATGCTTCTGGATTAACCTTACTATTTTTACCCTTCAAATCTTCTTTCTCGGCAATAACCTCTTGAGTGACTGAATCTATAACAGCTTTAAAATCATCACTTATAATATCTATTCTTTGAAACTGCTCATGTAACTCTTCAATAATATCTTTCTGCTCTGGGCATTTATCTGATGACTTCTCTGTAGGATATAAGAAATGTCTCCATTTGGCTGCATTTTTAGAGCCACGAGTAGCTGTCATTTTATTTATCTGACTTACTCCTACATCACCCATTGTAGCTAATGTCTTTACAAATATAATAGCTAATGCCTTTCTGACTGGTGTACCTACCCCTGAGTTTAACATATTTGAAAAATAAGCATAATACTGATAGAATCTTGCTTGATAATTACGCTTTTCAGCATCTCTTACATTTTCTACATATGAATCCTTATTTTCATCATCTAACTCTCTTGTAGCTTTCAAATCATGAAAATTAACCTCTGAACCAAGTTTCTCATAAAACTTACTTTCAGCTATATATGCCATAAACTTATCATAATCAGACTTTAAACTTCCAAGTTTCTCTAAAAGCTCCGCTTTTGTATAAACTACCCCTGAATACTCAAAATTACCTTGCATAAAATTAACATTTTCACAAATATCATTTATATATTTAACTACATCAGCGAAATCAACCCTCGTTTCAGCACCAGAAAAATCAAGTATTGCTGTTTCTCCTGACTTACTTTGCTGAGTATCTCTTGTCTTTTGTGATGCACTAGTTGCTCTATTAAAGAACTTTATCATTTCATTATTGAAATCTATTCCCTCAAGCTGTTCTCCACCCTCTAACGCTGACTTGAGTTTATAAAGTTCCTCAATCAATACCTTATAATCTTCTGACTTTATTACTGTGTACAAATTACATAAATCAGCATCTAAATCATTATATTTGTAAGGAACATAACCTCTTTTTCCTTCCCCATACCCTCTCTTAGGAAATGCCAGAGATGCAGAGCCTGTCCCTCCAAATACATCTACAAACTTGGTATATTTTCCTGCCTGATAAACAAGATTTTTTACAGCTATACCTAATTCTTTATCCTTCTGCCCATTATAGCTAAATAATATTACTGGCTGAGAGTAAGCTACCCCTGACAAAGACTTGTATTCAAATTTATAATCCCTACAACTCCTGTAATACTTATAATCATATGGTAGTTTACTAAATACCTTACCTATATTCAATGTAGTATTATTGTTGCAAATATACTTACCTTTTGGGTTATACTCCTTATTACCTGTAAATTCATACATCAGCTCTGTTTGCTTATATAACTTATAATCTTCCCCTCTAACTGCCATAAAGAATATCGTTTGTTGTATAAGTAAAGGCATAGCTATCTGATTATTTTTACTATTAGACTTGGCAACAAACCTAGATGCTACCCCTGAAATAGTTTGAACTGCTGACTTCCAATCATACTTTTCTTTTTGATTGTCAAAGTCATCTACAACAGAATATAATATATTTACTTCCTGCTCTGTTAAATCCTTGTTTTTATTAATGTTCTGAACACCTGCACATGCAACTGGGAACATACTGTCTAAGATACCTTGTGCTGCCATAATATAATCTCCTTCTCTATTTTGAAGAATATTATATCATAAGACCGGTCTTACAACTACCCCTGAAACAAAGAAAGACACTAAGCTTTTACACTTAGTGCCTCGATAACTACCTCTTAGTTTATTTTTCAATTTTCATATTTGTAATAAGCTCTTCAAGGACTCTTAATAATTCGTCACTTGCCTGAATCTTTCTCTGCACTTCTTCATCCATATACTTTGGAATCATACAAATAAAGCGATATAACTGCTCTGGAGTAACTCTATTATATATAGCATCTGTAACATTTCCCTTAAGACTATGACCTACAATACGCTTAATAGCATACTCTGGAAGTCCTGCTGTATATGCCATAGTAATGAAAGTAACTCTCACACAATGTCCTGTTTTATTTTGTATGCCAAAATAACGCATAATCTCTTCATATCTGTGTCTGAACTTATCGTAAGTAACATGCTTACTCGTTGGCGAGTAAATATCATTGAATAACCATCTTGAATCAAGTTTGATTGCTTGCTCAAATCTTGCCTCAACTAATGGCTTGATAAGTGGGTGGATTGGAACTACTCTATCACGACCAGCTTCTGTTTTCATACCCTCGACTATAATATTATTTTCTAAGTCCACATTTTTAACTTCTATATTACAAAGCTCTGACGGTCTAAAACCTGAATAAATACCAATCAAAAGCATATCCATGAATCTGTAGTCAAGATTATTCCATAAGATTTCAAGCTCCTCATTAGAAAAACTCTCTTTCTTTTTCTTCTGATAGTCAGCTTCTTTCCTCATATCCTTAACATCAAAGCTTCTAGCCACATTACTTGTCACTAATTTCAAACCTACAGCTTCGTCTAACATAAGATTGAATAAAGACTTAATTCTCAACTTTGTATTTATAGAAGTATGTCTTACTTCTTTCTTACTACCCCTGATAATCTCTCTTGTTCCATTCTCCATTACATCTCTGATATGAGAACTACCTAACTTTTTCAATTTAAGATTTCTGATACTCTCACAATAAGCCCAAGCTGACTCAACGCTTCGTTTAGCACTCGGAGCTACCTTCTCAAAATATGTTTCACTCCAATAATCATAAAGTTCACCTACTGTAGTAATCTTATTAGTTAGGTCATAAGGACTGGAATTATACTCTGCAAGAACTGCCTCTGCTTCTGCCTTAGTCTTATATACCCCTAGTGACTTGGAGATATATCTAAACTTTTCCTTCTCAGCATCAAACTCGCTACCTACTGTAATCCTAACCTGATACTTAATTTTGCCTTTCGTATCCTTAATCTTGGTAACACTACCTTGACCATTGCCTCTTGATTTAGCCATATAAAAGCCTCCTTTAAAAATAATAAATTACACTTTTTATTGGTAGGCTTCAGACCGAACTTATTTCTAAAGATAACTTACAATCTAAATACAGGGATGAGGTGCGTAGCAAGTAAAGCAAGTAACTCGTAGCAAGTAGCACATATTTTATAGCAAGTAGACGCAAGTAAGTAAAAAAATCAGGGCAAACCAAACCGATTTACACCGAATTTGATTTGCCCTGTAAATGCCCGTTTTAAGCGGTTTTATAAGGTTTTAAGCCATCTACCGATTAAAATTTGCCCTCATCAGCAGCCTGCTGAACAGCAACTGCAACTGCTACTGTAGCACCAACCATTGGGTTATTACCCAACTTTGAAATCAAATTTTTACAATTTATTTGTGTTTATTATCATGCTGTTTTTATCAGCATTTATGCGGGTTTAAGGGCTTTACATATTTATATTAGATTATTCTGATTTATTCTAAATCAACATTATTTAATCCATATTGTGTACAAAATGTGTACACTGTTTCATTGTACACATTTTGACTGTCTTTCTATCTATTTATATATATGTTATCACAATGCTGTTATATGTGCAATTCAGTATGATATACACTGTTGTATAAGTGAGTAATTAGATGGGAAGTTTTAACTCCATACCTGCATAAAGCGGTGTATCTATACTCATTCCATTATATTCTGCTAACTCAACATATCTATATGGGTCTCCTAACGCTCTTCCTGCTACCTGCCAGAATCCTTCTCCAGCTTCCACTGTAGTATATGTTACATCTTCTGTCTCATCTTCCTGTTCTTCTGGTGGTGTGTCATTAGGTTCATCATCATAATGGCCTGTAATACAATTATCATCTACGAATCCTGTTCCATCACCGATAAGGTAAGGGTGTCTAGTTCCTTTATATACATGTGTTATAACTCCATCTGTATAATACGGTGTTGCTCCATCTGTCCAGTCGCCGGCTGTATAATAGATTCTATTGTAACAAACGTGATCTCCTTCATGGTACATTGTACCCACATCTTCTATATCTCTTTCTGGGATAGGTTCTTCTGGCTCATATTCCGGTGTATTAGCCTTTGCATAAGCATTAAATGTCTCTTCATTCACATAGATGTCTGTGTCTGTCCTTGCAGACGAACCATCTATGCAACCATCCGAACTATCCTGCCAGATTTCAGCCCAATCTACCGGACAATTATCAGGTCCCCAGATAGCAAGCCACTTCTTATCTGTAAGTGCTTCCCTATCTAAGATATTAGAGAACCAGTCAAGGTTAGCATATGTGCCTACAACCTCAAAGCCAGCCGCCTTTAAATCATCCATAACGATCTGGCAATATCTAGTGTATGCTTCTCCATTAGTGCGAGGATCTTTGTTGTTTCTTACTTTGTATCCATCTGCATCTTCCATATCCAGATAAATACCTAATGCTGGATTATAGCCAGCAATCATTCTTAAGATATGTGCAGCTTCACTATGTGCCTCGTCTTCGTTGAGTGCATAACTATAAAGATATACAGCATATGGTTTACCAATTCTTTCAAGCTCCTGCATATTTCTTACAGCCTGCTTATCGTCCTGTGATTCATAATTAGAGCCATATCCTACTCTAACAATTGCAAAATCAATTTGCTCCTTGATAATGTCCCAGTTAAGTGTTCCGTTGTTATCGCTAATGTCAACTCCTCTAATACTCATATTATTTATCCTCCTGATTATCAATTGTTGTTTTCTGTTCTACCTGACTCTTTAAATTCTTAACAATAGGCTGCAAGAATGGTGGAAGTGCTACACCGATATCATTGATGTTTTCCAATATACTTATAATTTCGTTACAGATCAGCCATATTGCCACAACACAAGCCACTAAAAATGTAAATGGCAATGTTATTCCAATAACACCTGCAGAATAAGAAAGGAGCTGGTCCACTATCACACCAACTCCAACTAAAAGCCACATACATATCTTTTTTGTAATTCCTTTTATCCCCTTGTAACTATCAATCTCCTGGTTTCTAAACTTAGAAGCTACAAGCCCTGTCGCATAGTCAATTATATTGCATGTAACCAATAACAGTACCGGAATTGCCAATATTCCCAAAGCACTTAAAATAATGCTCCACACTGTTGTTACAATAACTTTTATTTTTTCCATCTTAAAATCCTTTCTGTTGCACCGGTGCAACTTTAAAATTTTTGTATTAAAAAAAGACGCTTTCGCGTCTATGAGGAATCATTATACATATTTACACCTGTCTTTCTTACTTTTCTAATGCTTTAATTCTGTTGTTCAAACTTTGTACTGTCGCTATTAAATCGGCTATAAGTTCGTCATATCTCAAGCCATAACGAGCAGTTAAAAGCTGCGTCTGCTCACCTGTCAAATCATCTACTGCTATCGCATTATAGTTTTTATCATCGACCGCTTTATCTATAAACACGCCCCAGTCACCTTTCATTGACTCTTTGACCTCCTGGGCTATAAGGCCGTGGTGCAACCTGTTTGATGTGCCATTTTTAAATCTAAACTCTGACGGAATCAAGCTATAAATGAATTGTGCTGAATTCTCAATATCAAGGGCTTTAATATCTTTCTTGATGTTTCTATCTGAGTCACTTGAAACGTTCCCGTAAATAGTTCCATTTACACTCCAATTATACTGAACTGCTCCAGTACCCCACAGCGAAAGTTCACAGTTTGTGAGATACTTTCCCGACTCGCCACCAGAATTAAATATGCGGACGCTTTTTGTGTCGCTGCCCCCGTTATAGCACCAAAATCTTGCGATTTTTTCAGTTCCTTTTTTGCCGACAGAAAAATTTGAATTAACTGTAAGGCTATAATCATCAGAATATGTTTGCAACTCATTGTGAAATACAGTAGGAACCATCATGTGTACTTTGTTGTCGGCGTTTCTATCAATCGCTATGGCTACATAAGGTTTTCTATTTTCATCCATGTAATCAAGGTGAAGCTCATCATTAAAATCCGAGCAAATGACCAAGGATTGCCTCTTATTTTGAGAGCCACTATTTCCACTGTCAATATATGTTGAATAAATACTTCCAACGAGATTATCTTTGTCAGTCCACGAGTAAAGTTTAATCGTGCTTTCGTTTATTTCGATACCTTTACCGCCAACTGAATGATTCTTTGTAGATAAATATCCGTCATTTATTCTTACATATCCTCTGGCGTCTACAATGAAGTTTCCATAATATTTGCCATCTTCTTTTTTCTCCTGAACCGAAAAAGCCCAATCTTCAGCTCCGGTTACTGTCTGTATATACACACGATATTTGTCATAATCTGAATAAAGCGAATGTTTGTCAATCTTCCAACCACCAATCGTTCCTCCGGTAAATTCAACTCTTCCATCTGCCGCAATCTTCGCATTTGTGCTGTCTAAAACAAACCGATTCGATTTAAGTGTGATAATGTCTGCACTTGCATTAATTTCGCTTATCAGCTTGTTTTTATCAACTTTAAGTTCTAAGCTGGCTTTTGTGGCATAATTAGAGCTTACTGTAGTTAATACAGAATTTGCAGATTGAGTTATAGCAGAATTCATCTGTGTTGTTGTACTGTAATCTGTAAATTTTTCGTCAATGTCTTCTGGTGCAGGTGTCCATGTTGTCGCCTTTTCGCCATATTCAAGTTTTAAATCTCCAAGATAATAATCAACACCATTCCAACCATAAAACGTCATTGTTGTCCAGTTTTTTGAAGGTGTCATTGTAAAGTTGAAGTAATACCAGATACTTTCTAATGGCGTATTTACACTTTTCGTTGTGCCATCCCCTCCACCCTCACAGCTAATTGCAAGCACGGCTTTTGCTTTATTAGACTTTACATAACCACTTATTGTAACTGTAGTTCCTGCAGCATACGTTCCCCCAGAACCATCGCCTTTGCCGGCTTTTCTTTGAAACAATCCGCCGCCTGTACTTGTAAATTTGAGTGCATTACCGCTTACTCTTTCAGTATCTTTTACAATTACAGGATTTGACATTCTGTAAGCATACCAGTGTTCAAAACTGTTATTGCCAGCTGTATTTAACAAAAGATTTCTTCCACCGATTTGCAAATTATTAAGCTCTGTCTTACTTGTATAAGTTTCACTTACAGTTGTTTTAAATCCATTCAAATCAGCTGTTAAAGCCGTCATATTTGACTGTAAAGCTGTAACTGTACTTCCATCAGCTTTACTGTTAATCTTCGTTGTATTGCTATTTACTGTTGCAGTAAGACTTGTTAAAGACTGATTTAAAGACGTGTACTGATTGCTTACTGTTGTTACTTTTCCCTCTACGGTTGAAATGCTGGAATCAATGTCTTCTGGTGCTGGCGTCCAGTCCGTTGCCTTATTACCTTCTTCAAGTTTCCAGCCACATTCATAAATCTCGCCACTTCCTGTTGATTCAAGTGAAAATTTTACATTTGCTTTTTTCGCTAACTCAAAAGTAAGTGATTGTCTCTCCCATTCACTATTTATATCAAATGCGTTTGCATTCAAGGTTGTGTTTTCAGTCACATTTGTTACTCGAATATCACCTTTATATTTAGATTTTCCTTTTACATATGAAGAAAACACATACCTTCCCGCTTCAAGAGTTAATGTTGGTCTGTAAAAGTTCCAAGGGGTTGTCTTTACACGCACTGTTAAACCTTTATATTTTTCCGTCGCAATACCACTACCAACACCATCTAGTGCGATAACATTCTGAAATACAAATTTTTTAGTACCTTGAAATAAATTTCTTCCACCAATCTGTAAATCAGCCACAGCGGTGGTAATATCCTGTTGCCATACCTTAGAACTTATCTGCCCCTGTATTGCTGTTATCTGTGTGCCTTGTGTAGATATAGTGTCTATTACAGTATTAATGCTCTTCTTAATTGTTCCTATGTCACTAAGGACAGACTCAACATTGGTTGTCACTTGTTTAAATGCAACATCTAATGTCTGATTGTCAGAATCAACGTAAATCTTACTAGATTTTAATGTATGACTTCCGTCATTGTTGATAACATCAAAAAGACTATTAATATCTAGCTTTTTTGCAGATATATTAGCGTCTTGGGATACCATGTCATTGCGAATAATCTCTCGTTGTATGCCTTTATCAGTAAGACCTATCGCATCAAACATCAAGTTGCCGGATTTATCCCACACGTACATGTTATAGTCAGAATTGGCATCTTTACCTATTTGAACTCTTATAATTTTTTTATCATCTTTTATCTGTATCGTATTGTCAGCTATATCAAGATTTCCGCTTTCGCTTAAAATTTCAACAAGGTTTGTATAAATCTTCCCGCTTGTGATTTTATCTGCGGCTATACTTTCTATCATTGCAGACTTTATCTGTGCATCACCGATAAGACTTACTACAGAATTGGAAAACTCTGTAGTTAAAGAACCACCTGACGCAGAGCCGAACATTATTGTATTTACCTTTTCAACTCGAACAGTTAAGTCTTCAATTTTTGATACGGCTGATTCAAAGTCTTTTGCATAAAAATCTTCAAACTTTCCTTCTACACCGTCGAGCTTCTCGATTGTTGCGTATTTTATATCAGCTTCATTTGTCTGCAAATAATTATTTTTTATACTTAATATATCAGCCTCTATTGAGATTACCTTCTCGGATGTAACTGTATTCGCTTTTACCCATTCAGCATCTACTTTTTTAGCAACAAGTTCTTTTGTTGTAATAAGTTCCGAATACATTCTCTCAACTGCTTTTGACGTAGGACCTTTGAAGTCTGTGCTTGTCTCAACTTCTGTTTTTCCGAATGATTTTACAGTCATAGACATTCCGCCGTCATACTCATATACTATATTCATAACTGGCACACTATACTCAACGCCATTAACTGCTGCCGTTATAATATCCCATACATCTATTCGTATATCTGCAGGTGCTTTTAACTCAACTTCTCTATATGTAAATCCTTTTATTTTATTATATACATCTTCAAGGCCTGAAGATGTCATAAATGGATTATCAAATGTTACACCGAGCGTTCCGCCTCCTGCTGTGTATGAATTTGAATTGTCTATATTGGCTGTTAAATAATCTAAATGATAATTGCTCTCTGTTTTTTCAAATGTCATGATTCGTGATAAATCAAGTTTGAAATCTGTTTGCTCATACCATTTTATAATTATAGTTCCTATTCTGTTCACACAAGCAAAGCCTCCGACAAGTGAAGCTATATAACCTATCATCTCGCGGCATGTATAACCTTCAGGTCTTTTTTCAATAACAACATCAATACCTGAGGTATCTATCAGAACCCCGCACTGAACACTAATTTCATTCAATACATCTTTTGCTTTCGCAGGATATGATAAATCTGATATGTATATCCCTGTTGTTTTTATCATTCTGTCGTATGCTGTAAATGTCGTTGAATTTTCATCATTCGTAGGATGCTCTGCCGTAAATATTCCAACCGGAACATATTCATATGCACCACCTTGCAGTTTTAATCCGATTTCTACTGAAATCTCTGTATTTTCAAAAAGCTCGTCTATCTTTGCAACTGTAAGCTCTATTTTAGCCGAAACTGCCGAACCGAGTTGTAATGACTCTTCACTGCTTGAAGAATTCTCATACGTCATCTTTTTTAACCCGGTGCTATACCATTTGCCGTTAATCTTTAATCGTGCATTAAATGTTCTTGAAGGACTTCTTATTGTATTTATAAATTCTTCCGAAACTTCACTATACATACATTACTCCTGTATCATAAATTCAAGCGTCTCCATTTCTTTTAAAGAAATACTGTCATAGTCTCCACTGTCACATGTTTCGATCAATTCAAGCGACAATGGCATGAGTTCAATCTCAACCTCTGTATCATTAATATCACCAATTTCTTTAATTGTATTTTCCTTGATTTCATCAGAATCAAACTGATAAGTCCCATCTTTTACAACCGGTCTTCCCTCATCATCTTTTAAACATCTGTCTTTTAAAATTTTTGCTCTTAATTCGTCTGCATTTTGTGCCTCTGACGCTAATGTTTTTATGTTTTTTGCAATCGCATAGCTTAATTTTACCGGAAAATGTTTATTTATCTCATGCAATTGACTTAATTTCTCGTATACCGTTTTAATTCTCATTGTCTGTTTCATTTTCTGATTCCTTTCCTATATTACTGCTGTATAATCTGAACACTTGCACTTCTGTAATAAAATATACCGTCGTCAAGTCTGCCTATCTGCTCTTTACTAAGTGTTCCCCTATAAGTTGGTATTGTTATGTCCTGCCCGTCATCATGGAATGTTATCGGGAAAAATCCGGCAATCAGCTTATTTTTTATTATCATAAGCTCTGATTCCTGCAATATTCCCCAATTAACAGACAAGGTCTTCTTCTCAGCAACAACATCTCCCAGCATTGTGCCGTCAAGTGTACGTCCTGTAGCGGAAGACCATAATATCTCATCATCCACTTTGAGAGAGACAGGAGCCGGAAGCTCCTGTCCATCACACTCAAGTATCAATTCATCACATCCTTATGTTATAATCTCACATTTCCCTGTTGCTTTTGTATGCTCGTTAATCTTATCTACCACATACTTTTTAAGGCTCTTCCCGTCAAGCTGTATATCAAGATCCAATGTTTCAAGAATCCTAAGTATCTGTTTAAGAATACTTATAGCCTCTGCCAAAAGTTCGGCACTTGAAGCCATATCTGCTGCCTTTTGTGCCATTTCAAGCAATTTATCCTCAGGTGCAACAACTTCACCCTGATGTTTGTTATCGCCAATCATGGCAAGCTGTGGAGTGTTTGGCTTTACATATCCACCTTCTGCAAGGTATGGGATACTGCCAAATCCAACTTCCGGTAAATCAAACCCGAAATGGTCACCACCTATAACCGGTACCCAGTCAGGTACATCAAAGCTTAATCCATTTATCTTACGGACTATCCAGTTAATACCACTTTCTAATCCATCAAGCATACCATTTATAAGTCCGATTACCATATTAATAGGTCCTTTGGCTATGTCTGCAATTAAAGAGAATATTCCACCAAAGGCATCCACAATACCATTCCAGGCTCTTGACCAGTCACCTGAAAATACCCCGGCAATAAAGTCAATCAATCCACCAAATATCTGCTTTACGTCACCAAATATATTAGAAACATTTTGCAAATAAGCATTCATTATATCGCCTATAAAGCCGAAGCTATCTGAAAAATCTATGTTAAAAATATTCTGTAGCCAATTATCAAATGAAGAAAATGCTGACCTTATATTTTCCCAAACACCTGCGAACCACTCCCCGGCAGAGTTCCATTTTCCAACAATCCAATCCCAGCATATTCCGGCCGCTTCTTTCACAACATCCCAATGTTTTACAAGTTCATAAATTCCAACTCCTAATGCGACCAATGCCGCAATAACCAATGTTATCGGACTTGTCAGAACCGTCATTGCAACGCCAAATGCGGTTGTGGCTGCTGTCGCAAGCCATGTTGCCGCTGTATGTGCTACCGTTGCGGTTGTATCTGCTACTTTTACGGCTGTATTACTTACCCATGCTACAGCAGATGAAGATAATTTTGCTATTGTCTGTCCTACACTTTTAACAAAATCCTTTGCATACATAGCACATAACTGAATAGTTTCTATCTTATCTTTAAGCTTTGCTACCGTGCACGCTTCTATTGCCTTTTTCAGCTTATTTATAATCCCAACAACACCGCCAGCATTCATAAGAAATTCTGCTAAATCTACCGCTTTCCAAGCTGCTGCAAATGCTCCTATAGTAACTACGATTGCATCAAATGGACCTTGATTATCCTTTATCCAATCAGATATACCCTCTAATGCAGATGCCAATCCTTTCAGAACATCAACAATCACTCCACCAGTCCAACTCGCCACAGGCTCAAGGAAATTATCCCAAGCCCACATCCACAATGGCTTCAATGCATCTAACGCACTATTCAGTACATCTAAACAGCCTGCTAATACATCAAGAAATTCCGGAAGCAAATCTTCTATAGTCCACTTAGCCAAAGGAACAAATATATTGTAATAAGCCCTTTCCAATCCAGCGAACAACTTATCTGTTAATGGTTGTGCAGCTCTCTTAAGGTTATCAAGAGATGTTATCAGATTATCAAAGGATATTGCTTTAAGTGGCTCTAATGCTTTCTTGACTTTATCTGCCATATCAGATATTGCACTAGAAACATTAGATGTACTTCCACTCACATCTGGTACAAGGTCAACGCTTCTGATTCCTGAAGATGTTCCACCTGTACTACCGCTTGAATCAGAACTATCATCTGTTGGCTCTGTCAGCTTATTTATCTGGTCGAAGCCTGCAAGTGACCTCTCTATATCTTTAGCAGTCTTCTTGGCTGCACTTCCTATATCACCTACATTATCCGCCGCACTAGATGCATCATCTCCTATACCGGCTATATCCGAACTTATCGAACCCATAGAAGTTGACACATCTGCTCCTGTAAGCATTTGCACAAAGTTTGCAAAACCATCGGCAACCTTCTGTAATCCTGCCAGCAAGCTGTTAAAGCCTCGCAAGATAGGTGTAAACAATGCTATGAAGCCTTTACCAAGAGAAGCCTTTAACTGTTCGAATCTGAGTGATAATATTCTTGTCTGATTCGCCCAGGAATCCTGTGTCTTAACAAAGTCTCCTGTGGCATTGGATAAAGCACTCGTAACATACTGATACTGCAGCATTACTTTTTCCTGCTCTGTCATCTTGGCGGTAGTCTTACCAAAACCGTTATTAAGAGCATATTGGTCTAAGTTAGTCTGAGTCATGACAACACCTAAGTCCTTGAGTGTTTCCGTTTCACCTGTCCAGATAGATTTCAGCTTTGTATATGCTTCATCCGTACTAAGATTGTAAAATGATGCAACATCACCAGTTAATCCAGTTACATTTTCAGCCATATCAAGTGCCGCCTTACCTGTAATACCCATAGCATTACTCATCTGGCCAAACACACCCATGTACTTCTTAGCCGACAATTCCGATAAGCCGAAGTTAGTCATAGCATTGGAGGCCCACTGGTCTGCCTGCCAGCTTAAGTCCTTAAATGCTGTATCAACTACATTCTGCACTTCTGTGACATTCGAACCTACTTCTATGCAGTCTTTCGTGAACTTAGCAACTGCTGCTATGCTTAGTCCTGCAGCTATCTTCTTACCAAACCCAGAAAAGATATTTGTTGCCTGCTTAGCTGCCTTATTAGAAGCTCCTGTAAGCTGACTAACTATCTGTGAGCTGTCTATGCCAAGCTCCAGAGCTATCTGTCCTACTGTATCTGACATTTCCCCTCCTTTCTGGCACGAAAAAAGACTGCCTACTTCTTTGAGTAAGCAGCCTTAAAATCTCTTTGTAATCGTGTCCAATATTCTATATACTGTGGTGTTCCCACCATTTTCCTATTACGCTTCAGAAGCCAGTCATCATGTATCTTTTTCTGTTCCTTAGTAAAGCTATTGATAACTTTAATGTCTTTCTCTGCCCTTATACTTACCACTCTTCCAAGTGGTGTTTCAGGCATTATTCCTGATAATAAAGAACAGAATTCTGACCAGGACATATCATCATCTGCACGTAATCTTATACCATACTGTGACAGAAAACTGGACTCTATCAATTCCCAGTCATCCCATAGGTCATAGTACGTCTCACTTTGAGGGTGTCTGTTCCTCTCCGTATGTTCCTGTGGCAACGCTCATAATCGTATTGTACATTTCCTTATACTCTGGAAGTGGTAAATCCATATCTTCAATCTTATCAGCAGCTTCCTTACCAACAAGCATTTCAAGAGCCTTTACCATAAATCCAATACCATTATCACCATCTTCATTGACTTTCTTTTCTGCCTCACTAGCCATAGCCTGTACACATAGAATGTTATTCTTTCTATTGTTAACGGTTACAACCAGATCCTCTGTAATACGAATCATTGGTAACTGGTTAGTAATCTTCATAGATATGTCTATTACTTTAAAATCTGTTTTTGCCATTGTTCAAATCCTCACTTTCCTTATTCCTGATTATATTCTATATATGTTGGTTTTCCGTCTGACTGTGCTTCCCATTCAAGTGCATCAATGCTTGTTGAATCTCCACCAAGAGATGTTACGTTGATAACCGCCGGTATAAGAAGCTGGTCAAGATTAGGAAAGATAACCGATACCCATGTATTACAATCCTGTCCTGTCTTTAATGCCAGGCTTGCAATATAATCATTACCTTCATCACCATAATTACGCTTACCACCCATAGTCATGCCAAGTGACTTACCTGTTGTAAGTCTTCTTGTCCAGCCCGCCTGATCCATTGGATTCCATTCTTCAATAGTTCCATCCACGGATATGCTTAAGCTCTCTGCATCTTTTACAACCTTTGTTTCTACTGTTTCCGGTGTATCTGTGCTCTTTCTTCCTGTTATACATACACCGAACTGAATTGTATGAACCGGATTAACGCCAGTAAGTGGTGTTGCTCCTGCATTATATCCGGCTAATTTAGTATTCTGTGCCATACTTTTACCTACCTTTCATAATAAATATCTAATTCTATTACACTCTCAAAGATACCTTTATCATCTGTCCCTACATCAACAGGCTCATCAACCAGCATTTTAGTGAAGAGCACTTTAGTATCGTTGATTGTAATATGGTTCATATCTCTAAGCATATTGTAGAGCTGTTCTGCGGTCTTCTCTGTATCTCTTACACTCGTGTTCCAATGAACCAATATGCTTACAGACTTAACACGATAAGAGCTGTTATTTAAGCCGCCTACCGCCATCTGCACAGATCTTTGCTTGTTATTATTGTAAACACCTATGCTCTTATTCTTTTTGTCGTCTAATTTTCCGCAATACACGTTAGTATTGTCTGCAATACCAAGACCTGCTATATAATCTCTTACATCACCTATTCCTAACATCATAACCCCGCATTCCTCTTATACAGCTTAGCAAAAGCATTCTTGGCAAAATTCTGTTTCTTACCGCCTTTAAGGTAATCATCAAGCCATCTGCCTTTTGCATTGGCATTACCCTCGTGCCTCTTACCGCTTTCATCAGTCCAAGGTGACTGGTGGAAGTTGTATTCCGGATGATAGTACAATCTTCTTGCATAAGGCGTGCTTGATATAAGCTCCACCTTACCATTTGCAATATCCTGTGTATATACAAATGTGCTCTCATTCTGTAATGTACCTGTATCTCTAGGCATTACCTGCCTTTGAACAACATCTGTATGTATAGCTTCTGCAGTCTGTGCTAATGACACCTGTGCTGCTGCCGTAAGTCTTCTCACCACAGGCATATTAAGCTTTACTGTTGACTTAACATTCTTTGCCATTACATCACATCCAATCTTACATAATTAACTGTACCATCCGGATTACGGCACTTCGTACCCTTGTATATATGCCTTGTTACACCGAACACCTTTATATCACCTTTAGTAATAACAGGAAGCTCCGGTGCAATATCCCCCGGTATTAAGGCACAACCCTCAAGCTGTATAAGTACCTTTTCTGCTGTTAATACTGTCTTGCCGCTATCCTGATAGTTGCATAAACCATCCCATATAACAGGTTCAAGAGGTTCTCCATAAACGTTCCTGCCTTCCTGCGTTATCTCGAGGTGTATTTCTGTCTTACACATGCTCTTTAATACTAAACATGGATATTTCAAATGCTTACACCCCCAACAAAAGACTACAGAGTCCCGTCTGACAAAGCAACTGATATATATCCCGCTTTATGGCAATTCCATTTTGTACAAGAACATTCCAACTGCTGCCAAACTGCATAGATACTCCATTTACAGCATAGTTCTGCAAGACACAATTAATCATGTCTTCATTCTCATACTCAAAATCAGCCATATCACAGCATACATCTATGATTATTGCCTGCTGAAACTCTGTCAGACCTTCAAAGCCTCTCGCAACTATACGATTAAAAGTAAGCGAGTCGATATGACGGCTCGCCTGCTTTAATCTTCGTTCTATCTGTTCATCAGGAATAAGATTATGCTCGCTCAGGTACTGCTCTTTACTTGCATATACCATAGGCTCACTCTGCAATCTCTTCTGCAGGATCTACATCAACGAATACAGAATCAACCTTACCATCCTTGCCATTAGGGAATACAAATGTATCACTTAACTGACGATTCTGATAAAGATATCCGTCTCCTTCTGTATGTGCTCCTGGTGCGAAGAAATAAATAGATGAAATCTTAGGTACTGTCTTACATGTCTGGCCACATGCTACAAGTACATTAATCTTGCGTGAACCCTGAACAGTCTTTTCATAATATGTGGCTATATTAGTCTTTGTAGGCTTTGCCACAACTGTATAAGTGCTGTCGCTCTTAGTGTAGTATGTCTTTCCTTCTACCACATCTGTATCAGTTGTTATGATATACTTTGACTTAAGCGGAGCAAAGCCGCCCTCTGCAACATCCCAATCGAATCTGTCATAGAATCTTTCATCATCCACAACTTCCATAAGTGTCACACCATCAATATCAGTTACACGTGTTTCAATGCCAAGACCACCTTCTGCAATCTGTGTCATTTCAATCTTACGTGTAAATTCCTTTGATACCTCAAGCTTATCCATAATGTCAGAAGATACATACATAATGAGGCTTCCATTTGCCTTATATCTTCTAAGCTTGCCTGCTGCCAGAATATGCTTAAGCTTAGCAAATACATTCTCTGATGTATATTCTGTGGAAGCTGTTTCAGTATGATATAATTCTGTCTTCTGTGCAGCCTGTGCTACCTTACTGAAAAATAATGCATCTGTCTCTGGTACTACCTGTGTCTGTTCAAATATGTGTGAAATATTCTGAATAGATGCTGTCTGATTTGTTTCATCAACATCTGCCTTATCAACCATAAACTGTACATCTCTGTCATGTGTTACTGTGTAAGGAACATCTTTCTGGTTATACTCACCTGTGTTCCAGCCACCTGTTCTCTTGTGGTTCTTATAGCCACTTACACTCATCTGTGTGAAATGAAATGTCTTAGCATCTAACCATCTTACATTAGTTGTAACAAATGGTGATGTAAGTGTGCCCTGAATAAGAATTGCTAATAATTCAGGACTCCACTGTTCTGCATAATTTAAATTTGGCATATTATTTTACCTTTTTAACCTTTCTTAATTGAATCTGTTCCATCTCTTTGTAGGAACGTTTACATTGTTACCTGCAGATGACTGCTGTCCACCTGTCTGCTGTCCTGCACCCATCTGAAAACCGGAATTGCTTTCAGTCGCCGGCTTAAGTGCAGGTACATCCTTTAACACCTGTTCAAGTGCGGTTTTAATGTTGTCATCTGATATCTTTCCATCTGTACCCTTAGCCTTACTGAAATCAGCCATCTTGAGTACATATGGAAGTGTCTTGGAATCTATCCCAAGTGTCATAGCTACCTGTGTAGCTGCCAGTTCTATACGAACCTTTTCTGCTTCCTGATTAGCTGCTGCCACCTGATTCTGTAGCTGTGCTGTATCATTCTGCTGTTGTGCTGTCTGCTGTGCCTTATTCTCCTTGAATGTCGCTATAGCCTGGCTAACTTCATCCTCGGATAGTCCCTGCTGCTGGAAATAGCTTTTAAGCACAGCATTTTCTTTCTTGGCAGTTGCGGTGTCTAACATGCTCTGTATTTTGTCATAGTCAATTCCAGCCGCCTGCTGATTATTCTGACCACCCTGCTGTCCTGCCTGTCCATTATTGTTACTTCCAGCGTTCTGGTCGCCGTTACCATCTCCGCCCTCTGCGAAGAACTGTAGATTAATAGGTAATGTCTTTCTCATACCTGTCTCCTTTCCGTTTACCGCCCGTCGGCATTTTCCTGAAAGTTTAGTGCCATTAAGTTTTGGGCATAAAAATAGCACCCACAGCGTATTGCTATGCGTGCTTATTAACTAATATTAAATTGTGTTGCACTGGTGCAACTTACTCTAATTTCTAAAGTTCTATTCCTTCCATTACTGCTCTTGATTCAAGAACAGCCAGATAATTTACCATTACATCTATCTGCATATTATATGTGCTTCTAGGACATGTTGGTTCAAATTCTAATGTGCCATTATCCCATTTCTCAAGCATACATTTAAGTCCTTTATATCTTATAACAAGCTGCTTATACTCTGCTTTGAATCTATCTTTGTAATCCCCGCTATTCATTAAAATAGCTGTTGACGGCAACTTCGTTCCATCATATCTTCTGTATGCTTCCTCAAATTGTTTCTTAGGACACCAACTCTCATATCCATCAGGATATCTTATATGATAGCCTTCATCTTCTAGATTCTCGTCACTTGGTATCTTCCATCCTCTGTATGCATTGTATTCGCCTCGGCTCATTGGCTCTGCTGCCACCACTTTTACTCCAATATAATCCTTCATTTCTAAATCCTCACTTTCTTAAAATTGGGTATAAAAATACCACCAATCTTGCGACTGGTGGCTACAAAACTGATTATTTTATTTCTGGCCAATCCGTAAGTTTATCACTTTCTTCTTTAAGCCTTTCTTCTTCTTTTTCAAAATCTTCTATTGTCCAATCCGGATGATGTATCACAACATCCAAATAACATCTTATTCTATTTCCTGCCATGATATACCATACTCCTTTCTAAACTCATTAAGTGCTTTTTCGTAAGCTTCTTTAATATTTAAATTGTATTCTTTTGAACAATATTTGTCAATCCTGTTATCTAACAAATAAGGTAAAAATGGTTTATCTCCTACGGAATATTTATATATTCTTCCATCATGTGTTACTACTATTCCATATTGATATCCTCTTGCCCCAGCAGCAACAAAATCACTTCCATTAGGTAATAAATTTGTTGGATGATTATGTATTCCTATTATATCATTTTTGTGCTTATTTATTATAGACATTTGCTTCTTATTTAGTTCAACACCTATTGCATCAGGCTTTCCCCTTACATTAAGCAACACCTGTCTATTAGAAACGCTTATCACACATAATCCCTCAGTATCACTACTGTTATTACTTCTCAATATATCCATTGATTTACTATATATTACATTATTTAATTCCATATCTTTGCTAATCTTCATATATTTATCCGCATAATCTTTGGAATTAATATAGTCTAGGTCTATTTTATTCGTTCCTATTCTCTGAGAATTATTATCTATATATCCCCTCTCATATTCTTTTGAAACATTCTCCCACTGTTCCTTCCTTACCTCATACATTTTCTTATTATCCGAATCCAGTGAATACTTCGACAACCTGTCAAACTGCTCCACCATTCTGCCAGCATATTGCTGTTTCTGGTCCTGTCTGTAATCTTCTTTGACCTTTTCCAGTTCTTTCTTGGTAAACTTGCTATCCGGCTCTTCGTCAAGCTCTGGGAAGTATGTTGTATGTATATCTTTACAGTTTGGATGATAAAGCCCTGCTACCATAGCAGATGACATAAGCGGATAAGGACCATCATATGCCTTACCTCCACTCCATACATCATCTATAAGCACCTTCCCAACAAATGGAAGGCACTTAGGACAGGCATTAGCACGCTTATTCATAATAACAGTGCTAATTCCCCACGACTGTCTCATTTCACCCTCTCCGGTTAGATATGCACGCTTATTAGCTGTCTGAATAGCCATCTTAGCATAATCTTTTACTGTGTGCCTACTGCCATTCGCATATTCAATACAGTTGATACCAGCTTTAAGAAAATCCTTTGTAGCCATATCAACCGCCTTCTCATATGTTCCTGCACCCGTATTCGCATACACCTGAGCATTGAATATTATCTGCCGGTATTTATCCTCCGACATTCTTAGCATAGAATGTTCAGCTTTGGCAAAATCTGCCTTTGTAGCTTTTATAAGTGCATCTAACTTCCTGGTATTTAATTTGAAAAAAGCACCCTCAGTGCCCTGTGACACTTTAGATGCTTTAAGTCCTTTTTTAATTGCTCTTAATATCTTCTGTTCCTGTTCTGTGCCGCCTGTCTGCCTTGCTGTAAATATCATTTCATCAATAGAGTCATTTATGTTGCTAAATGACTTCGTGAACTTCTTTTTATTCTGTGCCTTATACTTTTCCAGAGCCTTAAGCTGTTCTACCTGCCACTGTGACCAGTTAAACCCCATATCTGTCTCTTCTGCTCTGTGGCTCGCAAGATTGCGCATCATAGAAGCAATCAGCTCATCTTCTATGGCTTTAAATGCTTTCTCTATATCATAGTCTGTATTTAACATAGGCTACCTCATTAAAAGCGTTCCACTTCAAATCCATCTAATTCTGTATTAAGTTCCGGTTCTGTCATCTGTTCAATTCCCTGTTCTGCCTTAAGCCTTGCAACTTCTTCCTGCTTCCATTCATCATCCTTGGTATCTCCATACAGCTCATCAACAGATGCCTCTATGCTCATGATACCGCCCTGCTTAGCCTTGCTTACTGTCTCAACCTGGCTCTCGAACGAAGGGTTGGCATATTCGCCAAATGTGACATCAATATCTATATCCTTAATAGCTGTCTTATTAAGCGTATCTATGGCATTAAATGTTGCTGTAACGAGCTTTGGAAGAACCTTCTGAAGCTGCTCTACAATGTTATTTCTGCTGTAAAGCGTTGTTTTCTCTTTCTCCCTCTGTGCCTCCGCATTATCCAGCTTCTTAACATCTATGCCTAATGTTGATGGGCTCATAATTCCCTGTAAACAAAGGTCCAGTGCTGTGATATATGTTGCAAGATAACTTTCGTGTGGGATATTGCCCTGTACAAGCTCTATCTTATTAACTGTACCTTCTGCCATGCTGCCATCTGTTGCTATATATGCATTATCAAAAGCATTAGGCTTTAGCACTTTTCCATCCAGCGGATTCCTTGGCAGCATATTCTCTGGTATATATTCCTTTGTCCTATTCCTCCTTAAGGCATCCATCCATTGTGACCACGCTTCATCCAGCGCATCGAAGTTATCTATCTTTGCATCAAATATGCTCTTGCCTCGTCCTTTATACTTGGCTGACTTATAAAACATAATAGGAACAGCCATTATAAACTTGTCATTCCAGGTAACATCACTAAGATGTGCCAGCTCCGGTATAACACTTAAATCATATTCCCTGCCGCCTCTTGTAAGCTCATAATGTATGTAACCTATACCATAATGTTCAAGTAATACATATTCCTGTCTCTGAACGTTATGCACAGTCTTAAACACTATCTCCTTAACTCTTCCCCTATCCCGGATAATCTCTGTCTTATCACCAGAGTAGAATTCCAATATAGGATACTTGCTAAGGTTCGTATCGAACGATATCTTGAATGCTCCATCACCGATATAAAGCGTTTCTGTTATTGCCTGCTTAACAAGCTCAATGAAATCATTTTCCTCTGCTATCTTATCCCATTCTGTCTGCCTGCTGCCAGCATCTATTAAATTCATATCATATGTTGCTATACTGGCCAGCATATCACATAACATAGCAGGGAGACCTACGTGTATCTTTCTTATCTCCATACCTATTGTACAGGATGCAGACCAGAACCTTGTCTTGTCACCATCTATCTGGCTGTATAGCTGTGACAATTCTTCACTCTCACCTCTGTACCATATCTTGTTCTTTATGGCATTTCCCTCATAATCAAGAGTTTCCTGTATGCTTATGGATCCATTAACAGCCGGCTGGATGTGCAGCCAAGTTCTTATTCCTGTTTTTATCTTCTCTGCCATACTTGTAAATATGTTCACCTCTCTCACTCTCCTATCTGGAATTATGTCTTATTCTCTATACCTATCCTGCTTCGATAAGGAATCCAGCCATACTGTACGCTGTTTACCATATGGTCATTGCCATCCTCAGGCTCACAGTCCTTATCTTCAAGCCACGAATACGTTTCTAACTCTGTCTTGTAATTCGTGCACGTATCGACAATATAAAAGCTTGGCTCTCTGCCCTTTTCGTCATTAAAGGACATCCAGCCAAGCTGTAAGTTAATTCTATCTATTATGGTTACTTTCTTATACGCATTGTTAAATATATACTGGCAGTCAATGTGTTCTCTCTTGTACTTGGCAAACTCTGTTATCGTTGCCTGATCAGCGTTATCTATAAACACATTCTTTGACATTCCACACCATTCTTTTCTGTTACGCTCCAGGAAGTCAATGTAATTCCTTACTGTATCAGATGGAGCTATTGGTATATCAAGTTCTGCATTGTTATACACCTTTTCATCTAGCACTATCAGCTTGCCCTTGTTTGTTATTCCCATATAAGACATTGCAATAGTATCTGGGCTCTTTGTTGAATATGCCGTATCAAGTCCGCTTGTGTATATTACATACCATTCTGTCTGCTTGTCGTCATATTCTCGCTTAATAAATGCCTTTGTCTGTTCTTTAGTAATAACATGTCTCTTGCAGAAATTAGAAAAGACAAGACCTGTAGCCTTGCCTCTTAATCCTAATATCTTGTTTTTATATATCTTAGTACCAGAAGGATAGCTCATTTTCTTCTGTTCTATCTTCTCTGGTGTCATGGATATATTGTCTTCAAATGTGAAGAACCAGTACACCCAGCCGTTAATTGGCTCACAGCTATTAAGGTCTTTCCAGATTTCTTCCGGTACATCTGACTTGTATTTATCAATCGGTCTTGCGTGATTGATGTACTCTGAATATATAGGTAATGTAGGTGCATCGGGATTAAGCGTACCTACAAAATATTCAGAACGTCCGAATATCTCTCGTATGAAGTCTATGTTAGCTGTGTTGCACTCATCTACCCATACACATCCAAACTGGCTTCCAAGTGCATTTTTCCATTTACTGGCATTATCGTAACCGAGAATATATATTATCTTGATAACATTCCCGTCTCTGAATTTGATATGCGGAAGTTTATTTTCTTTATCACCATTACCGCAATATTCCAGATTGGGAAATATCTGAAGCAAACCCATATCTGCGTTTATGATATTCTTCTCAATAACACCTGTCGTATTACCAGCTATAACATGCAGCTTCATGTCTGATTCAGCTACATTCATAATAAACTTAACAGCTACTGTTGTTGTCTTTCCGGATGCAGTTGAACCTTCAAGGAACTCTGCTCTTGCTGGTGTGTCTATGAAATCCCAATATTTATCACTTAAAAGCATCTGGGTCACCTCTTGCCTTCCGCTGTGCAAGAAGCTCTGAAAGCTCGCTCCTGGTTGTATCGTTTACATTGGCTTCTATCTTGTCTGTAAAGATGCCTAAATGCTTGCCAAGAAGCTCTAAGGCCTTAACCTTGTCGCAGGACTTAACCTCTAACCCCTCTCTGCCTTTCTTGATAACAGCAAGTGCCCTCTTCTGTTCCTCTGTAAGTTCTTCCGTAAGTACCGGCTCTACTGTTCTATACATAACAGGTTTACCATCTTCATCCAGCACATCCACAAGTGCTCCACCTACTTCTGCTTTCATCTTCTTTTCAACCACATGTGCATAATCAGCATTATTAGAAAAAGCTATCAAGGCAAGTTCCTTGATAACTCTCTCCTGGGTTATCTCTGTACTCCTTGATAGCTCTTTTTGTCTCTTTGCTATATATTCTTCAATCTGAGGTTTTCTGAGGTTGTCTGCTCCTGTTCTATACGCTGTTTTTTCTGAATATCCTGCCCTAATAGCCGCCTGCGTGGCATTAAGGTCTATAAGGTATTCATCACAGAACCGCTTCTGTTTTGCTGTTAATGACATGCAATCAGCTCCTTTTAAATTTTTCCGTATTGGCATTCTCTATTTGTAATGTTTTTATTGCACTTTGTTTATCTTTTATTTTTTTATCAACATTTATAATTTCTTTAATATTTTCATTATACGTGTTGCACGCTTCTTCGTTTTCACTAATAGTATTTTTCATATGATTGTATTTTATTTTTTTAAGATATTTATCTTCTTTTTTACTTTCTTTTAAAGATAAAATAATCCAAAGTGCTGATAGAGCCAAAACTATTGCCAAATAAAATTTTTTGCTATATTTTTCATGTTCAAGCAACAGCATTAATATACTTAATAATACAGTAATCGAATTCATAAACGCTGCCGAAATAATTATGTATATTTCGCTCTTATCATCTTTATTAAAGCCATATACTAATGTATCTCCCATACAAGCAATTAACCAATAATAAAAATATGTACACAATGAAACAGCCAATATTAAAATAATGGTTCTTATTAAGTCCTTATCATAATACATATGTTCATCCCACAGATAGAATAAAATTACAGTTGGCAAGATGCTTGAAACTACTATAATTAAAGCTTGTTCTCCTTTTTTTATAACAAAATCTGCTGGCAACTTTTCACTAATTTTTCCAATAATTTTTCCAATAATTTCTCCCATTCTTAATCCTCCTAATTATATTTATAATATAACTAATCACATCAAAAGTCAACAAAACAAGGCACCAGCTTTCGCCGATGCCTCAGAGGGGGGAGTTTTAATGATTGTATTGGCTGTCATCAGCCTATGGTTCAATGAATTTTTCATCTGTTCCAGTTTAAATATTATCACATCAAAGTACGACATTTACGACAAACTTATAATTTTTTTAAATATCTTTCAAGTGCCTTTTGACAACTATCTGCTGTATGATTTTTTCCCATTCTGTGAGCTATCTGAACCCATGTCAATTCATCAATATAGCGATATGTAAGAAGTCTTCTTATCCTGCTGTTTGGTTCCGAATTAATAAATTCTTCTGCCACAGCTATCTGCTGCCGTATCTTCTCTTCTAGCTCCTGTAACTTAATTTTTCTCAATAATAACTGTGATTTTTTCTCCGTATATATTGGATATGGGAAACCTTCAATCTTAAAATGCTGTTCCCCGCCATTTCCTCCCGAAACGCTGTCAATAACGGCTCCCTCTTTTTCTAATTTATCAATATACTGTTTAAGCCTTAATGTAGCCTGCTGCTTGTCCTTATATTCCTCCTTTAAATCTGCTAACTGTTTTAAATACTCTTTTACATTCCCTTTTAAACTCATATATCCACTTCCTTATTGATTATATCTGTTTTTCATGTCGGCATTGGTGTTTGACTTACTTTCCATTATGAATTTATGTATCAAAGCATAGTCTTTATCCATAATTGATAAATGCTCTTTGCTGTTGCCTTTTTGATAGATAATTACTGTATCTTTATCTTTTTTTGCTCTTAAAATTTCATATGGATTTTTAGATGCTGGCAAAATCATATATCCCTGTTTTTCAAGCCAGCTTTCAAAATATTTTAATTTGTTCATGTGTAATAATGCTCTAATTGCCATTTTCTCCACCTCCCAATTCTTTCAGTTTTGCTTCTGCTTCGGCTTTTGTGAAGAATACGACTTTTCCAATTTTCGTGCGTTCCTGTCCGACATACATTCCATGCTTCATTATTCTTCCATCATCGTAAAAGCAATCATATATGTCGTAAGAAATTTCCCCACAAAGATTAAATGAACCATCCTTTGATGTTTGAACAAGGGACACCCGTTTCCATTTTCTCCTTTCCCCCGGAAGCCGAAACTCCCGGGTCTGCCGTCAATTTTGTGATATATATTTGACTTTGAATTAATAGGTACCGCTTTTTACTCTGTTTATGTCTTCATTAAGACCTGCTGCTTTTTAATGTTACATATCTTTTTAATTCCGTTATTATTGATTTACAGTTTTCCTCTACTGCTGCCACACTCTTAGAACACTGCTCGCAACAGGTATATTCACATAAGTGTTTATGTCGTCTTCTGCTCACCCTTTCACCTCTCATTTCCCTTTTTTGAATAAAAAATACCAGCCTTCAAATAATGACGGCTGGCTTTATATTTTTTATTCATATCTTGTTTTCATTATGCCTTTTATTGTATCCAATGATATATTATCTGTCGTTTTATAAAAAACACCTCTATATTCGCGTCCCACATCAAACTCCGCTCTTTGAACTATAGAATCACTTATACCAAAAATATTACTTATTGCTTCAGGCACTTTTCTTAATATAGTTCGTGAGCTTGCACAATTTTCTAATTCATCATCAAATAAAACAGACTCACTTTCCAAAAAATACTTTATTTTTTCTCTGTTTTCATTAACGATTCTCTCTGCACTAACAAGAAATTCATCTTTCATCTGCTAATACCTCCTTATATTTATATTATATCCGTCATTATTCAATTGTCAAAGAACAATACTTAGGCAAATCTTAATTGCCCTGTCTTTTCCTCGTTTAAACTGCAGTTAGGCATTCTCTGTGCTATGCATAATTCGTTAAGGTTAGCCCTTACCAGTGCATTAGGTACCATTGGACTAACAGAATTGCCACATCTCTTAACCTGCTCCGCTCTTGGATATGGCTTGCCTGTATAATCATGGTCAATTATGTAGTCACTTGGGAATCCCTGGCATCCATATAGTTCTCTAGGCTCTAACATTCTTAGTCCTATATCAACAATCTGATAATCTGTACCTTCTATTGTTACAAGACCAAACCGGTCCTTTGTGGTAATTGTATCGAGAGGATGTTTAATATCCTGTCCTGTAGCATCCCCATAATATTTAACAAGAAATGCCCTTACTTCTCCGAAATGTCCATCACCTGCTGTTATAGTTGGAAGAGGCTTCTTTATATCTCTTCCGTCACAATGGTTATTCATCTGAATAAGGTTCGATAAAACCAGCCCATATCTATTAGAACCATCTATAGTCATTATTGGATTATCTATTGTCTGACCTCTTACCTTTCCATGAATAGTCTCTGAGTGATACTGGATAAGCGTAGGACATATTAAACAATGCTCGTTTTTACTTACTATGGTAGATAGCGGCTCCTGAATATTCTTGCTCCGGTCTTTTGTAAAACCAGTCTGTCCAATCTGAACCATGTATGGCTCTACAATTCCATATCCATGTTTACCTGTAATTGTTGGCAATGGTTCTTTAGTATCCAGCGGTCTTCTATCTCCACCATGATTACACTGAACAATAAAAGGCTCTGGATTATCCAAAACAAATTTCTTTAGGCCTCTTGCGATTCTTTCCATTGTCTTGGGTGCTAATGGTCTTATCGCTTTTATTCCATATTTCTCTTTTATCTGTTCAGATGTATCAAATATACTGGGGCATGGTCTGCTAAAATCTATCTGTGTACATGCTCCAACATAAGGCTTTAGCAATCCCTTTTTCACGGCTTCACTGTCCGCCGGTGCATGTGTTGGTTCTGGCCATATAATAGGTCTCTTGTCACATCTTGCAACCATAAAGAATCTCTTTCTCATGGTTGGTGCTCCATAATCTGCTGCCACAAGCTCCCTGAACTGCACTTCGTAACCTAAATCCTGTAGCTGGCTTACAAACTTATTAAATGTCTTGCCCTGCTTTGTTTTTATTGGATGATGTCCTCTGTTCAGTGGTCCCCATGTCTTGAATTCTTCCACATTTTCCAACATGATCACTCTTGGTCTTACAAGTCCTGCCCACCGGCATGCTACCCATGCGAGGCCTCTTATATTCTTATCCTTTGGCTTACCGCCTTTTGCCTTGCTGAAATGTTTACAATCTGGAGAGAACCAAGTAAGCCCCACAGGATGCCCATTACATACCTGCACTGGGTCTACCTGCCATACATCTTCGCAATAATGTTTCGCGTTCGGATGATTTGCTTTATGCATTGCAACAGCCTTAGGATCATGGTTAATTGCTATATCCACACTAAAGCCGGTAGCTTCTTCTATTCCGGTGGAGGCACCGCCCCCACCAGCAAAATTATCAACTATTAACTCCCCGTTTATCATATTAAGCCTCCATAAAATCAAACAACGTCGGTGCGTCAACCTCATTCTCTGCTGCCTGTAAATATCCAACGCCGTCCCTGAAATAATCATGATTTAATTCTATTCCATAACCATAACGTTCCATTTTTACAGCGGTCATTGGTACTGTCATAAGTCCGCCAAACGGGTCGAGTACAACATTACCTTTATTACTGTATCTGTTTATGATTCTTTCGACTATTTCTATCTGCAAAGGGCATACATGAAGCTGTGCCCTGCGGCGGCTCTGTGTAGTATTAAGTGTTTTCATTCGGTTTATATCATCCCACACCTCAAGTGTGTTCCAAGAACCGGGTGCAACCACCATAAACGTAGCCGGTAATTTGCCGTCCTTATCAAGTTCCTCCGCAAGTTTTACATGCTCACTGTAGCTGTATATATTTTCACGGCTGTATTTCCTATATGCCTGCTGCAGCTTCTCAACAGGAAAATCTTTTAATTCTTCCTTGCTGACAAGCCTGTCTCCCGAACATCTCCAGTAGCCATGTGCATCTATCTGCCACTGTGCCCTTGTATATTCTTCTTTTGACTTTACTACAGGATCATCTGCATATGCTGTGCTTCTGTCAGTCGGTAATTTACGAAAAAGCAGAATATATTCAGGACAGCCTACGCCCATTTTTGAACCATCTTTACACTGCTCAGTCCAGCCCAGCCTGTACGTCTGGTTATTTTCCCTTACTACATCCGTTACAACTGTAATCATTCCGAAATACTGAAATCCATGCTTCATATAGTGGTTTATACATAATGCATGAAACGGTTCTATTGTTGGCATGCCAGTACCTGTAGCATTTCCAAACAGCACCCTGTCTTTTACATGTATGGCTGCAACCCTGCCCGGTTTTAATATTCTTAATAACTCAGGTGTAAGAAAGTCCATCTGTTCAAAAAACCTATCCGTGTCCTGATTATGTCCAAAATCATTATAATTGGCACTGTATTCGTAATGATTTCCAAATGGTATTGATGTATGTATCAAATCAACTGAATTATCCTGCATATACCTTGTTTCTTCCACACAGTCACCATATACGGCAGTATAGTGATTTCCTTTAACTGTTCTTTCTTCCCTGCTTCCTGTAACTCCCATTTTACGCTCCAGCCTTTCCGTTTTGCTTTCTGAATTAAGTCCGTATTTTTTTACTATTCCTATCATTTTTTCAACCATCCTGTCGTGGTTTTTCCATTTCTCAAGCAGTGCCTCTTTTATCTGACGTTCATTTTCCATGTAAATTATGTCAATAACAACTGTTTCTTTCTGCAAAAATCTGTAACAGCGGTGTACTGCCTGTATAAAATCATTGAATTCATAATCAATACCGACAAATATCTCCCTGTGACAGTATTTCTGAAAATTACAGCCCGAACCCGAAAGCGATTTCTTTGTTGCAAACAGTCTCGTCTTTCCATCTGCAAAATCAACCACTCTCTTCTCACGCAGTTCATAATCCTGTGAGCCGTATATATCCACTGTCTCCGGCAGTGCCTTTTTTATAGCATGCCGTTCACTTTCAAGATCATGCCATAATATAAAATGCTCGTCCGGGGATTCTTCAACAATCTGTTTCATTACCTCAACACGTTTTTCTATGCTTTCACGTTTAACCTGTGCAGCTTCTTTCAACCCTTCTGCTGCCTCTCGGAAAAGCTGCATCTGCCCGTCTTTATCTGCAGCATCTCCATAATGTACCGGAATCTCATGCCAGCGTATGTCAAGCGGCGGCAAATCATAACCGGCATCAGAATAGTTTTCGTTTAAATCTGAAGGTTTTGTTATAAACAACGCCCATGACGAAACCCACATCCAAAACTCGTCTTCCATATTCGGGTACAGCGTAAGACTATTGGCCTTAGTGCTGTCTCTTTGAAAGAATCTTGTAAGAGCCTGACCTGTGTCCATGACTTCAAGATAACCAGCATAGTGAACAAGCTCTTTATATTTATTGGGTGAAGGTGTTGCAGTTGCCACCAGCTTATATTTCACATTTCTGAATTTATCAAGAAATGTCTGATATGTTTTGCTGCCAAAAGACCTTAATACACTTGCTTCGTCTAGTGATGTCGCAACAAAATAATCCGGTTTAATATCTCCATCCCTTACTCTCTCATAATTCGTTATGACAATCTCACTTGTACTGTTTTCTACTTCTTCCATGTTCCGGCAGTATTCAGGCTTTTCGTATCCTAATACCTCAACAGCATCCCTTGTAAACTCCTGTTTTACTCCAAGTGGAAGCACTATCAACGCCCTGCCGCCGTCATGTTTTGCCGCAAGATGGCAGAATTCTATCTCCTGTACTGTCTTTCCAAGACCGAAAGATTCAAACAATGCACGTCTGCCGCCTTTTAATGCCCACATCACAGCGTCACGCTGATGCGGTTTTAATGCCTTGTTTACCTCTCCAGGTTCAACTTCAAATCCACTGTTTTGTGCAAGTATAATCTTGCTTTCCAAAAATTCTTTATATGTCATTTTTCAAAGGAACCCGATATATCGTTGCCCCGGCCGGAGGTTCGGCTCCCTTCTGTCATTTTTCGTCTGCTCGCATGTGTGTATACGAACAGTAGTTATATGTGTATCTGCCCTTTTTCAGTTTCCAAGCCCAGTCTTGTGCGTTATGTGATAGAAACGGCAGATATTTGCCGCAGATGCGGCATGTTGTTAATCCGTCACCCTTGTATTTAATCCCTTTTCTTTCTACTGGGTGTATTGATTGCTTCAAGCTCCTCCTCAAGCTGTTTTATCTTGTTGTCAACGCTGAAATTTATAATATTTTTGACTTCTTTTGTGACATCTTTGCCGAAGCATTCATCAAGTGACAGACTGCTGCCGCTGTAATCTGTAACTGCAAGCGTAGCCTTGCCGCTTGCTATGTCTGACGCATATGCTCTTGCTGTGTCTATGTCAGAACATATTTTTATAGCCTGTTTTGCCTTTTTAATGACCTCTTCTGTGTTTACCATCTTAACCTCCGTTATCAATCAGCTCGGATTCATTTACATCATCTTCCCGCTGATTAAAATTATTAAATTTGTTTTTTGATTCACGCATGTGCGTATTATTATCTTGTCTTTTTCTATATCTATATATGGCTACGGTTTCTCCTACGGTATTCCCTACGCTTTTCCCTACGTTTTGTACTTCGGTTTCTCCTACGGTTTGCACTTCGGATTTGAAAGGGTTTATTTTGTATTTATTAGGACTGCCTTTTTTTCCTCTCTGAAATTCTATAAGCCCGGCTTCAATTAATTTATTTCTGTTTTCGATGAGCGTAGCCTCTCTTGTAATCAGACAACGTGACATTACTCGCTGGTTATCTACTTGTATCCACTCGCTCCACCCAGCCATGTTGTTAATACTTAACAGTTTGTAGTACAACAACTGTGCTGACCCCGGCAAGTAATGACTTTCGAGCCACCTTTCAAAAGCGTTAATCTGAGATAAATATTGTATTCTCATCAAACTACCTCTTTAATAAGCACTTCTATCCGCGGATTATGCTTATCTATATAAAATTTGTCTTCAAATCCTGTTATGTTGTTCCAACCATCATTATCAAGCACCCTGCACTTAACAAGTGCATCCTGTATAAATTTGTGTGCGACACCCGCAATGTTATCGAGGTCACGCTTTCTGTTTGGCTCATAAAAGTCATATTTAATCATCACAGGCTTATTTATATGTAGATTCTTCAAATCACGCCTTACAGCGTTTGCTATAATTATCTGATATTGCTGTTTCATATCATTGCCATTGCTATGATGATTGCGAAAACTTCTCTCTGCCTTCAGATATTCATTTAATCCCGGAAGTGTTCCTTTTATTGTAAATCCGTACTCCATCCCTCTCCTTTCTGCTCCGGTATGATCCGGAGCTTGTAAACTGCACAAGTCAAAGATAGCTTTTCCCAAATTCTTTAATAAATTCCTGACGTGTACCATAGTAAATTTCATAATATTCCTGTGCCATTTGCTTTAACACCTTATCTATCGCTTTTGCCTGTGGTCCTGCATGCACACCGTTTGGATGTAAATCAGGTCTAAGCGGTACAACAAATCCATACTTCTCGCTTCTTTTCCTGTTAGCACCTCCAAATATATGATGCCTTTCTACCGGAGTCGTGTGCGAAAATATACATTCATCCATGTTATCCGTAAGTACGCTTGTAAGTCTCTTGCTCATAGATTCCACCTCTCTTTCATCTGTGCCAGTTCCACCGGTGACATTGTGTCTATTCCAATATCTTTAGCTTCTGCAACTGTTCCGTCAATTAATACACACATTTCATAAGAGTTATATGTATGACTTCCTCTTATGATTTTGTAAAAATACACTTCACCGCCATTCTCAATTTCATATTTGATATATCTCAAGTGCGGCTCTTCCATTTCAAATGCAGCTTCTATAGGTATGTTTGTTTTTATTACTGCAGGTACTCCCTCAGACACTTCCATTGGCTGTCCATACTGCCCCAAAAGCATGTTTTTTATGCGTGCCTTTGATAACCTCTGCTTGTCTGCTATCTTGCCAACAAGTACATGAAAATAAGCATTTGCATCGAGGCTTCTTTTCTCTCTGTGCGGCTTAATCTCAATATCCAGCTTCTCTTTTTCTTTCAGATCAATAAATTGCTCAGCAACATCTTCATTTACTTCAACTGTCAATGTCAGCTTTGACGTCTGGAAATCTATTGAGACATCTTTATATTTTCCTGTACATTTCATTCTTCAATAACCTGCTTGGATGCTGTGGCCCTTAGTGCTTTCATTACAACAGGGAATATCCCTTCCGTAATATTTTCAAGGCTTTCGACATTGAAACGCTTACATATTGCTGCGACAGATACGCCCGTTCTTGCTATCTCCTGCTCAATTGTCATAATCTTAGGCTTGCTTATCTTCATTGCCTTAATTTCCGCCTCTTTTGCCTCCTGCTCTTTAAGTTCAGCCTCTTCCTTTTGCCGCTTCTGTTCTTTCGTGACCTTTTCTGCTGTGTCTGCCGTGTCGAGATTATCATCTTCGCTTATTTCCATAGCTATCATATAAAGGTATCTGCGTGCATAAGTTGTTACAGCTCCAATATTCTGCATGGCCGTAGCTCCTTGTATGCTCACATTGGCTGTAGGTATGCTAAATTCAATCACATCATCTAAATCCTCCAGATTAATAAGAGTGAGACTTGCTGTGTTTTCATTGATTGCAAATTTAAACAGTGTTTTATATGATGCTGCAATGCTGTTACATGATGGAAGAAAATCCGAAAGCTCATAATAGTCATATTTACTGTATGTATTCTTTCCTGTCTTAGTAAGTTTTTTGGATTGGAGTTCAACCCTCATCTGTGCAAGCTTCTCATAAATACTTTTAATATCTGACATATCAAACCTCCTTGTACATTACTTTAAGACTGTTGATATACTCACAAATCTTGTTCTTTTCAGATTCAGAACAATATATCTTTAATACATATTCATGCGGCTGTTCAAATGGTTCTGTATCAAAAGCCGCCGAAATATCATCTTCAGCATTGTTACAAGCCTCTATAAAGGCATCATCTGCACTTTTTACAGCACGCTGCACTTCTGTTTTCTTAATTTCTGTCTCTTTTTCTTCCTGTCTTTTTCTCTCTTCCTCTGCTGCTTTTCGCTCCTGTTCCCTTTTTAATATCTCAGCCTTGTCAGCTTCATACTTTGCAATCAGATTTACAGCTACAGACAAATCAAGTGTCTTTTTGAATGCTTCAAGTGCTCTTTGCTCAGCTTCACTGTGCATATTTTTTATTGTTTCAACAGACATTTTCGCATTATCTACGTATGTCTCTATTGCTTCCTTAATCTTTTTGGCTAATGTACCTTTATTTTCCCATGTCCTGTCATAAATTCTCTCTAATGGTATATATTCCTGCATTCCCTCAATGCAGTCATCATAAATCTGCTGTATTTCTTCTTTCTTCTGTTTAATACGCTTGTCCTCATATTCTTTCGTCTGCCTCGTTATCAATTCAATCGGTTCAGCTATTATATTTTGCAGTTCGTTAATCTTGTTCTCAAATTCTTCGTATGGCATCATGCACTTTTTCTTCACATCTTTTCTCTTATCATCAAGATGCTTACTTAGCTTTCTTAATGTTGCTACGGTACTCCTTGCTTCGCTAAGCGTATCCTCTGTAAAAGTCATTGACTTATACAATTCCATTGAAGCCTGCACGTTCGCCTTAATTTCTTCAAAATTACTAATATTTACAATACCCTCTGTCTGTTCTACAGACACAATCATCTCTTTCATCTTTTAATATCTCCTATGCTAATTTTCTAAATAAATCAATGCTTTCCTCACTATATATAATTCCATTGATTTCAAAATATGGCTCACCCTCATATATAGGTATTCCATATTCATCTGTCATAACAGACGTACTTTGTTGACATGCTCCACATCCGTCGCATTCACTACAGCCATTAATGCACAGCATATTTACTCATCCCTTCCGAATTAAAATTAAATTCATACTGACCACTTTTTGATGTTTTAAATTTGAGAAGATAACACTCTTTCTCTTCCTCGCAGTCGCATTTTTCTCCCGGGTCCAAATGCCCGCCGCATTTACTGCATATGTAGTCATACATTGCTTTTTCCTCCTAAATGGTCTACACTATCATTGAGTTATTAACTGAGTTGCGGTGTTGCCTCACTGCGGCTCTTTTTTATATTGTTGGAAGTCTGTAAGCTCCTTCCGGCACAAAGCTGAATATCTCCAACAATCTCAGCCTTGTGTACCATTTGGCAGCCAGCTCCGTGTTACCAATTCGAAGATTCTCATTAATTCTCTTGTTGTACGAAATTATCAAACCTACTCGTCGCATATTATTTTCCTTTCCTAAATTACAATATCCTTTGGTTCATTCGGATTCGTTAAATCCTTTCCCTCATTATCCCTGAAGAATCTTTCAAGCTCTGACTTTCTTATTCTTGTATGAGGGATTTTAAGCACCCTTATCTGATTTGCGTTGATAAGTGTATAAACATACTGTTTAGAAGCTCGCATGATTGTTGCCACTTCCTCCACTGTATACACCATATCCTCCGGCTCTCTCTTTATTGTTGCTATCTTCATAAGCCTGCTCCTTTCCTTAATCTATTTCCTCTTAGGTTCATGGCATAATACCAATATTGTTATGCAGATAATTGCTGTTATCGCTACTGCTGTATAATTCACGCTCTCACCTCCTTGTATGTTACTTGCTTGAAATATCTTGATTAATTCCGTTATAACTTCTATACTTTAATCGCAGGCTATTACCTTAGCCTAGTAATTAAGAAAGGAGTTATGTAAAAATGTGGGAGCTTATTAATAAAATATCTGCTATTTGTGGTATTCTTGGATTTTTAATTTCCATTTGCTCTATATTTTTTAATATCTTTATAATTAAAATCCTTAATTCTCAAAAACAGGAATATAATAAAAACAGCACTATACATTACGAAAAGTTACAATCCATCTTAGATTGTATTTATCAAGATGAAATTATCACACCCCAAATTTGCGACTCATTAATCCAAGAATTATTATCTATAAAATTAAACTTTTCATTAATGCTTTCATTTTTTTATCATTACAAAATAAGACATTGTATTAAGCAATTACAAAAAAACGAATTGGATGTAAATAATAAAATAATTCGCAATGATTTGAATTACATTGTTGCAAGGCTACAAAAAAGGAGTAACTATGAACACTGAAACTATTATTAAAGTTATACAAAAGTGTATTGATGACACAAAACAAAACAAATTATATTGGAAATTATTATCGTCTAATCCCACTTTAGAGAAGACTAAGCCTCTTAGTTTAAATAACATAACTTCAACAAGGTCATTAAATATCCCTCTTAATTTTTCTAGTGCTTATTATGCTAAATATAAAGATGGCTTTTTCTTTTTAAAACAAAGCACTCAGTCTGCACAGTTATCTTTTCTACAAGAAGGTACTATATTTTTATATGTTCAAAAAAGCTTAGAAGCATATTCTGAATTAATCACCGCTTCTGACAGTAATAATTCAGAGATAAATATTCTCCTTAGGCGCTTATTCATTATAGTAGATGCTCAAATTTCAGCTCCTGATAATTTTATTGACGATTTTTTAAATTCTTAGTCTTATGCATCTCATCATAATGCTTTCGGCAAACTCCTGCTCGCCATCCAAAGAATATCGTTGCCTTGTTTCTGCACCCTAAAACAAGGCAACGTTTTCGTATTCTTTTATAAAACTCCCCTCCTGCTTCATCATGTAAGCCAAATTCTTTTCTTAGGATGTTCTTACTTATTTGAACTGCTATACCAATTAAAATAAGTATCATTGATACATATACTATTGCTGTTACCATATAAATACCTCCTTGTTATATTACTTGCTTTGAATGTTTACTTGAATTATTTTCAAGTAAACATTCAAAAAAAATTAAAATTTTATCTGATTAAGAGTTACACCGAAATGCTCAGCAAGAGCTCTAACTTTACTTACTGCCACATTAGATATATCTTTTTCCCATGAGCAGTATGTTTGGGGAGAAATACCGATTTTGTTGGCAACTTGCTCCTGTGTTTCGTTTTTTCTTGCTCTTAATTCTTTAACGGAGAACTGCATTTCATTTGTATTCAACTTTTCATCACCTCATTTCAACTTGAATTATTTTCAAGCATATGTTACTTGATTTATATTCAAGTGTCAATACCTTTTTTGAATTTATTTCAAGTTTTTTTATCTCTTTATCAATTCTACTTGAATTTTCTTCAATTATATTATATTATTCAAATATAAATTAAGAAGGGCGGTGACATTAATATGTGCCTTGGTGAAAACATACGTTTTTTAAGAACTAAAAAAGGATATTCTCAAGATGACATAGCCAATATGCTTGGTTATAAATCATTTACTACAATACAAAAATGGGAGTCTGGTGTTTCTGAGCCACCACTTAAAGCCTTAAAGAAATTATCTGAAATATTTAATATAGATATGAATGATTTAGCTACAAAAAAACTCTCTTATAATACTAATGAAGATAATAATGTATATTATCTTGATGATGATGCAAGAGATATGGCTCAGTTCTTATATGAGAACCCCGACTACAAGGTATTATTTGATGCATCTCGCAAGGTGAGCAAAGAAGATATCGAAGTGGTTAAAGCCATTATAGATAAATTTGGCAAGCAAGGATAAGTCCTTTTTATTACCCTCTTTGCCTGCTAAAATATTACAAAAAAGAACAAGTAGAGGAGTGATGCAATATGATATGTAATGAGGACGTCCACGTTGTAGAAATTAACCTTCCTAACAGAGTTAAAGGTTATACAATGGCTTTATTGGACGGAACATTCTGTGTTGTACTAAATTCTAACTTATCATTTGAGCAAAGATTAGAAACATACAACCACGAACTAAAACATATTTCCTATGGAGACTTCGGTAATGGAAATAACAACATTGATGCATTAGAAATAAATGCACATAAAGAATAAGGGGGATATTTACTATGGAAATATCAAAGGAAGATTTAAAACAACTAAAGAAAGATTACAATTTTATGTCTAATGTATTTTACATAACTGTACAATACATAAATGGAACAGCAGGATTTCCAAAAGGAAGTTGTAACATTGCACTTTTTGATGCTGGATTACTTCTTGATTGGATAGGAAGGGAAAAATTAATTTATAAACCGCATGAAATAACTAATGTATTTTTAGCAAATCCTTATATTGTAATAGAATTTAATGACAATAGTTTCTGGGTTTTATCTGCATCTGATAAAAAACTAAAAAAAATATATGATGAACTAATATGTATCGGTATTAATTCTAATATAAAAGATGTGCATCAATTTTTACAGAAAAATCTAATTACTGATTCCAATGATAATGATTTATCTAATAAAATAAAAATCTGTAATAATTGTGGTGATAAGTTGCTAGTAAAAGCTGTAAAATGCCCTTATTGTGGAAAAAAGGATACAGGATTTTATATTGTAGATAAAAATGATACTAAAAAAATAAATACAATAATAGGAAATGTTCCACATCCTAAAAATAGCACTCCTATTTGGAATACAAAGAATACCCCTATTACCAAAAAAGGACAGATTAAAGAAAAGGTTAAAGAAAGTAAAGCTAATGGTATTGCATGTTGTCCTAAATGTGGAAGCACAAGTATAAGCTATTCTACCCAAAAATTAAGTGTTGGAAGAGCTATTATTGGCGGTGCAGTGCTTGGAGGTGCCGGAGCTGTTTTAGGTGGTCTTTCAAGTAAAAAAGGTGTTGTTAAATGTTTGAATTGCGGACATAGCTGGAAAATATAATCGTTACATATATTGATTATAGTTTCACCGCCATAAAAAACCAATAAAAGCCCCTGCTATTGCAAGAGCTTTTAAGGTTAATCGATTAAATTCAGGCAAACGCCTACTCCTGAATATTAATATTATATCATATACAATATTATTATATCAAGTAACTATTTAAAAATTCTAAATATATAACCGCTATGGTCTTAAATAAATAAAAGCCCCCTGTGCTACCAACACAAGAGGCATTAAAAACGACTTACATCAAGCTGTGCTTAAATGATATAATCGCCTTCAGCAAGCTATATTATATCATCTAAGACACCACTTATGCAAGTAGGTGTTATTTTTGTACCCATTTTTACTGTTGCACCAGTGCAACTTCCCCAAAAACAGAAAGGAATGATTAATATGAAAAAGAAAATATCTAAGGTCCTTACATATAAGCGTGGCAATCTATGGGCCTATCGTTTCGAATCTGCCCCTGTAGATAGCAAAAGGAAGTGGATTACCAAGAGCGGATTTAAGAACCAATCTGAGGCATATGAGGCCGGTATGGTCGCATACACACAATATAAACAGACTGGCAAGAGCTTCACTCCATCTAATATCTCTGTATCTGATTACATGGATTACTGGATTGATAATTATTGCAAGGTCAATCTTAAAGCTAATACGGCATCAACTTACAAAAAGAAAATTGATTTATATATAAAGCCGGCTATTGGTTCATATTATCTTAAAGACATAGAGCCAAGTATTCTCCAGGAGCTTATAAATAATCTTTTTAATACCGGAATGTCGCGAAACTCTCTCGGCAATGTTAAGGGCATTCTTACCAAGTCATTTGCCTACGCAAAGACTACTGCAAGATTTATTAATGATGACCCTTCTGCAACTATTTCTCTTCCGCTTCCAAGAGCAAAGGCAGAGGTTAAAACCAAAAAGAAAGTAAGAGTCGTATGGACTAATGAACAGCTTGATACTGTCTTTAAAACATTTGCACAAGGACATATATATCATATGCCACTTCTTCTCGCTTATAGGTGCGGCATGCGTCTGGGTGAGATATTTGGTCTTATGTGGGATGATATAGACTTTGATAATGGAATATTAAGCATTAACAGACAGGTACAGAATCATGATGATAAATGGTATCTGGAAAACCCTAAATATGATTCATTTCGTACCATAGAACTTGATGATACAACGCTTTCAGAACTTAAAAGGATGTACGAACATGAAAAGGAATGTGAACAGTACTATAATGAATATTACAATTATATCTACTGTGAGACACTTGAAGATGACTCTAAGAGACTTACTTATGAGCCGGCTGGCGAATCAATGCATATGGTGCTTGTAAGAGATGATGGCTCATGGATTCAGCCAAGAACCATGATGCACTGTTTTAATGTTATTCATCACAAGCTTGGCTTCACTGAGCTTGATTTCCATTCTCTCAGGCATACACACGCTTCTAATTTACTTGCCAAGGGAGCTGATGTTAAATATGTACAAGAGCGTCTGGGACATAAAAATGTAGCAACCACTCTTGATATATACGCCCATGTCACAGAAACCATGCGTGAGCACAACAAGGACATATTAAATACACTATAATAAAAAGGCATCTGTACACACATCTCATTGTACACATTAAATCCTAATGTGTACAAAATGTGTACAAATGCCTTTTTTCAATGTGTACACATTAAAATTGTACACATATCAAAATCGTAAAACTTAGAACTTGCCGTTGTCAGCAGCTTCCTGTACAGCTACCGCAACTGCTACTGTAGCACCTACCATAGGGTTATTACCCATGCCGATAAGTCCCATCATCTCAACATGAGCAGGAACTGAAGAAGAACCAGCGAACTGAGCATCTGAGTGCATACGTCCCATAGTATCTGTCATACCATAAGAAGCAGGACCTGCTGCCATGTTATCTGGATGAAGTGTACGACCTGTACCACCACCTGAAGCAACTGAGAAATACTTCTTGCCTGCTTCAAGCCTTTCCTTCTTATATGTACCTGCAACTGGATGCTGGAATCTTGTAGGGTTTGTTGAGTTACCTGTGATAGAGATATCAACATTTTCTTTCCACATGATAGCAACACCTTCTGTTACATCATTAGCACCATAGCAGTTTACCTTTGAACGAAGACCATCTGAGTAAGCAATTCTTTCGATTTCCTTAACTTCACCTGTCTTGTAATCCATCTCTGTCTCAACGAATGTAAATCCGTTAATTCTTGAGATAATCTTAGCTGCATCTTTACCAAGACCATTTAAGATAACTCTTAATGGTTTTTTACGTACCTTGTTAGCCTTTTCTGCGATACCGATAGCACCCTCAGCAGCTGCGAATGACTCGTGACCTGCAAGGAATGCGAAGCATTCTGTATCTTCCTCAAGAAGCATCTTACCAAGGTTACCATGACCTAAACCAACCTTACGCTGATCAGCAACTGAACCTGGAATACAGAAAGCCTGAAGACCTTCACCAAGAGCTGCAGCGGCTTCTGAAGCCTTTCTTGCACCCTTCTTGATTGCGATTGCAGCACCTACAGTATAAGCCCAGCAAGCGTTCTCAAAACAGATTGGCTGAATTCCCTTTACCATGTTATATACGTCTAATCCAGCATCCTTTGTAATCTTCTCTGCTTCTTCGATTGAAGAAATGCCATAGCTGTTTAATACTGAATTAATTTTATCTATTCTTCTTTCATATGATTCAAATAAAGCCATTGTCGTATCTCCTCCTTACTTTACTTCTTCGTCTGTTCTTGGATCGATAATCTTAACAGCATCAGCAACTCTGCCGTACTGTCCACAAGCCTTTTCATAAGCTGTGTTAGCATCGTCACCCTTCTTGATGAAATCTGTCATCTTACCAAGGTTTACAAACTTGTAACCAATGATCTGGTTATCCTTGTCAAGAGCGATACCTGTTACATAACCTTCTGCCATCTCAAGATAACGAGGACCTTTTGCAAGTGTACCATACATAGTACCAACCTGTGAACGAAGTCCCTTACCAAGATCTTCAAGACCTGCACCAACTGCAAGACCGTCTTCTGAGAATGCACTCTGAGTTCTTCCGTATACAATCTGTAAGAAAAGCTCTCTCATAGCTGTATTGATAGCATCACAGACAAGGTCTGTATTTAATGCTTCCATAACTGTTAAACCTGGTAAAATTTCTGATGCCATAGCTGCTGAATGTGTCATGCCTGAACATCCGATTGTCTCAACTAATGCTTCCTGAATAATACCTTCCTTAACATTTAATGTAAGTTTGCAGGCACCCTGCTGTGGAGCACACCAGCCCACACCATGTGTAAAGCCTGAAATATCCTTAACTTCCTTATTCTGTACCCATTTTCCCTCTGTAGGAACTGGAGCGGCACCATGATGAACGCCCTGTGCTACTGGACACATGTTTTCTACTTCCTGTGTATAAATCATTTTCATACTCCTTTCGTAATCTAAAGGTTCTTCTTTATGTACTTCTCTATCCGTACTTTGATTATTTTCTCACAAACCTTCCGAATAGTCAACGACCTTTACGTATTTTTACATTAATTTCATGTTTCTTTGAAACAATTTAATCATTATTCTTTTCTACAATTTCATTTTTATTTTTGTAAATACTTTTAGCAGGAACACATCCACGCACACTTGAAAGCGGATAAATATTAGATTCTCTTCCGACTATCGTACCTGGGTTGAGAACACTTCCACATCCAACCTCAACATTATCTCCAAGAAATGCTCCTATTTTCTTAATTCCTGTCTCAACATTCCCGTCCGGTCCTTTAATTACAATAAGCTTTTTATCAGATTTCACATTAGATGTTATCGAACCTGCACCCATATGTGCCCTGAATCCCAATATTGAATCTCCCACATAATTATAATGCGGCACCTGAACTTTGTTAAACAAAATTACATTTTTAAGTTCTGTAGAATTACCTACAACTGCACCCTCGCCTACAATTGCATTTCCACGTATAAATGCACAGTGACGTACTTCTGCATCCTTTCCTATTATGCATGGTCCGTTGATATATGCCGAATCAAATACTTTTGCACTTTTGGCGACCCATACATTTTCTCCTCTTTTTTCATATTCTGATTCAGGAAGTGTATTTCCAAGTTTTACGATAAAATCGCCTATCTTTGATAAAACTTCCCACGGAAATGTACATCCGTCAAAAATATCTGCTGCAATTGTCTCGTTCAAATCAAAAAGCTCACTTATTTTTATACAGTCATTCATAATATATAATTCCTCACACTACCACCAGATTTATTTTATACTGCCTATTCAACCGTTACTGATTTTGCCAGATTTCTCGGCTTATCAACATCATTTCCTTTAAGAACAGCTGTGTAATATGCTATAAGCTGAAGTGGAACAGCTGCAACCATCGGCATTAACATCTGTTCTGCTTTTGGAAGCCTGATTATATAATCTGCAACTTTATCTTCAACAACTACATCTTCGCCGCAGACAAGAATAACCATAGCACCTCTTGCCTTAACTTCCTTAATATTGCTTATTGTTTTTTCTTCAAGGTCTTTTTGTGTAACAACCGCAATTACAGGCATGTTTTCAGTTATAAGCGAAATTGTGCCGTGCTTTAATTCACCGGCAGCATATGATTCAGAATGAATATAAGAAATCTCTTTTAACTTTAATGAACCTTCCATGCTTGATGCATAATCAAGACCTCTTCCTATATAAAGAAGGCTGTCTGCATTAAGAAGCTTTGAAGCAATAAACTGACAGTCTTTTTCAAGACCTATTGCCTCTTTGATAACCGAAGGAATATTTTGAAGTTCTTTTGTATATTTCTCACACTGTTCTTTAGAAATCCTTCCTGTTCCGTATGCAAGTTCAAATGCAAGAAGATACATAACTGAAATCTGAACCATATATGCCTTTGTAGATGCAACCGAAATTTCAGGACCGGCATGTGTATATACTACCATATCAGCGGCTCTTGCAATTGATGAACCTTTTACATTAACAATTGCGAGTGTATCGGCACCATTTAATTTTGCAAGTTCAAGTGCTGCCTTTGTATCAGCAGTTTCTCCTGACTGTGAAATCAATATTACTAAATCACCATTGTCAATAAGAGGGTCCCTGTATCTGAATTCAGACGCAATATCCACTATAACAGGTATTCGTGCCAGCTTTTCAATAACATACTTTCCAACCATTCCTGCATGCATAGCAGTTCCACATGCAACAATATATATTTTATTATATGAACTTAACTTAGCCGCATCAAATCCTTCTGCGGAAAAATCCGGCATTGAATCCGTGATTCTTGGTGTTATCGTTGTCTTTACTGCTGTAGGCTGTTCATTAATTTCTTTTAACATAAAATGCTCATATCCGCCTTTTTCGGCAGCATCAACATCCCAATCAGCAGTATTAAGCTTCTTTTCAAGTCTTTCTTTATGGATGTTAAAAAACTCAATATTTTCTTTTGTCAAAACAGCAATATCATTAGTATCAAGCAGATAATAATCCCTTGTATACTGCATAATAGCCGGAACATCTGATGCAATAAAGTTTTCATGCTCACCTTTTCCAACTATAAGAGGACTATCTTTTCTTACTGCAAATATTCTGTCAGGAAAATCCCTGAACATTATGCCAAGTGCATATGAACCTTTAATTTCTGCAAGCACTTTGATAATTGTATCAACAGGGTCTCCCGTATAATAATAATCAAGAAGCTTTGCAACTGTTTCAGTATCAGTCTCACTTACAAAACTATATCCCTCAGATATAAGAAATTCCTTTATCTGTCTGTAATTTTCTATAATTCCGTTATGTACAATAGTTACACGTTTATTACCATGTGGATGTGAATTAATATCAGATGGTTCTCCATGTGTTGCCCAGCGTGTATGACCGATACCTACATGACCATAAGGCTTTCCGTCTGCTGCCATCTTGTTTCTAAGATTTTCAAGTCTTCCCTTGCACTTTTCAACCTTAATCACACCATTTTCAAGAACAGCGATTCCTGCTGAGTCATAGCCTCTGTATTCAAGTTTTTCAAGCGAATTTACTAAAACATCAGCACAATCCCTGTCTCCGATGTAACCAACAATACCGCACATAAATACTCCTTTTCCGTGTATACAATATTATTTACTGAAAATACACTCTATTTATAATTTTTAGAAATTTCATTAAATCTTCCAACAAGCTGTGACTGGTTATTAAGCCTCATAACCGCAACTGTACGTCTTCTTACAAAACCTTCAAGTTTTTGAAGATACTCATCAGATGTAATGGAACCTTCAGCTACATAATTAAGACCTTTTTCCCAGCTCGCTGTAAGTTCAGGATTTAGAAGATGAACTATAGACTTTTCAACAACTTCATATATAATCTCTCCCAGCCGTGTAGGCGTTATTATCTGTGTTTTCTTATTAGTTGAAATATATCCTATATTATTAAGTTTCTTTAAAATCTCTGCACGCGTTGCACTCGTTCCTATACCGGAACCTTTTATCTGTGCTCTCAATTCCTCATCCTCTATAAGCTGTCCTGCATTTTCCATTGCAAGAATGATAGAACCGGAATTATACCGCTTAGGCGGTGATGTCTCACCTTCTTTTATATCAAAACCCACAAGACTGAGTTTATCATTTTTTCTGCACTTTTTCAATGCCTCAAGTAAAGCCGCGTCAGCCTTGCCGTCATCTGTGCCGTTGCCATCCTGATCATCCTGTTTTGATGCTTTTGCAAATGAATTTTTTGCCACTTTAAGATACCCCTCATCTACAAGAACTTTAAATGATGCGTTAAAACGCTCATTTTTACATTCAAGTGCCAGCGAAACCCTGCTGTATACAGCTGCCGGATAAAATATGCTAAGAAATCTTCTCACTATAATCTCATACGTTCTTGCTGCAGTCTGTGAAAGACTCTTCAATGCACCAAGTCCCTGTCCCGTCGGTATTATCGCATAATGGTCCGTTATTTTTTTATCGTCACAGTAACGTGTTTTTTCAATTCCTTTAAATTTTTCACCTGAAATTATATCCTGTGCAAATGCTTTTACCGGCTCATAATTTATAAGTCCGGAGATATTTTTGCTTATCTCTTTACAGACCGCACTTGATAAAACTCTGGCATCTGTTCTTGGATATGTAACAAGCTTCTTTTCATAAAGTTCCTGAATTATATTGAGTGTCTGGTCCGGACTAATTTTAAAAAGCTTTGAACACTCATTCTGGATTTCGGCAAGATTGTATAAAAGCGGAGGATTCTTTGTCTCCTTTTTACGTTCTATGCTCTCAACAGTTCCTTCTGCAGGAAGCGGTTCACTAAGAAAGGCTGCAAGTTCCTCTGCATACTTTCTTTCTTTAAAACCATTTTCCTTATATAAATACGGTGTCTGATAGTATCTGCTCTTCTCAGCCACACGCCATTCTGCCTCAAATGATGACTCGGCTATCTGTGCTTTTGTTATAACACGGAAAAACGGCGTTTTTACAAATGCACGAATCTCTCTTTCACGTCTTACAATCATTCCAAGAACACATGTCATTACACGTCCTACAGAAACAACTGTCCTGTCAGTTTTCAGATAGTTAGAAATATTTCTGCCGTATTTTAATGTAAGCACTCTCGAAAAATTAATTCCCATGAGATAATCTTCTTTTGCCCTAAGATAAGCAGCATCGCTCAGATTATTATATTCCGACAAATCTTTTGCCGTTCTTATTCCTTTTAATATTTCTTCTTCTGTCTGCGAGTCTATCCATACACGTTTTTCTTTTTTATCGTGCACGCCCGCCATCTGTTCAACAAGCCTGTAAATATACTCTCCCTCACGTCCCGAATCGGTACAGACATAGATAGTCTCAACATCTTCCCTATTAAGCACTCCCTTTACAATATTGAACTGTTTTTCAACCGAAGGAATTACTTCGTAGAGAAATTTTTCCGGAAGAAACGGCAGTGTATCAAAGCTCCATCTTTTCAATTTTTCATCATATTTTTCAGGATAACTCATTGTTACAAGATGTCCGACACACCATGTTACAATATAATTGTCGGATTCCAAAAAACCGTCTCTTCTCGTGAAATTTTCATGCAGTGCCTTGCCGAATTCCTGTGCTACGCTCGGCTTCTCCGCTATAAATACTGATTTTCCCATAAATTAACCTTCTAACCTTGTAACTGATTCATCAAGCGTCATACTGTACGCAGGAAGGAACTTTTCCATAAAGAAATCAACTTCCTTCATATTCATATTTTTAAGATATTCTTCTATCGTAAGTTTTGCATCGGCAAAATCACTGTTACCCATCTGTTCTTCCTCAAGACACTTGATAAGTGCAGATAATTTGTCAGCCGCCTTAACATATTTCCACAATTCATTTTCCTCTTCTGTTTCAAGAAGAACACTGTCATAATATTTTCTCATTTTCTCAGGTATTCCACTCAAAAGCTCGTCTTTTGCAACACGCTCAACATCAGCATATGCCTCTCTTATCACAGGACTGTAATATTTTACCGGCGTAGGCAGGTCTCCTGTTATGATCTCTGTAACATCATGGTACATACCAAGAACAGCAAGTCTTTGTGCATCTATATTTCCGTTAAATTCTTCATTATTTATAATACCAAGTGCATGTGCTATGAATGCAACATTAAGACTGTGCTCGCAAATATTTTCATTGCTTGTGTTACGCATGGTTCCCCATCTGTTCACATATTTCATTCTTGACAGCATCGCATAAAACTGATTATTTTCCACTATATTCTCCTAACCGGGCTGCAATCCCATATTATTTCACCTGTTATCTGTGTGAAATATCATACAGTAAAAATAAACTTTTGTCCATAACAGAGATACCACACATGTGCATAATTTTTTCGTTATCACAACAAAAATGGTGACCCCTTACCGGAGCCACCGTTTTCTTTATTAAACATTTTATATTATTAATTACTTCTTTGTGATGTAACCCTGAGCCTTTAAGAGTTCAGCGATAAGAACGGCACCGCCTGCTGCACCTCTTAATGTATTATGAGAAAGACCTACGAATTTGTAATCAAATACGCTATCTTCTCTTAAACGGCCAAGTGAAATTCCCATACCATTTTCATAATTAACATCAAGCTTAACCTGAGGGCGGTTGTCTTCTTCAATATACTGGATGAACTGCTTTGGAGCACTTGGAAGTTCAAGTTCCTGTGGAAGTCCCTTGAAATTTCTCCATTTTTCAATAATCTGCTCTTTTGTAGGCTTCTTTTCAAAGTTCACAAATACAGCTGCTGTATGTCCGTCAAGAACAGGAACTCTGATACACTGGCATGTAATAACAGGTTCTGTTGCCGGAACAATCTGTCCATTCTCAACTTTACCCCAGAGTCTTAATGGCTCTTTCTCACTCTTTTCTTCCTCACCGCCAATGTATGGGATGATATTTTCAACCATTTCAGGCCATTCTTTGAATGTCTTGCCTGCACCTGAGATAGCCTGATATGTTGTAGCAACTACAAGCTTAGGCTCGAATTCTTTAAGTGCGTTTAATGCAGGTGTGTAGCTCTGAATTGAACAGTTAGGCTTTACACAGATAAAACCTCTTGTTGTTCCGAGTCTCTTCTTCTGTGACTCGATAACTTCAAGATGTTCAGGATTGATTTCAGGTACAACCATAGGAACATCAGGTGTCCAACGGTTAGCACTGTTATTAGAAACAACAGGAACTTCTGCCTTTGCATATCTTTCCTCAAGAGCCTTAATCTCATCCTTAGGCATATTTACAGCACAGAATACGAAATCCACCTTTGATACGATTTCATCGAAATCCTTATCCATATCGTAAACTGTCATCTTCTTAACATATTCAGGCATAGCTACTGCCATCTTCCAACGTCCGTCTACAGCTTCTTCATAAAGCTTGCCTGCTGAACGTCCGCTTGCCGCAACAAGCACAACTTCAAACCAAGGGTGGTTTTCAAGCAATGTTATAAAACGCTGTCCAACCATACCTGTACCACCAAGTATACCAACTCTCAACTTATCACTCATGTTAAATATCTCCCTTTTTATCTTCTTTTTCTTTTTGCAAATCTTTTATTCTGTCTTTCTGTGACGGACATTTGTATTTTGCACTTAGATGATACTATCATAAGTTATAAGATAATGCAACCCTATTATTAAAATTTTATTAAGAAATTTAATTTCACCGTGTTTTCTTGTCAACTTTTATGAATTAATGTAAAATATATTACAAAGAAAGTGAAAGGAATTAAACGTATGAATAAAAAATTAAGTATTCTGCTGTGTATTCCGCTTGTGCTTATGACTGTACTTGGCGGCTGTAGCTCAGCAAATAAAAACATACGCATGGGTGCCGGCGACATAGGCGGAATTTATTATTCATTTTCCGGTGCGTTTGCCGGTATATTCAACCAGGATAACACCGCCTCAAAAATAGAACTGAAAAACACGGCAGGTTCGGCTGCCAATATTCGTCTTTTGTCAGGCAGATATATTGACTTAGGAATTGCACAGATGGATATTGCTGACAGTGCCTACAATGGCAACGGACCATCAGACGAAAAAAAATATCAGGGTTACAAAGCAATCGCAACGCTTTATACAGAGGCATGCCAGATTGTTGTAAAAGAGGATTCTGACATCTATTCCCTTAATGATTTGCAGGGAAAAACTGTAAGCATCGGCTCCGAGGAATCAGGTTCCGAGAGCAACGCAAAGCAGATTCTTAAATACAGCGGTCTTACCGACGAGATAATCAAGACCGTCAACCTTGATTACAGTGATGCTGCACAGGAATTTACCACAGGAAAAATCGACGCTCTTTTTATCACGGCAGGAATTAAAACAACCGTAATTGAAGAACTTTCAAAAGAATGTGATGTACGTCTTTTAAATATTGACGATAACTGCATGGACAAATTAAAAGCCGCATGTCCTTTTTATTCAGAATATATAATTCCCGCGTATACATACAACGGACAAACTGAATCGGTAAAAACACTCGGCGTCAAATCAGTGCTTCTTGCGTCCGACAGTCTTTCGAAGGATACGGTTAAACAGATAACATCATCACTTTTTGACAATTCAAAACAGCTGCAATATGCGACTTCTGTTGACCTCAACCTTAATATCCGTAACGCAGCAGAAGGAATAACAATCCCCTTCCATGCGGGTGCGGCAGCGTATTATTCCGAACACGGAATTGATGTTATAACAGAATAGTCAGGAGGACTCACATGCTTTTATCTTTAGATATGTATCAGACAGTCGCTGTGGCTGTTCTGGTTCTTTTACTTGGAAGTTTTTTGAAAAAAAGAATATATTTTCTTGAAAAATTCTGTATTCCCGCACCTGTAATCGGCGGTCTTTTATTCGCAATATTTACTTGCATATGCCATGTAACGGGAATTATTGAATTTACATTCGATAACACACTTCGTGAAGTCTGTATGGTTTTATTTTTCACGTCCGTAGGATTTCAGGCAAATCTTAAAGTCTTAAAAAGCGGCGGCAAATCAATGGCTGTATTTTTAGGACTTGTAATTACATTAATAATAGCACAGAATTTCCTGGCTGTAGGTCTTTCCAGGCTCATGCACATCAACCCGCTTATAGGTATGTGTACAGGTTCAATCTCAATGGTTGGCGGTCACGGTACGGCAGGTGCTTTCGGTCCCGTACTTGAAGATTTTAATGTAAACGGAGCAACAACAATAAGTACAGCTGCAGCAACATTCGGTCTTATCGCAGGAAGCCTTATCGGCGGTCCTTTGGGAAAACTCCTCATTGAAAAAAGAAATCTTTTATCAACAGTAGTTCCTGAAGATGACAGCCTTCTTGTTGAAGATGAAAAAAAACATGAGCGTCACACAAGCATGTATGCCTCAGCTGTATTCCAGCTTATACTTGCAATTGGTCTCGGAACAATTTTTTCATGGATGCTTACAAAGACCGGACTTACATTTCCAATATATATCGGAGCAATGATTGCAGCAGCACTTATACGAAATATATCAGAATACTCCGGAAAAGGTACAATACACATGGGTGAAATTAATGACCTTGGTGGTATTTCACTCTCACTTTTCCTCGGTATGGCAATGATAACTTTAAAACTGTGGGAACTTGCATCACTCGCTCTTCCTCTCATAATACTGCTTTCTTCACAGGCATTGTTTATGTGTATTTTTACATATTTTATCGAATTTAATATTATGGGAAGAAATTATGACGCAGCAGTTCTTGTGGCGGGAACGTGCGGTTTTGGTATGGGTGCGACACCTAATGCCATGGCAAATATGCAGGCAATATGTGATAAGTATGCACCTTCTGTAAAGGCTTATCTTCTTATTCCTCTTATCGGAAGCCTTTTTGCAGATTTTATTAACAGCTTAGTAATTACATTTTTCATTAACTTTTTATAATGGAGGTATATTATGTTTAAGTTTGGTAAAAAACATTCTGAAAAAAAAAGCGACTATGATTTGACCTATGATAACCTGGCAATTCCGGAAATTCATACAGGTAAAAAGAAAAATGAACCCCCTGCCAATGAAGACACTCAGGATTCAGACAGTAAACACATAGACACCCAATATGAAAATATGGCAATTCCGGAAATTCATATCCACAGACACAAACAATAAAAATACTTTAAGCCGGACAGCTTATACTGCCCGGCTTATTTTTTATTATTATGGTCTTATAATGCTTTTACTGCAAAGATATGTGATAATAAAATATCCTCCGTAAATAACAACTAGAAATACAAATGTTATACCAACCGACGCAAGCATTGAACTCATACCCATTGTCTGAAGAATCAAATTAATGAATTTAATTCCGAATACAGAATGAATTATTGCAAGAAGCAACGGAAAAGCAAAAAATATTCCAATCTGCTTAAATAACGCCATGTTAATCATTTTCTCATCAACACCGATTTTCCTAATCATTCCATATCTTTCCCTATTATCCGCACTGTCAGATAATTCTTTTAAAGCCAGTATTGCTGCACTGCTTATAAGGAATATAATTCCAAGATACAATGCGATAAATGTTACCAGTGCACCAAGCCCTACACTCGCCTCTGCCAAATCAATTTTTGAATTATATGAAAGATAACTCGTCTGATTAAAAATATTTTTCGATATATCATCAAGTTTATTTTCTATATCATATTTTTCTTCTTTTGAATCAGCCTTATAATCCGCTGTCATTCCGCATTTATATAGCTGGGAGTCTGTCAATGCGTCATCAGGTACGATAAAAATTCCATCATTTATATGCTGCGAAGCAAGTTCAATAAATCCATCCTTACATTCCTGATATTTCGGAGAATATGTTTTCCCGTTTATATCAATCTTTGTACCTGCCTTTAATGCCATATTTCTTATATCTGCCACTGTTTTAAAATTGGCAACAATTAAATATTCATTGTCACCAAGCGAATAAGTTTCATTACCGTAAAGCGTTGCAATTTTATTATAATCGCTTAATTTCATAAAATTGACAGATGACAAAAATGAAACCATCGGATATTTTTCACAAATTTCATCTGCCAGAATTCCCAATGTATCCATTTCTTCAAGCCCGGTCTGATAAACACTGTATTCTGTCATATTTTTTAAATACTCATCAACGTCAAAGCCGTTATTTTTAAGCGTATCACTTATACTAAGCTTTGAATCCTCAAGGATTTTTGTTGTCTTTTCATAATCATCACTATCCTTATCCGCTGTCGCATAAGCCTCTTTTAACGCTTCATAGCTGATTTTTGTAAACTGAATATCTACAGGACACATTTTTTTAAAATCCGAAGACATTGAATTTTTCATTGACAAAGCAGCCGACAAAACACTTATTGTGATAAAAAGCATTAAACATATAATCGTTGTTGAAAATACCGTTGTATTAATCTTGCTGCAAAACTGTCTTAACACAAAGCTGTTTACGCCCTTGTAATATACACTCTTAATACTTGTAAATATTTTTATAAGAAGTCCCGACAGCGACCAGAATATCAAAAATGTAGCAACACAGCCCATAGCAATAGGAATAATTATCTTATCCGCCATATCCATATTTGAAAATCCGGCAGTTACCATCCAATACGCATACGAAAGAATTCCCACTCCGATTACAAATACGATTGTGCATATAACAGGATTTTTCATTTTGACTTTCTCTGTCTTTTTTCCTGCGTTAAGAAGGTCTATCAGCTTGCATCTGCTTATATTCACAACATTAAATACCATTACAAGCAAATACATAATTGTGAAATATAAGAGTGTTTTCACACATGCTTTTGACGAAAATGTAAACTTGAATTTTGTCATATCCGCATCAAAAAGATTTGCCACAAGGATACTCATAAACTGAGATAATACTGCTCCGAGAAAAAGTCCCACAACAAGTGAAACAATGCCGATTAATAATGTCTCAAAGAAAAGAATTATCGATATTTTTCTCTTACTCATTCCAAGCGTAAGATAAATCCCAAATTCCTTATTTCTTCTTTTGATAAGAAATCTGCTTGCATAAATAATCAAGAAGCCCAAAACACATGACACAAATACGCTCACACCGCTAAGCATCTCATTCATAAGCTTTATTATATCATAAACGTTCTTCCTGACATCAAGCATTACTGTCTGACTGTCAATCGCATTAAATACATAAAATACCGCAACACCAAGTATAAGAGTAAAGAAATAAACGGCATAATCTTTAAAACTCTTTCTGATGTTTTTTACAGAAATTTTAAAGAGCATTGTTCAAATCTCCTCCGAGCAGTGTTACAACATCAATAATTTTATCAAAAAATTCTTTACGGGTATTGTCGCCTTTATTAATCTCGTTAAAAATTTTGCCGTCCTTGATAAATATTACCCTGTCTGCATAACTTGCAGTAAACGCATCATGTGTAACCATAAGTATTGTTGCTTCCAGTTCTGCATTAAGATAGTTAAAACTTTCAAGTAACATTCTTGAAGATTTTGAATCGAGTGCTCCTGTAGGTTCATCAGCAAGAATCAGCTTTGGATTAGTGATAATCGCTCTAGCACTTGCAACTCTCTGCTTTTGTCCACCTGACATCTGATACGGATATTTATTTAACACTTCATAAATTCCAAGTTCATTTGCAACTTTTTTCACACGTCTGTCAATTTCACCGGCTTTTACATTCTGAATAGAAAGTGCCAGTGCAATATTTTCATATGCTGTAAGTGTATCAAGCAGATTGAAATCCTGAAAAATAAATCCCAGCTCCTCTCTTCGGAACTTGTTTAACTTATTTCCCTTTAATCCCGTAATATCATATCCGCCAACAAATATTCTGCCGGACGTAACTTTATCAAGTGTAGAGATACAATTAAGCAGCGTGGTCTTTCCAGAGCCACTCGCTCCCATTATAGATACAAATTCGCCTTTTTCTACCTCAAAAGAAATATTGTCAATCGCTTTTGTAAGGCTCGATTTGTTTCCATAATACTTTTCAATATTGTCAATTCTAAGTATCGTTTCCATAAATAATCTGTCCTTTCATTTAGATTAATTATGTTTTACCACTTTTTATTAATTCGGTCGTTCGACTAATATTACACAACATTACAATTTTGTAACATTACATAATATTACGTAATACTAATGTCTCTTTATAAAAATCATTTTTAAAAAACTCAATACTTACAAGCGTATACTCACCTTTTACAGATTCGATTGTTATTTTGTGTCCCAGTTTTTCACAAAGATTCTTTACTATATACATTCCCATTCCGGTAGCTTTTGAGTAAGCATGTCCATTTTCTCCCGTAAATGATTTGTCAAACACTCTTGGCAAATCGGCCGCCGGTATTCCTATTCCGTTATCATAAATATTAAGTACTGTCGATTTATCATTTTTTACGACATATATTTTTATTACGCTGCCGTCCGTTTTCTTTTCGTCACGGTATTTTATGCTGTTGCTTATTATCTGATTAAGTATAAATTCAAGCCATTTTGAATCGGTGCATACGTCAGCATCTGCATTTTCAACCTGAAAATCAATATTATTTTCAAGAATATCGTCTTTATTTTTTACCGCCACGGCCGCAATCAGCTTGGAAAGACGACAGTCGCTTATAATGTAATCTTTCTGTGCATTTTCACTTCTCACATAATACAGAATCTGTTCAAGATAATTATTCACTCTGTTTACGTGATGTGTCATTCTTTCTGTCACATCAGGATATTTTTCTTTATAATTATGCAGAATCAAAGTCATTGATGCTATCGGAAGCTTTATTTCATGTATCCACATCTCAACATATTCTTTGAAATCCTGCGTAGCATGACAATATTTTTTAACATTTTCCACCATCGATTTATCTATATCGCTTATCACATCGTATATAATTTTACCCTCATAAAACGACGGCTCACTGAGCGTTTCCATAACTAGATATTTCTGTTCAAGATTCTGCGTATTATTTACAAACTCATCAAAATATCTTTTCTTTCTAAAAAAATCTATGAAAATTTCCGATATCCACAATAATGTAATTATAATTCCAACCGTTATTTTCAACTCAATCTGCGACTTAAACGCAGTCATAAGCAATATAACCGCAATAATAACAAATATATAAATAATAACTGAATACAGCCTGTCTTTCAGATACTTTCCAAATTTCATACCAATATATATCCCTGACCTTTTCTTGTCTCAATAACATCTTCTATGCCTATATCTTTAAATCTTGCCCTTAATCTGCTTATATTAACAGTCAGTGCGTTATCGTTTAAATATTCTTCATTATTCCACAGTTCAGTCATAAGTTCATCTCTCGATACGATTCTGTCTTTCTTTGCCAACAGACACATAAATATTGTCATTTCATTTTTGGTAAGAAGCATCTCGTCTCTTCCGTCATTATATTTTATAACACCTTTCTGAGGCAGAATTTCCATTCCCCTGTAAAATGTGCTGTTATTTGCTGACGATGCCGCTGCTCTTTTTAACAAAGCATTAATTCTTAACAACAATATTGTAGGATTATACGGCTTTGTAATATAATCGTCTGCTCCATAACTCATTGATAATACCTCGTCCGCCTCTGAATCCCTGCTTGTAACCATAATAACCGGAACATCTGTCTTTTGTCTCAAATCCCTTAACAACATCTCTCCGTTCATATAAGGGATATTAATATCAAGAAGCACCAAATCAGGCTCATTTCTTAATATCTCATCACTTGCATTTTTAAAATCAGTAAGAATTGATGCCTCATACCCTGAATTTTCAAGTAATGCTTTTAATTCTATACTTATATCTTTGTCATCTTCCACTATAAGAATCTTTTTCATCACTCTTCCTCCTGATATTAATATTTATCCATTATGATGATTATGTCAAGCAGAAAAGAATTGTTCCGCCCGTAAGATGCACAGGACTCGTTAATATTAAAAAATTATCGCACCTGCAATTTTATGCAGGTGCGATTTTTTGTTGGTTATAGGATATCATGACAGTCGTCAAAGCCTTGTTTAATGACAGACTTTTAATTATTTTTTCTTATTTTCTTCATAAGCCTTTCTTCCTTCTGCAACTCCGGCTTTAATTCCGGCAACTGCAGCTTTCGCAACTTCCTTGCCGACTCTTGCAGCTTCTTTTCCTGCCTTGACTGCTTCCTTAGCTACTTCTTTTCCGACCTTTGCAGCCTCTCCTGCTGCCTTTTTAGCTTTTTCCTTAATTTCATCCATATCAATATCGGAACTCTTACATGACTGTCTACACTCCGGATATGTCAGTGCTGCCTGTGCTGCTGCAAGTCTTGCAATAGGAACTCTGAATGGAGAGCAGCTTACATAGCCAAGTCCTGCCTGATGACAGAATTCAATACTTGAAGGGTCTCCGCCATGCTCACCGCATATACCGCATTTCAAATCATGACGTACACTTCTTCCTTTTTCAACTGCCATTTTTACAAGCTGTCCGACACCGTTTTTGTCAAGACGTGCAAATGGGTCTGATTCATATATCTTATTCTTATAATATGAGTCAAGGAATTTGCCAGCGTCATCTCTTGAAAATCCGAATGTCATCTGCGTAAGGTCATTTGTTCCGAATGAGAAAAATTCAGCCTCACTTGCAATCTCATCTGCAAGAAGTGCAGCTCTTGGAATCTCAATCATTGTTCCGATTTTGTAATGCATATCTGAATTCTTTTCAGCTTTAACAGCCTCTGCAGTATTTACAACAATATCTTTTACAAACTTTAATTCTTTTTTCTCACCTACAAGCGGAATCATAATCTCCGGTACAATATTATATCCTTTTTCTTCATGGACTTCAATTGCTGCTTCCATAACTGCCCTTGTCTGCATTTCGGCAATCTCAGGATATGTCACTGCAAGACGACAGCCTCTGTGTCCCATCATAGGATTAAATTCATGAAGTGCATCACATGTTGCTTTTATCTCATCAACCGAAATATTCATATCTTCGGCAAGTGCCTTAATATCCTCTTCTGCAGTAGGCAGGAATTCATGAAGTGGCGGGTCAAGGTAACGAACCGTCATCGGCTTTCCTTCCAACGCCTCATACATGGCTTTAAAGTCCGCCTTCTGGAAGACGAGAAGTTCATTAAGAGCCTCTTTTCTTCCCTCAACAGTCTTTGAAAGAATCATCTTACGAATCTTAGGTATTCTGTCAGGTTCAAAGAACATATGCTCAGTACGGCACAGTCCGATTCCTTCCGCTCCAAGTTTTACAGCATTGAGCGTATCCTTAGGTGTATCTGCATTTGTGCGGACACCAAGCTTTCTGTACTCATCTGCCCAATTCATAATTCTTTCAAAATTACCGCTTACAGTTGCTTCTACTGTCTTAATGTCGCCCTTATAAATCTTGCCTGTTGTTCCGTCAAGAGAAATATAATCACCCTTGTGGAATTCTTCTCCTCCAAGTGTAAATACTTCTTTTTCTTCATCAATCACAATATCAGAGCATCCTGAAACACAGCATGTTCCCATTCCTCTGGCAACTACAGCAGCATGTGAAGTCATGCCGCCACGCACAGTAAGAATACCCTGTGAAGCATGCATACCTTCTATATCTTCAGGTGATGTCTCAAGTCTTACAAGAATTACACGCTCACCTTTTCCTCCGATACCTTCTTCTTTTGCCTCATCAGCTGTAAATAAAATCTTTCCGGCAGCAGCTCCCGGTGATGCAGGCAATGCCTCACCAACCACATTTCCAGCTTTTAAGGACTCCTCATCAAAAGTCGGATGAAGCAGCTGATCAAGTGACTTTGCATCTATTCTCATAACAGCTTCCTGCGGAGTTATCATATTTTCATCTACCAGATCACATGCAATCTTAATTGCTGCCTGAGCTGTACGCTTGCCATTTCTTGTCTGGAGAAAATACAGCTTACCTTCTTCAATGGTAAATTCCATATCCTGCATATCACGATAATGATTTTCAAGTTTTAATGCAAGTTCCATAAATTGCTTATAACATTCCGGAAGGTCCTCTTCAAGCTTGGAAATCGGCTGTGGTGTACGGACACCTGCGACAACATCCTCACCTTGTGCATTGATAAGATATTCGCCATATATACCTTTTTCACCCGTAGACGGATTCCTTGTAAATGCAACACCTGTTCCTGATGTCATGCCCTTATTTCCAAATACCATTGTCTGAACATTAACAGCAGTACCCCAGTCGCCCGGAATATCATTCATTCTTCTGTATACAATGGCTCTCGGATTATCCCATGAACGGAATACTGCCTTAACAGCCTCTATAAGCTGTTCCTTTGGCTCCTGTGGAAAATCCTGATTTTTATTTTCCTTGTAAACCTGCTTGAATCTTACAATAAGCTCTTTTAAATCATCCTCTGTAAGTTCAGTATCGTACTTTATTCCTCTCTTTTCCTTAATCTCATCAATGATTTTTTCAAAATATGACTTAGGAACTTCCATTACAACATCTGAAAACATCTGGATAAATCTTCTGTAAGAATCGTACGCAAATCTTGCATTTCCGGTCTTTTTAGCAAATCCTTCAACAGATTCATCATTAAGTCCGAGATTAAGAATAGTATCCATCATACCCGGCATTGAAGCTCTTGCACCTGAACGCACTGAAACAAGCAGAGGTTCTTGTGTATCGCCGAACTTCTTACCATTAATCTCCTCCAGCCAAGAAACTGCATCAAAAATCTGGTTTATGATTTCTTCCCTGATTTTTCTGCTGCTTGCATAATAATCCGTACAAGCCTCCGTTGTTACAGTAAATCCTTGTGGTATAGGCATTCCAAGGCCTGTCATCTCGGCAAGATTAGCACCTTTTCCGCCGAGCAGGTTCCTCATTGAAGCATTTCCTTCTGAAAATTTGTAAACCCATTTTGCCATATAGTGTCCCTCCTTATATTTTTATATATCTACGTCAATTATATACCTGTCGTAGCCATTTATAACAACTGTATTTTTATATTTGTCCTCTCTCTTAAAACCATTGCTATAACTCTTATGAACATGACCATGTATAAAATATTTTGGCTGATATTCGTCCAATATATCAACAAAAGCGTCAAATCCTTTATGAACATGATCTTCACCATCATTAACTCCGGCCGCCGGTGAATGTGTAAGCAGGATATCAATTCCTTTATGTCTCTTTATTGAAAGCCACATTTTTCTTACCCTCTGTTTCATCTGTGCCTGCGTATACTGATTCTTACCGTTATTATATCTTATAGAACCTCCAAGACCCATAATACGGACTCCACGGTATACATAAATCTTATTTTCAATACAGATGCATCCATCAGGTGGTGCAATCTCATAGCAGTCATCATGATTGCCATGAACATAAAGAATAGGCACCTTTGAAAATGAAGCAAGAAATGACAGATATTGCGGTTTTAAATCGCCACAAGACAGTATAAGATCAATTCCATCCAGCTTTTCCTTTTCAAAATAATCCCATAAATATTTAGACTCAACATCTGCTAATACAAGTATTCTCATAATCAACTCAATCCCAACTTATGTTTATTCTCTCGTAATTCCCTGACTTACCATTATTGCTCTTGCACTTTCATCAAGCTCATCAATTGCAGGAATATCACCAACTACATTATCAAGAAGCCAATCCATTGTGATAATGTCCTCCGGGCTCATCTCATGTCCCTTTTTATTCTGAAGATGTCGGTTTTGGTCATATAACTCATCAGAAAATGGTTCAAATTCATTGTTACAGATAACTTTTCTAAATAGTTCAACCAGTCTTCTTGTCTCTACCGGAACTTTGTTAGAACAGATTAAATCAACAACTCCCGATGACATGCCCCACCAGTAATTAAGAGCCCTGCCGCTGTCAGAATCCTCATCTTTCTTCCATGAGCCGCCGAGTATGCTCTGTATAAGCTTTTCATAAAATACGCCCCAGTGCCATACAGGCATTGCTATATGCTGTCTGTTGCCGACGCCTTCATTATTATATAATCCAAAACGTCTTGAACCACACTGTGGTGTTATCATATCCTGGTCAGAAATATAGTGAATATCTTCTTTCTTGAATTCTTCTTCAATATTGATACCTTTTACAGACGACCATTTCAGATAAATCTTCGCTCTTGGATTAACAAACTTCGCTCCAAGTGCAAATGCATTAATATTAGCAACTGTACCATAAACAGGATACTGTGCAACATATCCAATCTTATTCTGTGTTGCCAGTGCTCCTGCAAGAACCCCTGTAAGAAACTTTGCTTCATACATTCTCGCATAATATGTCCTTATATACTTATGCGATGTATTGAGCGAACAGTTAAGAATCTTTACATCCGGATGTGCAATCGCCATCTTTACACTTGCTATTGTCATTGCCGGAGATGTGACAAATATAAGGTCTGCACCATTTTTTATCATCATCTCAATAGCATGCTCATCATCTTTTTCCGGCTTGACATTAGTAATGCTTATCGTCTCTATCTGCTTACCAAATGTATCATCTATATACTGTCTTCCAAGTTCATGTGCATAACACCATTCCGAATCCTGTGGTGTATTTTCATATATAAATCCTACTTTCAGTTTCTTGCTTCCGCTGTCTGGCCTAGGAAGGAGATAACTCAAAATATTTTTCTTAGGCTCATTTACAGTAGGGTCCATCTTTAAATCAACCGCACTGTCTTCTGACAACAATACGAATTCAGCCCATGATTTTGCAACATTCTTTGCCATATCTGACGGTGTCATCTTTTTAACTGTATCATATCCGAAAATGTGAATAAATCTCAGGAATGCGTCTCCTACCGGATAATCAAATCTGTCGCCGCCTCTTGAATCAAAAGCATTCTTAAATGATAAAAAGCATGACACAAAATCTTTTTTGGCATCCTCATCCATCTTTTTATCCGGCTCAATTCCCACAAGCTTCATAAGTGACGGAAAACTTCCCACTTCGCTGAAATATATATCATTGAGCCTTGTGCATTTGTAAAATTCCATAAATTCATAATAAATCTTAACTTCCGGATTATCTGACTTTTTGGGAATCTTTCGTATTACTTCTGCATTGACTGTAACTGCATTAAAATACTTTAATACACTTACACGTTTATTTCCTTCAAGTACATAAAACTTGTTCATATATTCATATACTTTAATCGGGTCTCTTATTCCTTCATTAACCTGACTGTCACTAAGACTCGCCCATTTTGCAGAAAATTCCGTTCCCCAGTCAAGAAGCGGCATGAAATTGCCCGCAAATGCATTAGTTCTTGAAGCATTACATGTTCCGACAACAAGCCTTAACGGAATCTGGTCAACCGAAAGGCTTACTTCAGAATCAATCTCATCATCTGAAACAAGATTCTCAAGAACCGGAAGATATGGATATGCTCCCTTATTGACACATGCATGATACTCTTTTTTCCCCAGCTTTAAAGCTGACATATAATCCTGAACCGACATAACAATCTCCATTCTTGTGCCAAAATGCACCAAACAAAAAATATAACTCCATACATTGTTAATTGTTTAACTCTTATATTTGTATTATAACAGACCTGTAACTTTTATCAACCAAAATTACTCTTTACTTTTTTCAATAAATGTGCAAATATATTGGAAAACGTCAATAAGGAGAGATACTGTGACTACTTTACCAAAAGACCCTATAATGCTGCTTTCTTTTACAAATATGCAGCTGAGGGATAATTATTCATCACTTGATGAATTCTGCAAATCATTTATGATAGATAAAAAAGATATAATATCTGCATTAAGTAATATTGATTATGAATATGACAGCCGTACAAATCAGTTTATCTGATTCATACGGCTGTCATTTAATTTACACGTACACACCAAAATCTGTGCTTACACCGGAATTTGGCTGCTGCTGTATTTTTATTATTTCTGTACTTCACCCTTGCTGCGAGCTTCAAGCTTATCTCCGTCAACATCAATCAGTATCGTACCTGTACTGATATTACCTGCAAGAATAAGCTTTGCTGCAAGTGTCTCAACTGTTTTCTGGATATATCTTTTAAGTGGTCTTGCACCATATGTCGGGTCAAATCCATGCGATACAACAAACTCCTTTGCCTCAGGTGTAAGCTCAACCTTTAATTCCTTATCCGCAAGACGCTTATTTACATCTGCAATAAGCAAATCGACAATATTACCAATATTAGCCTTTGTAAGAGGCTTAAACATTATAATCTCATCAAGACGGTTAAGAAATTCAGGTCTGAAATGTGCCCTTAAATCCTGCATAACAAGATTTTCGGCGTCAGGCTTAATTCCACCATTCTCATCAATACCATCAAGAAGATATGTTGAACCGATATTACTTGTCATGATTATGATTGTGTTTTTAAAATCTACAGTTCTGCCCTGTGAGTCTGTGATACGTCCATCATCAAGCACCTGTAAAAGCACATTAAATACATCAGGATGAGCTTTTTCGACTTCATCAAAAAGAACAACGGAATATGGTTTTCTACGTACTGCCTCTGTAAGCTGGCCACCTTCGTCATATCCTACATATCCCGGAGGTGCTCCTATAAGACGTGATACTGAATACTTCTCCATATACTCGGACATATCAAGTCTTACAATGTTATTTTCATCATCAAACAGGCTCTGAGCCAGTGCCTTTGCAAGTTCTGTCTTACCGACACCAGTAGGTCCCAAAAACATAAATGAACCGATAGGCTTTGTAGGATCTTTTATACCTGCCTTAGAACGAATAATAGCTTCTGTTACTTTTGTAACACCTTCATCCTGTCCTACTACACGCTTGTGAAGTTCATCTTCAAGATGAAGTGTCTTCTGACGCTCTGTTTCAGAAAGTTTTGCAACCGGAATACCTGTCCATCTTGATATAATCTTAGCGATTTCTTCCTCTGTTACACTCTCATGTACAAGGTCAAGATTCTTATTTTTAACCTTTTCTTCTGCCTCATTTAACTTCTTCTGCAATGCCGGAAGCTTACCATACTGAAGTTCTGCGGCTTTTTCAAGGTCATAATTTCTCTTTGCCTTTGCTATCTCGTTATTTAACTGGTCTAATTCTTCCTTAATCTTGCTTATGGAATCAACGCTTGCTTTTTCGTTGTCCCATTTTGCTTTCTGCTGGTTAAATTGTGAACGAAGTTCTGACAATTCTTTTTCAAGATTATCCAGACGCTCTTTGCTGAGATTGTCTGTCTCTTTTTTAAGAGCTGCCTCTTCAATTTCAAGCTGCATTATCTTACGCTGCAATTCATCAAGTTCAGCCGGCATTGAATCAAGTTCTGTCTTTATCATTGCACATGCCTCATCGACAAGGTCAATAGCCTTATCAGGCAGGTAACGTTCTGAAATATAACGGTCAGACAATGTTGCAGCAGAAACTAACGCACCATCTGTAATCTTAACACCATGATAAACTTCGTACCTGTCTTTAAGACCACGAAGGATTGATATTGTATCTTCTACTGAAGGTTCATCAACCATAACAGGCTGGAAACGACGTTCAAGTGCAGGGTCTTTTTCAATATACTGACGATGTTCATCAAGCGTTGTCGCACCAATACAGTGAAGCTCACCTCTTGCAAGCATAGGTTTTAACATATTGCCTGCGTCCATAGAACCTTCTGTCTTACCGGCACCTACTATTGTATGGATTTCATCGATGAAAAGAATTATGCTGCCTTCGCTTTTCTTAACCTCATCAAGAACAGCTTTTAATCTCTCCTCAAATTCACCACGATACTTTGCACCTGCTACAAGAGCACCCATATCAAGTGCAAATATCTTCTTATCCTTCAGTCCTTCCGGAACATCACCTCTTACAATTCGCTGTGCAAGTCCTTCGACAACTGCAGTTTTACCTACACCAGGTTCACCGATAAGAACCGGATTGTTCTTTGTCTTTCTTGAAAGGATACGGATTACATTTCTAATCTCATTATCCCTGCCTATTACAGGGTCAAGTTTTCCTTCCTTTGCCTTTTCAACCAAATCCTGTCCGTATTTATTAAGTGTATCATACGTAGCTTCCGGATTATCGGAATTAACTGACTGATTACCTCTAACAGTTGCAAGAACTGATAAAAACTTATCCCTTGTAATTCCATAAGTTTTAAAAAGCTGTTTTATTGCTTTGTTAGGTGCTGCTATCATTGCAAGCATAAGATGCTCAACTGAAACATATGCATCACCCATTCTTTTTGCCTCATCTTCAGCATTAACAAGAACCTTATTTAAATCATTACTTACATAAAGATTCACATTTCCCGAAACCTTTGTCTTCTGTGAAAGAAGTGTCTCGATATTTTTTATAAATGTGTCCTTATTGATATCCATTTTTTCAATGAGATTTGCAATAAGGCTGTCTTCTATTGTCATAAGGCTGTAAAGAAAATGCTCCTGGTCAATTTCCTGATTGCCATAATCGTAAGCGATTTTCTCACAATTGTTTACTGCTTCAATTGACTTCTGAGTAAATTTGTTTATATTCATAACACAACCTCCTTTGATGTCTGTTTCTTAACTACAAGTACGTTATATCACTCGTTGTTAGCACTGTCAACAGGTGAGTGCTAATTATTTTATTAAAAAAATATAAACACGGTATTATGTGTTTTTGCACGTCAAATGGTTGTGTATCTAAACAAACTATAATCTTTGACTTTCTTTTTCCCACAGTTTCAAGCTTTAAAATATGTATTTTACATTTACAGCAAGATACTGTATAGTAGATACATTATTTATTAATTTAAAAAACATCGGGAGGCTTTTTAACTTTATGAAAAAAAGAGAATCATTTAACAATCAGTGGGGCTTTATACTTGCATGTATAGGCTCTGCAGTCGGAATGGGAAATATATGGATGTTTCCTACCCGCGTTTCCATGTATGGCGGCGGTGCATATCTTCTGTTATACATAATCTTTGTAGCACTTATCAGTTTCACAGGCGTAATCGGTGAGATGAGTTTCGGACGTGCTGCAAAATCAGGTCCTATAGATGCTTTTGGTCTTGCCTGCGAATCAAAAGGAAAAAGAAAGCTCGGCGAAATACTCGGACTTATTCCTGTTCTCGGCTCGCTAGCAATGGCAATCGGATACACTGTGGTAATGGGCTGGATTTTAAAATACATGATTGGCTCATTTACAGGCTCAACATTATCACCTCAGGATACAGCCGATTTTGCCGGAAAATTCGGAAACATGGCATCTTCATTTGGCAATAATTTATGGCAGTTTTTTGCACTTGCAGCAGGCATTGGAATATTAATGTTCGGTGTCGGAAGAGGAATTGAAAAAGCCAACAAAATTATGATGCCTGTATTTTTTGTACTTTTCATTATTCTTGGCATCTATGTATTCTTCCAGCCCGGTTCAGCAGACGGATATAAATACATTTTTACAATAGACACACAATATTTATTTTCACCAAAGACATGGGTATATGCTCTTGGTCAGGCTTTTTTCTCATTATCGGTAGCAGGCAGCGGAACTTTAATTTACGGCTCATACCTTTCTGATAACGAAGACATTCCAAAAGCGGCAGGCAGAGTTGCATTATTTGACACAATCGCCGCAATGCTCGCGGCACTCGTTATTATTCCCGCAATGGCTACAACCGGTGCAAGATTAAACCAGGGCGGTCCGGGACTTTTATTTATATATCTTCCGGCACTATTTAAATCAATGCCCGGTGGTTATATAATTGCAGTTATTTTCTTTATTGCAGTGTTCTTGGCAGGACTTTCATCACTTATCAATCTGTATGAAGCACCTGTTGCAACAATTCAGGAAAAATTTAAATTAAACCGTAAAATATCATGCTCAGTCATTGCAGTATTCGCATTAATAGTATCACTTTGTATACAGGGAATTGTATCCGAATGGATGGATGTGCTTTCAATCTATATCTGCCCTCTCGGAGCAGGACTCGCAGGAATAATGTTCTTCTGGGTTTTAGGTAAGAAATATGTAGAAAATCAGGTGAATCTTGGACACACAAATAAATTTACAGACAAGTTTTACCCTGTCTGCAAATATATTTATTGTCCTGTCTGTATTCTTGTTTTAATACTCGGAATCGTGTTCGGGGGAATTGGTTAATAAATTTGCATCATGCACACATTTTATCATACTAATTCGACTTTTACGGCACCATAATTTCTTATTGATGCCACATACACATTTCCTTTTCCGAAAATGTGTTCCATATAATCTTTATATGAATAAACATCTTTCACTGGCAGTATGCACATAATTACTCCGGCGAAACCTCCACCATGTACGCGGCATACGCTGTCCGTTCCTTTGAGGAAACGCCCTGTAAGTGTCAATGCCAGTGAAATTTTTTGTTCTGAAGGGTTATTTGGACAGTAACAGTTCTGCAAAAGTTCCCACGAAGATTTTCCTGATTCATCAATCATTCTTTTTATCAAATCAAAATCATCATTGTCAATCGCTTCCGCCATTCTGTCCACACGCTCATTTTCTTCAAAAAAATGTATTGCACGAAGCACGGCTCTGTCACTGTGTAATATCGAACCGGCGTCATTGTAACTATCATGATTTAAAATCACTTTCATTAATTCATCTATATTAGTTTCACACAGACGCTTACATCCAAGCACTTCTGCCACCGAAAACATTTCCTTAGGAATTGCCGAATACTCTTCACTCAAGTCGGCATGTCCTTTTCCTGTATTTACAATAACAAGGCTGTATCCGAATTTTTCAAAGGAAAGATTTTTCTTCATAAACTTCACTTCATTTTCATCAGAAAAATCCATATATACGGCACCACCGACAGCACATGTTATCTGGTCCATAAGGCCTGACGACTTATGCCAAAACTCATTTTCCGCGTACTGCCCTGCTTTTGCACAGTCATTTTCAGTCATTTTATTATCATTAAACATAAAATTAATAATTGCACATATAAGCATTTCATACGAAGCCGATGAACTTACTCCCGCCGATGGGATAACCTGCGTTGTCACATACGCATCAAAACCGCCCACATCAAATCCATTTTTCATAATATACGTACATATTCCCGCAACAAGCGATCTGCTGCCGTCGTATAAATAGCATACTTTTGCATCTGTATTATAGTTATTAACATAATCAGCGATAGATTTAAGGTCAACTTCAATATATTCATGTCCCTCGCTGTAAATTCTAATAATATCAGTTTCATTTGGAGCCGCTGCCGCAATTGTATCCATATCAATAGCTGCCGCTATCACCTTGCCGCCGTTGTGGTCGGTATGATTTCCTATTATTTCACTGCGTCCCGGTGCTGAAAAAAACTGAATTGTACAATTTCCACCATTTTCATATTCCGTGGCATGTCCGAATTTTTCAATAAATCCTTTTTCCAAATGCTTATATCTTTCATTTGTTTCAAGCGTTATCGTCTGCATTTACTTCCTCCATAAAATACAATCTTGCAGCAAAATCCTGATACAGCCTTACATCTTCACTGTATCCTGTAGCGGAAAAAGATTGTTTTAACTTAACTCCAGCATACATAAGTGTGTCTCCGTAAGCCGTATAATCTTCTGTCTCTCCATCCAGTTTTACAAATTTTGAGGCAAGTTCCTGAACAAGAGAGCCTTGTTTTATGTGAACAGGTGAAACCATATTTACAAGCTCCCCAAACTCTTTAATATTATGCTTTAACCTTCTGTTGTAAAAATGATATACAGCATCGTCCTTTAAGCCATTCGCAAAAAAACAGGCGAATTGTGTATTAGGCACGACAAGTTTCTGCATAGTAAACCCGACAGCTTTGCTCATATCCTTTGATGCAACGCACCATGAAGCATTGTTGCCAGCTCCGTTATTAAGCACACCATGATTACGTGAATTTCTGTTATCAAAACATTCTCTGCGGTAAAAAGTACCATACTGTATAACTTCACGCCATTTTTTATACAATTCAATCTGAGCTTTAACTGCCATAAATTCATCTTTTGGCAAATCACATAGATTAAATTCATATCCGAGATTTCCAAACGCCGCAACAGCAAATCTTGTCTCAAGCGGCATATTTCTTAATGTCTGATGATTAGGACTCGCCGAAACATGTGCTGAAATGCAGCTTAGCGGATAGCCATAACTGTAATTATACTGAATCTGTGTACGACAAAGTGCATCTGTGTTATCGCTTGCCCAGATTTGCGGAAAATAACAAAGAATCCCAAGATCAAACCTGTTACCGCCAGCTGAACAGCCCTCAAATAAAATATCAGGAAATCTTTTTGTAAGCTCTCTCATACAATGGTACAATCCGCATACATATCTGTGTGCCATCTCTCCCTGCCTTTCAGGTGGGAGATTTTTTGAATAATAATCACTGAAAATCCTGTTCATATCCCATTTCACATAGGAAATGTCAGCCGATGAAAAAATATTGCTCATCTGCTCTATTATGTAATCCTGAACCTCAGTATTTGAAAGGTCAAGAATTCTCTGGTTTCTACCTTCTGAATGTGGCTTTTCAGGAATATCAACAACCCACTCCGGATGTTTTTCATATAACCGGCTCTTAACATTAACCATCTCAGGCTCAACCCATATTCCAAAGTCAAGCCCTAGTGCTTTGATTTTATCCGCAATCTCCCTAATGCCACCGGGAAGTTTCTTTTCATTCGGTGTCCAGTCCCCAAGCGATGACGTATCATCATTTCTTTCGCCAAACCAGCCATCATCCATTACAAAAAGCTCGACGCCGGCTTCTTTTCCGGCTTTTGCAAGTCTTAAAAGCTTTTTCTCATTAATATTAAAGTATGCTGCCTCCCAGCTGTTCAACAATATGGGACGCACTCTATTTTTCCATTTGCCGCGTACAATATTATTATTTACAAAATCATGCATATTATGGCTCATTGAATTAAATCCAGCATATCCATAAGTCATAACTGCCTCAGGAGTTTCAAAACTTTCTCCGGCACTGATTTTATAGGAAAATAATGACGGATTAATCCCTGTTACAATTCTTAACTTTCCATAAGAATTAACCTGTGCTGCTTCATAATGATTGCCGCTGTAAATAAGATTAAATCCAAAACACTCTCCGAAATTCTCCGATGTATTATGTCTTGCAATCATAACAAACGGATTTGCACGGTTTGATGATGTTCCCGTAACTGATTCATTGACATATTTTCCAGCCTCTAGGCTGATAATATTCCTATTCATCTCTCTTATCCATGCACCATTAAAAGACGAAAGTTCATAATCAGAATCATTAAAATCCAGCTGCATACTCATAAGACGGTTTAATCTGACATCATCTGTACTCTCATTTATAAACTTTGCACTTCTTGTAATAACATTACATTTTTCATATACATAATAGTGTAATTCCAGCTTCAGATTATAATTTGAATCTTTTAAAATAACTGTAAGATGTCCGACATTTCCATCTTCATCATACGAGCCCGGAAGCGTTTCTGATTCTTCTTTTCCCAATGTAATCTTAGAACTTTCAAATAAAAAATCAGACGTACTACTTCCGTCAGCATGGCTTACTTCTATAAACGGCTCTCTAATATCACCCTTTCCCCATGAAGACATTTCAAGGCACATATCCTCAAGTGAAAAATTATTAAAATCAGGACTGTATATATTAGTATTTCCGGGTATGCTAACATGTTTTTCGCAAAGAACCTGTGCATCCGCATGAATTTTTCTTCCATAATACAGATGCTGTAAATGTCCGCTCTCGCACTCCCTGAATATATATGATGTATTATCTGTATCAAGCTTATAAATGCCATTTTGTGCAGTAATCATAATTTATCCATCCTTATAAGTAATCAGTTTCTACGCTCTTTAATACCTTTTGTAATCTCTTCCATTTTCTTGTCTGTAAGAATATATTTTTTGTGAAAATAAATCAGTGCAATAATAAGACCGATTATAGGAATTACAGTCATTGTCATTCTGAGTCCTGCAACCGAACCGCCCGTTGTGACAGCTGCATCTGCATCAGTATTACTGCTAAGATGGCTCAGTGACAGACAGATTGAAACTACAAGTGCCGCAACACCCGATGCCAGTTTAACAACAAATGTCTGCATAGAAAAAATCACGCTCTCATCACGCCTGTTATTTTTAAGTTCACCATAATCTACAGTATTTGCAAGGAAAATCGTAGTCAGTACAAGTAACATTCCATTTGCCGCAAATATGAAAAACGCAGGTATAAATAAAACAAATACGCTTGACATTGATGTAAATACAAGTATTAGAAGCACTATATATCCTGTGATTGCCATTGCAAAACTTACATAGAATATTTTCATTGTGTTCATGAATTTTCTAAGAAGCGGAAACAGAACCATCATTGACAGAATCTGAACCGCACCGCCGAATGTGTTAAAAAGTGTATATCCATTATACCAATCGGCACCACCAAAGTCATATTTAAAAAAGTAAATTACAAGATTTGAAGTTATGTATACAGAGGCATTGATAAGCACAATTGTCACAACCACAGCAACTGCCTGGTCATTCTGTACGAGTGCCTTAAACATCTGCTTTACTGATACACTTTCAACATTAACCGTAGACTTTTCTTTTATATTAACACAAGTTATAAGAATTGATACAAAAAACAATATTGAAATTATAAGTGCAAACCACTTAAACCCTGTATATTCATTTCCATTTCCAAGAAGATAAACACACTGCATTGTTATTACTGTAACAATTGCAGAACCTGCTCCTGCACATGAACGAGCCATTGTAGACATATTTTCCCGCTCCCTGCCTCCTTCCGTAAATGCAGGAATCATTGACCAGTACGGAATGTCCATCATCGTATATGTAACACCCCATAAAATATATGTAACCGCTGCATATGCAACAAGACCGCTTCCGTTTAATGCAGGTGGTGCAGCAAACATAAGATATAAAACTACCGCATTAAGTGCAGTTCCCACAAAAAGCCACGGGCGGAACTTTCCCCAGCGTGTTCTCGTCTTTGCAACTATCACACCCATCACAGGATCATTAAATGCATCAAATACTCTCGCAGCCATAAGAATAATTCCCATGGCAATCGCACTAACCCCAAGAATATCCTGATAATAATATAAAATATAACTTGCACAGAACATGTATACCATGTCTTTTCCAACCGCACCAATACCATATGATGCCATTTCTTTTTTATTAAGCCCCATACTCATCTCACTCCTTCTTCATATTCATAGCAATTTTGACTGCCTCATATGCACCGTTGTAAATACCCGCTTTTTTATTTGCTTCGATATTATCGCACATATCGCAAAGCAGCTTATCATCATTCATAAATAGCTTTATCATCTGCAATGTATGCGGAATATCCCTACATTCAAGTGTTCCGTCTCCAATCTCGGCAGAATGGATTGCTCCCCACTGCTCATGTCCGCCGACACGCCTGATAAAAAGCTTCGGAACCGGATAAAATGCAAGTTCACTTGGCTTTGTGACAAGCACATCCGCACTTCTCATCAAAAGATTAGTACAGTAAACCGCCTCAAAAATATTTTTATGGAAAAATCCGTGAATTCCCGTAACATCACCTGTCAGTGCATCATTTGCAAACTTTGTTGTATCATCCCAGTCATCGAAATGTTTTATTGCAATATCTGACATTTCAGGAATTTCACGTTCCAAATCATCCCACACATTTTTATAATCACCGACATTAACATAAAGAGCTGCTTTTTCTGACTTAACATAAGGAAGCAGATACCTGATTATATGTGCAAAAATTTCTTTCTGTGCACCGGCACCACCTATTGTAAGAAGAAATCTCATAGGCTTTTTATTTTTCTTTCTTTCCCTTCTTGCTTTACAATCAGTCTCTATACCAGCAACAAGTTCATGGTCTATATAATGTCCTGTGTATATAAGACTTTCTGACGGCATTGGATTCAGAACCTTTTTACCATTCATTCCGTTCAAAATCCTATATCCCTGATATGCAAAATGTGTCTGGACAGTATGTATGCTTCCCTCTGATAAATGAAGTGCCATCGGCCAATTATCAGGAATCGCATTGACAACATATTTCATTCCTGCATGGACTGCTGCCTGTGCAGGCCAGACATGCGTCGCAACTACAGGTATTTCTTTCGGAACATTTTTATATACAGGAGCCATAAGCTCGGCATTTTTCTGGTCTGATGCATTATATGAAAGCTTTCTAAAGCCCTCGTAATTCATGGGTTCCCATACAAAATGGTTAAACAGCCTGCTTTTCTGCGAAAGTCTTGAACCAAGCGAATATAAATCATTCTGTGCTTTTATAACCTTTGTACATGTTGTATCTTCGTAAGAATTCAAATCCATCCAGTAAGGGACATATCCCATAGCATTAGCTGCGGATGCAATCGCCATTGAAATACGATAATGTCCGAACCCCATTCTTATATTACCTACAATAATTCCCGACTTTGTATCAAATTTTTCTGTTTCCTTAACTTCTGACTTATCGCCGACACGGACATCGTAAACTCCGAGTGCATCACCGATATACTTATTCTTATTTACCGTTACCGGGTAATTTTTCCTAGAATCATCCCCATATTTTTTTGCAAATCTCTTTTTAGAATTGACAGCTTTTCTGTATGCTCTCCTGTCAATATCATTTCCATAAATTTTCTTTGACTTATCTTCCATAATCCGCCTCCTCTATGCCATTAAGCAATATACTTACAACTTCATTAAGTCCCTGTGCATATGTCATATCCGCACGCACAAGTATATCTCTTTGGAAAAACTGCTCAAGCGAAGCCTCCATCATCATCTTAAACACTGTAAGATTAACATGTCTTATCACACCCTCATTCATCCCCTGTTCAAGAAGTCCAAGTGTAGTCTCCCAGCCACTTTCAAGCCTTTTTTCAACTTTCCTGTATATGTCCGGATATTTATCTTTTAAAAGATAAAGCTGCTCAAAATCGATTTCTTTATAGCTTTCCGGCATAACACCGAGAATATGCCTTATTTTCTCAATCGTAGAAAGCGATGTATCCTTCACTATTTTTTGTTCGCTTTCCTTTATCGTGTCAAAAAGGTAATCAACCATATCAAGAAACAGCGAATTCTTATCAGAAAACACATTATAAATCGTTTTCTTGCTCATACCAAGAATCGCTGCAAGGTCGTCCATAGTAAACTTCAGTCCTTTTTCATTAAAAGCGGTAATTGCCGCCTGTAAAATTCTTTCTTTTGTATTTTCCGTACATCATCACCTCCGTTGCTATAACATACGGGATTCGCAATGCGAATCCCACTATGATTAGCGGTCGTCAAATCCATATGCACTAGTGCATGAATTTTCCTCGTCGCCATAACAAAAAATCAAGGAAACTATTTTCACAGTTCTAGTTTCCTTGATTGTATCACATTACATTTTTAAGCACAATTCACAAAATTGCATAATATTTTTTTATATTTTTGTGAATTATGCTTTGTATTTGTTTTAAGATATATTTTTTCATGCATTTTTTATCATAAATATTCCATGAGCAACCGCACCAACTACACTCATAGCAATTCCAAACCACATAAGCAATGCCTGATAAACAGACGATGTTCCGGCAATTTCAAATATTCCTCTCAGAACACAGCTTACCGTAACTGCCGCAATTCCTGCACAATAAATGTCCGAAGCGATATGCCATGTTCTTATTTTCCTTTCCAAAATAACATCAATGCAATTCGGCAGGCAGCCGAACACAAGCGGCACCGCAAAGAAATATGTCATAAACGGTGAATGAACTCCATGCGAATATCTGTTATATATGCTAAAAAATACTATACAAAAAATACTTATAATGCCCCATATAACGGCTCTTTTTTTACTGTCCAATGTATACAATATCGCTCACCTTTCTTTCTGAAATACTGTTTCCGTTTGTTGTCGGATTATTTACCACATCACCCATAAACCACATCGTAGATGAACCGCCTCCGTCAAGATTATATGCACACTGACAGCCCGCATCCTGCATAACTGCCGCAAGTTGTGCCAGCGACAGCCCGGCGCTTTCCGAAGTTCGTCCGTCCGACACAACAAACACATAATGCAGCGGGCTTATCATTCCTATCGCAGTACGCGGATTACTGTTCATTGACTGCTCTACTTCTTGATTTGCCGACACGCTTATCTGTCCGTTATCTACAAGCGTGGGTCCAAAGCTGAAAAGCTGCAAAACACCACTATCAAGAAGATTTTGTGCATCCACATTTTCCTCTTTCATCGTAACAAAACTGCCATCGTTATAAACCGCAAGTACATCATTACTTCCGCTTCTCTTATTTGACCTGTAAAGAACTCCGTTTCTTATAACCGGACCGCTGTCCCTGAATCCATAAAAATCACCATTAATCGCAAAAATCGCATTATTTTCTTTTGCAATATCTGATGTTGTCTCTTTTATATTTCTTCCAAAAACACCGTTTGCAAGCCCTGCCCGCAGAAATGACACATCACTCACTGTAACATCAGCAATGTATACACTGTAAATCCCGTCAATGCTATACCATAGAAAATCCCCCACGCCAAATGGCCTTTTCCCGTTTTTTTCCGATTAAATAACACAAGCGGCACCTCCTAATCTTTTTTCTAAGATTATAATAGGCACCGCCTGTGAAAAAAATATGTCGTTTTTGTGTAAATATTATGCTTTTGAATGGAATTTTTAAAAGCCTCCATTCTGATATGCTCTTGCAATTACATATGAAGGCTCGTAAAAAGCACTGCAATTATAATTATCAATAACATCGCAGATTTCATTATTATAAACTCTGATTATACCGTCAACATAATCTTCTTTTGAAGACATCGTATCTCTAATGAGTCTTTGATATACCGCACCCATATCTATCGGAGACGGAATTATTTCCGCTATATCCTTATCAACATTTGTAATATCATAGTTACCTTGTTTTAAATCATAATCGTTAATCCAATCATTTTCTACTTTTAACGGGTTTTCACAATGCAAAACATTAGCACAGCTTATAAGATGATACAATTCGTCTTTGCCAATGGTATTCACGACATACTTATTTTTCTGTTTAATATGTCTTGCCACTCTCTCAATCATATAGCATATGAAATATAAATCATTCTCTTCTATATCCTCATCAGGAAAATATTTATTTTTCATAGTCTGTCACTTCCTTTAAAAGTTAATGTTTTAAGTGCTTCTTCAGTACAAAATACAATCTGATGCGTAGGATAATTAAATTTTACCAACTCCCAAAATGCTTTTCTTGGAATTCTGCCATCAATAAAACCTTCAACAAAATTCCAAATTTGGTCATCTGCCATGGGACCTTCAACAATATCATAATTATGTTCAATGCCCATACGGCATTTTGCTACAAAATCCAGCCATTCATCTGTCATATTGTCAAAACTTAGTATTTTTAAATCCATACATAGCTCATATTCATATCTATTTATAACAGATTCACCCTTTTTTGTCATTGCCCAACGCTTTGCCTGTTTTTCATAATTGGTACAATAAAAGCCATATCCGAAATCTTTATAAAATCCATTCTGAAGAATACGTGGAACAGCAACCTCTACATTACTGCCATGGTATACAATGCTCTTTTCCATATATTTGTCTCCATACCATCAATATTATTTTATTCCAATGCCGTAATTATCATCTGATTAAGCTTATCATATGTATCCCAATCATCTTTTCGGGCACCGACTCCTGCCTGAACAATAAGATATTTAATAATATTCATAATATCCTGAGAAGATTTTCCTGTTTTATCAATAACAGACTGTTCTGTAACAGAAACAATCTGATGAGCTGCAAGATTTCTTATGTTTTTTTCGATTGAAATAATCTCATCAATTTTACACTTCAATGTATCATCGCAACTCTTGTCTTTAATAATATATGCAAGATTCTCCGAATATACAGGACCGATTCTGAACCCGCCTCTATCAGAATATGCTGTATTTAATATATCAAATAATCCATTTTTATGCAATTTCCCAATATTCCAAGTTTCTACCCCTTTTCTTATATCACAGGAATTCGCAACTGTTATATTAAATTTTAATTTCAAAATCTGTTCAAACAAATCAACTATTAACGGAGTTATTGCTCTTATAAAATCAGCATATTCTTCTTTTTTAAGCTTTAACTGCAAAACGCAGGCATATTCAAAAAGCTTCATTTTTCCAGAATCTCTTATAGGATAAATATCATAATGCTTTTCCATCATTATCTTACTTATTGCATTAAAATTAAGCTTTTCTCTTGCATCTGCAATCTTCAATAACCTATAAGCATCTTCGGAAATTTCATCTTTTAATTCCTCTCCAAGCTGTAATGCTGCATGATAATCATAGGCATTTATATGTTTCTTTATCATATCGATTTTCAAAAGCTTTATCAAATTAAGGCAACGAACCTCTTCACATCTGTTTGGACTTCCCGTTTCATTATCATCATCATATTCAAAATAAAGTTCTGCATCATATTCATCTCTGTCATCATGCTTTGAATTCATTTTACCTAAAGGAGTGCTTACCTGAATTGGTAAAAATTTGTATTCGGACAATGTTGCAAGTATAAGTAAAGCACTTTTCATTGCAGGGGTGCCAGATGCCATATTGACGATAAGCTCATCATCTTCTTCCATATCATCACTGATATTTTTTATTTCATTTTTAAAAATATCATAATAAATATCATACTTCTGAACATCTATAAATTCAGGTTTTTCAATCACTTTAATTTCAAACTTGTGATTCATCAATTCACCGAGCAGTTCCAAACTTTTTACATATCGATTATCTTTTTTATGATTTTCAACTATTTCTTTAGACATGTACATTATAACCTCATCAGGCATATAATGCCTGCAAATATGAAGCATTGAACCGTCTCTGTCATATTTTATAGGGTCTGTTCCGCCAATAGGCGAAAATAATATTTTCTTTCCCATTCTCTTCTCCGTTTCCTTATACAATTATAATATCGTCTACATTGTAATCATCCTTTGGTCCCCATGTTGTTACATTTCCTGTTCCTTTTATCTGATAAACACGTACACTGTCCTCTTTTTCATTAATATAACCGGGGATTTCATGATTTAGCTTCATAAGTTTCGACTTTGTAATAACAGCCTCAAATGCCGACTTCTGAATACGAAATCCGTAACCAAGCAACAATTTTGCAAACTTTGTTCTTCTGCTGTTATTAACTATATCATAAATAATAAGAACAAACAATCTGTCATCTTTTGATTCATCATCTATCTGAAAATAATAATCATCTTCCATACGTGCCCCTATCTTATCTGTATCGGATGATAAATTGAAGCATCCTCATTCTCAATCGCTTTTACGAGCTGATTAACCTGAAGCATCATTGCATGCCTGAAATTAACGGGATATTCAACATAATCAAGATACTTTACATCTGTTTGAAATTTCTTCTCTAGTTTTTTTATAAGAATACCAACCCCTGTTCTGTTAAGATAACAACCAGGTTCATCGATATTTTTTACAAAATCATCTTTTTGAATCTCATTACCATTAATAATACTCATAACCATAGCATCAACTATTACTGCACGCCATTCTTCCATCAGATCGCTTGCAAGCGTCGGATGATTTTCGGCATCTCTATGTATAAATCCAAAATACGGATTAAGCCCTTTTTCCTCTATTTTACCGTAAATTTCATTCATCAAAACAGAATAACCAAGTCCAATCATAGAGTTAAATTCATCAATCGGAGGTCTCCTGCTTCTGCCATGAAATACAAATTCTTCATTAATCACTTTGGAAAGCCCGTCAAAATAATATTTTGCTCCCTGTCCTTCATATCCCATAATTTCAAAAACATCTTTACAATTCTCAACTTTATATCTGCATGCCAACATCATATTATGAATTTCTTTTAATTCAACATGCTTGCTTCTCTCATATCTTCGCAACACCACTTCCTGATTTTTCAATTTAGCAGAAATAATTAATTTAGCAAGTTCAACCGCAAAATCAGAATCATATAGATAACACTGTTGTCTTTGACGTTGTGCTTTCACATGTCCTGTCGAATGGAGTCTTCCAAAATATCGTCCACCTTTTGAAAAAAAAGATACATTAATTCCGCGTTTCAAACACTCTTCCATACAGTTAGTTGTTAGTTGTGACTTACCCATAATAACAATCCCCTCAACTGTTTCTATCGGAATATACTTAATCATACCATCTTTATATCTCGCAACACATCTGTTTGCTTCAATTCCAACTGTAACTCCATCTTCATTAACATACAAATAACTCATAGGCATTTCCTCCAATTAAAACTGTATCCTGTTATATTTACAATTAATTTCTATGTGTAATCCCGTTATAACAAAATTTTTTAATTATCAACATTTCGTCCCCTATTGGGGGGTTCTTTATTCCTAATAATAAAACATCTTCAGCAACCGACACATTCTTTCTTGTTTCCATCCCCACAAGGGGTCTCTTAATTTCTAATTTAAAGCACGAATACGGGTGTGGTTTGAGTGAACTGTTTCCGTCCCCATAAGGGGTCTCTTAATTCTTAATAAGCAATTAAGAAAAGTTAAAAGGCGAATGTTATGGTTTCCGTCCCCACAAGGGGGCTCTTAATTCCTAATTAGTACCTCAGGAAATGCGTGAAGATTTGGAAAACGAGTTTCCGTCCCCACAAGGGGTCTCTTAATTCCTAATGCCGCCTTTGCAACGCCTG